>ENA-OSEY01000077-OSEY01000077.1-marine-metagenome-genome-assembly--contig:-NODE-77-length-64627-cov-4.231619_pt1 | contig 64627 bp, 61 predicted proteins | sample MGYA00248465_ERZ534230 | MGnify/ENA primary metagenome ERZ534230 (study PRJEB26409, sample SAMN06344110) | marine metagenome | isolation source: Sea water from surface | place: Atlantic Ocean:Southern... | reverse complement strand
ACTAGCTAAATAATTATGAATGTTTCACTAGAACGAATTAATAAAGACTATCTTTTTGAAGTATCAAATTCTGATGGTAAATCTGTGTTACTAGATAACAAGTCTAAATCTTTTGGGGAAATCCAAGGAATAAGTCCAATGGAATTACTTTTAATGGGTATTGCTGGATGTAGCAGTATTGACATTATTGCAATTCTTGATAAGCAAAAAATTAATCCAATATCGTTAAAAATGGATGTGAAAGGGCACAGACATGAAAACCAAGTTCCAGCTCTATTTTATCAAATTGATATTAACATTTACCTTGAAGGAAGGTTTTCACCCGAAAAAGCAAAGCGAGCCGCAAAACTCTCTTTTGAAAAATATTGTTCGGTTTCTAAAACTCTAGAATCCACAGCTAAAATTAATCATAAAGTATACTTAAACGGTACCGAGGTTTAAATCTTATAATAGAATTTTAAAATGCTATAATTTAGGCTTAACAATAAGTTTTATTTAGTCAAACTATTAAAAAGTTCTTCTAAACTCTCATTTTTTTGGTTTAAACTTAATATTTTTAAACCGTTTTCTTTAGCGAAATCAAATATAGCTGAGCGTTTATCTTTATTACCTTTGATTTCTATTTCATAACTAAAACCCCCTATATTTCTGACATGTTTTACATCCTCGATTTTAAGTAAAGCAACAGTTTCAACACGGTAATCAAAACTAACTTGGATGATTTTCTTTTTATTTTTTCTAAGATTTTTTAATTTTTCGTCAAGAACAATTTCTCCCTGATTAATTATTAATACTCTATCACAAATTGCATCTACTTCCTGTAAAATATGAGTAGAGAGTAAGACAATTTTTTTATTACCTAATCCACGAATTAGTTTTCTTATTTCAAGTAGTTGGTTTGGATCTAAACCTGTGGTAGGTTCATCAAGGATTACTAATCTTGGATCGTTAATCAGTGCAGCTGCAATTCCCACTCTTTGCTTATACCCCTTGGATAGAAATCTGATTTTTTTGTTATAATGACTTAGTAACCCCGTTTTTTTTATTAATTGATTAATTGGAGCTTTTTTACGTTTAAATAATTCAGCGACATATTTTAAATATTCTATTACATACATATCGGGATATAGTGGATTATTTTCAGTCAAATAACCAACCTCATTTTTGATACTTTTTAGATGATTTCTGTAACTTTTTTCGAAAAAATTAACATCCCCATCCCAGTTTGTGTAGTATCCTGAAAGTATTCTCATTAATGTTGATTTACCTGCTCCATTTGGACCAAGAAGGCCTACAACTTCTCCTTCTTTTAGGGTGAAACTTATTCCACTCAAGGCTTTTGTAGCACCAAAACTTTTTGCAACTTTCTTTAATTCAAGGCTCATCAAGAATAAATATACATTTTTATATTAGGATTTTTTTTCTTTTGATTTTATGCTTTCAATTACCACTGTACTGAGAATTATAATTCCACCAACAACATTTTTAAAATTTGGAATTTCATTTAATAAAATTACACTCATAATGATACCAAAAAGTGGTTGGATACTACTTATAATACTTGCAGTACTGATACTGAAATGCGAGAAACTTGAAAGAAAAAGCGTGTGGCCTAATGCTGTTGTAATAAATCCTAACATAAGTAGATAAGGTAAATCAGGTTGAATTTGATAGTCAGAATAAATAAAAAATACAGGTAATAAAATTATTATAACGACAAAGAGTTGATAAATCATTTGTATTGATCCATCTGCCATAGAGTTGTGTTTCTTTAAAATTAAGTTTCTTAAAGAGTACGCGAGAGCAGAAAATAGTCCCATTAATAAACCTTGAGTAGCTTTATTATTAAAATCAAAATTAGGTACCAAAAAGAATACACCAATTAAAATTAAAATTCCAAAAATAATATGTCTTGCTTTTAATTTTACAGATATAAATAATGGTTCTAGTAAAACTGTAATAATAGGGTAAGTAAAAAGAGATAACATACCTACAGTGACATTGCTCCATTGCAAAGCAAAAAAATAAGTAATCCAGTGAATACTCATAAATAGTCCGCTAAGTAATAAAGCTAAGCCATGATTATTTAAGTTTATTTTAAATGAAGTTTTTTTTAATAAGGCATAAATAATTAAACATAAAATAGCAATCAATGAACGAAACCATATTGTAATTGGAGGTGGGAGAGAAATATATCTTCCCAATGGGCCTGAGGTACTTATAAACAACATAGCCAAATTTAAAATTATGATATAATAAAGATTATTATTTCTTATGTTCAATGCGATAAATTAAGATAACGTAATATTAAAAAAAAACTTCAAAAGTTTGTTTTTGAAAAAAGCAATAGTAATTTTGTCGAGAAATTATTAATTAATGAAATTATATTCATACTACAATAACTACTATTACTTCTGCGTTGAAGAGATCAGGTCTGTTTAGTATTATGAAAACATTTTATATAAAGTCCTGATCTGTTCAGGACTTTTTTTTTATAATGAAAACTAAGAAAAACATAGCAATACAAGGTAAGAAGGGATCCTTTCATCATATTGTTGCTGAAAGATATTTTGGAAAAAACCTTTCTTTAATATTATGTGACACTTTTGATAAAACTGTAACTAAACTCATCAAAGGAGAGGCTGATTATGTTGTAATGGCGATTGAAAATTCAATAGCAGGTTCCATAATACCAAATTATGCACTAATTGATCAGAATAATTTAAAAATAATTGGAGAATACGGATTAAGTATAAGCCATAATTTTATGGGGTTAAAGGGACAGCAAATTAATGACATTAAAGAAGTTTACTCTCACCCTATGGCATTATTGCAGTGCAAAAGTTTTTTTAATAATTATCCTCATATACAACTTGTTGAATCAGAAGACACCGCCGAAGAAGCACAAAGAATATTTAAAAATAACATGAAAGGTATTGGTGCTATAGCGAGCAAGGAAGCTGCCGAAATGTATAATTTGTCAATTTTCGCTTCCTCTATACAGACAATTAAAAATAATGTCACTCGATTTGTCATTCTTAACAATGATGGTAATTTAATTTCAAAAGAAAATATCAATAAAGCTGCCCTTAAATTTATTTTAGATCATCAAAGAGGTAGTTTAGCAGCAATATTGAATGTTATGAGTGATTGTCAGCTCAACTTAACAAAAATTCAATCCTTACCTGTAATTGAGACTCCTGGCAAATATGCTTTTTTTGTAGATGTTACCTTTGATGAGCTTGGACATTATTTAAAAGCAAAAAAATTAATTTCAATAATGGCATCAGAGTTTAAAATTCTTGGGGAATTTACCCAGCATCAAAAATGAAAACGGCTAAAAGATTAAATAATATAAAAGAATACTATTTCTCAAGAAAGCTGAGAGAAGTAGGAGAAATGATAAAGGTCGGAAAACCAATAATTAATATGGGAATCGGCAGTCCAGATTTGGATCCTCACCCTGATATAGTAAAAGCTCTTGAAAAATCAATACTTGAGCCTAAGGCCCACATGTACCAAAATTATAAGGGAATACCAGAACTTAGAAAATCTGTAACAGAATTTTACAAGACCCATTATGATGTAGATTTGGATCCAGATTCGCAAGTTCTACCGCTCATGGGTTCTAAGGAAGGAATAATGCATATATCTATGGCTTATCTTAATCCTGGAGATGAAGTTTTGATTCCTAATCCTGGTTATCCAACTTATGCCTCCGTAACAAGATTAATGCAAGCTAAAGCAATTACATATGACTTAAAACTTTCTAATGATTGGCAACCTGATTTTAAGGAATTAGAAAATTTAGATACTACAAAAGTAAAAATCATGTGGCTAAACTACCCTCATATGCCAACAGGAGCTGAATTTTTAGAATCTACTTTTAGTTTATTGGTTAAATGGGCTTATGAACGTAATATTCTTTTAGTAAATGATAATCCATATAGTTTTATTTTAACTAAAAAACCAAAAAGTTTATTATCCATACCTGGTGCTGAGTCAGTTGCAGTTGAATTAAATTCTTTAAGTAAGTCTTTTAATATGGCTGGCTGGAGAATAGGAATGTTGTCTGGAAAAAAATCAGTTATAAGTGAAGTCCTCAAAGTTAAAAGCAATATGGATTCAGGAATGTTTTTTGGTATTCAAAAAGGTGCTATAGCTGCATTAAAAATGAAACCTGAATGGTTTGAAAAATTAAATGAAGTCTATAATAAAAGAAAGGAGCTTATTTTAACACTAATTAATAAAATTGGGGCTAAAATCGAGTCAAACAGTGTTGGTTTATTTTTGTGGGCTAAAATTCCCGAAGGTAATATTAGTTCGGAAGAATTCGTAGATAAAATACTTTATGAAAAAAATATATTTATAACACCAGGAACTGTATTTGGTTCACAAGGTGAGGGCTATATTCGTTTTTCACTTTGTGTTTCAGAAGAAATTATAATTGAAGCTATAAATCGTTTTAAATCATGAAAATAGGTGTAATTGGTCTTGGATTAATTGGAGGCTCATTTGCTTTATCAGCAAAAAAAAGTATAAGAGATTGTAGTTTATTTGGGATGGATAATAATCCTGAACACTTAAGTCAAGCATTTGAATTAGGAATTATAAATCAATCCTTGACACCTTTAAATTACTCTCGTATGGATGTAATTATTTTAGCGATACCTGTTAATGCAGTTTTAGAAATAATTTTGACACTTTTAGACCAAATAAATGATAACGCCCTTTTAATTGATGTTGGATCAACTAAGGAAATGATATGTGAAAAAGTAAAACTGCATTCTAAGCGTAGTCAATTTTTAGCAACTCACCCAATTGCAGGAACAGAGTTTTCTGGACCTTCAGCTGCAAACAAAAATCTATTCAAAGGGAAAGCTCAAATTTTGTGTGAAGTAAATAAAACAAGACCTGATCTATTGGAATGGGCAGTCCAATGGTTTAAAAATATGGAAATGAAACTTCAAGAGATGGATCCTATTGAACACGATCAACACATAGCATATGTCTCACATATTTCTCATATTTCTTCATTTATGCTTGGTAAAACTGTAATGGAGAAAGAAAAAGATGAGAAAGCAATTTTTGATATGGCTGGAAGTGGTTTCGCCTCTACTGTGAGATTAGCAAAAAGCTCTCCCTCTATGTGGGCACCAATTTTTATTCAGAATAAAAAAAATATTTTAGACGTATTGACAGAATATATTTCAAATTTGGAAGAATTTAAAAAATTAATACAGGCAAATGATTACAAGTCAATATATGAGAAAATTGAGCAGACGAATGCCATCAAAGGAATTTTAGAGGGAATAAAATAAATCAAATAAAAAAGACAGAATAAAATGGAAAATAAAAAGAACATGCGCAATTGGTTAAATGATTTTGAACTTAGTCATCCCCTTGTTATAGGTGGTCCATGTAGCGCTGAAACAGAAGAACAAGTGTTAAAGATCGCAAATCAGTTGAAAGATAGTGATGTTAGCGTATACAGAGCGGGAATTTGGAAACCAAGAACACGCCCCGGTATGTTTGAGGGTGTAGGAGCAATAGGATTGAACTGGCTAAAAAAAGTAAAAGAGCAAACAGGTTTATTAACTGCTACAGAGGTAGCAAATAAAGATCATGTTAAATTAGCAATTGAAAATGACATTGATATTTTATGGATTGGAGCCCGATCTACAGTTAGTCCTTTCATTATGCAAGAATTAGCTGACGCTTTGGCAGGAACTGAGAAAATTATTTTGGTAAAAAACCCAGTTAATCCAGACTTAGCGCTATGGTTAGGAGGCGTTGAACGTCTTCATAGCGCAAAGATTAGAAAGTTAGGTCTAATTCACCGCGGATTCTCAACTTATGAGAAAACTAAATACCGAAATAATCCTGAATGGCAAATAGCAATTGAGGTAAAAAATCGTTTTCCAGACCTTCCAATGATATGCGACCCTTCACATATTTCAGGACGCAGAGATTTGATTTTTGATATTTCACAAACAGCTTTAGATCTCAACTTTGATGGATTGATGATAGAATCTCATTGGGATCCAGATAATGCTTGGAGCGATGCTAAACAGCAGGTTACCCCTTCACGTTTAATTGAGATTATGCGAGATTTAAAAGTGAGAAATAAAACAACTGAAGAAGAGGCATACAAAAATAAGCTAGGTTCACTAAGAGCTCAAATTGATGTTGCTGATCAAACACTTCTTGATGCATTAGGAAAGCGAATGAAAATTGCAAAGGAAATAGGATTATTGAAAAAAGATAATAACGTTGCTGTTCTCCAAAATAAGAGGTGGAATGAAATATTAGGTAAAATGATTTTAGATGGACAAGAGCGTGAATTGTCTGAAGAATTTATATTGAGAGTTTTTAAAGCAATTCATCAGGAATCAATTAATAAACAGGATAAAATTTTAAATAAAAATTAAACATAATAATTTGTGAATTTGTCAGAATTAATCTACAATTCAAGAAATCAACTTAAGCCTAGTTGGCTATTATCTTCAGTCATTTGTATTTTTTATGCATTAATTATTTCAGTTCCTTCTGAGTTAAATGCCTTTGGTGAATTACTATCAATTTTATTGGCAGGTCCGTTGCAGTTGGGTTTATGTATATACTTTTTAAAAATTTCTAAAGGATCTAATCCATCTTTTAATTACATATTTGACGGCTTTAAACCATTATTAAATATTTTATTGGCTTTTTTAACAATTAACTTAATTACGTTGATTGGATTATTTTTTTTTATTCTTCCAGGCATAATATTGAGTTTGGGATTATCTATGACATACTATATAATTGCTGAAAACCCTGAAATTTCCTTTCACAAGGCTATAGAGAAAAGTTGGAAAATTATGGATGGACATAAAATGCAGCTATTCAAGTTGCATCTATATTTTATACCGTGGTATATTCTTGGTATTCTGTTTTTTATTGTAGGAGTTTTTGTAGTGATGCCATGGCATAATCTCAGCTTAGCAAACTATTACAAAGTAATTAGTGAAAATAATTTTGAGCTTACTAATTAGCTACAGCTCTTTTTAATCTATCATTAATCGTTTTCCCTAACCCTTTTTCTGGTAAAAGTGTTGTTATAATAATATCCAAGTTCTTACTATCTAATGAGTGAAGGGCTGAATAAAAATTTTTAGCAGCCTCATTAATATCACCGCTTTTAGAAAGTATTTCATGTTTAGTACCTAATGAAAAGCCTTCCTTATTTTCAAAGCTTAAAACACCTATTTTTTTATGTTTATTTTCATAAATGTACTTGGATAAATTGTTGATTAGAATTATAGGAGTCCTCGGGGAATAGTGTCGCGAAAACATACCTGGTGAACTGGGATTAAGATCATTTTTAATCTTTTTACCTATTGTTCCGATACAATCTTCTAAATCACTAATTGGAATTGCACCATGGCGATAAAGTATTGGATTATCATCTTCAAAACCTATAATTGTTGATTCTAAACCTTTACTACATAATCCACCATTTAGAATTACATCAAGACCATCTTTAAAAAAATTTGAAACATGTGAGGCAGATGTTGGACTTATGAATCCAGAGGGATTTGCACTTGGAGCAGCAACGGGAAAGTCAATAGAATTTAATAACTTCAGCGTTAAAGGATGATTAGGGACTCTTACAGCAATAGTTGATTTTCCAGCCGAAACAGTATTTGAGATTTTATTTTTCTTTTCAAGTACCAAAGTTAGTGGGCCTGGCCAAAACTTTTTTGCTAGTTTTTTTGCCTTAAAAGGTATATTTTTTACAATTTCTTTAAGCTTCTCATAGCTTGAAATATGTAAAATTAATGGGTTGTTTTTAGGCCTTTTTTTTAGAATAAATATTTGCTCTACTGCTTTTTCGTTTAATGCGTCTCCAGCTAATCCATAAACAGTTTCTGTTGGTATTGCAACAAGTTTTCCAATTTTTAAAGAATTTATTGCAAGATTTATATCAGTAGTTATTTTTTGCATTTTCAATTTTAAAAACTGTATAACTAGAATTAAATTTTATTTCAATGCTGATGAAATTCTTTCAATAGCTAAGCGAATTTTTTCTTCAGATGCAGCGTATGAAATTCTAATACAATTTCCATTTCCAAATGCTTCACCAGTTACTGTTGCAACGTGTGCTTTTTCCAAAAGGTATAGAGCAAAATCAGTGGCATTTTTAATTTTTTTACCATTTAGAACTTTTCCAAAATAAGAAGAAACATCTGGAAATACATAAAAGGCTCCACTAGGTTTATTTAATTTTATTCCAGGAATATCTTTAAGTAATTCGATAATAATTTCTCTTCTTTTTGCAAATTCATCTATCATGTATTGAATTTTTGTTATTGGTTCGTTGAGAGCAGTAATGGTAGCCCTCTGAGCAATACAATTGGCTCCAGATGTAATTTGACCTTGCATTTTATTACATGCTTTAGCGATCCATTCGGGTGCCCCAATGTATCCGATTCTCCAGCCAGTCATTGCAAAAGCTTTTGCAACTCCATTTACAGTAATTGTTCTATCGTAAAGGTCGGGTATTCCTGCAATACTAAAATGAGGAGTACCGTAATTTATATGTTCGTAAATTTCATCGGAAAGAATATAAACATCTGGATATTTTTTTAAAATTTCACCCATAGCTTCAAGTTCTTTTTTAGTATAAATTGTTCCGCTTGGGTTATTTGGTGAGTTAAACATTACAAGCTTAGTCTTTGAATTAATAGATCCTTCCAATTGTTCTGGTGAAATTTTAAAATCATTTTCAATAGTTGAGGGAATTATAACTGATTTTGCTTCTGCAAGTGTAGCTATTGCAGAATAGCTGACCCAATATGGTGCTGGTAATAAAACCTCATCTCCAGGATTTAAAAGTACCATACAGACATTAGCAATTGATTGTTTGGCACCAGTAGAAACTACTATTTGAGATGGTTTATATTGGATGTTATTATCCCTTTTAAATTTTTTACATATCGCTTCTTTTAAATCAGCATAACCGTCAACTGGAGAATATGAATTCCAATTTTCTTCAACAGCATTTATTGCAGCTTGCTTTATAAATTCAGGTGTGTTAAAATCTGGTTCACCAAGACTAAGACCGATAACATCAACTCCCTTACTCTTCAATTCTCTTGCTTTAGAAGCCATTGCGAGGGTTGCAGATACTGGTAAACTATTAATTCTTTCTGATAGTATATCCATATTTTAAAAACTTTTTTTTGCTCCCATTTTTTTTAAAAATTTAAAGTGTGAAAATAGGGCACTTCTAGTTGTTTTATGTTCATTATAAGGGAGATTAAATTCTGCTGCAGTTTTTTTTACAATTATACCAATTTTAGAGTAGTGAATATGGCTTATATGTGGGAAAAAATGGTGTTCAATTTGATGATTTAAACCTCCGGTAAACCAGTTGATTAAACTATTATTTGTTGAAAAATTTACAGTTGTCATAAGTTGGTGTATTGCCCAAGTATTTTTCATTGTACCAGTTTCATGAGCCTTAAACATTTTAGTATCCTCCATAACGTGGGCAAGTTGGAATACTAAACTCAAAATAAGACCTGCTGTGTAATGCATCAAGATGAATCCAAGCAGAATGCTCCACCATTTGATTTTTAAAAAAATAATCGGGAGTATTAACCAGAATAAAAAATAAAAAATTTTAGAAATTATTAAACCGATCCATTGCAGATTAGGAGATTTACTGTCAGTATAGGTTATTTTTCTTGAAGTGTAATTCTTCAATTGATGAAAATCGTCGTAAACTGCCCATTTGAGTGTTAAAAGCCCGTATAAAAAAATGAAATAAAATTGTTGGAATCTGTGAAAAGGAAACCACTTAGAGTATTGTGAAAACCTTAAGATGCCACCAGTATCAATATCCTCGTCATGACCGTGAATATTTGTATATGTATGGTGTAAAATATTATGTTGCACCTTCCAATTAAAAACATTTCCAGCTAAAATATAAATGCTACCACCCATAATTTTGTTTACCCATTTATATTTTGAGTAGGAACCATGATTTCCATCATGCATGACATTCATACCAACACCTGCCATTCCAACACCCATCAAAACACACATCAAAAATTTGATCCATAAGCTAAAATCGATTAGATGAAATAAAATATATGGTGTAAAAAGTATTGAAAACATAATTAGTGTTTTTAAATGTAGTTTCCAATTGCCTGTTTTTTGTATTTTCTTTTTTTTAAAATAATCATTAACCCTATTATTTAAAGTTTTAAAAAATTTTTTGGGATCTTCGCGAGAAAAACGTAGACTTTGCTTAGAGTTCATATATTTTTTAGTTTCATACAAATTAAATTAAAATTTAATTTCTAATAAGCATAAATAAAAAAAGTTGTGGAAAACATTATTAATTACTTTCCAAATTTATCTGAGAAACAGCTTTTTCAATTTAGAGCTCTTTTACCATTATATTCAAAATGGAATTCTAGAATAAACCTGATATCAAGAAAAGATATGGATCATTTTTACATACGTCATGTTCTTCACTCATTAGGAATTTCAAAAATTATTTCCTTTATACCACAGACCAAAATTTTGGACTTTGGCACTGGAGGTGGATTTCCTGGAATTCCTTTAGCAATTTTGTTTCCTGATGTGATATTTTATTTAGTTGATAGTGTTGGAAAAAAAATGAGTGTAGTTCAAAAAATATCAGACGAAATAGGATTACAAAATGTCCATGTACAAACCATACGCGGAGAGCAATTTTCAAAAAAAACTGATTTTATTATAAGTCGTGCAGTTTCAAGAATGGATATTTTTGTGCCATGGGTTAAAAATAAAATAAACTCAAAAAGTAAAAATAAGATTAATAATGGCATACTGTATTTGAAGGGAGGCGACTTAAAGGATGAATTAGCACTATTTCCAAGATCAATTGTATATAATTTAAATACTTATTTTGATAATTCATTTTTTGAAACAAAAAAGCTTGTGTACTTACCCCTCTGAAAAAACGATATTTATCGATTAATCCAGAAACGGATATCTATAATCTGATGCAGGAACAAATGTTTCTTTTATAAGTCTTGGTGAAACCCATTTGATAAGATTAAAAATTGAACCTGCTTTATCGTTTGTTCCTGATCCACGAGCACCCCCAAAAGGTTGTTGTCCAACTACAGCTCCTGTTGGTTTGTCATTAATATAGATATTACCGGCACTGTTTTCTAAAATAGATAAGGCTTCGTTTAACGCATATCTATCTTTTGAATATATAGCTCCAGTTAACGCATATTCTGAAGTTTGATCAATAATTTTAAGAGTTTGAATCCAATTTTCATCGTCAAAACAGTAAATTGTAACAAGAGGCCCGAACAATTCCTTGGTCATTGTTTCATATTGATGATCTTCAGTTAATACAACAGTAGGCTCAATAAAAAAACCTTTAGTATCATCATAATTACCCCCAACTATAATTTTAGCTTCTTTGTCATTTTCTATCTTTTGTATAGTTGCAACTATCCTGTCAAATGCTTCTTTATGAATTACTGCTGTAATAAAGTTTTTAAAGTTTTCAGGTGAGCCCATTGAAATAGTTTTTAAATCAGATTTAATAAGTCTGATTATTTCATCAGCGATTGATTTTGGAATATAGATTCGTGACGCAGCTGAACATTTTTGACCTTGAAATTCAAAAGCACCTCTAACTATACTGGTGGCAACTTCTTTCGGGTCAGCCGAAGGGTGTGCTACAATATAATCCTTTCCACCTGTCTCACCAACGATTCTCGGATACGATTTATATTTACTAATATTTTCACCTATTTTTTTCCAGATACCTCTAAAGACATTTGTTGATCCTGTAAAGTGAAGGCCAGAAAAATCTTTATTTTCAATTATAGTATCAGTTATCATCTCAGGATCTCCAAAAACCATATTAATTACTCCATCTGGTAAACCTGACTCTCTAAAAATATCCATTATAATCTTTGCAGAAAAAATTTGATAATCGCTAGGTTTCCATACAACTACATTACCCATCAATGCTGCACTTGCAGGCAAATTACCAGCAATAGCTGTAAAATTAAATGGACTTATAGCATAGACAAAACCTTCTAAAGGACGGTACTCTAGTCTATTCCATACCCCAGAGGTATTTTCGGGTTGTTTATCATAGATATCGCGCATAAACTGAACATTAAATCTTAAAAAATCAATAAATTCACAAGCAGCGTCAATCTCAGCCTGATAAATAGTTTTTGATTGCGCAATCATAGTAGCGGCATTAATTTTATAGCGATAAGGTCCTGCAACTAAATTTGCGGCTTTTAGAAAAATGGCAGCTCTTGATTCCCATGGCATTTTACTCCACTTTTTCTTGGCCTCTAAAGCACAATCAATTGCAGTTTCAATATTTTTTTTATTCGCTTTATGATAAACGCCTAGTTTATGTTGATGATCATGTGGGGGACACATGGAGGAAGTATCACCTGTTTTCACATCTTTATCTCCAATTCTCATTTTAATTTCTACTGGATTTTCTAAAAGAGTTTTATATTGTTCTAAAACTTCTTTTTTTTCTTTACTTCCCGGTCTGTAGGTTAAAATAGGTTCGTTTTTAGCTATCGGAACTTTCGAAATAATATTTGACATACAATTTTGTTAAAAAGCTTATTTTAAAAATAAATTTGAAAAAATTTTATTAGTTTAATATGTGCGGGGCATTTAATTTAAAGTATGGAATGTGGACGTTAAACCTTTGTGCAGTACTAAAATTAATCATCGTAAAAATACCAGACATAACAGCCATTGGTGATGTGAGTAAACTTCCTGATTGGTATTTGTGAATATCTCCCGGCTTAAGTATGGGTTTTTTACCAACAATGCCTACCCCATTAATGTAAGAGGGTCTAATTATAGCTTCATTTATTTTCCAATGTCTTGTCAGGAGTTGAACGACATGCTTACTTTGATTCTCAATAGTGATAAAATATTTAAATGCATAATTTAGGATGTTTTCTTTTAGAAAACTGCCCTCAAATTTAGTCTGAACTGAAATCTTAATACCAGCTGTAATTTGTTGTATCACTAAAATTTACCATAAGAATAATACTAAAGGTAACAAAAACTCTATTAAAAAATATCAATTTTGAAGGTTAAAAGAATTGCACTCGCCAACACCAATTAAAGAGTCATATTGTGCCCCAACATTCCTGTAATAGGCAAGCACCAAATAGTCATTTTCAGTTAAAGCATGTGAACCACTAATGCCATTTTGTTTAATTTTTTCTTTTTCTCGTATTACGTATTTGTAATTATAAAATCCTTGTTTAAGTAAAAGTATACCCTCATATATTCCTAAAGAAGGATTAAAGTACATACGATTTAAGTCACTAATTTTATAGTTATTAAATCCCCCATAAACATATATTTCACCATCACTAATCTTTCTGTCACTTGCTAAACTAAAATAAACATAGCTATAATCTGCCTCATTATCTGGATTGCTTGGCCTCATAGTGTTTCTTATTTCAAAACCTCCATTTATATCTTGACTGTACGAATAATTCTTATAAATCCGAGGGATGTCAATATTAAGATATATTTCATAAAGTTCTGACTTATTTGTATAGCTAATATTTGGTGTAGATATCCTTAAATCTTTGGAGTCAAAAAAATAAAATTCATTACCTCCTTCAAATTGAGAGGGACTTTCGTAAAAATATTGAAGAGTACTACCTGACAAATATTGAGGTTTTAAACCTTGAATTTGATTATACCATTGCCTGTTTTGAATTAAATTCACAAACAAGTTTTTTTCTGGATTTCTAAAAGTGCCCTTTAATGGAGTTATTGAAAAATGAATTGACTGGTGAGTATTGAATCGATCCATGTTTTGTGGGCGATTTACAGATGAACGTACACTTGCCAATTCCTCATAAACGCAAAATCTTCTTGAAAATATAAGCTCGTCGTATGAGTCAAAAACTTTAATAAGATAATTTCCACTAATAATCAGACTAACGTTTTTATTTGGGATTTCTAAACTGTAATGAGTGTAGCTTTGTAAAGTATTGAAAGAATTAATAAGGTTGTCTATTCTAACATTATCGTATCCATTTAAATACTCATTTTTTAAAAGATTTGAGGTGGTCCAGTCGTGATTGAAATGTTCTATTTTGTAGTAATAGTCATTTTCGTTGCCGTTCAGATCATCAAATATTAGAGTTATTTTTTCTCCTAATTTAACTACTGGAAAGTTGTCAGTAATTTTTGACCCGAAAAATTTTACTGTCTTTATGTTGTCAGGTTCGGGTAGTTCGTAAACAATTTGAGAAATACCTTGATTGAATATAAATGAACTAAAAAAAAAAAAAAGTGTTTTTCTCATTATAAGTAAAATTATATGTTCATCCTCTGACCACCAAATTGCATGTTATTTAAAAAAAGATTGAACACTTATTTAGAATTAATATAAATAAGCTATTTCCCTCGTTATTTGTTTTTTGTAGAAGCGTTTAGTTATTAAATTTGATGTGATTTTATGAATTAGATTTAATGGAAGTAATAAAGGATATTCGAACACGTAAAGGTGCGAATCTCAACTTAAAAGGTGGTGCAGAAAAAATTTTAGACAAAACTGTTTCACCTACCAATTTTGCTATAAGGCCTGATGATTTTTTTGGAATAGCACCAAAACTTATTTTAAAGGAGGGAGCTGCCCTGAAATTAGGATCTCCAATTTTCTTCAGTAAAAAAAATCCACATATAAAGTTTGTTTCACCTATAGCTGGAACCATAACAAGTGTTGTAAGAGGTCCCAAAAGAAAAATAGAGAACATCATTATAAAGGCTTCTACTAAACAGGATTCTATCAAACATTCCGTTTCAGGGTGGGATAAAAAAAATCGTGATGAATTAAAGTCTTTACTTACTAGTAGTGGAAATTGGCCATTCATTCATCAAAGACCCTATGGTACTATTGCCAATCCGACAGATACACCTAAGGCTATTTTTGTATCGACTGTTAAAACAGACCCGTTACATGGTGATTTACAGTTTATTTTGAAAGATCAAAAAAATGATTTTCAGTTAGGTATCAACTTATTAAACAAATTAGTGGATCAACAAGTTTTTTTAGGCGTAGAGAAAGAATTTTCAGATTATTTCGAATCAATTGAAGGTGTTCAGCATTATACTGTTAGGGGTCCACACCCTGCAGGTAATTTAAGTTTACATATTCAAGAATTAACTCCACTAAATATAGGAGAACGCATTTGGACAGTAAATGCTGAAGATGTTGCTAATTTAGGTAGATTTTTAAGTTCGGGAATTTTTTGTCCTAGGCGAACTGTAGCAATATCTGGTAACGCAGTTGAAAATCCCAAATATTTCCAAACAACAATAGGTGCTGAGCTACAACCATTTTTAAGAAAAGTTGGTACAACAGATAAAAAAATAAGAGTTATTAACGGTGACGTACTTACAGGAGACGATTCGACTTCTAACTGTTTTCTGGGATATTTTAATAATCTAGTTACAGTAATACCTGAGGGTGATGAATACAGAATGTTTGGATGGCTACCATTTGTAGATAACAATATTTTAAGTTTGTCTAACACATCATTTTCAAGAGTTTTTAATAGAAAAGGATTTGATGTTAATACAAATTTAAATGGAGAGGAAAGGGCTTTAGTTGTTACAGGTGAAATGGAAAAATTATTTCCATTAGAAATTTATCCAATGCAACTTTTAAAAGCGTGCATGGTTGGTGATATTGAAAAAATGGAAGCTCTAGGAATTTATGAAGTTGTACCCGAGGACTTTGGATTGATAGATTATTCAAACACATCAAAGATCGAAGCTCAAGAAATTATTAGGGGAGGAATAGAGTTAATGATTAACGAGGTAGGTTAAAAAAACACATATGAATTTAATAAGAAAAAGTTTAGACAAAATAAGAAAACCATTTGGAAAAGGACAAAAGCTAGAAAAGTTTGCGCCTGCAATAAATGCTTTTGACACATTTTTATTTGTTCCTAACCATACAACAAAAAAAGGGGCCCATATACGTGATGCCGTTGATCTCAAAAGAACTATGGTTACTGTTATAATAGCACTTTTACCTGCATTATTATATGGTATATATAATACAGGATACCAATATTTAATTCAAACTGGGAGTCCTTTTACATTTCTAGAAGCTTTTATCCATGGAAGTTGGAAAATTGTACCAATGATAGTTGTTTCTTATGTTGTAGGATTGTCAATTGAGTTCGGCTTTGCAGTTTATAGGGGCCATGAAGTAAATGAAGGCTACTTGGTTACAGGCCTATTAATACCAATGATAATGCCTGTTGACATACCCCTTTGGATGGTTGGTTTATCAACTGCTTTTGCTGTATTAGTGGCTAAGGAGGCTTTCGGAGGAACAGGTATGAATATACTTAACCCGGCTCTCACAGCTAGAGCATTTGCATTTTTTGCTTATCCAACGTACATGTCGGGTAATAAAGTATGGGTTTCTGAAGCTACAAATATAGATGCAATTTCAGGTGAAACCATTCTGGGGACTTTAGCTGCTGGAGGAAAAGTAAATTATTCTGCTATGGAAATGTTTCAAGGTTCAATACCAGGTTCGATAGCAGAAACTTCGACCTTATGGGTAGCTGTTGGTGCATTAATTTTAATTCTAACAGGTATAGGAAGTTGGCGAATTATCGTTGGGGGTATTTTAGGCGCGTCATTCATGGGCTTTTTATTTAATCTTTGGGCAGCAAATGAACTAATGAGCTTTTCTTGGATTAATCATCTTATAGTTGGAGGTTTTGCTTTTGGTATTGTATTTATGGCGACAGATCCAGTGTCAGCTGCCCAAACAAATCAAGGAAAATGGATATACGGTGTTTTGGTAGGAATTTTTTGTATAATGATTCGCGTTTTTAATCCCGCTTATCCAGAGGGAGTAATGCTTGCAATTTTGTTAATGAATGTATTTGCACCAACTATTGATCATTATGTAATAAATGGAAATATTAAAAAGCGAAGGAAACGTTGGGGAACTTCTGTAAACCAACTTAAAACAATATAGATGAATAGAGACAGTAACGTTTATACCTTTTTATTTGCAACATTAATGGTTCTTATTGTAGCCTCTTCATTAGCTTTTACAGCAAGTTCACTTAAAGAGCGTCAAATATCAAACGTGCGTAAAGAAAAAATGCAAAATATCCTGGCTACAATTGGAATTGAAACTGAAAGAGAGGAGGCCGAGGCACTATATAATAAGTACATAACTGAAGAACTTACCCTGAAAGAAGATGGGAGTATTGATCCAGAGATAAATGCTTTTGACATCAAATTAAATAATGAATTGAGAAAGAGTTATTCGGACCAACGGTTTCCTATTTATGTAGCTTCGGTTGAAGAAGAAAAATACTATGTTATCCCTTTGCGTGGAAAAGGACTTTGGGATGCAATATGGGGATATATCGCTTTAGAGGAAGATAAAAATACAATTAAAGGTGCAGTGTTTGATCATAAAGGTGAAACTGCTGGTCTTGGAGCTGAAATTACTCAGCAATGGTTTCAAAACCGTTTTTTGGGTGAAAAGGTTTTTGACTCTCAAGGCAGTTTGGTTGGAATAAATGTATCTAAGACAAATAATGACCCCAAGGACTTAGATAAAGATGATCATGAAGTAGATGCAATATCTGGTGCAACAATTACAGGTGACGGTGTAACAGATATGATCAAGGAAAGGTTGACACATTATCTGCCCTATTTGAAACAAGAAAAAAGCATTGTTGCATTATATAATTGAATTAATGAAAAATAAAAAAAGGTTAAAAACAGAAACGACAAGTATTTTTTTTGTTAGTAAAGAGAAAGAGCCTCTTTTATCAAAGAAAAATCGGAAGCTGCTAACAGATCCCATGGATGACAACAATCCAATAACGGTTCAAGTACTAGGTATCTGTTCAGCACTTGCTATAACAGTTCAGTTAAAACCAGCATTAGTAATGAGTATATCGGTTATGGCAGTAATGGCTGCGAGCAATGTAATCATATCCTTGCTAAGGAATCTTATACCAAACAGAATTAGAATAATTGTTCAGTTAGTTGTAGTTGCTTCTATGGTTATTCTAGTAGATCAAATTTTGAGAGCTTTTGCATATGATGTAAGTAAAGAGCTATCCATCTTTATTGGTTTAATAATAACAAATTGTATTGTAATGGGAAGACTTGAAGCATTTGCTTTAGGTAACGGTGTTTGGAAATCATTTCTTGATGGTATAGGAAATGCAGCTGGATATGGTTTCATTTTAATACTTGTTGCCTTTTTCAGAGAGCTGTTCGGTTCAGGAAAACTATTTGGCTATCAAGTTATCCCTGATTCATTTTATGAAATGGGCTATGTAAATAATGGTTTAATGTTACTTTCTCCTATGGCACTAATTACTGTGGGTCTAATTATTTGGATTCAAAGATATCGTAACAGGGTACTTATTGAAAAAAACTAGAGAAAATGGAATCATATTTAAATCTATTTGTAAAAAGTATTTTTGTTGAAAACATGATCTTTGCCTATTTCTTGGGAATGTGTTCCTATTTAGCTGTTTCTAAAACCGTTAAGACAGCAGTAGGTTTAGGCTTTGCAGTAATATTCGTTTTAGCAATAACAGTACCCATAAATTTTTTACTGGATACATATCTTCTAAGGCCAGGTGCTCTTTCTTGGTTTGATAAGAGCTATGCTGATCTGGATTTAAGTTTTCTAAGCTTTATTATGTTTATAGCTGTTATTGCTTCTATGGTTCAGTTAGTCGAGATGGTTGTTGAAAAATTTGCTCCTGCCCTATATGGAGCTTTAGGAATTTTTTTACCACTAATTGCAGTTAACTGCGCCATACTTGGAGGGTCATTATTTATGCAGCAAAAAGATTTTTCAGGAATAACAGAATCGGCAATTTATGGATTAGGTTCTGGTGTAGGGTGGTTACTTGCAATTCTAGCTATAGCTGCTATTCGAGAAAAAATTACTTATTCAAATGTACCTGCACCCTTAAGAGGCCTGGGTATTACATTTATTATTACGGGACTTATGGCCTTGGGATTTATGAGTTTTATGGGAATTAAAATATAATTTAAAAATGGAATTTACAGTTGTTTTTGCGAGTATTATAGTTTTTTTAGTAGTTACCTTTATTCTGGTCGGAATGCTTTTAGGAGTTAAAGCAAAACTGTTACCATCCGGTCCTGTATCTCTTTTGATCAACGGTGAAAATAAAGTAGAGGTCTCATCTGGGAGTACACTGCTGAGTACTTTAGGGAATAACAAAATATTTTTACCCTCAGCTTGTGGAGGTGGTGGGACATGTATTCAATGCAAATGCCAAGTTTTAGATGGAGGAGGAGAAATTCTTCCGACTGAAACACCGCATTTTTCAAGAAAAGAGGTTGCGGATGGTTGGCGTTTGGGCTGTCAAGTTAAAGTCAAACAAGACATGGTAATCAAAGTACCAGAAGAAATTTTTGGAATTAAAAAGTATGAAGCAACTGTTGTGAGAAATTGGAATGTAGCTTCATTTATAAAAGAATTTGTCGTTGAAATCCCTGAAGAGATGGACTATAAGGCTGGAGGCTATATTCAAATAGAAATACCACAGTGTGAAGTTAAATATGAGGATATTGATATTTCTGCTCACCCTGATGAGCACCCTGGAGACCCAAATAAATTCAAGTTAGAATGGGATAAATTTGGTTTATGGCCATTAGTGATGAAGAACCCAGATATAGTCGAGCGTGCTTATTCAATGGCTTCATACCCAGCTGAAGGCAAAGAGATAATGTTAAACGTACGTATTGCAACACCACCTTTTGATAGGGCTAAAAACACCTGGAGTGACCTTAATCCTGGAGTAGCTTCTTCATATATATTTTCAAAAAAACCTGGGGATAAAGTTACAATATCAGGTCCTTATGGTGAGTTCTTCATAAATGAATCAGACTCAGAAATGCTCTATGTTGGTGGAGGAGCTGGAATGGCACCAATGCGGTCACACCTTTATGAACTTTTTAGGACATTAAAAACTGGAAGAAAAGTCACTTTTTGGTATGGAGGGCGATCTAAAAGAGAGTTATTTTATATTGATCATTTTAAAGCTTTGGAGAAAGACTTCTCGAATTTTAAGTTTTACATAGCCCTTTCTGAACCCCTAGAGGAGGACAATTGGACAGAAAAATCTTCTTTAGATTCTAAAGGTGATGGGTTTACGGGGTTTGTTCATCAAGTAGTAATTGATCAATATCTTTCTAATCATGATTCGCCTGAGGATATTGAAGTTTACTTTTGTGGACCACCACTAATGAATCAAGCTGTAGAAAAAATGGCTGAAGATTTTGGTGTTCCACCTGAAAATGTAAGATTCGACGATTTTGGTGGTTAATTACATTCTTATTTTTTTACTTTGATCAGAATCCAAAGAGTGTTTCAAGAGAAATCTCCCTTATTGTACCATATTTTTTCAAATTCTTAAAATTTATATTATCACGATTTCCTATCAACAATATGTTGTGAGGCTTTTCCTTTATATATTTTTCATGAAATTTTTTTAGTTTTTCAAGTGTCATAGTTTTGACCTCGTCATAAATTTTTTCTCTAATATCATAATCAACACCTTTTTTTTCTGCACTTAAATAGTATGATAAAACGGATGATTTGGTAATGCGCTCACTTTCTATTTTATTTAAAATAGCTTTTTTTGCTATTTCAAACGCTTGCTCCGATTTAGGTAGTTCATTAATCAACCCAAACATAGAGGATAAAGCTTCACTTTGCTTATCATTTTGAACACCCACGTATGATAATAGATAATCTGATCTGTCAGTTTTACTCGCCTGGCTGTAATTAGAAAAAACAGCATAAGCTAAGCCTTGAGCTTCTCTAATTTCCTGAAAAACTATAGAATTCATTCCACCACCAAAGTATTGATTAAATAAATTAATTGCTGCTGTTTTTTCATTATCTAAAGGCTCAAGCCTAGAGAGAAGTATAATTTCAGTTTGTACCATGTCAAAATTTGTCCAGAAAACATAATTTTTTTTGTAATCTTTTTCCTGGTATTTTTTGATTTTATTTTTTACCTCCAAAAATTTGAGTGGTATATTGTGATACTTTTTAAGAAGAGATGTCAATGATTTTCTATCCTTATTACCGTAGTATAAAATACGATGGGAATAGCTGGGTAATGATTTGATCAACTCAGTTAATTCTTCTTGTTTGATTTTTTTTAACTCAGAAGGTGTTAAAACATCAGAAGCTGGATTTTTTTCACCATAAATACTATAAGATAACAATTGTCTCCTATGAATTATATTTTTGTCCTTTTTTGCATCTAATCGAGATTTAATCAAACGTTCTACCAATTTATCCACAACCTCTTGTGTTGTAATAGGATTAATTAATAAATTTTCAAAAAGTTTAATGGAAGCTTCCATATTTTCACTGAGTCCACTTAAAGTAACTGAGGTCTCTTCACCATCGGAGGATGTTTGAAAACTATATTCTGCACCGAGGTTATAAAATGCCTTTTTTAAATTATCTGGACTTAAGCTGTCAACTCCAACATAATTCATTAATCCCGCAGCCAATCCAATTTTAGGATTTAGATTTTTACCAAAATCAAATTGATAAGTCAATTTAAATAAATCGTTTTCTTTGTTTTCTTTAGAAATAACTTCCATAGGACCAATGTTATAAAAATCTAAGTCGGTTTTAAAGTCAAGAAATTTTGGATTTAATTTTTTAATAGCGGTATTTGCGATAGCTTCATGGGTTTTTGACCGAACCTCTCTATTTAATGGGACTTTAGTGATCGATGGTTTTTCAATTTTTTTAACAGAATTATCTTTTCCAGTATTTTTATAAACTACAGCATAATTACTTTTGTAATATTTGTTTGTAAATTCTATGATATCCTTTTTATTTATTTCAGAAAGCCTTTCAAAGTATGAAACTTTCTCACTCCAGTCCTCGTCTCTTGTAAAAGCCTGAACCATCGCATCAGCTCTGTAATAATTTGCAGCGTCTGAATCATCTTTTTGCATGACTGTTTTTTTCAAGTCATTTAATACAGCTATCAAAAGTTCATCGTCAAATAATCCTTTTTTAATATTATCTATTTCTGCTAAAAGTAAATTTTCAACTTCTTTTAGACTTTGCCCTTCCTTTGGTGTTCCACTTAAAATATGAATTGAATAATCATTCATTTCTTCAATAGTGGCAAATGCCCCTAAAACTTTTTGTTTCTGAACTAAATTTAAATCGATTAGTCCTGCAGCACTGTTTGAGAGTAACATGTCTATTAATTCAACATGCATTAATCCCTCTTTATCTTTGCCATTAAATCTGAAACCCAAAAGAACAGATTCTTTTTCTGGACCCACTACTTCTCTTCTAATCGGACTTTCAATTTCTTTCAAGGGATCATATTTTGTTTTTTTAAGTTCTAAGTTTGGTTTCCAATCCCCAAAATGCTTATCGATTAACGATATGGTTTTATCAAAATCTAATTCACCACTCATACATATCGCAACGTTGTTAGGCTTATAATACTTATTGAAATATTTACGAATTTCAGTTATAGAAGGATTTTTTAAATGGTCAACAGTGCCTAAAACTGATTGTTTACCATATGGATGAGAGGCGAAAAGACTTTCAAATAGTGCCCTATACTGTTTTCTTAAGTCATTATCTAAAGCCCTATTTTTTTCCTCATAAACTGCTTCAAGTTCTGTATGAAAAAGACGATTAACAATTTGCTTAAATCGCAAACCCTCAATTGTTAAAAAGCGTTCTAATTCATTTGAGGGTATATCAACGGTATAAACAGTTCTGTCCTCTGTTGTATATGCATTTAACGACTTACCGCCAATTAATGATATCATTTTGTCATATTCATTTGGAATGGCGTACGACGCTGCTTTATTTGATATAGCATCAATTTTTTTATAAAATCTTTTACGCTCCTCATTATTTGAAATTTCAGCATATCTGTTAAATAAATTTTCTATAGAATCTAGAAGTGGCTTTTCTTTTTCGTAGTCTTTTGTGCCGAAAAATTTATTGCCCTTAAACATTATATGTTCTAGATAGTGAGCCAAACCTGTATTATTTTCTGGGTCATCTTTTCCTCCCGCTTTTACCGCAGTAAAAACATGTATTCTTGGGGCATTTTCAAATTTGCTTAAATAAACCTTCAACCCATTATCTAAGGTATATATTCTTGTTTTTGTTGGGTCAGCAGTAACATATTCATAGCTGTATTTTCCTGAAGAATTGGTTAGAGTTTGAAATGGTTTTGTTGAGCAACCTATTGATAACAATATAAAAGTAACAACAAAGAAAAATTTTCTATAATGCATAAGTTTTTTTTAAGTTCGCAAATTAATTATTTTAAAAGTGAATTGGCAACAAATTAAGCTTTTCATTTAATTTTGTTTTAATTATGCAACCACTTAATAAACAAGAAATTCATCAGCTTGCGATGCAAGAAGTAGGAAACTTTTTAGAAGAAAATGGATATGAATTTTTAGCTGTTAATTCTAAAAGAAATCGATCACCACAATTTGTGTGTGTTAAAGATAAATTGCTGTTCTTTATAGTAGTAAAGGGATCTTTATACCCACAATCTCCAAAAAATTATGATATTGAATCAATGGAAAAAGTAAAAATACATGCGAAGAAAAATAATGCTAAACTTTATTATGGTGGTGTAGGATTTGCAAATGCAAAAGATTATGATATGCCTCTAAAAAAAAATAACCCTTATGTTGTCAATTTTAATGGTCTTGAGAAAATTTTATAGTGTTTTTATTTTTTTACTACTTGTCAATTGTAAAAACAATCAAAAAGATGATTTCAATCAATTAAGAGGTTATGCATTAGGTACAACTTACTCAATATCTTATTCAAGCTCCAAACTAAGTAAGAATTTATTGTCACAGAAAATTGATTCAATTATTAATGTCATAAATGTTTCAATGTCTACTTATGACAAAGATTCAGATATTTCAAAAATTAATAAAGGTGACAGTTTACTTGAAGTTGATACTCATTTTATAAAAGTCTATAATAAAGCAAATGAAGTTTGGAAAAAAACTAAAGGTTATTTTGATCCCACAGTTGGAGCTCTTGTAAATGCATATGGATTTGGTCCAAATAGAACTCATAAAACTGTTTCTCCATATCAGCTAGAACAGATTTTAAAATATACAGGATGGGATAAAGCAAAATTGACATCAAAGAACACTATTCAAAAAAAACATCCAAACCTTTTTTTTGATTTCAATGCAATAGCAAAAGGCTACGCAGTTGATTTAATATCTGAATATTTAAGGTTAAATCAAGTTTCTTCTTTTTTAGTAGAAATAGGAGGTGAGATAGTAGCTCAAGGAGTTAGTCCAAAATCAAATTTGCCTTGGAAAATTGCTATTGATAATCCAAAACAAGATGAAGAAAAAAAGTTTATTCAAACTATTTTTTTGAATAATCAGGCATTAGCAACATCAGGAAATTACAGAAAATACAAATTAGATAAAAAAACAGGAAAACGTCATGTACATTCTATAAACCCCAAAACTGGTAATTCTTTTCCTAGTGAAGTTTTAAGTGCCTCAGTTATTGCACCAAGTTGTATGGTTGCAGATGCGTTTGCCACAGCACTTATGGTTATGCCGTTTGAAAAAAGTAAACTCCTAATTGAGAAAGAACTGACACTAGAAGCCCTTTGGATTATTGAAAATAAAAAAGGTGTAGTTGAACAACACTTTTCTAAAGGGTTCTATAAAAATTTGTCAGAAAATTAGTTTTTGTAAGCTAAAGGGATATGATCAGTTTGAAGACTAAATTTTTTAATCTCATGTTTTGAAAGCTTCTCTGTGAAACTGATACAATGTGACTCAAAGCCGGCGCTATCTAATAAGTCGAAATAATCTTTTCCATAAATACGGACATGATCGTATTGACCAAAAACTTTTTTACGTTCTGCTTTATCAATTATAGAAGGGTCCTCAAATGTTATCTTACGATTAAGATCCAAGGGGACTTGTGCGATTAATACCCCACCTTTTTTGAGAACTCTAAATAATTCCCTAATAGCTAATTTATCATTTAAAACATGCTCTAGTACGTGATTACAAAGGACAAGATCATACGAGTTATTTTCAAATGGTAAATTACATATATCTGCTTTAATTTCCGCCAAAGGAGAGTTAAGATCACAAGTTTTATATTCCCAATGTTTAAATTGTTTAAATTTTTTATAAAGTGGTTGTTCAGGAGCTATATGTAAAACTTTTGATGCCTTTTCAAAGAATTTGGTTTCTCTTTCAAGAAAAAGCCAAAGTAGACGGTGTCTTTCTAGAGATAGAGTTCCAGGACAAAGTGCATTTTCTCTTATTTTTTGGTAACCGTATGGAAGAAATTTTCGGTATGAACTACCGTCAATTGGGTCTGTCAAAATATTTCCTTTATATATTTGTTTTAATATTGGCCTAAACCATATGCTGATCTTTATTAACCATACTCTTGGAAAATTATTTAAAAGCCATTTCATAAAGCTAAATACTCTTTTCTAAAAGGCCTCTCCTCAGAACTACTTAAACCAAGAGATTTGTAGATATAATCAAAAGTAGATAATAATTCAGGCTTGCCATTTATAAGAGCGACATTATGCTCAAAATGTGCACTTACTTTTCCATCTGCAGTGAGAATTGTCCATCCGTCATCAAGTTGGTTAATTTTGTGAGTTCCCAGGTTTATCATTGGTTCAATTGCTAATACCATACCATCTAATAATTTTTTACCTCTTCCTCTACGTCCATAATTAGGAATTTCAGGACCCTCGTGCATAGTCTTGCCCAATCCATGTCCTACAAGTTCTCGCACAACACCAAAACCTTCTTTTTCACAATAATTTTGAATTGCATACCCTATATCACCAACTCTATTTCCTTTCTTAAAATTTTTAATTCCCTCGAAAAGAGAAGCCTTTGATACTTTAAGCAATTTTTCAATTTTAGGATCAATTTCACCAACTGCAAATGTATATGCATGGTCACCATAAAATCCATTTTTAATAGCACCACAATCTATAGAAATAATATCACCTTCTTTTAGAGGTTCATTATTAGGAATTCCGTGTACAACTTGAGCATTAGGACTCATACAAAGTGTGTTTGGAAATTCATAAAGGCCAAGAAAACCAGGTTCGGCTCCTAAATCACGAATATGGGTTTCTGCAATTTCATCTAGTCTAAGGGTAGAAATACCGGGTTTTATTTCTGACGCCAAGATGCCTAATGTTTTTGAAACTATTAATGCACTTTCGCGTATCAACTCAATTTCTTCCTCAGTTTTTAAAATTATCTCTGCCATCTAAAAATTTATTAACGTTGATTTATATTGACTATTTTAAAATGATGTAAAAAAAAATACTAAAATGAAAATTGATATAGAAAAGTTTACTTTTAATCATTCTAGATTTAGATTAGGGAATTTTGAGTCATTTTTTCTGGTACTTCAATTTCAAGCAAATCCAATATAGTTGGTGCAATATCACTTAAAATGCCTGACTTAATTTTTCTTTTTTTTGCATCAACTAAAATAATAGGCACAGGGTTTTTGGTATGAGCAGTATTTGGGCTTCCATCAGGATTGATCATAGTTTCACAATTTCCATGATCTGCAATAATAAGTGTAACGTAATTTTTTTCTAAAGCTTTTTTTACGACTGCAGCGGTACACTCGTCGACTACTTCACAAGCACGTATTGCAGCTTTAAAGTTTCCAGTATGCCCCACCATATCTGGGTTTGCAAAATTTAAACATAAAAAATCAGGGGTGTCTGATTCAATTTTTGCTATAGTTGAATCACGAATTTCATATGCGCTCATTTCAGGTTTGAGATCATAAGTAGCTACTTTTGGAGATGGGCACAGGATTCTTTCTTCTCCTTGAAAAGGAATCTCTCTTCCTCCATTAAAGAAGAATGTCACATGAGGGTACTTTTCTGTCTCTGCAATTCGAACCTGTGTTTTTCCTGCATTAGATATTACTTCTCCTAGAGTTTTATCTAAATTATCTTTATCAAATATAACTTCGATATTTTTAAAGGAATCGTCATAATTTGTTAAGGTTAAGTATTTTAATTTTTTTGGATACATATTATATTCAGGGAACGAACTCTGAGAAAGAACCTGAGTTAGTTCTCTACCTCTATCTGTGCGAAAGTTTAAAAAAAGTACAATATCTTCAGCTTCAATTTTTGTTATCGCTTTTCCTAAATTGTCTTTTTTGTAAAGTGGTTTGATAAATTCATCTGTCACTCCTTTATCGTAACTTGATTTAAGAGATGATACAAAGTTATCGCTGGCCTCACCTTTCCCATGAATCAGAAGATCATAAGCTTCTTTAATTCTTTCCCATCTTTGATCCCGATCCATAGCATAGTAACGACCTATTAAACTTGCAAGCTTTCCATTTGTATTTAACATTTTTTTTTCAATACTTTCTACAAAATGGATTCCAGATTGAGGATCAACATCTCTTCCATCAGTAAAAGCATGGAGGTAAAATTCTTTTAATTTATATTCTTCTAAAATATCAATAAATCCCTCAATATGTTTTATGTGTGAATGAACTCCACCATCTGAAAGTAATCCTAAAATATGTATCTTTTTATTCGTTCTTTTAGCGTATTCGAGACAATCTCTCAAGACAGTTTTTTTTCTCAGCGTATTTTTTTCTAAAGCTTGATTTATTTTTGCCAAATCTTGATAAACAATTCGACCCGCACCCAAATTCATATGTCCTACTTCGCTGTTACCCATTTGACCTTCAGGTAATCCAACATGTTTTCCGTCAGTTCTAAGAGTACTATGTTCGTACTCGTCATATAAGAAGTCAATATATGGTGTATTTGCTTGATCAACAGCAGATACATTTCGATTTTCTGACTTACCCCAGCCGTCTAGAATAATTAGGAGTGTTTTTTGAGCCATTGTTTTATTTATATAAAGATATGAATAACTCTGCTCTACTGATAAACATATAGGCTTAAAAAAAAACTGTTTCTTTGTAAATAAAATTTTTGAAAAAAGGACTTATTTATCGCTCAACTGGAAGCTGGCACCTAGTCGAGTCCGGTGGGGTTTTTTATTCATGCCGAATTAAGGGAAATTTGAGACTTAAAGGAATAAAAAGCACTAACCCTGTTGCCGTTGGTGATCGTGTCATTTTTGAGGTTGAAAACAACTCAATTAAACCAGAGGGAAGGATAATTGAGGTAGAAGAGAGAAAAAATTATATTATTAGGAAGTCAGTTAATCTATCGAGACAAACTCATATTATTGCATCGAATATAGATCTAGCTTTTTTAATGATTACGATTAATAATCCCCCAACTTTTACAGTCTTTATTGACCGATTTTTAGTTACCGCGGAGGCTTATAAAATTCCAGTAATTTTATTATTTAATAAAATTGACACCTACATAAAGAAAGATCTAAATACCATTAGCTCACTTAAAAAAATATATGAGGATATTGGTTATACAGCTTACGAAATATCAGCTAAAAAGAGTCAAAATTTAGAAAATGTAAAAACACTAATGCAAAATAAAATAATAATGATATCAGGGCATAGTGGTGTTGGAAAATCAACATTTATTAATGCAATAGACCCAGATGTTGATATAAAAACTTCTGCTATTTCAGATCAACATATGCAAGGAAAACACACAACTACTTTTGCAGAAATGCATAAATTGAAAGGAGGTATTAGAATTATCGATACACCTGGGATTAAGGGATTTGGGATAGTAGAAATGGGACCTCAAGAAATTGGGAATTATTTCCCTGAATTTTTTCAAATAAAAGATAAGTGTAAGTTCAACAATTGTCTTCATTATAATGAACCTAATTGTGCGATTAAAAGCGCTGTTAAGGATGGTTCAATAGCACAGAGTAGATTCAATAGTTATACTCAAATACTATCTGAAGACAGTAATTATAGAAATTAATATGAGAGCTGTAATACAAAGAGTTAAATATGCTCATGTGATTATTGACAGAAAAGAAAAAAGAACATCTGGCCCTGGTTTGATGATATTGTTAGGAATAGGACATTCTGATAATCAAGACGATGTAAAATGGTTAGCAAATAAAATTTTGAATTTGAGGATATTTAATGACGTAAAAGGTATTATGAACCAGTCTATTAAAGAAATAAAAGGTGAGATTATGGTAATTAGCCAGTTCACTCTTATGGCTCAAACAAAAAAAGGAAACCGCCCTTCATATGGGAATGCTGCTAAACACGAACATGCGATTCCATTATATAACCTATTTAAAACCGTTACTCAAAATGGTCTTTCAAAGCAAGTTATATCAGGCAAATTTGGATCAAATATGGAAGTTGAAATTGTTAACGATGGCCCAGTAACGATTTGTATTGATACAAAAAATCGGGATTAAATTGTAATCATAATAGATTTATTTCATAGTCTAATCTAAGCCCATAAAAGTTAAATATCTTTTCTTTGACTTCTTCTGCTAGAGCCAAAATCTCTAAACCTTTTGCACCTCCGTAATTCACTAATACTAAAGCCTGTTTTTTGTGAATTCCCGCATCACCTTTCCTTTTTCCTTTGTATCCAATTTTTTCTATAAGCCAGCCTGCAGGCAACTTAAAATGATTTTTGCTTTCTTTATAATAGGGTATTTCAGGAAATTCTTTCTTAAGTGCTAAAAGTTTTTTTTGGGTCACAATAGGGTTTTTAAAAAAACTTCCACTGTTTCCAATTTTTTCTGGATCAGGTAGTTTTGATTTTCTAATCGATATAACTTCAGCTGCCACATTCTGTATGGTGTTTTCTTTTCCAATCATTAATTTTTGAAGTTCACCATAGCTAACATTTACTTTATGAGGTTTTTTTCTCAACAAAAAACAAACACTAGTTATTATAACTTTTCCTTTTAGCTCTTCTTTGAAAATTGAAGACCGATACTCAAATTTACAAGATTCCTTTTCGTAATTTTTAAATTTTAATGAACTTATTTCAAGAGCTCGACAGCTTTTAAATACTGAATTTAACTCTACTCCATATGCACCAATATTTTGAATAGGTGCAGCCCCAACGCTGCCTGGGATCAAGGCTAAGTTTTCAATTCCAGAGTAATCATTTTTTAAAGCCCATAAAACTAGGTCATGCCAAATCTCACCGGCTCCAACTTTAATCAAAACTTCTTTTTTTGTTTGCTCTTGAACCTCTATACCTTTGTTTTTCATTATTATAGTATGCCCATCATAATTTTTAGTTAATAAAATATTACTCCCTGATCCTAAAACTCTGAAAGGCCCTTTTATTCTTGACTTCAATGTTTTTAGAAGTTCAGCTTCGGAGAAAATCTCCACGAGGAATTTTGTTTTAACGTCAATACCAAATGTATTGTGGTTTTTTAGAGAAACATTTTCTTTAATCATACAACTGGTGATGCATATATTTTGTTGTATTCTTTAATTCCTTTTCTAATAATTTTTGCTGCCCTTAGAAGTTTTTTTTCATTTAAAACAAATGCAACACGAACTTCATTTTTACCATAACCTGGAGTGGAATAAAAACCTGTAGCGGGAGCCAACATTACTGTCTGGCCTTTATCTTCAAATGAGGTTAACAAAAATTTAGAAAAATTCTCAGCATCATCAATGGGAAGTTTAACCATGCAATAAAATGCCCCCATTGGATGAGAAACTTTAACGTCAGGAATTTCCTCTAATGCTTCAATTAGTATGTTTCTTCTTTTGCTATATTCACTTATCACCTTTTTAAGATAACTGTCTGGCGCATCAAGTGCAGCTTCACTTGCTATTAGAGCATACGTGGGCGGAGAAAGACGAAGTTGAGCAAATTTTAATAAATTTTGAATTAACAATTTATTTTTAGAAACGATACATCCAACCCTAGCACCACACAAGCTATAACGTTTTGATACTGAATCTATCATAATGGTATGTTTATGACCTTCTGGGTGACGTAAAACTGAATAATGTTCTATATCTCCATGAATAAATTCTCTATAAACTTCGTCGACTATAAGGAATATATTTTTTCTAATTGATAATTCACAAAGAGTGTTGATTTCAAGTTTACTGTAAACATAGCCTGTTGGATTACTAGGATTACATAGTAATATGGCTTTGGTTTTGGGAGTAATTTTACTGTCTATATTTTCCAAAGAAGGTAATTGGAATTGATTGTTAAATTCAGAGGCAACTGGAACTACTTTGACGCTAGACGCACTGGCAAAACCATTATAATTTGCGTAGAAAGGTTCAGGAATAATTATTTCATCTTCAGCATCACAAATTGAGTTTAAAACAAAAGTCAGTGCTTCACTAGCTCCTGTAGTTATTAAAATGTCCTCAGCGTTTATATTAATATTATGTTTAGAGTAATATTTAGATAGTTTTTTACGATATGAGAAATTACCTTGAGATGGGCCATATGGCAATAATTTAAGATTAGACTTTTTGACTGCATCTAACGCTATCCTTGGAGCTTCAATATCTGGCTGTCCAATGTTAAGATGTAAAACTTTAACACCTCTTGCTTTAGCTTGTTCAGAAAAAGCGACTAATTTTCTAATTGGTGAAACTGGAATATCAATTCCTTTTTTTGATAATTTGGGCATTTTTGAATTAAAATGTAAAAATGCTAAAAAATACTATGAAACGCAATCATTGTATAGCTTATGATGAAACTTTAAATTTATGTTTGAGCATTTGTATTAATCTTTTTTTCAAATTTGAAACTCAATTTTTATTATAGAGTAAGTGTCCCTACTTTTATAGGATAAAATAAACCAAAAGGTTTTTATGAATATTCCTTCCAAATTCAAATCTCAAAGTATTGAGAGCAAATGGTACAAATACTGGCAAAAAAACGGTTATTTCAGATCTAAACCTGATAAAAGGAAACCTTATACCATAGTAATTCCACCACCAAATGTTACAGGTGTTTTGCATATGGGACACATGCTAAATAATTCACTGCAGGACATAATTATACGAAGGGCACGTATGAAAGGTTTCAATGCATGTTGGGTTCCAGGTACAGATCATGCGTCTATAGCAACTGAAGCTAAAGTTGTAGCAATGCTCAAAGAAAAGGGAATTGAAAAAAATGATATAAGTAGAGAAGAATTTTTAAAGCATGCATGGGAATGGACTCATGAATATGGAGGTGTAATTTTAGAACAACTTAAAAAATTAGGTTGCAGTTGTGACTGGCGCAGAACAAAATTTACAATGGATAAAGATTTATCTGAATCGGTTATAAGAGTTTTTGTTGATCTTTACGAAAAGGGTCTTATTTATCGTGGTTATAGAATGGTAAACTGGGATCCTGAGGCTGAAACGACACTTTCAGATGAGGAAGTTATTTATAAAGAAGTAAATGGAAAGCTCTACCATATAGCTTATAAAATGGATCAATCTGATGAAAAAGTAATCATTGCTACAACACGCCCCGAAACACTTCTAGGCGACACTGCGATTTGTATTAATCCTAATGACAAAAGATACTCGCATTTAAAAGGGAAAAAAGTTTGTGTTCCTTTTACCAAAAGAAAAATTCCGATAATTCAAGATGAGTATGTGAGTATGGATTTCGGAACAGGCTGTTTGAAAGTAACCCCTGCCCATGATATTAATGATAAAATGCTTGCAGAAAAACACAATTTAGATTTTATAGATATTTTTAATTCTAATGGGACTTTAAATAAAAATGGTTTAAAATATGAAAATTTAGATCGTTTTATTGCTAGAAAAAAAATTGTGAAAGATTTAGAGAAACAGGGATTTCTCATAAAAACAGAACCTTACCAGCATAAAGTTGGAACATCTGAGCGAACTAATGCAGTTATTGAACCAAGACTTTCTGATCAATGGTTTTTATTAACAAAAAAAATTGCTAATCCCGCTATTCATGGTGTTTTAAATTCTAACGAAATTGAAATTATTCCTAATAAATTCAAAAACATATATCGACATTGGATGGAAAACATACAGGATTGGAACATTTCAAGGCAACTATGGTGGGGTCACCGCATTCCAGCATATTATTATGGCGATAACAAGAAAGATTTTGTCGTAGCAATCAATCCCCAACAAGCGATTGAAAAAATAAGAAAATTAACTAAAAATAATAATCTAAATATAGCAGATATTTCTCAAGACGAAGATGTTTTAGATACTTGGTTTTCTTCATGGCTTTGGCCAATCACTGTTTTTGATGGAATACGTAACCCCAACAATAAAGATATCAAATACTATTATCCAACTCAAGATTTAATAACAGGACCTGACATTTTATTTTTTTGGGTAGCAAGAATGATAATGTCAGGTTATGAATATCGAAAATCACCACCTTTTTCAAGGGTATATTTAACAGGTCTAGTAAGAGATAAAAAAGGGAGAAAAATGTCGAAACAACTTGGCAACTCTCCAGATGCTTTAAAACTAATTGATAATTATGGAGCAGATGCAGTGAGGGTTGGTTTAATGTTAAGCTCCTCTGCGGGGAATGATTTACTTTTCGACGAAAGTCTTTGTCAGCAGGGGAAAAACTTTGCGAATAAGATTTGGAATTCTTATCGCTTAATTGAGGGTTGGGAAATAGATGACCTCAAACCAACCTCAAAAGTATCAAATGAGGCAGTATTATGGTATGATAATCAGTTTCAAAAAACACTAAAATTTGTAAATGAAAATTTTGAAAAATATAGAATTTCGGATGTTTTGATGTCAATATATAAATTAATTTGGGATGATTTTTGTTCTTGGTTTTTAGAGTTGGTCAAGCCTTCTTATAGAGAAAGTATTGATAAACACACTTATGATAAAATAAAAACCATGTTTGAGAATAACTTAAAAATTTTACATCCCTTTATGCCATTCTTAAGTGAAGAAATATGGCACTTTATTGCTCCTAGAAATAAAGAACAAGCCTTAACAATAACATCATGGCCAAAAAATAAAAAATTTGATCAAAGACAGATTGAATTATTTTCTTTAGCGAAAAATGTAGTTGCAGGAATTAGAAATTTTAGAAAACAATATAATATACCTTTTAAACAAACTGTAGATATTTACGTTACAAAAAACAAAAAATCCTTACCCTTTACAGAAGCTATTAAAAAGCTAGGAGGAGTTGATTCAATTATTTATGATACACCTAATGAAATATCTGGTGGTACCTTCCGTATTGACAACTTTGAGTTTTTAATTCCCTCTAAAAATATTAATGATATCAATTCAGAAAAAAAGAGACTAGCAGATGAATTAACGTATATCAAAGGTTTTCTAGCTTCCGTAGAAAAAAAGCTATCTAACAAAAACTTTGTTGAAAATGCTCCAAAGCAAATAGTATTAAATGAAAGGAAAAAAGTATCAGATGCAAAAGAAAAAATTAAGATACTTGAAAGAAGTCTTGCAGCTCTCTAGTTTTTATGAGCTATGATTTGAATCCCACCTTTTACCGAGTCATTAAGTTTAATATCAAGTGGAGTGTTCAAGGGCAAAAACATATCTAATCTAGACCCAAATTTTATAAATCCTGCATCTTCTCCTTGAATAACACTACTACCTTCTTTTGCATAATTAATTATTCTGCGTGCAACGGCTCCAGCTATCTGCCTGTAAAGAATTTCACCGAAAACATTATTACTTATTACAATGGTTGTTCTCTCATTAAGCTCGGATGACTTTGGATGCCAGGCTACCAAATATTTACCTGGATGGTACTTGCTAAAATTTATTTTACCACTGACACAATATCTAGTAACATGAACATTAATGGGTGACATAAAAATGGATACTTGTAGTCTCTTGTCTTTAAAATATTCTTTTTCATAGACCTCTTCTATAATAACAATTTTTCCATCTACAGGGGCAATTATATGATTTTCATTTCTTATTGTGTTTCTTTTGGGATTTCTAAAAAATTGCAGGACAATGATTAATTGGAATAGAGCTAATAGTTGAATTATAATTTTGAAAACAAAAATATTACTTAATCCAAACTCTGCTAAAAGACAAGTTATAGTTGCTAAAAAAAATGAAATGATTATTATGTTGTGCCCCTCTTTATGAAACATAATTTAAAAACATAAGAAATAAAAAAACGAATGGTGCTGAAAATAAAACGCTATCCATCCTGTCATAAAAACCACCGTGTCCAGGAATAAGTATTCCACTATCTTTTTTTAAAGCTAGGCGTTTGAATTTTGATTGAATCAAATCACCAGATGTAGAAGTTCCAACGATAATTAGAGATAATAATGGGAATGTCCATTTTGGATATCCAGGATGAAACTGTATTAATAAAAAACTACTTAAAAAACATAGAAGACCACCTCCCAACATTCCTTCCCAGGTTTTTTTTGGTGAAATTGAAGGGAAGAGATTTTTTTTGCCAATTAGTTTGCCAACTATATAGGCAAAAGTATTATTTACCCATACCATGATAAATAAACTTATCGAAACTCCATTCTCAATATTTGATTTTAAAGAAGATGTTGCAATTATGAAATAACACGAAGAAACTGGATAAAATAATGTAAGAGCAGTTTTTTGTAAGGGTTTAATTTTAATTTTCTTATTAGAAAACAAAAAGAAAATTAGCAAAATGGATATTGAGGTGCTAAAAGCTAATAAAGATAAATGTAGGTAAGGGTTTAATTTTTGGTTATAAAATTGATAGATTATAACACTAAATAAAATAAACGGTACGGGACTTTTATATTCAATAAGTTTTTGAAATTCATACAATGTGAAGGAAGAGAAAATAAAAATCAAAATAATGTAGCTCAAATCAGAATATAAAGCAGCACTAATAATCAAAGTAGAATATATAATACCAGAAATAGAACGTATGACTAAATTTTTCAATAATTTATATTTTAATTAATCGAGTAAAAGTAAAAATCAAAAAAAGGGTACAAATGACATGATTTTAAAAATCTTCAAGTAACAAATATATGTTTTTTGAATCGGTCGTTTGATTGGTTATTTTTTCATTCTTTTCATTTTTTGAAATTGCTTTTAAAGTGGTAATATTTATTGGAAAATTATTTTTGTATTTATTTTTAAGATTAGTCATAGCCTCACTGACATCTTTTGAAAATTGACTGATTTTGGCAGAAATTAAAATTGTTTCGGGAAGGTCAATTAACTTCAGATGTTTTATTTGTTGGTCACTTAGTAAAATTTTACCGGAATTTGATATTAAGTATTCACACTTAATTAATAGGGCTTTGAACTTATTTAGTTTTCCAAAAGTTTCATCTAAATAGCGTATACCTAATGTTTCTGAAATTTGTTTATCAAGACAGACTATTTCCTCTAACGTCAAACTATTTTCAAGACAAATTTTATCAAGGTTAGAGGAAACAAGTTCTTTAGAGTCGTTGTATAAGAAATATCCTCCATTTGATATGAAATTCTTTACAAATCTGATATCTAATGGGTCTTCTATTTCAGGAAGATATGGACTTTTTTTGGGTTTAACTGAATGTTTTTTTCCGAAAAAAAAATCCCAAAGTCCCATACTTGAATTTATTTTTTTTCTTTTGAAGCCTTAAATTCTTCTATTTTCTCATCATTTGTCTTGTAGGGTCTTTTACCCAAGATTGTTTCTAAATCATCTTTGAAAATAACCTCTTTTTCCAACAGCCGATCTGCAAGTTTTTTTAATTTATCTTTCGATTTTTTTAAAAGCGTGATTGCTCTATCATACTGTTTTTCAATAATCTTTGAAATCTCTTTATCAATAACTTGAGCAGTTTGCTCTGAATAAGGCTTTGAAAAATTAAAATCAGTTTGGCCTGAAGAATCATAATACGTTATGTTACCTAATGTGTCATTCAATCCATAGATTGAGACCATTGCCTTTGCCTGTCTTGTTACTTTTTCGAGGTCACTTAAAGCACCAGTAGAAATCTTGTTAAAAATTATTTTTTCTGCTGCTCGACCACCGAGCGCAGCACACATTTCATCAAGCATTTGTTCTGTTCTAACTATTTGTCGCTCTTCAGGTAAATACCATGCTGCGCCTAGAGATTGGCCTCTTGGAACAATAGTCACTTTAACAAGTGGAGCTGCATATTCTAAAAGCCAACTTACAATTGCATGACCAGCTTCATGATATGCAATCGTTTCTTTCTCTTCAGGTGTAATAATTTTATTTTTCTTTTCTAATCCGCCAACTATTCGGTCTACGGCATCAAGGAAGTCTTGCCTACCAACCGATTTTCTATTTTTTCTCGCAGCAATTAAAGCTGACTCATTGCAAACATTTGCGATGTCAGCTCCAGAGAATCCAGGGGTCTGTTTTGCCAGAAAATCGATATCCAAACTTTTTACTACTTTAAGAGGTTTGAGATGTACTTTGAAAATCTCCTTTCTTTCATTTAAATCTGGTAGATCAACATAGATTTGTCTGTCAAAACGTCCAGCTCTCATTAAAGCCTTATCAAGAACATCAGCTCGATTTGTGGCTGCAATTACAATCACGTTTGTATTAGTGCCAAATCCATCCATTTCTGTAAGTAATTGATTGAGTGTGTTTTCACGCTCATCATTAGATCCAGTAATATTACTTTTCCCTCTTGCTCTTCCTATAGCGTCAATTTCATCAATAAAAATTATAGAAGGAGATTTATCTTTTGCTTGCTTAAATAAATCTCTAACTCGTGAAGCACCAACACCAACAAACATTTCAACAAAATCTGATCCTGAAAGAGAAAAAAATGGAACTTTTGCTTCTCCAGCAACTGCTTTTGCTAAAAGTGTTTTTCCAGTTCCTGGCGATCCAACAAGTAATGCACCTTTTGGTATCTTACCACCAAGTATTGTATATTTTTTTGGGTTTTTAAGAAAATCAACTATTTCTTGAATTTCTTCTTTAGCACCCTCAAGGCCTGCTACATCTTTAAAAGTTACTTTAACATCTGTGTTTTTGTCGAATAGTTTAGCTTTAGATTTACCGATACTGAAAATTTGGCCTCCCGGTCCTCCTGCCCCACCACCAGACATTCTTCTCATTAAAAAAATCCATACCCCAATTATAATAATAATTGGTAAAAAACCAATTATGGTATCAAGCCATCTATTTTCAATTGTTATAAACTCTAATCGAAAATTAATACCATTGCTTCTCGCTTTCTCCAATTTTTCTTCAAACAATTCTAGACTTCCTACTTCGAACTGATAATGAGGACCTTTTGTATTTTCCTGACCTAAAATATTTTTACCAACTACAGCTTGATGTTCACTGCTTCTTAAAGCATCAGGAGTGAGTGTTACCCTAACACTGCTTTTGTTTCGAATTACAATCACTTCACTTACATCTCCAGAATTGAGATATTTTTCAAAGTTAGAAATGTTTGTTTTACTCACTGTTTGCCAATCATTTCCACCAAAAAGGCTAAGCCCTAGTAATACAAAAATGACTGCGCCATATATCCAGTAGATATTAAATTTAGGGGGGGTTGTTTTCTTCTCTTTCATAGTTTTTAATAATTCGAAGCAATTGGGGTATTTATTGCATCACCCCAAAGTTCTTCGATGTTATAAAATTTTCTTGTTTTTTTTTGGAATATGTGGACAACAATATTCACATAATCAATTAGTACCCATTCAGCAATCCTTAATCCTTCAATATGTGAAGGTTTTTCTTTTAGGATTTTACTTACAGATTTACTTACTGAGTTTACAATTGAAGAAACTTGAGTGTTTGAGTTGCCGCTGCATATAACAAAAAACTCACACGGACTGTTATCTATTTCTCTTAGATCAATTTTATTTATATCTTCTCCTTTCATTTCTTCAATACCCTTAATAATTTCGTTTAAAAGGGCAATTGTGTTTTCATTTTTATTTGCCATTAATCTATGCTCTTATGTACAAATTTATTACATTTTATGCCGATCAACTATCATATATGAGCAATTTTAGAATAATCAAACTTAATGCCATAACATCGACTAATGATTATTTAAAAAAAAGGTATAAATCTGGTAAAGTTCTTGACGGTGATTTAGTGTGGACTGAAAACCAAACTTCAGGAAGAGGGCAGCATAATAAAAAATGGATCTCAGAACCTTTTAAAAGTCTTTCTTTGAGTATTTATAGGCAATTCAATGGTCTTTTAATGAAACCTTTCAAATTAAACGCTGTAGTTTGTCTGGGAATTATTTATGCTTTAAAAAAACTAAGTATACCTGGATTGTCAATAAAATGGCCTAACGACATTTTGTCAGAAAATAAAAAAATTGGAGGTATATTAATTGAAAACTTTTTTAATAAAAGCAAAATAAAAGCTTCCGTAATTGGTGTTGGATTAAATTTGAATCAAGAAAAATTTGAAAAATTACCCAAAGCAACCTCTTTGAAAATAATTACAGGTGAAAAATGGGCTTCTAAAATTATTTTAAATGCTCTAATTCCTCTACTCGAAGAGTACCTTTTCATGTTTGATTTTCAAGATTCATCAATTTTAGATCAATATCAGAAAATACTTTGGAGAAGAAACAAAACTGTCATATTTGATATGGACGGAAAATTGCATAAAGGAAAATTGAAAGGTGTTGACGAATCGGGAATGATAATTTTGCAAAACCAGGAAAAAATGATTAGCAAGTTTAACAATTCACAAATATCAATTCAATACGGTGACTAGTCAAATCAACTATTCCACCCCGAAGGATCTTTTCTCCAAGTTTTTAATCTTTCTTTTTGAAATGCTGAAATTTCACCTTCACTTTCAGCTACTTTCAATAAATGTTCATAATCGCACAAGGTTTGCACATTTACATTTGCGTTTAAAAACGCTTTTTCTGCCATTTCGAATCCATAAGTAAAAAGGGCAATCATACCAATAACATTTGCTCCAGCATTTTTGATTGAGTTAACTGCATTAAGACTACTTTTGCCTGTACTAATTAGATCTTCAATTACCAGGACAGGTAACTTTAAGTTTAAATGGCCTTCTATTTGGTTTTTTTGACCGTGTTTTTTTGGCTCGGGGCGAACATAGATGAAAGGTAATTTTAATTTATCTGCTACAAGCATTGAGATACCAATTGCACCTGTTGCTACCCCAGCAATAATTAATGGATCTCTATGCTCCTTAGCAATTTTTTTTGATATAATATCACTTAAATGAGATCTAATCTTAGGGTATGAAAGTATAATTCGATTATCACAATATATAGGAGATTTCCAACCACTAGCCCATGTGAAAGGATTTTCAAGATTCAATTTTATTGCATTAATTTGCAAAAGTTGTTTAGCTGTTTGTAGAGCTAAGTTTTTATTGAAAATCATACACAAATGTATAAAGTTTTTTATAATCAGAAACCCATTAATTTTACTTCAGACTTAAGTAAAAACTCCTCTGCCACCCCACTTTTTTTTTTAAAATACACTGATTCAAAGTCAATTATAAAAGCACTAAGAAACAGTGCTGTAGAGAGAGTCTATTTATATCATCACAATGAAGGGAAAATAGAGAAACATTTTTTTAAAATTTTCAAAACTGTTGAGGCTGCAGGAGGACTAGTTAAAAATTCAAATGGTGCTTATTTATTTATTTTTAGAAATAAGAGATGGGATTTACCCAAAGGGAAGCTTCAAAAAAACGAAATTATTAATGAAGCTGCAATTCGAGAGGTTATTGAAGAAACTGGAGTTAAAAATCTGAGAATTATAAAACCTTTACCTACAACATATCATGTGTACAAAGCAAATAAAAAGTTTAAGTTAAAAAAAACATACTGGTTTCTTATGGAAACTTCTTATACTGGTAATTTAGTTCCACAAATTGAAGAAAATATAGATCTAGCTATTTGGAAGTTCCCAGAAGAAATTCCAAAACTAATGAAAAATGCATATGAGAATATTAAACTTTTAATCAATAAACTTGTTTAATTCATCTACTATTTTTTACTGCCTCAGGGACAAGTGACGAATAATCTCCTTTATGAAAAATGATTTCCCTTACAATGCTACTACTTATATACGAAAAGTCAGCAGCAGTTAAAAGAAAAAGAGTCTCAATACCAGAGAGTCTACGATTAGTTTGTGCTACACTTTTCTCAAACTCAAAGTCAGCAGGATTTCTGAGCCCTCTTACAATTGCAGTCGCATTTACATTTTTACAAAAATTTATTGTTAAACCTTGAAATGACAAAACTTTAATCTTTGGTTCTTTATTATGGGTTTCTAAAATAAAATTCATCCTTTCATCTAGACTGAACAAATAATTTTTTTCTGAATTTTGACCTACTCCAATTATTAATTCATCGCACATAGGTAAGGCCCTTTCTATTATATCTTTATGTCCCAATGTCATTGGATCAAAGGATCCAGGAAATACAAGTCGTTTCATTTATAAATTTTTATTCTAGTGCTTGGATTAAAATTTTAGATAAGAAATCAGATAAATCCATTTTCATCGCTTTGATTTGTTGAGGAATTATACTTTTTTCAGTCATTCCAGGTACTGAATTAATTTCAAGTATATGTGGAATTTTATCAACAATTATAAATTCTGTTCGCACAAATCCTTTTAGTCCTAACTTTAAGTAAATTTTTTTTGATAAATCGACTAACTTTTTTTCTAAACTTTTTTCGATTCGAGCAGGTGTTATTTCCTCAGATTGACCCTCATATTTTGCAGCATAATCAAAAAAATCGTTCTTAGGTATTATTTCAGTAATTGGAAATACTTGAATTTCGTTCTCATATCTTGCGCTGCCAACTGATACCTCTAGACCATTCAAGTTACTTTCTATAATCAGTTGGGTGTCATATTTAAATGCTTTTTTAATTGAAGGGAGTAAATTTTTCTTATCGTATACTTTAAAAATACCAAAACTACTTCCAGATCTGTTAGCTTTTACAAAACAGGGTAGGCTTAATTTTTTTATTATTAAGTCTATATCAATATGGTCATCTTTATCGATTGTAAAATTTTTTGCTGTTGGAATTTTCCATTCTCTGAGAACCGAAAGACAATCTCTCTTATTGAATGTTAAAGCAGCACTATAGCTATCACAACTAGATAATGGAATATCGAGAATTTCGCAAAGTGCAGCTAACTGACCATTTTCGCCTAATGACCCGTGCATTAGATTTAATATTAAATCAATTTTTATAGTCTTTCCATTAGATGTAAGCTTAAGATCACCCTTTGAGACTTGATAAATATTTCCAATATCGTCTTTTCCTGTCCATTTACTTTTTTCAATAATAATTAAAAAAGCTTCCCATTTATTTCTATCTAGATTTGAAAAAACCGTCTCTGCACTTTGAAGTGATATTTTATGTTCGGATGAATAACCTCCACAAACTACTCCTACTTTTTTCCTAATCATTTAAATAGAATATAATGCAAATGTATGTGATTTCAAATCAACCCAAAAGCATCGGTTTTATTATCTTAGTATTTCAAATCACTCTATGAATTTATTAAGATTTTTAATTAGTAAATCTTTTTTTAAACAATTGTTTTTTGCAGCATTATGTTCAGTATTTCTTTTTTTGGTTACTTACTTTGGTCTAAATATTATTACCAAACACAATAATTATCAAAAGGTACCTGAATTGCGAGGTATATCTCTTATAAAATTGTCTGATATTCTAGAAAAAGAAGGATTACGCTTTGAAATAATTGATTCTTCAAGATACATGCCTTCAATGAAGCCTTTGACAGTAATATCTCACATACCCTTTGCTGGAAGAGAGGTTAAAAAAAATCGTAAAATATACTTAACTGTGAACCCATCAGGTTTTAAGAAAATTTCACTTCCTAACATAATACAAATAACTAAAAGAAATGCTATTTCTCTGCTAAAATCAGTTGGTTTTGAAGTTGGTGAATACACCTACAGAGATAATATAGGAAAAGATATGGTATTAGAAGTTATGCATAATGGTAAGATCATTGAGCCAGGAGTACTTTTACCAAAAACTACTAAAATTGATTTGGTATTAGGAAATGGAAAACGATAAAACGATTATAAATGAAATTGAAAATATTTCAGATGCAATATTTGAGCACTTTTCATTTGTTGTTGACAAGGGGCAATCTCCATTGAGAATTGATAAATTCTTGATGACAAGAATCGAAAACGCTACTCGTAATAAAATTCAACAAGCTGCTAAAGCGGGATATATATTTGTTGGAGAAAAATCTGTTAAATCTAACTACAAAGTAAAAAAAGGAGATAAAATTAAAGTTCTTTTTGACCACCCTCCCTATCAAAATTTGTTAAAACCAGAACCTATAAGTCTCGAAATTATTTATGAAGATGATGCTTTAATAGTTCTCAACAAACCTCCAGGAATTGTAGTTCATCCGGGACATGGAAATTATTCAGGTACTTTATTAAACGGATTACTTTACCATTTTAATCAATTGCCAAAAAATCAAAACGGACGTCCTGGTATAGTACATCGAATTGATAAGGACACTAGTGGACTTTTAGTAATAGCAAAAACTGAATTTGCAATGACTAATCTTGCAAAGCAATTCTTTGATAAAACTACTGAAAGAATTTACAACGCACTTATTTGGGGAGATATCAAAGAAGATAAAGGCACTTTTAAAGAAGCAATTGGTAGACACCCGAAAAATCGTTTGCAAATGAGTGTTTATGAAGATAATTCAAAAGGAAAAGAAGCGATTACTCATTTCAAAGTATTAGAACGTTTTAGATATGTTACACTTGTAGAATGTCAACTGGAAACTGGCCGTACGCACCAGATTAGGGCTCACATGAAACATTTTGGCCACACCCTTTTTAATGATTCTCGTTATGGAGGAGACTCAATTTTGAAAGGAACAAGCTTTTCAAAATATCGACATTTCATAGAAAATTGTTTTAAAATTTTACCGCGTCAAGCGTTACATGCCAAAACACTTGGCTTCAAACATCCGGTTACGGGAGAGGATTTAATCTTTGATTCGCAGTTACCAAAAGATTTCATGGGTGTTCTTAAAAAATGGCGAAGTTATATTGCTAGTAAGGGTATATAAAATTTTAAATAGCATTAATTTTACACTTCTTGTTTAGACAATTAAAACCTTGTAAATTTATTCTAAAATTAGTCGCTCAATGAAAATAGTAATATCTCCTGCAAAATCTCTTGACTTTCAAAAGCCATTACCTACTAAACAACACTCAATACCTGTATTTGTTAATGATGCAGAAAAAATTAACAATTTACTCAAAAAAAAGTCACCAGAATCGCTACAAAAATTAATGAATATTTCTGAAAAATTGGCTAATCTAAATTGGAATCGGAATCAAGCTTTTCTTAACTCTACTAATAAGAATAATCACAGAGCAGCAATTTATACTTTTAATGGAGACGTTTATGAGGGTATAGACGCACACACGCTAGAAGATAACAAAATAGATATTATGCAAAAAAAACTGCGCATTTTGTCTGGACTTTATGGCATTTTGAAACCTCTTGACCTTATTCAGCCATATCGACTTGAAATGGGAACCAAGCTTTCGGTTGGTAACTCAAAAGACCTATATCAATTTTGGAAAAAAAAGGTTACCGATAAATTGGTAAATGAACTAGAAAGAAATGAATTATTGGTAAATCTTGCTAGCAAAGAATACTTCAGTGTTGTCGACGCTAAGGTTATCAAGTCTCCAATTGTTAGTCCAGAATTTAAAGACTTTAAGAATGGAAAACTTAAGATAATTTCATTTTATGCTAAAAAAGCAAGAGGTATGATGGCGCGATATCTAATTGAAAAAAATGCAAAATCTTTAGATGATATTAATTCATTTGAAATTTCTGGTTATAGACTCAGCAATGAAGAGACGATAAATAAATTCAATCCTGTTTTTATTCGCTGATTGCAAAAAAGTTATCCATCTAAAGTCATTTTTATAATTACTTAAAACTCAGTTGAGTTTTTTAAAAATCTTTTAGTTTTGGATTTATACCTAATACATTTTGATTGATATAAGATTCAAGAAATTTTTCGTCTATACAACTTTTGCCACTTAGATCATTTGGAGTAAGAAGATTAATTAAATCCAATTTCAAATACTCTTCTAGCATTGGTATTGAAAGCGGAGCAAAACTATAATGCCATGGCTCATAATTAAATCCTTCTCTTTTTGGACTGTCTGTGTAAGGAAGGTAAAAACCAAATCGGTTTGCATTTTTTTCCATCCATTCTCTGAGTCTTACGTAAGGTCCATTTTCATGAAATTTTTCCTCAAGAAGCAGATCACCTTCCTTTGGTTTTTTTCCATCAATTATATCAATATCAGTCCCCCAATGATGTCTTGAAGTTCCTGGAAGTGTCGAGTATTCGATTATTTTATTTATGTTCTCCTTTGGACTAATTCCTTTTTTAGCATTTGAGTAAAACTTTCTGTTCCAAATAAATTTTTGTCTTTCATATGATCGATATGCTGAAACAATCTCAATTTCAATACCTTCCTCAAGTGCAGCCTCTCTCATTGCTATGAAAGCTTTTCCAGCCTCAGGAAGAAGTTTTATGGATTCATCATAAAAATTTATTTTGCTTTGGCCTAATAAATCCTTTTTTTTAAATCTTGTTTGATTCAAAAAAGTTAGTAAGGTTAATGGTATTAATAAATAAGTAAATCTAATTATCATAATATATCATCTTTATAAAGCGTTGATGAATGCCAATGGTATTTATCTCAAACGGATCACCAATAGGTTTAAAACCTCTAACCAAGTAAAGGTTATTAGCAGAAATACGACCATTAAGCCATATGTATTTAGGATTCATTCTTTTTTTTGTTTCTTTTTCAGCACAATTAATAAGTTTTGATGCAACTCCTTTACGTTGATGTTTTGAAGCTACAGCAATACCTCTAAATTGAGCACCTTTTGAATTTTTAAATTGAGATAAGTCCTTTTCATAGATACTTATTATACCAATTATTTCTTTATCAACAAGTGCGCCTAGATGAAATGTTCCTTTCGAATTATCCCCATCAAAATGACAAGTTTCCAATGGTTTACCTTTCCGAAGCATTTTATGTCTTAGAGGGTAACACTTTGAAACTTTTATACTCAGGATCTCAACTTTCATTATATATAATTATTACTCAAGCGGTAGTTGTCAAATATAAATTATCTTTAATGTAAGAATTACTAAAATTAACATCTGAACAAATAAAGCGAAAATATTAATTTAGTTTTTGTGCATTTAATTTCAATACTATATTAAGTAATTTATAATGAAACAACTTTTTATTTTAGTTTTTTTTATTCATTCATTTTTTTCTGTTGTTTGTCAAGAGCGAAGACCTATTAAAGGACAACTACTTTACAAAAACACAAAAGTTGTAGCTGCGAATGTGGTAAATAATACTGCTCAAACTAACACCATCACAGACAGTGATGGTGCTTTTGAAATTGATGTTCTTTTAGGTGATGAAATCATTTTTTCATCTGTTCAATATAGAATACGATCTGTAAAAATAACTGAAGAGATTTTGTCTAAAAACAGACTTGTAGTCTCAGTAAATGAAAATATTAATGAATTGAAGGAAGTAGTAGTAACAACTGATGATGTTGAAAAGTTCTTAGATTTAAAAGAAGAGGAGTTCAAGGGGTTTGATTACGAAAAAGATAAATCATCGCAACTTGTTAATAGGGCATTTAACGATCGACAACTTTCTGATGGTATTGATTTTGTAAATATTGCAAAGCTTTTAACAAGAGCATTTGGAAATAAATCATCTGATGAGCAAATGCGTATGAAACCAAGTGAGGTTTTACCACTTGTTTTCGAAGATAGTTTTTTTGAAGTTGATTTGGGATTAGATAAAAGTGACATAATTACTTTTTTAGAGTTCATAGACAATAGAATGAAGACTGGAGAACTTCTAAAAAAAGATAAAGAATTTCAATTGATTGATTTCCTAATAAATGAAAGTAAGGAATTTAAAAACGACTTAAAGGATTAATATTTATGAATCTATTATCAATTTTTTTATTTTTTGTATATAGTATTTTCATTCCAAAAAAAATAGAACATAAATTTTATGTTAGTACAACAACAATTGAATTTAAAGAAGAGAAAAACGTAATTCAAATCACATGTCAACTATTTATAGATGACGTTGAAAAGTCGCTAAATAGATATCAAGAGGATATTAAATTAGCCCCTGACTCAAACAAGCTGGAAATAGATAAGCTTTTAAAAAAAAGCTTAAAAAAAAGTATACTTATTTTAATTGATGGGAAAACCCTTGATTTAATTTATATAGGGAGAGAGTATAAAAATGATATTTTGCAGTGTTATTTTGAAGCAAATGCACCAGCATCTTCGCTTAACTTATCAATTGAAAACAGAACTTTTTTTGATTTGTTTGAAGATCAACAGAACATAATTCACTACAAAAATAAATCTATTAGAAAAAGTTTTTTGCTTTATAGTGAAAATGATAGCGCTACTTTTTCATTATTTTAACTCTGAAATTACTTTGTATATTTACTCAACCTAAAAAAATGGTATGAAAAAACTTAACAATCATCTAATTCACCTCATTGTTCTTAATTTGATCTTACTTAAAAGCCTATTTGCTCAAGTTCAACAGGGACATACGAATCAAAATAAGTTCAGACAGTTATATGATGAGTTTGCTGAACCAAACAAATATCATAATGCTTCTGGTGCACCAGGGGTAGAGTACTTTCAACAAAAGGTAGACTATGTTATGGATATTGAATTAGATGATAAAAATTCCAAATTGTATGGGGAAGAAATAATAACATATACTAATAATTCTCCTGACAATTTAACTTATTTATGGTTACAGCTTGATCAAAATATCAGAAAAAAAGATGCACCATCCTTATACAAAAATGGCTCGGGAAACTCTGTTACTCAAAGGCCCTCTTCTTTTTTGAAAAATTATATAAATGGATCTTTTGATGGTGGTTTTAATATCGAGTGGGTTCTGGATACTCAAGGTAATCCTTTAAAGTATACTATCAACCAGACCATGATGAGAGTTGATTTACCAGAATCTCTTTCTCCGAATGAAATATTTAAATTTAAAATTAAATGGTGGTACAATATTAATAACCGATTGGAATATGGTGGTCGTTCAGGTTACGAGTATTTCGAAGGTGATGGAAATAAAGTTTACACTATAGCTCAGTTTTTTCCAAGACTTTGTGTTTATAATGATGTTGAGGGTTGGCAAAATTATCAATTCTGGGGTAACGGAGAATTTGCATTAGAGTTTGGAGATTATCAGGTTAATATAACAGTTCCATCAGATCATATTATGGAGGCAACGGGTACATTACAAAATCCTAAAGAAGTCCTTACCAAAGAGGAATACAAAAGATTTATTGCTTCCAAATCAAGTTTTGAAAAACCCATTATAATCGTCAATCAAGATGAAGCAAAACTAAAAGAGTCAACTTTCTCAAAAAAGAAAAGTACATGGCGATTTAATGCAAAAAATGTAAGAGATTTTGGATTTGCTACATCTAGAAAATTTATTTGGGAAAGACAAGCATTAAGAGTAGGGAATCAAAAAGTTATGGCAGTTTCAATATATCCAAAAGAGGGGAATCCACTATGGGAAGAATACTCAACTAAAGCCGTTATACAAACATTAAAAACCTATTCAAAGTTTACTTTCGATTATCCATATCCAAAAGCAGTTTCAGTACATGCAAGGAATATAGGAATGGAATACCCTATGATATGCTTTAATTTTGGAAGACCAGACGAAGATGGTACATACTCAGATAGAACTAAATTTGGAATGATAAGTGTAATTATACATGAAGTTGGACATAACTATTTTCCGATGATTGTTAATTCTGACGAACGTCAATGGGGCTGGATGGATGAAGGGCTTGATACTTTTGTTCAGTACTTGACTGAACAAGATTTTGGTATTTCATATCCAGATGCTATTGGTAATTTAGAAAAATATCCTTCTAGAAGGGGTGATCCAAAAAAGATTGTTCCTTACATGGCTGGAAATCAAAATTTTATCTCCCCAATTATGTCTAACCCTGAAAACGTTTATCAATTAGGCCCAAATGCATATGCTAAACCAGCCACTGCTCTAAATATTTTGAGAGAAACTGTTATGGGCAATGAAGTTTTTGATCATGCATTTAAAACCTATGCGCAGAGATGGATGTTTAAGCATCCTACACCCGAAGATTTTTTTAGAACTATGGAAGATGCGTCAGCAACTGATTTAGATTGGTTTTGGAGAGGCTGGTTTTATTCAACAGATGTAGTTGATATAGGTGTTAAAAATGTCAAAAGATTTTATTTCTCAGACACTCCAGATGAAAAAGCTTCTAATAGGCTTAAGGAATTTGGTTATGATTTAAATAATCTTCCAGATATGGTTTTCAAAATTGATCAAGAAAGTGATATGTTTAATTCAGAATTAGCTGATGAGAATGCAATAATGGGTTCACAAATACTTAGGGATTATTTAACTGAAGAGGGAATTGATCCTAATACCAAATCACCAAAATATTTTTATGAAATTGAATTTGAAAAACCAGGTGGTTTAGTTATGCCTTTAATTGTTGAGTATAATTATGCTGATGGAACCTCTGAACGTGTTTCATATCCGGTTCAGATTTGGAGAAAAAATGATTCAAGCGTAAAAAAAGTTGTTGCATCAGACAAAGAGTTGGTTGGAGTTACCGTTGATCCAGACCTTGAAACAGCAGATGTAAATTTAGATAATAATAATTGGCCAAAGCGTGAGACACCATCAGATTTTGAAAAATTTAAAGAGAGAATAAAGGGATAGTAACTATGGTAATCTATGAGCTTTAAGTAATTTTTTAGATGTTATATTTGTTTGAAATCAATCATATTTTTTTGTTTATCAGTGGGGCAGAAATTGTTTTTGTCTTTTTTATAGTATTATTAGTTTTTGGTGCTGATAAGATTCCTTCAATTGCAAAAACCCTTGCAAAAGGGATGACTCAAGTAAGAAGAGCAACTAATGATATTAAGAATGAAATACAAAACAGTGTAGATGTAGAAAGTCCAACAAAAAAAATTACTCAAGATTTTAAAGAAGAAGTAGATAAAGTAAAAAAGGATTTCGATGATCTTGGGGATTCTATTAAAAGAGAACTTTAAATTACCCAGCATAATGATAATCCATCTCTAAAGGGAAGCAATAAGGTTTTAATTCTAGAGTCTTTTTTTAGTTTGTCATTGTATTTCTGAAGTGCTATTGTACTCTCATCATTGGAGTCAGCTTTATTAATTACTTTTCCGTCCCACATAACATTATCGGAAATGATTAAACTACCAGGTTGAGTTTTATTAAAAACTTGTTCGAAATAATTGATGTAATTGATTTTATCAGCATCAATAAAAACTAAATCGAAAGGGCCATCAATTTTTGGTATTATTTCTAAAGCATTCCCAAGATGAGAATGAATTTTATTCTTAAACATACTTTTATTAAAATATTTTTTTTGAATTAAAACCAGTTCCTCATTATGATCTATTGTATGAAGTTCTCCATTTTCATCAAGACCCTCAGCTAAACATAATGAAGAATATCCTGTGTAAGTTCCTATTTCTAGTATTTTTTTAGGTCTTAAAATATTTGAAATAAAACTTAGAAGCCTACCTTGCAAAGGGCTACTCATCATTCTAGGTTGTAAAATTTTTTGATGCGTTTCTTTTTCAAGTTCTAACAATAGATCAGGAATTTCGTCACTTTTATCTAGTGCATAATTTGTCCATCGCTCATTGAAAAAAAGGTCTATATAATCATTCTGATCTTTTAGGTCTTGCATATTTGAATCTACTAAGAAGTTTAGTTTCGGAATAGCCATCCAAACCATTAATTGTTACAATACCCGCTTTGTCAAGTTGAACCCAACCATCATCTAAAAGTAAAGTTTGAGAAACATAAATATGTTCAATACTAGCTACAATCAATATAGTATCGTTTTCCTTAATGTGGTATTCGTTTTTGAAGCTGCAACCCATTTGCAAAGGAGATTCTTTAACAAAAGGAGCCTGCCAGTTTTCTTTTTTTTCTACCTCAAAATTTGTCTTATCAAATTCTGATATAAAATCCGGATATTTAGCAGAAGTATGATGAGCGTCAGAAATGACTTTTTTTGTTACTGCATTTAATGTGAATATGCCTGTTGACTTAATGTTACTATAAGTGTGTCTTGGAACTGTGGTTGGTCTTAAGATAAAACCTATTAAAGCAGGGTTGCTTCCAAGATGTATAACTGAACTGAAAATTGCTAAATTTTCTTTACCATCTAATGATTGAGAACCAATAAGATTTGCTGATTTATATCCAGTTACACTATTTATAAGATTAAGGCGATAAACTTTGGAAAAATTTTTAAAGTCACTTGAATTGAAATGATGCATTAATCAGAAATAAATTTGATTGAACTTTAATGTCAGATTAAGAATTTATTTTTTTATCGAATTTTAAAACAATAAATATTATTATGCTTATAGCAATGACTAATGAACCTATAAATAGATAATGATCTGAAATTTGATTTGTAGAAAGGAAACCAGAAATAACCTTTTTATCTAGGAAAGAAATAAACAAACCAACTGGAATAAGAATCAAAATAATTATTAATGGTTTTGAAAAGTATTTCATTGTTTATTTTTTAGATCCTAAATACTAGAGATTTCATAAATTTAATAAAAATATCAAAAGATAAACTTGATGAATGCAATTAACATTTTTGTATACGTCTTGACTATATTTTTCTTCCAAAACCAAGATGTTCAGGGCTTGTGGATTACAGAAGACGATGAAACAGGAAAGAAAAAATCTGAAGTTTTAATTTATAAAGAGGGAAATATAGTTTATGGGAAAATAATTAATCTCTTATTACCAGAAGATAAAGGCAAACTTTGCCTTAAGTGTAAAGGTGAAAATAAAAACAAACCCATAGAAGGACTTTTAATTTTAAAAGACTTAATTCTAGAAGAAGATACATGGGAAGGTGGTACTATTTTAGACCCAAAATCTGGAAAAATTTACGACTGTTATATTACACTTGAAGATGACAATACACTTAAAGTAAGAGGCTTTTTAGGATTTTCTCTTTTAGGTAGAACACAGATTTGGAAGCGTAAACTTGATTAGTCTATTCAATAGTTATTAAGATAATTAGCAAAAATTTTTGTTATTCTTATTTGTATATTGCTAACTATTAATAATCAAAAAACCAAATATTATGAATGAATTTCAAATCTTTCAAAATGCAAGTTTAAACTTTATAAATAATGCCATTTATCTTTTATGTGTTATTATAATGACTGCTTTAGCATTTTATTTAATTAGAAGAACTAGAGAATTAAATTTACCAACTTATGCAAAAGGTGTAATGACTTTGTTTTGTGTTTGTGTAATCTTTTTTGGCTTACAAGTATCGTCTTACCTCGTTTTAGCTCAGAAAGGAATGTCTTTACAATTATCTGAGTTGCAAAATTCTGGTGTAGAATTGTCTTCAAGTGCAATAGCTACTATTGAGCGTTATGGGCATACTGCTGACATGGGTCCTGTAAGTTTAGCACCAGACTTACCCTCAATTGTTATTTGGGCAACAATAGGCTTCATGTTTATAGGTGGGATTTGGTTTAAATATCCTGACCAAAAATAGTTTTTAAAAACCTTTCATATAAGAAGGGTTTTTTGTTTACATCTTATATTTATTAATATTTTAATTTTTAGATGACTTCTCAATTAAGTAAATTTTCTACATGCTCTGAAATATTAATTAACTCTAAGGTAGACAAAGTATGGACTCTCTTATCAAAAACTTCGCATTTAGAATTAGTTCACCCATTTTGTAAATCACACAAAAAATTAGTTTGGGATAATAAAAGTAAGATTGATCAACTTACTTATATTAATGGATTGACGTATGAACGTAATTTTTACAATTTTGAAAAAAATAAGGGTTTTAAATTAATGATCGGAAAAAAAAAGGGTAAAAAGTCTAGAGTGGAGTGGAGTTTAAAACCCATAAATGATAAAACTCATTTATCAATTAAAGTCACCCCTTATATCTCTGAAAAATATCATTTAATTATTTATAATTTTTTATTGATATTTTATGTTCTCCCTTTGCTAAAAAAGTATTTAAATTGCGTTACGAAAGGGATTAAATTTTATTTAGAGGAGGGACTTTCAGTAAAACAAAATCAGTTTGGAAAACATAGATGGTTTTCTAGCTAGATTTTATTTTTTTAAGTGTATGATTTTTCAATACCCACATGTTAGGGTCAACAATAATATCTAATGGCTCTTTATCAGTTTTAATCTTGTATAATTTACTTAACTTTTTTAGGTTAATTTTTTCAATTTTATATTCATCCTCACCATATTCAATACCAATTTCAATTGGCATTTCAATTATAACATTGCCTTTTTGAACTTGTTTAAGTTCTAGAGTAATTTCTTGTAGATTTTTGTCATATTTCCATACACCATCTAAAACTAAGTTGCCAGGTTTATAGAGCCACTGATCAAAAAACTTAGTCAAATCTTTTCCTGAAACCTCCTCCATAATAGTTTTGAAATCTTTTGTTGAAGCATTTAAATCTTTATATTTTAAGTAATATGCTCTGATGCCTTTCCAAAATATTTTTGTACCTAGGAGTCCTCTTAACATATGTAATGTCCAACTTCCTTTTTGGTATGTTTGAACACTAGTAACATCTTTCATGTCCTTTAAATCATTGTGTATAACAGAATAATTAGGATATTTTTGGTGAAAATTATCAACTGTTTTTTTACTAGATTTCAACCCTTTAATAAATTCATCTCGACCATATTCATGTTCGATAAATAATAATGTAAAATAAGTAGCAAAACCTTCACTAAGCCAAATATCGTCCCAACTAAATTCTGTAACAGAATTACCAAACCATTGATGTGCTATCTCATGAATAATTACATTTCTCCATCTTTCATTTCTGTCTCCTACAACAGATTTATCACTATACAAAATAGCTGATGCTGCCTCCATACCTCCACTCACACTGTTGGACTGAACATTTGCTAGTTTTTCATATGAAAATGGACCTATATTGTTTTCATAAAACTCAAGGGCATTTTTAGTTGGATTTGAATAATCGTAAAAACCAGCATCTCTATCTTGTTTAAAAACCCAAGTTTGAAGTGATTTACCTTTAAATTCGTCAAAATATTGAATAGCAAATTCTGCAACACCTAGAACATAGAGCCACGGAGCAATTGGGACTGATTGTTTCCAATGAGTTAGTAATTTATCACCTTCTAAATGAGTCTCTTCAATTTTTACACCATTTGAAATCACTTGATAATGGTCTGGAGCAGTTACAACGAATTCACATTTAGCTTTATCAGAGGGATGATCAATTAATGCAAGCCAATGTCTTGCTCTGTTTGGCCAATTATCACTAAAAAAAGTTCTATCACCATATTTATTATTTCCTATATAGAGTCCCTCTTGTGGTATTCCTCTATAAGTTATTTTAAATTGAACTCTATCGTTTTTTTTTGAAACAGTATTTAGAAAAATAAATAAATTATTATTCTTATGAATAAATTTTACTTCTTTGTTATTAGAATATAAATTAATAATCTTCATTCCTTTACCATCACTTTCATTTGAAGCATTAACCAAATCCAATCTTATTTTCTTTATACCATTTTCTTTAAATCGAAGATCAATAATTTCTTCGCATAAAATTTCATCGTTTTCATCAGATAAGGTGATATTAAAGATGTAATTCAAAACATCTATTTTCTGATTCTTTGGATATGGATCAGAATTCGCATAACAAGTTCTGTAAGGAGTTGAAATAATCAAAAACAAAAACAGAAGTATAATTTTATTGAAGATTGGAATAATATTTACTTGTTTATTTTTCATTTAAAAATTTAAATATCTTGTTTTAGCAGAATTTCAATAAAGTTAGGATGAATAAAAAAAATAATTTTTATTCACTATTTTTTGTCAATTATTTTAAAAGTAGTTTTTCTATTTAGACTGTGAAAATGCTCTGGTCTTTTTGAACATTTAATCTCTTTAATTTTAGCATTTGAAATTGATTTTTTTACTTCATTTAATTTTTCAGCTGCCTCATTATAAGTGTCGAAAATTCCAAGGTTAACTTGGTAATATATATTAACTTTTATTATTTCGACTGATCTAGGATCTAATGATTTATTTCTTGCAAAATTTTCAGCGCTAATTTTATTGCTGAAAAGTCCAACTGCTAAAGTAAATTTATTTAAAGAACTTCCCTCTACTTTACTTTCACCGAAAGCTTTTTCTTCAATTACTGTTTTAACATTTAGTCTTGTTTTTATATAATTACTTACAGTTTTTGTTCTTCGCTCACTCAATTTTTGATTATATGTTCTTTTACCTTGACAGTCAGTGAATGAAGAAATTTCAATTTTTAAATTTGGATTATTATTTAAAATTTCAGCTATTGAATCTAGTCTAGGCATAAATTTCTCTTTCAATTCGTATTTATCAAAATCGAAATATATAGGTTTTAATAGATTCTCGTAGTTTATTGATTTTTGAAAATTCTTATTTTCTAAAGTAACTTTTATTTCGTCAGACTTTCCGAAATCACTAATAATCCTGTAAGAAAATGAATCTTTTTTAAATTCATTAGAATTTGCTCTATACCAAAAAGTACCATTTGGATTTAAATTTAATTTTCCATTATTAACATCACTAACCATTCCGATTTTTAATGGGATAAGTTGAGTTAAAGGATCATTTTTTTTCATTTTTTCCCTATCATTTTTCAAAATGATATTAGATCCTACTGCAAGAGTATCAGTTCCGAAAAAATTGTATGAATCTTTATCCCCTTCAATTTTAGGTATAAACTTAAAAGCATAAATATCATCATCTCCTTTGCCACCTTTTCTATTAGAACTTATAAATCCAGTTTTCGTTTTTATATCGATTGAAAACGATGTATCGTCATATTCTGAATTAAATGGCTCACTCAAAATACTGTTCTCCCAGCGATTATAAATTTTATTTGTTGCTAAATAAATATTAAACTTTTGATTGGAACCTTTGTTGGAGGAATAAAAAAGATACTTATCTGAAAAAATGAAGGGAAAAACTTCATCGTTTTTAGTATTGATATCTGGTCCCATATTCGTTATTTCACCTGCAATCTTATCATCTTCTATGTTGACGTAGTAAAGATCCATACCACCATATCCTCCAGGACGATCACTCGAGAAATACAATACCTTACCATCGGCTGAAATTGTTGGATGAATTGAAGAGTAGCCATCAAAATTTAATTCCAAAAGTTTTGGCATTTCTTTTCCAAATTTATCAAGTGGAATTTGAAAAATTGCTAGTTGAATATTTTTAGTTTTTTTAACCTTATTAGTAGTCCTTGTCAGATATAACATTTTGGTTACAGGGTTTAATGAAATAGGACCGTCTTGATAAATAGAATTAAATCTTATATTAAGTTCGTTAGCTGACTTAGTTTCGAATGTTGAGGTATCAATTTCGGTTTTATATAAATTGTAAATCTGATTTATTGATTTAATTTTTTTTCGAATGTATTTTTGATTACCTAAATAGAAGATTGATCTCTTATCTGGATCAATCATAAATGCACCAAACTCAGATTTTTGAGTATTTAGGTTTAAATTTAAAATTTCATAATTTTTTGAATTTATATTTATTTCTAGGTCAGTATTATTAGTAATAGGTATTCTTTTAGCCTTTTCAATGTATTCTTTAACCAACTGTTTGTTTTCTGGAATTAAAGATATATATTCATAATAATCAGCGACATTAGCATAATCCGACTGAACCAAAGGGTCTAAAACCTCTGCTGCTTCTTCAGTCCTTTTTATATTTTTTAATGACTTAGAGTAAATTCTTACAATATTTGGAAAAAGTGAGTCCTCTATATCAGATAACCTCTTAACAACTTTTGCAAAATCTTTATTTTCAAAAAAATATTCTGCCCATTGGATATTATAATTTAAATCATTGTCAATTTTGTCTGATTTTTTTTGACCCAGACTATAAAAACTTATTAAAATTGAGATTATAAAAGCTGCTTTTTTCATAATTAGAAAATTCTAGGGGATCTTAGCACACCAAATGCTCTTGGATTGAATTCATAACGGAGTAGAAACTCGTGAGAATAAGTATCTGTAAAATTCCTTATCCCTATTGAATTTGAAAACACATAACCAACACTAAAACTATTGCTAATGTGAATTCCTGCGATTAGACCAATTCCAGCTCCTGATTGAATGACATCATTTGATATGCTCACAAGGTTTTTTAACTGAGGACCAAACCAAATAGATTTGTTAAAGTAGAGTAAAGTGCTGAAATCATAAGAAATAGGGCTTCTACTTGTAAATTTTAGCAAAAGACTTGGCTTTAATTCAATTGAATTAGATAATGATATTAAACCACCGGTAATAAAGTAGTTATGCCGGATTAAAAAATATTTTTCGTCTTGAATCATTCTAGGTATAGAATATCCAAAATAGAACCTTGGTGTGTGATAGTAAAACCCAAAACCAATATTTGGTTCTAATGATTCAGGGATATCATTTGTATATAGAGTATAATCTTGCTGTTGTTGTGGGGAGAGTATATCACTATTAAAATCGAAAAGTGAGGCTGACAACTTTAAACCAAGGCCTAAATAATGTTTTTTATCGTTCAATTTTAGTTGATAAGCTAGATCTGCTGCAAACTGTGAGCTTTCTAATGGACCAATCCGATCAACAAGACCAGTTAAGGAAAAACCAAGATTTTTATTATTTCTAGAGCCGTTATATGCAAAGCTGTGAGTTACAGGAGCTCCCTCAAAACCAACCCATTGGGATCTGGATAAAAATGTAAATGATGAATAGTTTTTTGAACCAGCGTAACCTGCATTAAAACTTTGGTGATTAAACATATACATGTTAAAACTTGATTCTTGCTGACTAAAAATAACCAAAGGAAGCATCAAAAAAATTGAGCTAAAATATCTTAATATTTTTTTTCTCTTTATCATCTTTTAATGTAAATAAACCCTTTATGTAATTCTCCTCCTTCACTTTCTTCAAAGAAATAAAAGTAAACACCCTCTGGAAGTAATTTCGAATTATCCCCATAGCTCATGTTAGGTGCACCGTCCCAATCATTTTGATAGTTTTTTGTTTCATATACTTTTTGTTCCCATCTATTATAAACTATTAATCGGTGGTCTGGAAAAGCATCTATGCCTGAAATAACAAATAGATCATTTATTCCGTCACCATTTGGACTAAATGAATTTGGAATAAAAAGTTCCTGAAAAACAAGTTCTATTGATTCTGTTAATACTGGGACTGGACATGAGCTCAACAATTGCTCAACTTTCAGTCTAAATTTATATCCAACATAATTTTTGTTTGGATTAGTAAGTTCTAATTTTGGAGTATAAACTCCTCTGAAATCTATATCCTCACTTAAATCAGTCCAATCTTCAAAATCTCTTTTTATCTGCCACCTAAAATAGTAGGAAGAAGCAGAATAAGGATAGCTTAGCGTTGCAGACTTTCCTGGCTCTATTTCAATAAAACTTTGATCTGGTGATAAAATTTCAGGTAAATCTAAGACCTCTAAAAAGTCATAAATCCCATTATTATTTAAATCTTGAGGTATTTCGTTATATGAATCTTGGTTTAGCACGAGTCCATTACTATCTACAAATAAAATAGAATCACCAATAATCCCATCATTATTTTGATCAATAAAACCAGCTTCAACGACATCGAAACATCCATCATTATCGCTATCTAGGTCAATACTATTTGGTATACCGTCTCCATCGGTATCTTCATCAGTTTCTATTTCATCTTTTATACCATCGTTATCGTCATCTTGATCTATACTATTTTCAACACCATCTGAGTCACAATCAGGAGAACTTGTAACTGGCTCTGTAACGCTTTCGGATTTGAAACTACAATTATTTTCAGGGTCTGTGGAATCTTCACTCTCTTTTGAATTTAAAACTCCATCTCCGTCGATATCGTCATCACAAACATCTCCTATACCATCCTTATCTAAATCAGATTGGTCATAGTTGCTTGCAAGTGGGCAGTTATCAACATCATTCCTTACACCATCACCATCCAAATCATCATTATCTTCATTAATAACAACAACTGATGTTGGTAAAACAGTTCTATATGTAATATCAGAGCGAACATCGTCTACAGATATGATAATTTCCGAGCCAATATCTCCATCAATTATTGGATCGTCTTTACCTGTTACGATTATCTCTTGATTAATATTCCAATTATCTTTTGTAAATACTAATTCTGAAAAATTGATTAACAATTCTGTGATATCAGCAACACCAAAGTTTAAAAATACATCTGTATTTATTGCTGAAGTTAAACTTACACTGAGTATTGAAGTTGTTCCGTTTTCAGAAACATTATCAGACAAGTTAAAAACAACTTGTGCAACGTCATCATCCTCATTTGTTAGAGTTGGATTTGAAACATCATCTGCCCCTATAGCATCGTAAAAAGGACTCACAGATGTAGGATCTCCTGTAATTAAAATTAACTCCTGGTTTCCATCCGCAAAAAGTTCATCTATTCCAGTAATTGTCACCACATTTGAACTGGGGTTATTCCAATTATCAGCAAGTATAGTAATACTATCAGCAGACAAGTCCATCTCATTTGCTGGGCCATCAAGACTAAGAGGTATTGTTACACTTTCCCCACCATCAGGCTTTGACAAAAGACTAAATTGAACAACAACATAATCTCCAGATTCACTAGTTGAGAAATCATCATTTAAAACTGTTAAAATTATTCCAGGAGAATCGTTATCCTGATTTGACATGTTGACATCATCAACTGTTGACCCATCCAGCAAACCATAATTGTCATCAGTAGATGATACATTACCAGTAATAATAATATAATCAGCAGCACCATCACTCACAGGAGGATCATCGTCCACACCAGTGACAGTAACTAATTGTGGAATATTCCAGTTAGTTGCATTGAAGGAAATAACAGAAGTAGATAAAACTCCCTCCAATTCATTAGTCGAAGTTAATTCTATAAATACATCACTTAAGGGCTCAGTAGTTAAATTGATTTCAAATGAACCTGTATCTCCAGATTCACTAGTCAAATTATCTAAAACATTTACTATTATATCTACTACCTCGTTATCTTCAGTAATCACATCTACAGATTTGTCCGCGGCTCCTGTAAAAGAAGCATCAGAACTTGAGCTTACTGAACCAGTGATAGTAGAGGTTTGATTTTCATCGAAAATAAAGTCATCTACAACTTGTAGATTTATAGTTTGTGGAATATTCCAATTAGTAGAATTAAAAGTAACAGTAGGATTAACAATTGTTGCTTCTGTAGAATCATTCCCAGAAAAATTAATAATTACATCAGAGGAAGGAATGGCAGTTAAAGAAACTGTAAACGTAACAAGGTCACCAAGTGCTTCTTCTTTTAGATTTCCACTAACATCACTTATAGTAAAGTCACCTAAATCATCATCAATTGTCAAAACTTGTCTGTCTTCAGGGGGTAGTGATAAAAATGCAGGATCAGAAGAGGCATTTATTCTAGCCGTAATTGATGTGTTTTGATCACCATCAATTAAAAAATCATCTACACTATTGATAATTATTGTTTGTGAAACATTCCAATTGGAATTTGTAAATGTTAAACTAGTGTCACTTAAAGTTTTTTCGGTTGAATCATTATTTATTATATCTACAAAAACATCATTTACAGGCTGGGCTGTTAAAACGATTGAGAATTCTGCCGTAGCAGGATCATTTTCAGTCACAAAGGCGGGATCTACTATACCCCTTTTTCCAGTTGAAATTGTTGTAGACTCTGAATCTGTAGGTGGTTCAACGCCACCCTCTCCAGTTGTTACTTCATCTTCAACTGTTCTAATAACCTGTGAAACATCCCATCCAGGAATATCATTGTTAAAAATTGTCACACTATAAGTAGAAGTTCCAAGAGGAATAAAACAATCATCGCTAGAAGGGTCAAAATCTAGAACTAAAGTAGCAGTCACTGTTCCATCAACCAGAGGTTCGTCTATAGCATCAAGATTTATTGATTGCGGAGTATTCCAGTTAGAATTATTAAAAACGACAAAATCTTGGCTTACAACGTAATGTCCTGTTGGGCTAACAGTAAAATTAATTTGAACTGTGTCACTTGGAGTATCTGATAAAACGATTGTGAAGGTATCATTTGAAACACCTTCATTTAAGACCAATGGCATCCCGCTAGGTGTAATACCAGGGTCAGACAAATCAAGTGTAACTGATGTCGAAAATGTTGCACATACATATTCATCCTTTGTTATAACAGCTCTAAATAAAGAATTATCCATCGCAAATGGAGGGGAGGTTAGATTTAGAATATTTGATGTGACACCAGAGTAGAGTGCATCATTTGCTAAATTCTCCCAGTTGCCACTTGTAGTATTTAATTTTTGCCACTGGTAATTTAAATTTGTTTGAGTACTTGAAACAGTGAACGAAGTGTTATCCCCATTACAAACTAAAACATCGAGTGGTTCTAGTGAAAAAGAAGGTGCTTCTGAGAATTCTAAAAAATCTCTTACACCATTTGAATTACCGTCTCTAGGAGTTGTATAGCCTTCACCTTGATTGTTTACTCTACCGGGTTCTGCGCTCAGTTCATTGTCCACAGTCACTGGATCTGAGCCTAAATATCCATTAGAATCTCCATCAGTAAAACCCGCTTCCCTTGTATCAAAACAGGCATCTTCATCACTGTCGTGATCGTAAGCATTCGAAATAGTATCTGAATCAGTATCTGTATTTAGATATTCTATAGAAAAAACACCATTAAATACCACGTTACCTGTAGCTGTAAGTGCGCCCACTTGTGTTAAGGTGATTTCTCTTACTCCATCAGCTTGGAATGAGAATCTATTAGAATTATCGGCAGCTCCGTCAAAAGTGAAAAGTATTTCACTTGAGGTATAAGTAACGACTCCAGAATCATACACGTTATTTTGATTTGTGTCAACTTTTAGCTCATCACCCGGGTCAAGCATTGTTAGAGTTAATGAGGTTGGAAATATGCTCACCTTATAAGTGTCTCCTGTAATAAAGGTGTGGGCAAAATTAATGTCCTCAAATAATTTAATATTTACAGGTTCTGTAAACGAAAGTTTATACGCCCCTGATTCTCCTGGTGGAACAGTCAGTTGAAAAGCACCTGAGGTTTGCCCTGTCATATTTACCGTTCCAGGGTTACTTCTTGTAAATGTAGATGAAGGAATGGAATTGTTAGTTGATAAATCTGGAAAAACCAAAGTAGGGTCATTTATATCAGAAAGATTAAGTGAACTTACCAGTCTTGATTCAACGGTATTATATATACCATCATTATCAATGTCAACATCTATATTATCGTAAATACCGTCAGAGTCAGTATCTACAGGACAATTACTCACTTTTTTTGGATTTGATTCTAATCGATAGGGATCACTTCCAGAACAGGTTATTACACCTATTGCTTTATAAAAGCCTACTTGTGTAGGAGTAACAGTCTGAGTGTCCCATCCTGCGACAGTAGTATAGTTAACTGCTCCTTCACCGTTCCAATATTCCCATTCTACAGAATCAAAATCAGAAAAATTTGTAAGGCTTAAACTTACAAATGGAATACAGTCATTTAAACCTGTTGCACCTGCTTCATTAAAACTACTATCTGGTGGAGATGGAAATCCAGAGTAAAAAGCACCTGCTGTTGCACTTCCAGAAGAATTATAATAAGCTGCATATAATTCGGCTTTACTTCCATCAGGGTAATTTGAGAACACAGAAACGTTACCCCTTAACCCTTGAATTTTATATGTTGTATAATCTGGGTTTCCTGTGACTGTTCTTCCAAAGCTTTTTACGGCTCCGGTTGCTGCTCCGACAATATTATTTATTGTTACGCTACCATTAGTAAAATTTCCAGTCCAAGTTGGAGTTGGGGTATTTTCATCACTAATAGTAACTGAGGCTGTGGCTGGAGCTACAATTGTTAAAAAAGTATTCCAATTTTGCCCTGCAGCATCTCTTATATTTGGAATGGTTTCAATTGTTTCAATACTTGTACAGCTGAGTGGGGGCACAAACCACAAATCTGTATTAGCAGAATTTCCATTTGATATAGCTTGATAAGCATAGGCTTTTTTTGAGGTTCTAACATAAATATTTCCATTACCAGAATATTCATCTCCTTCTATAGAATGATACTCCCCTGCTGCAAGTGTTACAGTAGCTGTAGTTTCACCGTTTAAAAAAACTTCTGTATTATCTTCATGAGCAACAATAATTGCATTGTCATAATCATCTGTACCACCAGTTGGATTTCCTTTTATAAAAATAAATTCAGTACCTGCTTTATCAAGGCCTACAATTTGGTCTATTCCGTGATCGCGACCGGTTTGTGTCTCTGTCATGCTTCCATTAGCACCACCAGATATAACAGCTATATTTTTACTAGATTCAATTGACATACCAACAAGCGCATCTCTATTTGCTATTGGATATGGGTAACCTTGATCAGCAAGATCACCGGTCGGAGGATCTTCTACAACATCAAATTTAGCTGCTTTCATAGCTACAACAAAAGTTTCAAATTGATCGAGTTCTACAACAATATCAGCAATATTTCCATCAGTATCATAGGTTTCAATAATACGTTCAATATCTGGATAACCGCTTGATTCTGGTATCATACTGAATATATCGCTAAAAGTTACTGTAGTAGTTCCTGCTTCCACTGCCATAACTGAAGCAAAGTTTAAATAATAATCATCTGTTGGTTTTCCATTGGTAAAGCCTCCATTTCTAAAAGATCTTCCTAATGCAGCCTCACCTTTACTAACCAGACCACTACCTTGAGCACTCGCTCTATACCTAAGATTTACATAAATAGGAGCATCTGCTTCTATATAAAACCCTTTATTAGACATTGGAGTTCCACTCTGTGATGCTGTAATAAACAGTTGGCCATAACCTGCATTATCAGCTAAATAGCGGTTAATATTATCGACCCTTAATTCTGCAGGCGATAATTTACTAATAACACCAGTAAAACTGGTTGCAGGACTAATTGGAAGAGGATATATGGTGTAGGTGACAGATTCAGTACTAGCAGTTGTAATATAAAAATATTGAGCTGACATATCATCTGCGTTACTATTTCCTCGACCAGCTATTGTTTCAGAAGCCGCTATAGGAGGAATATAATGGTATCTACTAGCTTGAGAAAAAACTGCGATTGGAATCAATAGCAGAATAAAAATCCATAATATTTGCTTGTAGGTAAGAGACATAAGTAATTCTACAGTATAAAAATATTAAATATATAGTAAATTCAGTTTTTAACGATTTTATATTAATTGCTTATATAAGTATTT
>ENA-OSEY01000076-OSEY01000076.1-marine-metagenome-genome-assembly--contig:-NODE-76-length-65023-cov-9.690912_pt1 | contig 65023 bp, 63 predicted proteins | sample MGYA00248465_ERZ534230 | MGnify/ENA primary metagenome ERZ534230 (study PRJEB26409, sample SAMN06344110) | marine metagenome | isolation source: Sea water from surface | place: Atlantic Ocean:Southern... | reverse complement strand
TTATTCAGAAGAGAGGCTTTAGCAGCATTTGAGGGAACTAATCCACTGATAAATATTACTCCTGAAGTAATTGAGCTTATAAATCAAGAAAGCGAAGAATAAGATTAAATTTTGTCCTCAAAGGCCTATAAGCTTAGTTACATAGCAAAATATATCGGCGCTTCATTGGATGGAGATGATATTGAGATATCATCCATGAAATCTCTGGCTTCGGCATCTGATAAAGATATTTCATTTTTTTACAGTAATAAGTTCAAAGAAGACCTTTCAAAAACTAACGCAGGTGCTGTTATTACAGATACTGCGAACTCAAAATACTTCAAAGGAAATAAATTAATAATAGATAACGTTCATCTGGCATATGCCAAAGCAACTGACTTATTTGCTGAATCAACTTTTTTGTCTGAAAAAAAAGGTTTATCTAAGGAAGCATTTATTAATAAAGAAGCTGTAATTTCAGATGATGTTTATGTTGGACCTGGTTGTGTGATAGAAAAAAACGTCGAGATAGGAAAGGGTTCTATTTTATTACCTAATGTAACTGTACTTTCAAATGTTTCAATTGGAGAGAATTGTATAATTCATTCAGGAACTGTAATTGGTTCAGATGGACTTGGTTTTGCTAAGGACGAAAACGATAAATGGAAAAAAATAAATCACTTAGGAAAAGTGGTGATAAACAATGATGTCGAGATAGGATCTAATTGTACTATTGATAGAGGTACTCTAGACGACACAATCATAGGTGAAAATGTGAAGTTAGATGATCAAGTTCATATTGCGCATAATTGTAAAATTGGAAAATCTACAATAATGGGAGCAAATGCAACAATTGGAGGAAGCACAATCATTGGAAAAAACTGCATGATAGGTGGACTTTGCGGTGTAGCTGACAATCTGGTTATCACAGATGGGGTTACAGTATCTCCAGTTTCGTTCATATTTAAATCAATTAATAAAGCAGGTAAATACTCAGGTTCTGCACCGCTGATGCCAAGAGGAGAATGGTTGAAAGCTTCAGCAACTTATAAAAAGTTATCAAAAAAAGATTAATGATTGAAAAGCAAGATATAAAAAGATATCTACCTCATAGAGAACCTTTCTTATTTGTTGATGGCGTGACAGAAATAATTAAAGATGAATATATAAAAGGTTTCAAAGAGGTTAAAGAAGAGGAATATTATTTTAAAGGTCATTTTCCTGATAACCCTATACTTCCTGGAGTAATAATCATTGAGGCATTAGCTCAAGTATCAGGAATTTTAGGTTTTGTTACCATGAATAAGACCCCTGAAGAGGGTTCAATTTACTACTTTGTTGGAGCTGATAATGTTCGTTTTAGATCTCCAGTAGTTCCTCCAAGTATATTGACATTAGAATCTAAGAAAATTCAGGATAGGCGCGGCATATGGAAGTTTGACTGTAAAGCCTCATTGGAAGAGAATTTAGTTTGTTCTGCTACGATTTTATGTGCAGACAGACCAAAATGATTCATGAAACTGCAATAATTGATCCATCAGCAAAAATTGCTAAAAATGCCTCCGTTGGTGCGTATTCATCTATTGGGAAAGATGTAGAGATTGGTTCAGGAACTATAATTGAATCAAATGTAGTCATTCATAAAAATTCAAAGCTTGGAAAAGACAACCATATATATCCTTTTGCAAGCATTGGAGGAGATCCTCAAGATTTAAAATACGAAGACGAAGAAACTTTCCTCAAGATTGGTAACAACAACCAAATCCGAGAGGGAGTTACCATAAATAGAGGGACTGCCCAAGAGAAAGGTTTAACATCAATTGGAAATAATAATCTCTTTATGGCTTATTCTCATGTGGCTCATGATTGCACTTTAGATGATGATATTGTTTTAGTTAATAATGTTGCTTTAGCTGGAGTTGTAAATATTGCAAAAGGTGCAAGGTTAGGCGGATATACTTTAGTTCATCAATTTTGCAATATTGGCCCATATAGTTTTTGTGCCATGGGATCTGCAGTTTCAAAAGATATTCCTGCCTTTGTAAGAGTTAGTGGAAATCCTGCCATACCAAGAGGACTGAATGTAATTGGAATACAAAGATTAGATCTTGGAAAAGATCAGTCATCACTGTTAAAAAAATTCTATAAGCTTGTATATTTAAGAAAACTTAAACTTGATCAAGCCATCTCTGAGATTGAAAAAGAAGTATCCGATTTTGATGAAGGAAAACTTTTTCTTGATTCAATTCAAAGTTCTGATCGAGGAATAGTTCGCTAATGCCATTGAAAGTGGGGTTATGTGCCACGGAGTCATCTGGAGATATTCTCGGTTCAGACTTAATTAGAAACCTTAAATCTAAAGATCCATTAATAGAGTTTTTTGGCCTTGGCGGCTCTGAAATGAGAAAAGAAGGTTTTAATTCATTTGATTCAAATGAAGAACTTCAAGTAATGGGACTGATTGATCCAATATTTAGGATAAATAGAATTCTTAAAAAAAGAAACGAACTAATAGATCACCTAATAGATAAAAATATAGATATCTTTATAGGAATCGATAGCCCATCATTAAATTTAGGAATTTCCAGAATTTTAAAAAAAAAGTCTAATATCAAAACAGTGCAGTATGTTTGTCCTCAGGTTTGGGCATGGAGATCGAACAGAGCTAAAAAATTTAATGATTTTTTAGATCTCGTTTTAAATTTATTCCCTTTTGAGAAAAGGTTTCTTCAAAATTTCAGCGTTAATTCAGTTTTTGTAGGTCACCCTAAAGCATCTCGCATTTCAACTAATATTGATAAATTAAAATATAAATTGGAATTAGACTTAGATCCTGATCTAAAAACACTTTCTTTTTTACCTGGGAGCAGAAAATCTGAAATCAATGCTCATTTACCCGTGATGATTGAAACAATTAACTCTCTGAGCAAGAAGGAGGATTATCAATTTTTAATTCCCTTTAAGGATGAAAACGAAATTTCGAGGAATTTAGGTAATTTAAAATCAAACACTTACAAAATATTTATCGATAAGACAGATACAGTTCTTGCTGCAACTGACATAGCAGTTAGTGTGTCTGGTACAGCTACTCTTGAGTGCCTTTTAAATCAGGCTCCTCCAGTAGTTTGTTACAAAACAAATTTTTTTAATAACTTTCTTTTAAATCAATTTTTAAATACAAAATACATTTCACTCCCAAATATCCTTGCAGAGGAGAAATTAATCCCAGAATTGAGACAAGGTTTTGTAAATGCCGATCAAATAGAAAAAGAGCTGCTTAATATGAGCGAGGCCACCAACTTAGATCGGATAAAAATGAGATTCCATGAAATTCATAATTCTTTGAAAGTAAATCAAGAAGATAAATTTAACTGTCTTTTTGATTTAGTATGATTCTTGGAGTAGACGAAGTTGGAAGAGGATCCATCGCCGGTCCGGTTGTGTCTGCTGCGGTTATTTTAGGAGAAAATAAAATCTTTGGGCTTAAGGACTCTAAAGATCTCTCAGAAAAAAAACGCATAGAATTTTCTAATCAAATCAAGGAACTATCTCTTGAGTGGTCTATTGGATTATCTTCTGTAGAGGAAATAGATAAATATAATATCCGGGAAGCTACTAAGCTTTCAATGATAAGGGCAATAAGCAAAGTAAAAAAACCTTTTTCAAAAATAATTATTGATGGAAACGATAATTTCTTTAATGATAAATCTGTAGAATTTATAATTAAAGCAGACACTAAAATTAGAGAAGTAATGGCCGCTTCTATAATTGCAAAAGTCTATAGAGATGAATACATGACAGAACTAGAAAATAAATTTAAAGGCTATTTTTTTGACAGACATAAAGGTTACTCAACCAAACTTCATAAGAGTATGATTAAGAAATATGGAGTCACAAATATTCATAGAAAATCTTTCAGGCCAATTAAGCAATTTCTAAATGAATAAATTTTCACACTTAAATATACATTCTCAATACTCAATCTCTGATGGCTTAGTCAGATTAGATGAGCTTTCGAGCAAAGCAAAAGATTTAAATTTTGAATCTGTTGCAATAACAGATGATTCAAATTTATTTGGATTTGTAAAATTTTATAAAGAAATGCGCGACAAAGGCATTAAGCCAATTTGTGGGGTAAATTTTAATTCAGTGAAAGACATTAGCGATAATTCTGAGTCTGGCAAATTAACTCTTTATGCAAAAAATTTTGAAGGTTATAGAAACCTAACAAAGTTAGTTTCCAAATCCCATATAGAAGGAAGAATTAGATCGATACCTCATCTTAAATTGGAGTGGCTTAAAGATTTAAATGAAGGATTAATTTTATTATCTGGTGATATGGAAGGACACATCGCAGATGCAATTCTAAAAAATAATTTTGAGCTAGCCGAAGCAAGAATAGATTTTTTTAAAAAAATATTTAATGAGGATTTCTTCATTGAGATTTCCAGGCTAGGAAGGGAAAGGGAAGAAGATTACATCAATATTGTTTCATCTATGGCGGCCAAAGCAAAAATACCTCTTGTAGCAACCAATCAGGTTAGATTCATGGAAGAAGAAGAATTTGAAGCTCATGAAACTAGAGTATGTATTCAAACTGGAAATGTTCTAAGCGATCCTGCTAGAAAAAAGAATTACTTATCAACTCAATATTTCAAATCTACAGATGAAATGTTTGAGTTGTTTGAGGATATACCAGAAGCTCTAGAAAATTCTTATTTGATTTCTCAAAAATGTAACCTTGTAATTGAGCTAGGCAAATATATTCTTCCTGATTTTGAGACACCTAACGGTGAAACAGAAGATGATTACCTAAAAAAAATATCTATCGAAGGCCTGCATAAAATTTTTGGTGACGAAGTTAAGGAAGATTATTTTTCAAGACTAGATTTTGAATTAAGTGTAATTCAAAAGATGGGATATTCAGGCTACTTTTTAATTGTTGCAGATTTTGTTAACTGGGCTAAAGAGAATGATGTTCCTGTTGGTCCTGGAAGGGGATCCGGAGCTGGATCATTAGTTGCATATGCCATAGGAATAACAGGATTAGATCCTATCAAATATGATCTGTTGTTTGAAAGATTTCTTAATCCTGACCGAATTAGTAATCCAGATTTTGATATAGATTTTTGTAAGGATGGTAGAGAGAAAGTAATTGAATACGTTACAAATAAATACGGACAAGATTCTGTTGCTCAAATAAGCACCTTAGGCACTATGGCTGCTAGAGCAGTTGTAAGAGATGTGGCAAGAGCTCAAGGAAAATCCTATAGCCTTGCAGATCGTCTCGCTAAATTAATCCCTTTTCATCCTGACATGACACTAAAAACTGCATTGCAAAATAAAGAATTAAAACAAGCAATTAAAAATGATGAAGATGCAGAAGAAATTATTGAGATGTCACAGAAACTTGAAGGTTTATCAAGGAATGTGGGAAAGCATGCTGCTGGCGTTGTCATGGCTCCATCAAAAATAACAGATTTTTCTGCTCTCTACTTAGATGAGGAAACCGGCGCAGTATCGACCCAATATGATATGAAAGATATTGAACTTGTTGGATTGCAAAAATTCGATTTCTTAGGTCTTAAAACTTTAACAATAATGAAAAATGCCCTGAAGCTAATTAATCAGAACAGGAAGACATTAAAACTCGAACCAATTAATTTAGATGATCTTCCTCTTGATGATTCAAAGACGTATCAGCTCCTCCAAAAAGGCTTAACTACTGCTGTTTTCCAACTGGAATCACGGGGCATTAAAGAGTACATAGTAAAGCTAAAACCGAATAACTTTGAAGATATTATTACCTTGATTGCCTTATACAGACCTGGTCCTTTAGAAATGAACATGGTTGAAACTTATATTGAAAGAAAGCATGGAAGAGAAGAATTCTCTTATGGAGACGAATCAGTTGAAAAAATACTTGATAAAACTCACGGTGTGATTGTTTATCAAGAACAAGTTATGCAATTGGCTCAGGAGTTCTCCGGTTTTACGCTTGGTGAGGCAGATATTCTTAGAAGAGCAATGGGAAAGAAAATAGCGTCTGAGATGGAAGAACAAAAAGAACCCTTTATAACAGGCGCAATTGAAAAAGGAAAAAATAAAAGATTTGCAGAAGGATTATTTGATCAAATTGAAAAATTTGCTGGCTATGGTTTTAATAGGTCTCATTCTGCAGCTTATGCCTTTATTTCTTATCAGACAGCATGGTTAAAAGCCCACTATCCAGCAGAGTTTATGTCTGCTGTCTTAAGTTCAGAAATGGATGATACTGATAAGATTCAGATGCTTCTTGATGACTGCAAGCTTTTGGGCCTTAAAGTTTTGCCGCCTGATATTAATTCAAGTTTTTATGAATTCAGGAATATAGATAATGAAACACTTATGTATGGATTGGGAGCAATAAAGGGAGTTGGTAAGTCAGCTATCGAAAGCATAATTGATAACAGAACCTTAAAAGGTAACTTCAAGACACTCTCGGATTTTTCTAGTCGCATTGATACAGAAAAAGTAGGAAAAAGAGCTCTAGAACCGCTGATTGCATCTGGCTCAATGGATTCATTTCAATCTAGCAGGGAAGAGATGTTTGTGAATATTGAATCTGCTTTGAAGTTTGCTAAACAGGTGTCTGAAGAGAAAAAAAGCGGAATTGATGATTTATTCGGTGACGTTGAACTGCCTAATGTTATTCCCATCACAAAAGCAAAAGCTATTGAATTTGATAAGTCTCTGGGTGAGCTAAACTCTTTAGGATTTTATTTCTCATGCCATCCTATGGATGAATATAAATGGGAAATTGAGCAAATTTGCCCTAATAGGATTTCTAGTCTCAATGAAGATAAGAATATTCAAAGGTGTGCAGGTGTTATAACTACCAAAAGGACAATTCAAGGCAGGAGAGGTCCGGTAACATTTGCAACGTTAGATGACGGAACTGAAAAAATAGAGATTATTTTGGGTTCTGATGTAATGCAATCAATGCAGGTTGAATTAAATAACAAAGATATTTTTATTGTGGACGGCAAGGTTACTGTAGATAATTCTCGAGAAGTTTTGTACGGATTAGCAAAAAAAATTGAAGTCACTAATATCAATACTTTAGAAAACTTAAGAATCAGGATGGTAGAAAAATTAAGAATATCTTTGATTGAATCAAAAAAGTCTAACATTGAGAGCTTCAAAAGATTGCTCGACGACCTTGATACAGAATCTTCAATTGGTTGTCCTGTTGAGCTGAAATATACTTCAAAAAAATCTGAAGCAGAAATAGAATTCGATGAGGATAGGAGAATTTTGTTGACTAACAATACTATGAAAGCTCTTTTAAATACTTATGGAAGAGATAATTTAGAACTTATGTATCATAGAAGATAATGTCCTACTCTTTTTTAGATTTTGAAAAACCAATCAGCCTTTTAGAAAAAAAGATTGAAGATCTGCGCTCGAGCCAAGACCAGCCAGATGTAATTCAAAGCCAAGTTGATTCTCTTAATAAAGAAATTATTAAAATAACCAAGGAGCTATATTCAAATCTTTCCATATGGCAAAAAGTTCAAGTTGCGAGACATCCCCACAGGCCGCATTTTAGCGATTACATAGAAAAAATATTTCATAATTTTGATGAACATCATGGCGATAGAAATTTTGGTGATGATAGGGCAATAATTGGAGGGACCGCTACTTTCAAAGGAAAACCTGTGATGCTTATCGGTCATGAAAAAGGTAAGGACACAAAAGATAAGATAGAAAGAAATTTTGGTATGTCGCAACCTGAAGGTTATAGAAAGGCAGCCAGATTAATGAAGCTTGCAGAAGATTTTTCTATGCCGGTCATAACATTTATCGATACTCCTGGAGCTTATCCTGGCATAGAAAGTGAAGAAAGAGGTAATTCACAAGCCATAGCGTACAACTTAAGTGTTATGTCCAAACTTAAAACACCAATTATTGTAATTATTACCGGAGAGGGCGGTTCTGGCGGAGCTTTGGCAATTGGAGTGGGAGATAATATATCAATGTTAGAGTACTCTATTTATTCTGTGGCTTCTCCAGAAGCTTGTGCGTCGATTGTTTGGAGAGATTCTTCAAAAGCAGAGGATGCCGCAAAAGCAATGAAATTAGACGCTTCTAATCTTCTAGAGTTAAGTTTGATAGATAAAATCATCGATGAGCCTTTAGGTGGTGCTCACAGAGATATTCAAAAAATGAGTTCCGTGCTTTCAGACCACATTTCTGAGCAGCTTGAAAAATGTTCGTCCCTTAATATTTCGGATCTTCTTAATGAAAGACACAAGAAAATTATGAGCTACGGAGCCATCGAGTAAGTGAACGAAATTTATGAGTCTTTCTCAGGTTACTTAACCGAAGATTCAAAAAAATTCTTAGTTGCTTTCAGTGGAGGATTAGATTCAACGGTTCTCCTTTATGCTCTTAAGCAAGCTCTAGTTAAAGAAAAATTAAACAAAGAAATCCTTGCGATACACGTAGACCATAAACAGAACAAGAATTCAAAGAACTGGATCGAACACTGCAAAAAATTTTGTGAAACCATGCAGGTTTCTTTCGCTTGTTCTCAAATCAAATCAAATAAAAAAGCACTATCAGAAAATGATTTAAGGAATCTTAGATACGAGATATTTTCTGAATTTGTAGATAAAAATTCTACGCTCTTCCTTGCTCATCACTTAGATGATCAAATTGAAACTTTTTTCTTTAGAATTTTTCGCGGAACGGGAATGGATGGCATAGTTGGTATTCCAGAAGAAAGAGCTCTCAATGAGGGAAGACTAGTCAGACCTTTTCTTGGTTTGTCAAAAGATCTTCTTTTAACATATGCAAAAAAACATAAACTTGATTTTATAAAAGATCCATCGAATAAAGATACAAGTTTTGATAGAAATTACATAAGGAAAAATATCATCCCAAAAATAAAGAATCGTTGGCCTAACTATGAAAACAAAGTTCAATCCTTTATCGATATTCAAAAGGAATATTTAGGCGTAGCTGAAACTTCTCATGACTTTAGTGATGCTGAGCTTTCTAAAAATACTCTTAATCTTAGAAAGCTAATTGATGAAAAAGATAGTCAAAAAAAAATCATCCTTAGAAAATGGATAAAATTAAATGGTTTAAATTCACCAAATCAAAAAGTACTTGATAATTTAATTAATATTTTCATAAAAACTTCAAAGAATAATTCCTATTTTCATTGGGGTGCAAAAGGCAAAAAGGGATCTGTCTCAATAAAAAAAACAAAAGAATGCTTAGTTGTCTCTGAATTGATCTAATCTAGGGCGTTTAATACAGAGATAATAGAGGCAACTAGCGTGTTGGCATGAATACCAGCCCCCCAAGAAAGGCTTTTCTTATCTTTTTGTACTTCTATGTACGCAACTGCCTGAGCATCTGCCCCGGATGAGATTGCGTGTTGATGATAATCAGAAATTGAAAATGATGATTTATTGTAGTTATTGAATGCACTCATAAATGCATCTATAGGCCCATTTCCTTCACCCTTTATGTCAAATTCTTTACCTTCCTTAGACAGAGTAACTTCAATGTTATCTTTTTGTATTCCTTTATCGTCAGGACCAGAAGAAATTTTATGAGAAACATATCTGTACTTATTTCCTTCCAAATAAGTTTCCCTAAATTTGGTCCAAATGTCTTCACTCTCTAATTCTTTTCCAGTCTCATCAGTAACTTGTTGAATAACCTGACTAAAATCAATTTGAAGCCTTCTGGGCATTGATAGTCCATGGTCTTTTTCTAGAATGTACGCAATTCCACCTTTTCCTGACTGACTGTTTATCCTAATCACAGCTTCATATGTTCTACCTAAATCTTCAGGATCTATTGGGAGATATGGAACTTTCCAAAGCGGGTCATTGGATTCTCTCATTGAATCAAAACCTTTTTTGATTGCATCTTGATGTGATCCTGAAAACGCAGTGAAAACTAAGTCCCCAGCATAAGGATGCCTAGGATGTACAGGTAATTGATTGCAATATTCAACTTCTCGCATTACATGATTGATATTGGAAAAATCTAATTCTGGATCTAAACCTTGAGTAAGTTGATTTAGGGCAAGGGTTACTATGTCAACGTTGCCAGTTCTCTCTCCATTGCCGAAAAGACAACCCTCGATTCTATCCGCTCCTGCCATTAATCCTAATTCGGCTGCAGCTACGGCAGTCCCTCTATCGTTATGGGGATGAAGACTCAATATTACACTTTCCCGGTTGTTTAAATTTCGTGACATCCACTCAATTTGATCTGCATATATATTTGGAGTAGACATCTCAACTGTAGCAGGAAGATTCATTATTGATTTATTATCACTGGAAGGATTCCATATCTCATTCACCTCATTACAAACCTCAACCGCATAACTCAATTCTGTGCCAGTGAAGCTTTCTGGACTGTATTGAAACACCCAATTAGTCTCATTATTTTTATCTGCTAGTTCTTTAACTAAGGAGGCACCGTTCAAAGCAATTTTTTTGACCCCATCTTTACTTTCTCTGAATACTACCTCGCGTTGAAGGGTAGAAGTGGAGTTGTAAACATGAATGCAAACATTTTTTGCTCCTTTAACAGCTTTGAAGGTATCCTCAATTAAATGATCTCTAGCCTGAGTTAAAACCTGAATAGTGACATCATCAGGAATTAAATCCTTTTCAATTAAGTCTCTAACAAAATCAAAATCAGTTTTTGAAGCAGATGGAAATCCAACTTCAATTTCTTTAAATCCAGTCTCTAATAATAATTGAAAAAATCTATGCTTTTTTTCAGACCCCATAGGTTCAATCAAAGCTTGATTGCCATCTCTTAAATCGACACTACACCAAATAGGTTTTTTAGAAATAATATTTCCTGGCCATTTACGATCGCTTAGGTCGATCCTTTCAAACGGTAAGTACTTTGAAGTATTTGTATTTGTAATTTTTTTCAATTAAATAACCAATTTATAAATTATTATACTATTCATAACGAATGATAAATGAATAAAGAGACTTTAAACAAAATGGGCATCTCAACTTATGAATTGGTTGAGGATTTTATATTTGTAGATAACAAAGTAAAGGCAGTCGATAAAAGTGATGAAAGCGAAGGCAATGATCAGTTTTTAAAATCATTGGATTACTACCTAAATAATTTCACTAAAGATAACGAAAATGCATTGGATTTTCTAAATTCTAAATCATTGAAGTTATCTGAATTATTGGAAAATTCTCAGATGAGGAAACAAGCTTGGAAAAATGAAAATTAATTTCAGACCTATGAATAAAAATGATATCTACTATGTTCACGGCATAGAGTCGCTAACTAATGAAACTCCTTGGTCTGAAAATAATTTTTATGATGCCTTAAGGTTTAGCAAAGCTGATGTGGTTACTATTGACGGTAAAGTTAATGGGTATGTCATCTATCAGTATGTGATGGATGAAATCCATCTATTAAATATTTCTGTCGCTCCACAATTTATTGGAAAATCAATTGGTTATCAGTTGCTAAAAAGGGTTGTAGATCAATCAAAATATACTTTTAAAAAAAGAATTTTTTTAGAGGTTAGAGAATCAAACCAAAGAGCTATTAAGTTTTATCGTCGAAATGGTTTTCAGGAAGCAGGAGTAAGAAAGAATTATTACAAATTAAATTTTGGTAGAGAGGATGGATTAATTATGCAAAAAAATCTAAGCAAGCCTGTAATTATTCTTCTACTCGATAATGTCTTTAAGTTCTTCTTCAATCTCGCTAGGTTCCGTTTGAGGTGAATACCTTTTTATAACGTTCCCATCTCTATCAACTAAAAACTTTGTAAAGTTCCACTTAATGGCTTCGGTTAAAATTCCAGTTTTTTCCGATTTTAAATATTCATAAAGCGGATGGGTATTTGACCCATTTACTTCAATTTTTTTCATTACAGGAAAATTAACATCGTACTTCGTTTTACAAAAAGTTTGAATTTCCTCATCGGTACCTGGTTCTTGACCCATGAATTGGTTGCAAGGGAAACCAATAACTTGCAAATCTTTCTCATATGAATCCTGGATTTGTTTAAGGCCTTCGTACTGCGGTGTAAGACCACATTTACTAGCTACATTAACTATCAAAATATACTTTCCTTTGTATTCTTCTAAGTTTTTTTCTGCTTCTTTTGAATCCTGAAAATTTATTGAATAGATGTTTGGTTCCACTTTTTCCCCCTATATACTAAGCAAATGTTTTTGGAGGGTAATTATTATGGAATATAGAAAATTAGGCAATACAGACATCGATGTGAGTGTTATTTGCTTAGGAACCATGACTTGGGGACAGCAAAATACTGAAGAAGAAGGTTTTGAGCAAATGGATTACGCCGTTGAACAAGGAGTAAACTTTTTTGATACTGCTGAGTTATATTCTATTCCACCAATGGAAGATACTCAGGGGAGCACTGAGACAATAATTGGTAATTGGTTTGAAAAAAGAGGTAACAGAGAAAAAATTATCCTTGCAACTAAAGTTGCTGGAAGAAGCGGCATGAAATGGTTTCGAGGCGGTGAAACAAGACTTGATAGCGATAATATTACAAAGGCTATTGAAGGAAGCCTTAAAAGACTCAAAACTGACTACGTTGATCTTTATCAACTTCACTGGCCAGATAGACCAATAAATTTATTTGGTGGAGGCCTCTCTTATAAGCATTACGATTTAGAATCAGTAGCCATAGAGGAGACATTAAGAGTTTTGGGTGATTTAGTGAAAGAAGGAAAAATTAGGTACGTTGGCCTTTCCAACGAAACACCATGGGGCCTGTCCGAATTTATTAAGGCTGCAGAAATGCATGACTTACCTAAAGTTGTGAGCGTTCAAAATGCCTATAACTTGTTAAACAGAATTTATGAAAGTGGTATGTCCGAATTCCATCACAGATCTCAAGTTGGTTTGTTGGCTTATTCACCCCTTGCACAGGGATATCTAACCGGGAAATACCTCGACGGTGCTAGGCCACCTGGAGCTAGGACTACGTTATTTGAACGAGGCCAAAGATACGAAACGGAACAGGCAGAGGAAATAATAAGGAAGTATGTAAATCTTGCTAATGAATATTCAATGGATCCTGCTTTGATGGCTAATTCATTTGTTAATGATCAAGATTTTGTGACCTCAAACATTATTGGTGCCACAACTATGGAGCAGCTAAAGATTGCTGTTGGCAGTATTGATACAAAGCTTGATGAAGAATGTCTGAAGAAAATTGAAGAAATTCATTACGGATGTCCAAACCCTTGTCCATGAGTGACATTATCTGGGTAGAAGGAACATTCGAAGACTTAAGCGTTCATCAACTTTATGACGTAATGAATCTTCGCCAAGAAGTATTTTTAATAGAGCAAAATACTTCATATCTGGATGCGGATAATGTTGATCAGGACTCTTTTCATTTGCTTGCCTACATAGGATCAAATCTTCAGGGTTACAGTCGTCTAATACCGCCAGGAATAAAGTATGAAGACGCTTCTATAGGAAGAGTGGTTTTACACAAAAAATCTCGTGGCAGTGGGTTAAGTAAAATTTTGATGGATAAATCTATCCATACATGCCAGGTTCTATATCCCGAGACAGACATTAGAATTTCAGCACAACATCCCTTGGTAGATTTTTATCAAGGTTACGGCTTCAAAACAGTTGGAAAAATTTATGATGAGGATGGGATTCCTCATATAGAAATGGTCCTAGAAAAATAATTGAATATTTCTTACCTCAATTTTGGATTCTTGCTTTCATTTATTCTGGGAATAGTTTTTCTAACTTTTGATTTTTTTGAAGATATTTCTCTTCCGTCCTCAAACTGGGCAATAAAAGTTGGGGACAAATCCGTTTCCATGGAAAGTTATCTAGCTCAGATCAGCCAACTTGATTTCAATAATGACGGGGAAATAGACGCCGAACTTAAAGAGTCAGTGATTGATCAACTCGTCATTGAGCAATTATTGATTATGAAGGCAATCGATGAAGATATTATCCAAAGCGATCCTCTATTGAAAAATAATCTCATCGATTACATGACAAACATCATTTCTAATCAGACCATCTTGAATATTGAGTATGAAGACGTTGAAGAATATTACAAAAATAATCTAGATAAATTTTCTCAAAATAATTTGTATTTAATGGAATCTGATAGTGAATTTATTAATTTACCCAATGATTATCTTACAAAGCAGAAGCTAAGAGATTATTTGGGAGCAGATGCAATTATAAATATTGATATTCTTGAGATCGGCAGTGAAATTAAATTTATCCAAGATGATCAATCGTTTAGTGTTTTGCTTATAGATAAGATAGAAGGGGAACCCGCTTCATTAAACTCGATATTTGACATAGTAAATCAAGAGGCAATAAGGAGCGAAAGAGAGAGGTCTTTTAGAGAATACATAAATGAACTTAAAAAAAGTTATCCAGTTGAAATAAACCCTATCCTATATAAGTAATGAGACTTCTGTCTTTGTATCTCTTATTGACAGCCTCTTTCTTGAGCTCACATGAGCTTCAAAAATTTAACCTTTCCTTAGACTTTCTTGAAACAGATGAATCCAAGGAAATTGAGATGAACATTATAGTACCTCGAAACTTATACAGACCATCTTTGGAAGAGAACCTTAACAATGGATTAAATTTTGATGCCTGTAACGAAAAAGATTTTGATCTAGTTAATTCAACAGCGAGATACTTAACTTTCAAGAAAAAAATTACTTGTAACAATTTTCCTAGATCACTTGATGCTAGAAATTTCTTTTCTTTTTATCCAGATCAAACTATTTTGGTGAATATAAAAAAAGAGACCAGCCTTCAAAATCAAACATTTTTAAATAATTCTAAAAGTAAAATTGATTTCAAAGAAGCCGATCAGAATTTTAGTTTTTTTTCTTTAGGATTAAACCACTTTCTAGGGGGCTACGATCATATTGCGTTTGTATCTCTTTTAGCCTTACTGATAATTGGAATAAAACAATTAATTTATCTGCTCTCTGGCTTTACCTTAGGCCATGCTATCAGCATTACGTTCTCATCCTTAGGCTTTATTTCTGTAAAAATTTCAATAATTGAAATCCTTATTGGCTACTCAATATTTTTATTAGCTCTGGAGTACTTAACAATTAGACAAGTTAATAAAAATAGAATTATGAAGATAAATTCCATGTTTTGGATATCACTGGTCTGCGTTTCACTTGTCTTCTTTCCAGAAATAACTGTTCTATCCGTAGGCATGGCTTTGATTGGAATTTCTTATCCTTATTTAATTACAAGAAATTCACTTATTAGAATTGTCGCGACGGTATTTTTTGGACTTTTGCATGGTTTTGGATTTGCTTCAAACTTATCTAATTTTGATTCTCAATCACTAGTCTCATCTATTATTCTCTTCAACTTGGGAATAGAAGCAGCTCAAATTTTATATGCTTTTTTTCTTCTTTTAGTCCTTAACCTTATTGCAAAAACAAGGCTTATAAGCAGACTATTTTTAAAAGATTTTATCTCTTTGATTGTTTTTTTCTTCTCTACCTTATGGTTTATAGGAAGGTTGCTGTTCTAGATAATTTTGACTTGTTCTGCCTGGGGTCCTCTTGCACCATTGGTAACGGTAAAGCTTACTCTAGTACTTTCTTTTAATAATTTTCTATCACTTTCATTTACCGAAGCAAAATGAACAAAAAGATCACCACCTTTATCTCTCTCAACAAAACCGTAACCTTTGCTAGGATCAAACCATTTGATTGCTCCTTTTTCTCTTTTCAACCTCCTAGTAATTTGTCTTCCATAGACTATCGCCATACTGGAGATAAAAGTTGACATCAACAGAACCAAAAACATAGGTCCGAATGAGAAAAAAAATTGAGGGAAGTTAAAAACTAGAAAAGTAGCTAAGAGAGAAATGATTGCTGAAGTTGTGAGTCCGCGTAACCACATCCAATTATATTAAAGGATTAGTTAAGTTTATTTAAGTTCTTTAAATGTAATTGAATAGACTTAGATTCTTTAAGTGCCTGCTTATATTGACGTTTTCTCTCGTTTACAAGGCTTTTAGGAGCGCTTGAAATAAACTTTTTGTTGCTTAAAGTATTTTCAATATTGGCCAAATTTTTGGTTACTTTCTGTAATTTTTGCTCATTTCTTAATTTTTCTGATATTGGATCTACGTTTCCTTCAAAAGGTATATGAAATTTGAGATCGTGTGAAACAACTATGGCGCAAGGTTTATCTATCTCTAATACTTTTAAATCTTTTATTCCAGCAAGTTTTTTTAAATGATCTGAGTTTTCGAGAATAAAATTCAGTGAAGTTTTATTGCCCGATATAAACACCTCTTCAAGCTTTAAAGATGCAATACCCATTTCAGCTTTCATGTTTCTTATTGACGATATTGAGTTTTTCAAATTTTCTATTTCTTTGTATTTTGATCCTGAAATTCTTACTTTTTTTGGAAACGATTGATTTAACAAGAATGATTGTTTTTTTCCGGAAGCAATCTGATTCCAGATTTCTTCTGTAATAAAAGGCATAAAAGGATGACAAAGTTTTAAGATTGACTCAAGAATATTCAGCAAACCAGATATGATTCTATCTACTTCGCTTTTCTTAATGTTATCTGAATCAAGTCGATTTTTTGAAAACTCGATGTACCAATCACAAAAATCATTCCATACGAATTCGTAAACACTTTGAGTGGCTAAATCAAATCTATAATTATCCATATGCGTATTCATAGAAACTATCGTGTAATTTAATTTCTCCACGATCCATTTATCTTCGGGAGTTTTTATAAATTGATTAGTCTTTTTGAAACTAGCTGGCTTATTTAATTCAATGAATCTAGAGGCATTCCATAGTTTGTTACAAAAGTTTCTATAACCTTCTACGCGCTTCATATCAAAATTAATATCTCTACTTCCAGAAGCAAGAGACAAAAAAGTAAATCTCAAAGCATCAGTACCGTGAGCTTTTATTCCTTGAGGATAATCTTTCTTTGTCTGTTTGATTATCTTCTGCTCGTCGTCTGGATTTAACAGACCAGAAATTCTTTTTGAAATAAGAGCTTCTAAATTTATTCCATCAATAATATCCAAAGGATCAAGAACATTTCCTTTTGACTTAGACATTTTTTGGCCTTCACTATCTCTGATAAGCCCAGTAATGTAGATTTCTTTAAACGGTATTGCCTTTGTGAAATGCTTAGTCATCATTATCATCCGGGCAACCCAAAAAAAGATGATGTCGAAACCAGTCACTAATAATGAGGTAGGGTGATACTTATCTAATCTTTTTGTTTGTTGGGGCCAACCAAGGGTAGCAAAAGTCCACAAAGAGGAAGAAAACCACGTATCCAGAACATCTTGATCTTGAACCAAAGATACTTTTTTATCTAATTTATATTTTTTTCTAATATCTTTCTCGTTTTCTCCACAATATTCACCTCCATCTTGGTCATACCAGATTGGGATTTGATGACCCCACCACAATTGCCTACTAATGCACCAATCTTGAAGCTCGTTCATCCAAGAGAAATAGGTTTTTTTCCAATTATCAGGAATAAAATTGATTGACTTTTTTTTGACCAAACTCAGGGCTTCCTTACCAATAAGGTCTGTATTTAAATACCATTGATCTGTCAGGTAAGGCTCTAGTATCGTGTCGGATCTTTCTGCTCTTGGAATAGATAATTTATGCGGTTCAATTCTCTCTAACATCTGGATATCTTTTAAAGATTTAATAATTTCTCTCCTAGCATCAAAACGATCCATGCCTGAGAAAGGGGCCGGAGTTTCAGCATTCAAAGTGCCATCAGGATTCAAAATATTTATAGGTTCTAGTCCATGTTTTATGCCTAGTTCATAATCATTAAAATCATGACCAGGAGTGATCTTCAAACAACCAGTACCAAAATCTTTATCAACGTATGAATCAGCAATGATGGGGATATATTTATCGGTAAAAGGTATTTTTGCTTTTAAACCTATTAATTTTTTATATCTTTTGTCTTTGGGATGAACAGCTATTGCCTGATCACCAAACATTGTTTCAGGCCGAGTTGTAGCAACAATAATAAAGCCATCTCCAACTTCGTATTTGATATGCCAAATATTCCCATTTTCTTCTCTCGTAGTTACCTCTAAGTCGGATAAGCCAGTCTCATTTTTGGGATCCCAATTAACCAATCTATTCTTCTTATAAATCAGTCCTTTTTCATAAAGTTCAATGAATACTTTTCTTACAATATGCGCATAATCTTCATCCATGGTGAAAGCTTCATTTTCCCAGTCTAAAGATGCACCTAACCTTCTTAATTGACTTGTGATGGTATTTCCTGACTTGCTTTTCCACTTCCAGACTTCCTTGATAAATCTATCTCTCCCTAATTTATTTTTACTTTTATTTTCCTTTTCAAGATTTCTTTCAACGACTATTTCTGTTGATATGCCAGCATGATCTGTACCTGGTTGCCATAACACATCGTATCCATTCATTCGTTTGTATCTACAAATCGAGTCCATGATAGATGTTTGAAAGCCATGCCCCATGTGTAGAACCCCTGTCACATTTGGGGGCGGAAGCATGATGGAGAAAGCTTTGCTATTTTTCTTTAAGCTTGGTGAAAATAATTTAGATTCTTCCCATTTAGAAGACCACAATCTCTCAATTTTTTTGGGTTGGTATTTAGAATCCATTATCCAATATAGTTTGGTTTAATTCCGTATTCTAAACAAACTTTAAAACTCTCTCTCGCAATCTTTTGATATTCACCGCCATCTTCAATAACCAATTGATAAGAGGATTTAAAATCTTGAAAATTCGAAGGCAATTTTGGGTTCAAATTAATCAAATAAGTATTTTTATTACAAGGATGCTTTATTCCAGGGAAGGAAATCAAAATTGGAGCATCAGGTGAATCTAAATCATTACAGATTTTATGAGGTAGAAAAATATCTGAAATATTTTCCCACAGAAAGTCATCTAATTTTTTTGCTTGATTTAGATCTTCACAATTTATGACAATATAATTTTTTTCGTCAGATTCAATATTTTGCCAATAGAGGTCTTTTGTAAACTGGCAGCAAAACTTTTCTCCCTCGTCTAAGGAAGTTCCAGCCTTGTAAAATTCCATTAATTACGATTGAGACAATAGGTAATTAGTTAAGAGTGGAACAGGTCTTCCTCTAGAGGCTTTGGCTTTTCCAGAACCATGAGCTGTCCCAGCTACATCAAGATGCGCCCAAGGATACTTTTTAGTAAACCTTGAAAGGAAACACGCAGCAGTAATTGTTCCAGCTCGCCCACCAATGTTGGCTATATCAGCAAAATTACTATCCAAATCACCTTGATATTCATCCCATAGAGGCAATTGCCATGCTTTGTCCATTGAAGCATGACCAGCATCTATTATTTTGTCGGCTAATTTCTGATTATTACTCATCAAACCTGAAGCAACATGACCTAAAGCTACTATCACTGCTCCAGTTAATGTCGCTATATCTATGACGTTTTTGGGTTTAAATCTTTCTACATAGGTGAGTGCATCGCAAAGAACTAATCGTCCTTCTGCATCTGTATTAAGTATCTCCACAGTTTGCCCAGACATTGTTTTAACAACATCTCCAGGTTTGGTTGCCTTGCTGCCAGGCATATTTTCAGCAGAAGCGACTACTCCAATGATATTAGACTTTGGTTTTATCAAAGCAATAGCCTCCATGGTTCCTAGAACGCTCGCAGCCCCACTCATGTCATACTTCATTTCATCCATTGCTGGACTTGGTTTTAAACTTATACCGCCAGTATCAAAAGTTATACCTTTTCCAACAATAACTTCCGGTTGTTCTGTTTTTTTACCACCTTTGTACTCGATAATAATGAACTTAGATTCTTGTACACTCCCATTTCCAACAGACAAAAGACAATGCATTCCAAGCTTTTCCATTTCTTTTTCACCTAGAACTTTCACAGATAGATTTTTATATTTTCTTCCAAGCTCTTTAGCTGTATTTCCAAGGTAAGTGGGCGTACAAATATTTGCAGGAGTATTGCCAAGCTCCTTCATTCTGTTTATACCAACACCTATGTTAGTCCCAATAGATATTGATTTTCTTAGATCGGTAATATCCTTTTTGGAGTTAACAAGTAAATTTACGGACGTAAGAATATTATTTTTTTGTTCTTTTTTTCCATCAAAAATATATTTATAAGTCGATGATTCCAATTGCATTGAAAGGTTTTGCAAGAACCAAGAAAAATCTCTTTTTTCAAATTTAATTTCTGGAAGAAACAAAGAAACTTTTTTTGTATTTGCAGTTTTTGCTAAGGTGCAAATCTTAGTTATCAACTTCGATGCATCATCATCTTTGAATTTATCTGACGTATTACCTAAACCTAATAAGAAAAACTTTTTATCTTTTTGATCCGCTAGGGCGGGGATATAACAAGAAGTATTAACTTTTCCTGAGAATTCTTTTCTTTTTATCAAAGTGTTCATTAGGCCCTTAGAAGCCTTATTGAATATATTTTTACTGGATTGAGAGTTGCCGTTTTCTTGAATACCAATAATAAGAGTTTCGTTTTTATCAGAAAGCATCTCATTTGGAGAAGTTATAGATAGGTTTATTTTTAAATTTGATGTCATTTATTACTCCTTAGTAAGCCAAATTTCTGTGGGATAATATCACCATAGACAAATTAAAATGTTCAGCATTATATCTAAGTATATTATCAGAAGCTTCTTACAGACTTTTTTAGTTATATTCTCAGTACTATTTTTAGCCTTTTTCTTTCTAAGAAGCATTGATTTCCTAGAGATTGCAGCCAGAGGAGATATGTATCCACAAATTGCCTTGGGTTATATATTTTTTAACATTCCAAGTGTCATTGAGATTATTCTCCCTTTGAGCATCTTCCTCTCAACTTTAATTTGCATTGCAAGAATGAACACAAGCAATGAAATAAATTTCATGAGGCAGATGGGGTTAAAGAGCGGTAACTTTCTTAAAATCCTTGCAATACCAATACTGTTAATGTCTTTTTTTGCACTATTTATATCTCTGATAGTCTCTCCTTATTCTCTTGACTCTTTGTACAAGCTTACAAGTAATCAAACTTTCTCTGATAGATTCAAAATGATGGGGGCAGGGAAGCCTACCTATTTTGAGGATGTGAATACTACCTTTTTTGCCAAAGAATCTAATGACTTTGATTTTGGATTCAGTGAAATATTTGCATCAATTGAACATGAAGATATGGAGATCATTTTAACGGCAGATCAAGTTTCTTCTATACCCACTGACAAATCTACCAACAGATTAACTTTTAAGAATGGGAAAATTGTTGGCCTAGAGATGGAGGGAGACTTTTTGATGAACTTCTCGCACCTAGAATTTACTTTTCCCAGAAAAATTAAAACCTCATCGACCGATCTAAGTCATCTTTCAATGACTAGCTTGATCTCAAATTTAGAGAATAATCGAGAACAATCAGAACTTTTTAAAAGGCTATCAATTTTTGTATTAATTATTGTGAGTGCCTTCGTTGCTCTCAATTTTGGAATTTCAAATCATAGAATTGGCTTCACAGTATCGTTAATTACCGGATCGTTATTCTTTTTGCTTTATTTTGGTATTTATTTAGGTTTGCAAAACTGGACGCTATCTTCTGAGTACAATCCATCTATTTCTTTTGCTGCTTTTCACTTAGTATTTTTTTTGGCGGGTATTTTCCTTAGTTATTTTCTTAATAAAGAGTCACCCATAAATATTTACAGTAGTGGAGTAACTTCAATAAATAACTTCCAATTAATATTTAATCTAGCTCTTCTGACTTTTGTAATTTATATGTTTTTTTACTTTTTAATCTAAATGTTTAAGAGTCTATTTGATATAACTGGTGTGCTGATACAGCTTTCAATCCTCAAAAGCATAGGTTTGGTTTTTCTGATCCTTTTTTCTCTTGATTTCATTCTAATGATGGTGGGTGAGTTACAAAATATATCCGATTATCAGAATTTTGAATCTTTTATAATTTCATTAGCTTTTAGTCTGCCTAAAAGAATTTATGATGTGGTTCCTTTGGCCTGTTTGATTGGTGCAATAGTTTCATACGGAAGACTTCAAGAGTCTGGAGAACTGATTGCCATAAGGGTTTTGGGAAAATCTTTCAAACAAATCTTCTCTTCAATGCTTCTTCCAATATTTATCCTCTTATCAATAATGCTCACGATAGGGGAATTTGTTATTCCAAGTTCAAATTTGATGTCTGAAGTTTATAAAACAAATCCTCAGCAAGCGCAAAAAGCTCAGTGGTTAACGAGAAAGAATGAACTCATTTACCTAGGTGATATATCTAGCGATAAAATTGATAATTTAAGAATTTATGAATTTAACTCTGAAGGCGATATTGATTCAGTTTTTAAAAAAGATGAGTTTGATCTTTCGCTCGATCAAAAAGAAGCATTTTTTAAAGATAGAGCTTCCGATAATCAAATACAAAAAATATGGAAAGCTCCTTCTAAAATTGAGCTTTCAAAATACATTAAATTAAACAGACAACCTCCATCTTTGCTTTTTCAGAATTTTAAATTTTCAGATAGCACCAGAGAGAAGAACTTATTTCTGTGGCAGTTTTTAAAAAAAATTATACAACCAATATCTGTCTCAATTTTTGTGTTGTTAGCCCTCATCTTTTGCCAAGCATTCTTAAGAGATTATTCCATCACTTATAAGGTACTCACAGGAGTGGTTTTAACAATATTTTTCAACTTTACAGAAAAAATAGCGGGGAACGTCTCCATCGTTTTTGGCTTCAGCCCACTTATAACTACTTTTATTTTTCTTCTTGGGCTTGTAAGTCTTATTTTTCTATTCAGTAAAAGACTTTAAGAGCGAACTATTCTGGTCTTTGAGAAGATATCATTGAGACTTTTTTTATCTGATCTAAACAGAATCACAAAAAAATTTAAACCTGCTATTGATCCAAATAATAAGCCCAACACCAACCTTTGAAGCATAGATTTTATAGAGATTGCTTGATTGTCATCTGCAACTAATTTTATTTTCCAAGCTTGCATTCCAAGGGTTTGTCCATCGTTGAAATGCCAAAAATAAACATAAAAAATAAAAGAAATTAAAAAATACGAAAGAAGCATCAAGTTGCCTCCTAGGAAAGATGAAATCGCACCACCGTTAATGATAACTATCAATAAGGTGAAACTGAGCAATATGCCTGCTATTAAAAGCAGGTCATAAAATAACGCCAATAATCTTCTAAAGAACATACTAGAATTATGATATCTTAAATTCCTATATTTATGATGAATCCAGATACAGAAAATACAGATTCGATCGACCAAGGATTTTTTGGTCATCCAAAAGGCTTAAGAACACTTTTTTTTACCGAACTTTGGGAAAGGATGTCCTATTACGGGATGCGTGGTTTATTGGTTCTCTACATGACCGTAGGGGTGACTGGCAATCCTGGTTTAGATTGGTCCAATGCAGAAGCAAATGCAATTTACGGCATCTATGCAGGAATGGTCTATTTCCTAGCTCTTCCAGGCGGTTGGTTAGCAGATAACCTATTGGGCTATCAAAGAGCGGTTTTATTTGGAGCTTTGATCATAATGCTTGGTCACTTCACTTTAGCGATTCCATTAGAACAAACATTTATTCTAGGACTAATTTTAGTTGCTGCTGGAACAGGTTTACTTAAACCCAATATATCATCGATTGTTGGCCAACTTTATTCTACTAACGACGATAGAAGAGATTCCGGTTTTACGATTTTCTACATGTCTATCAACATCGGAAGCATGCTTGGTTTTGCAGTCTGCGGATGGTTAGGGGAAAAAGTAGGATGGCATTGGGGATTTGGTGCAGCCGGATTTGGAATGCTTCTTGGTGTAATCCAATTTATTTATTTTAGAGGCCAACTTGGAGAAGCCGGTTTGAATCCGAATCCTAATTCTGACGAATATAAAATTAAACTCAGAAATATTTCTTTAGGGATTATTGTGTTAGTTTCCTTAATAGTCCTCTCAGGCCTTTTAGGGTGGTGGTCGGTTGATGCAGTATTTTTTGCTGAAAGATTTAGAGATTTCCTTGTCATCCTTTCAATGGTTTATTTTGCCTACCTTTTCCTTTTTGCCGGACTTAACTCAGCAGAGAAAAGAAACGTCTTGATGCTTCTATTATTGTTCATAGGTGCTGCAGCTTTTTGGTCTGGATTCGATCAATCAGCCGGATCTTTGACTATTTTTACAAGAGACTATGTTGATCTAACCTTTGGATCATTTACTGCACCTGTTAGCTGGACTCAATTCGCAAATCCACTGTTCGTAGTAATGTTCGCTCCGTTTTTTGCCTACATATGGGTATTCTTAGGAAAAAGGAATCTCAATCCAAACACACCTGTTAAATTTGCTATAGGTTTAATCTTCATGGCGTTGGGTTTTATAATCATGCTCTTTGCAGTCGAGTACGCTTTAGTTTCATCCCCAGTAGGTGTCCAGTGGTTACTGTTAACTTATTTACTCCATACCTTTGGAGAGTTAGCTTTATCTCCAGTAGGGTTATCAGCTTTTTCTAAATACTCTCCAAAGAGATACTTAGGACAGATGATGGGATTGTGGTTTCTTGCCTCTTCCTTGGGAGGAGTCCTAGCAGGATTGTTCGGTGGTGAGGCAACGTCAACTGGATTAGACAGCATGACGCCTATATTTTCAGAGCTAGTTTATTACTACCTTGTTTTAGCAGTGGTTTTAATTGTTTTATCTTTCTTCATTAAAGGAAAAGTTGAAGAGTAAAACTTTAAAAAAAGTTATACCAAATTACCGATACTAGAAAACCTAAAAAGCTTAATTGCAAAGACAGCCACCACCTTCTCTTGGGATCAATTCCCTTGAAAATAAAAGTTGTTGCATATGCAATTACATAAAGAGCCAGCCAAGTTAGAAGAAGATTGATGACCATTAATTATTATCGTGAAGGTCTTCGTTTAACTCGTTCACGTTTCGGTTGTCTCGGCATTCAATAGAGCCGGTGATTGAATTTCTAATGAACAATAGATCAGATTTATGCGCCAACTCCATCGCTTTGACAGTTTCTTTAACTTTTCCGTTTTCTATTACTTGAACCTTTGATGAACCAGTCACATAAAGGCCTGATTCAATTGTGCATCGATCTCCAAGAGGAATGCCTAAACCTGAATTTGCACCCAGCAGACAACTTTCTCCGATGGATATGATCACTTCGTTGCCTCCAGACAGAGTTCCAAGAGTAGAGGCACCTCCGCCAATATCTGATTTATCCCCAACTATCACCCCTTGAGCAATTCTGCCTTCAACCATTGCTTCTCCTAAGGTTCCACCATTGAAATTGACCGAACCTTCATGCATGACTGTTGTCCCTGGTCCAAGATAAGCTCCTAATCTGACTCTGCTGGCATCTGCTATCCTTACATCGTTCAATGCAACGTAATCCGTTAAGCACGGAAACTTATCTACTGAATAAACTTTTACATATTCGCCTTTATTTCTTTTTTCATTAAGAAATTCTTTTAATTCATTTGAATCTATTGGACCAGCTGAGGTCCATGCTACCGTGTGTAATATGCCAAAAATACCGTCTAAATTAGTTTCGTTGGGCTTTACCAAGCGAAGAGAAAGAAGATGTAACTTCAGATAAGCTTCTGGGACTGAAGAGGGTGGAGTATCATCAGAAACTTCTACCTTTTCATATCCTTCTTTATTTTCTGCAGAACTTGTAGATATATCATCAGGTGAAAAATACATTTCAATGTATTCACCTTTTTTATTTTTGGTTCCTTTGCCAAAACCAATCCATTTTTGATTCGTCATTTTTTTATAAAAGATTATTGATTCTTTTCAATGCCTCTTCTGTGGTTTCAAAATCATACACTAAAGCAATTCTTACGTATTTTTCTCCAGGATTAAAACCATTGACCTCGGCAGATAAATAACTTCCAGGAAGTACAATTAAACCCTCTTTTTCAAGAATATTTTTTGAGAAAGATTGACCGTCTTCAACATCCAACCAAAGATAGAAAGCACCTTCAGGAATTACATTGCTTACTTTATCTTTAAACATATCTGCTGCCAGGCTAAATTTATCGTTGTAAGACTTTCTATTTTCAGCGACAAAATCATAATTCAGCCAAGCTTCAACGCTCGCCTTTTGAATTGGCAAAGGAACGCTGACCCCATGAAAAGACCTAAACTTCTTGTAGGCAGAAATGGTTTTTTTACCGGAGCAAGCAAAACCCGATCTAAAGCCAGGTAAATTAGATCTTTTCGATAAGCTATGAAGAGCAATCAATCTATCCGATCTATCTGATGAAGCTTGGAGGATACTTGGACAGGATTTCTCAGAGGTATATAAATCCACATAACACTCATCAGAAACAACATAAAAGTCATACTTTTCAGCTAAATCTAAAATATTCTTAAGTTTACTTAGAGGTAAAACAGACCCAGTTGGATTGTTTGGGGAACAGAGAACTAAAATTTGACACTTCTGCCAATCCTCACTTTTAAGGGAATCTAAATCAGGCTGAAAATTGTCTTCTTCAGGACAATCCAAAAACTTCGCTTCTCCACCGGCAAGAGTCGTTGCTCCGCCGTATATTTGATAGAAAGGATTAGGCATTACAACATAGGGCTTTTCTTTAACATTCTCTTTATTAAAGAGAGCCTGAATGATTGAGAATGTTCCTTCTCTTGTGCCAGCTACAAGACAAACTTCATCCTCAGCAACATTCTCAATACCGAAATGACTTTTCAAATATTGCCGATATGCCTCTGATAATTCAGGAACTGCATTCATAGGAGGGTAGTTTGAAAAAGAATTTGTTTCTTTATTCAAAATGTCCAGGACTTTGGAGTCAGCATTTAATTTTGGCTCACCAATGGACAGATTGATTACTTCTTTTGATGGCTTTATGTCCTTATGAAGAAGATTAAGTTTTTCAAATGGATAAGATCCAATTTTAGACAGTAAATGATTCATAGAGTTTCTTCTGATCTAGCAGTAAGAACTTCGCAGCCATCATCGGTTATTGCCAACGTATGCTCCCATTGGGCTGACAATCTTCCATCAATAGTTTCTACTGTCCAGCCATCATTTTTAGATAATTTGGTTTTATGAGTCCCAAGATTAATCATAGGTTCAATGGTAAAACACATACCTGCTTTTAATTCCATTCCAGTTCCCGGATTTCCGTAGTGAAGAATTTGCGGATCTTCATGGAAAACTTTGCCAATACCATGCCCGCAATAATCTCTGACAACTGAGTAGTGATTTTCTTCTGCATGTTTTTGAATCACATAACCTATGTCACCAAGGTTTATTCCCGGTTTGCATATTGCTATGGCTTTATAGAGACATTCTTGAGTAATACTTACCAGCCTTTCTGCATGAGGTTGTTTTTTTCCAACAAAAAACATCTTACTTGTATCTCCGTGGTAACCGTCTTTGATCACAGTTACATCAATATTGATAATATCTCCGTTTTTTAGGACTCTGTTGTCATCAGGTATTCCGTGACAAACCACTTGATTTATCGAAGTGCAAATAGATTTTGGAAAACCATTGTAATTTAGGGGAGCAGGAATACAGTCAATTTCATTGACAATGTAATCGTGACAGATTCTATCCAACTCACCTGTAGATACCCCTGGTTGAACGTGTTGTTCAATCATTTCCAAAGTTTGAGCTGCAAGCTTTCCTGCAACCTTCATTTTGGCTATTTCGTCAGAACTTTTAATCATTTTTTGAGATTTTACATCATAAGTCATAGACTTATTAAGTACTCTTCATTATAGTGTCCTTCTAATGCCAGTAGCATTAGAAAACATCCAAAACGCGAGACTAAAAATTTAGTGCCGCGTTTTTTTTTGCCTAAATGACAGAAAAAAAAGCATATTTATATCTAGATTCCGAAAGATTTTTTGAAGGTTTTTCCGTTGGGAAAAATGCTGATACTTGCGGAGAAGTCGTTTTTAATACTTCCATGTCTGGGTATCAGGAAATAATTTCCGATCCATCTTATACCGATCAAATTATTAATTTTACTTACCCTCACATAGGTAACGTAGGAACTAATGATGATGATTTAGAGTCCGATTCAAACGGATGTAATGGGGTCATCATCAGAGACCCGTCAACAATTACAAGCAATTGGAGAAAACAGGATGATTTATCAAACTTCCTAAAGACAAAAAATATTTCAGGCATTTATGGGATTGATACTAGAAAAGTCACTCGAATAATCAGAAACGAAGGTGCAAAAGTAGGTGCCATCGTTTCCGGCAAAGATCATAAAAAGAAAGCGCTTAAATTAATTGAAGAGTTTGTGCCTTTAGGTGGAAAAGATCTCGCCTCAGTTGTTTCAACGAAAAAAGTATACGAATGGAAAGAACCCTCTTGGAGGAAGGATTTCGATGATAATAATTTAAAAATAGTTGCGATCGATTTTGGAGTAAAGCACAACATTTTACGAATGCTTAAAGATAGAGGATTTCAGGTGATCGTGGTTCCAGCTAAAACAACTGCTGCAGAGATTATTGCAATGAAGCCCGATGGAGTATTTCTTTCTAATGGACCTGGTGATCCTGAACCCTGCAAGTATGCAATTGAATGCATTAAGGAACTAAGGACAAAAAGAATTCCAATGTTCGGCATTTGTTTAGGCCATCAACTTTTAGGATTAGCTTTGGGAATGAAAACTATCAAAATGAAGTTTGGACATCATGGCGCCAACCATCCAGTTAAAGACTTGGATTCAAATAGAGTTTTCATAACGAGCCAAAATCATGGATTTACCATTGATTCGAAATCAATTCCTGAGGATGTAAAAATTACACACCTTTCTTTATTTGATGAAACCATTCAAGGAATAGAAACATCCGATAAAAGATGCTTCAGTTTTCAAGGACATCCCGAAGCCAGCCCCGGTCCGCAAGAAATACAAGAATTATTCGATAAATTTTTAACAGTAGTCAAAAGCAATGCCAAAAAGAAATGATTTAGATTCCATTTTGCTTATTGGAGCTGGTCCAATTGTGATTGGTCAGGCATGTGAATTTGATTACTCTGGCGTGCAAGCATGCAAAGCTCTTCGAGAAGAGGGATATAGAGTGATTTTGGTGAATTCTAATCCAGCAACAATAATGACCGATCCTGAGACTGCTGACTCAACCTATATAGAGCCTATTAATTGGAAGACATTAGAAAAGATAATCGAAAAAGAAAAACCATCAGCTCTTTTACCGACAATGGGAGGACAAACAGCCTTAAATACTGCTTTAGATCTAGATCAAAAGGGTATTTTGAAAAAACATAATGTCGAGTTGATAGGAGCCACAAAAGAAGCTATCGATAAGGCAGAAGACAGAGAACTGTTTGCAAAAGCGATTAAAAAAATAGGTTTAAAGACTCCAAAAGCTGGATTAGCGCATAATCTAGAGGAAGCACTAAAAATCCAACAGGAAATTGGTTTTCCTTGCATTCTTAGACCAAATTTCACTCTCGGCGGCATGGGCGGTGGAATAGCTTATAACTCTGAAGAATTCGAATCCATATGTTTAAGAGGTTTGGATTTATCGCCAACTTCTGAGCTATATATAGACCAGTATCTTTCGGGCTGGAAAGAATACGAAATGGAGGTTGTAAGGGATAAAGTGGATAACTGCATAATTATTTGTAGCATAGAAAACTTCGATCCTATGGGGGTGCATACAGGAGACTCCATTACTGTTGCGCCTGCTCAAACGTTAACGGACAAGGAATATCAAGAAATGAGAAATGCTTCTTTTGCCATTCTCAGAGAAATAGGAGTGGAAACCGGCGGCTCAAATGTTCAGTTCGCTATAAATCCAGAAGATGGAGAAATGGTGGTTATTGAGATGAATCCAAGAGTCTCCAGGTCTTCAGCTCTAGCATCGAAAGCAACAGGATTTCCCATAGCTAAAATCGCAGCAAAATTAGCTGTTGGGTTTACCTTAGATGAATTAAGTAATGATATCAGTGGAGGAAAAATTCCTGCTTCTTTCGAGCCAACTATTGATTATGTGGTGACTAAAATACCCAGATTTAACTTTGAAAAATTCCCTCAAGCTGATTCCACTCTAACTTCTCAAATGAAATCTGTTGGTGAAGTGATGGCGATAGGAAGTAATTTTGCGGAGTCATTACAAAAAGCTATAAGAGGAATGGAGAATGGAAAGACCGGTTTTGACAACATAGAGGAAGAATTAACAAAGACTACTTTAAGATCAAAATTAATATCTCCTTCTCCTGAGAGACTTTGGTTTATTGGCGAAGCTTTCAGACAAGGCAGTTCTCTGGATGAAGTGCATGATTTAACTAAAATTGATAGATGGTTTCTTCAAACCATTGAAGAAATCATTTCAACAGAGAAAAAAATAAATAAAAAAACTTTGTCTTCTAGAGATTTCCTTTTTAATCTCAAAAAAATGGGCTTTTCTGATCAGCGTTTAGCGGCTCTTTCAGGTCAGTCGGAAGAAGAAATAAGATCTTTGAGACAAAAGTTAAACATCAAACCTGTCTTTAAGAGAGTTGATACATGTGCAGGAGAGTTTGAAACTACCACAGCTTATATGTACTCAACGTATCAAGACGAATGTGAATCAAACCCAACTGAAAATAAAAAAGTAGTCGTTCTAGGAGGAGGGCCAAATAGGATCGGTCAGGGCATAGAATTTGATTATTGCTGTGTTCATGCATCAATGGCAATGAAAGAGGAAGGGTATGAAACAATAATGGTTAATTGTAATCCTGAAACTGTTTCAACTGACTACGATACTTCCGATAGATTATATTTTGAACCAATTACTCTTGAAGACGTTCTTGCAATAATTGAATTAGAAAATCCATATGGCGTTATTATTCAATTTGGGGGGCAAACTCCATTAAAACTAGCACAAGAGCTTGAAAAAAATAAAGTACCAATCTTAGGAACTTCACCAGATAAAATAGACCTTGCAGAAGACAGAGAAAGGTTTCAACAATTCGTTAATGAAAATAAATTAAAGCAGCCTCCAAATGGGATGGCCTCAAATAAGTCTCAAGCTAAATCTATCGCACATCAAATTGGTTATCCTATAGTTGTAAGACCTTCATATGTCCTTGGCGGAAGAGCCATGGAGATTGTGCATAACGATAATGATTTAGAAAAATATCTGGATGAAGCCATACAAGCTTCTGATTCTAACCCCGTACTTTTGGATAGATTTCTAGATATTGCTACTGAGTTGGATATTGAAGCGATATCCGATGGAAGCCAAGTTGAAATTTACGGAGTTATGCAACACATTGAGCAAGCAGGAATCCATTCAGGCGATTCAGCTTGTTCTCTTCCTCCTTACAGTCTCCCAGACAAAGTTATTAAGAAAATCAAGGAACAAGTGAGAGTCATTGCAAAGGAAATGGATATTATTGGATTAATGAACGTTCAAATGGCATATGCCAACGAGGAAATATTTCTCTTAGAAGTTAACCCCAGAGCTTCAAGGACAATACCATTTGTTTCCAAGGCTATTGGACTTCCTCTGGCAAAAATAGCTTCCAAGACAATGATTGGAAAGTCTCTTAAGCAACAAAAAATAAAAAATCCTTCAAATTTAAATCATTTTTCGGTTAAAGAAGCAGTACTTCCTTTTGATAGATTCCAAAACGTTGATCCTATTTTAGGCCCAGAAATGAAATCCACCGGGGAAGTAATGGGTATAGGTACATCATTCGCTGAGGCATATGATAAATCTCAAATCTCAGCCGGAACAATTATCCCAGATGGAGGGTCGGTATTTCTTAGCGTTAGAGAGAATGATAAACCTCATCTTGAAGAGCTCGCAACCAGGCTAGATCAATTGAACCTATCTATTGTGGCCACTAAGGGAACTGCTAGAGAGATTCAAAACATGGGTATTAAGGCAAGAATAATAAATAAAGTAGCAGAGGGAAGACCACATGTTGTTGATTTAATTAAAAACAATGAAATTTCTTTGTTAATTAATACGACGGAAGGTAAAGAATCTATCCAAGATTCTTCTTCAATCAGAAGAACTGCTCTAGATAATAAAATTCCATGTACGACAACTTTGCAAGGTGGTTTAGCCATATGCGAAGTCCTAGAAAAGAGACTTGATTGGTCCGTCCAAAACATTCAAGATATTCATAAAAGTATTGAATAAAATTGAACAGAGAGCCAATGACAGTCGAGGGAGAAGAAAGCCTTCGAACGGAATTACAGCATCTAATTACAGATGTTAGACCAAACATTACCAAAAAAATTGCCGAAGCAAGAGAATTTGGCGATCTCAAAGAAAATGCCGAATATCATGCTGCTAAAGAACAGCAAGGTCTTACCGAAGCGAGGATAAGAGAAATTGAAGGAAAATTGAGTGCATCTCAAATCATAGATATCAAAAAAATTGAATGTACAGGAAGGGTTATTTTTGGATCTACGGTTTCACTCCTAGATATGCAAAACGATGAAAAAATCAGCTATCAAATTGTAGGCGAGGATGAAGCAAACGTAAAAAATGGAAAAATATCTTATTCTTCCCCTTTGGCAAGATCTCTCATCGGTAAAGAAGAAGGAGAAGCTACAAAATTTGAAAGTCCCTCCGGCATCAAAGAGTATGAGATCCTAGAGGTTTCTCACATTTAAATGTCATATTCAGGAGGCGAGCACTTTAATAAGCTTGCTAAGTCTAGGGGGTATAGATCGAGAGCAGCCTTTAAGCTTCATCAAATAAATAACAAATTCAATCTTCTCAAAAAAGGTTCCTCTGTGATGGACTTAGGCAGTTCTCCGGGCGGTTGGAGTCAAGTAGCAAAAGAATTAGTAGGCAATTCAGGAAAAGTATTTGCTTTAGATATCATTCCAATGAAACCCATAAATGGGGTTGAATTTATAGAATTTGATTTTAGGGATAAAGATATAAAGAAATTTATTAATCTTGATTTTAATGTTGTAATTTCTGATATTGCGCCCAATATAAGTGGTATAGCTATTACAGATAAAGAAAACATGCTTGAACTATTAAATAATGTCGTTGATTTTTGTAACTCCTCTTTAATGAAAGGAGGTTCTCTGATAGCAAAATGTTTTGAAAATTCAAAAAATGATCTAAAAAGATCTTTATTAAACCACTTCAGTAACGTAACTTTTTATAAGCCAGATGCATCAAGAAAAACATCTAAAGAAATTTATGTTATTGCACAAAATAAATTGAAATAAGTTATGTCAGATTTTCTAAGAAATATTTTCCTTTGGTTGGCAATTGCTGGTACTACCTTTTTTGTTATTCAAAGTCTTTCGGGTCCAGCAACTTCATCTTCGATGAATTATTCTGAGTTTGTGTCTCTTGTAAATTCAGATCAAGTTTCATCTGTAGAGTTCAAAGGTGATGGATATACACTTGAAGGTACACTTCAAGATGGCTCTCAATTTAAAACAACACGTCCAGTCTATGTGCAAGACAATCAATTGATGGATGATCTTTTCGAACATAGAGTTCAAGTATTAGGTGAAGAGCCACAACAGGAAAGCATTTGGACTCAATTGTTGGTTGCAAGTTTTCCAATTCTAATAATTATTGCAATTTTCATGTTTTTTATGAGGCAGATGCAAGGCGGAATGGGTGGCAGAGGTGGCCCTATGAGCTTTGGTCGAAGTAAAGCTAAACTCCTTGAAGGTGGTAAAGTTAAAACTACATTTACAGATGTAGCTGGGGTTGAAGAAGCAAAAGAAGAAGTTCAGGAACTAGTCGATTTCTTAAGAGATCCTTCAAAATTTCAAAAATTAGGAGGAAAGATTCCTCGAGGAATTTTAATGGTTGGATCTCCTGGAACAGGTAAAACTTTGTTAGCTCGTGCTATAGCAGGTGAAGCAAAAGTTCCTTTTTTCTCAATATCAGGGTCTGATTTTGTCGAAATGTTTGTTGGAGTTGGTGCTTCAAGAGTGAGAGACATGTTTGAGCAAGCTAAAAGACAGTCACCATGTATTGTGTTTATAGATGAGATCGATGCTGTTGGAAGACATCGTGGTGCGGGTCTCGGAGGAGGACATGATGAAAGAGAACAAACACTAAACCAACTTCTTGTAGAGATGGATGGTTTTGAAGCTAATGAAGGAATCATAATAATTGCTGCAACAAATAGACCTGATGTTCTAGATCCAGCTCTTTTAAGGCCTGGTAGATTTGATAGACAGGTTGTCGTTCCTTTGCCAGATATCAAAGGTAGAGAGCAAATACTTAAAGTGCATATTCGAAAAGTGCCAGTAGATAAGGATGTTGAAGTATCCTTTATTGCAAGAGGTACTCCAGGATTTTCAGGTGCTGATTTAGCTAACTTAGTTAACGAAGCTGCTTTGTTTTCTGCTCGAGCAGGAAAAAAGAAAGTCACTATGGAAGAGCTTGAGTTGGCTAAAGACAAAGTCATGATGGGTGCAGAAAGAAAGTCCATGGTTATGAATGAAGCCGATAAAATTAAAACGGCTTACCATGAATCTGGTCATGCAATTGTTGGTAGATTGCTTGAAGAACATGATCCAGTTTACAAAGTATCCATAATTCCTCGTGGAAGAGCTTTAGGAGTGACTGTCTTTCTCCCTGAAGAGGATAAATACAGTAACAGCAAACAAGAAATTCTCGATAGAATTTGTGGTTTATTTGGTGGCAGGATAGCAGAAGAATTAATTTATGGTGATAAAGGCATTACCACTGGTGCTTCTAATGACATTGAAAGAGCTACAGATTTAGCAAGAAACATGGTCACTAAATGGGGTTTATCAACTGCAATCGGACCAATGAAATACGACGAAGATTCAGACGAGCCCTTTCTAGGAAGATCGGCTAGTTCTCAATCTAAGGGAATTTCTGATCAAACTGCAGAGAAGATTGATAAAGAAATCAAGAAAATTATCGATGATTGTTACAAAAGAGCAACCAAAATTCTTAAGGATAATATTGATAAACTTCATTTAATGTCTGAGTCCTTAGTCGAGCTGGAAACTCTTGATACAGCACAAATTGATGACATTATGGCAGGGGCTAAACCAAGAAGAGAGTCAGATGATGATTCTGCTCCAAAGAATACTGGTAAAAAAAGCTCCTCTATAGAAGAACCTGCAAATCAAACTTAATATGCCTTCTGTATCTGGGAGCCTCATAAAAGAGTCTCCTAGATTAATGGGTGTGATAAATCTAACTACCGATTCATTTTCAGATGGAGGTCATCTATTCTCCGGTAATAAAGTAGATTTATCGAAAGCACTTAGAAAAGTTGAAAAACTTATAAATGAAGGCGCCGACATTCTAGATTTTGGAGCTGAGTCTACAAGGCCAGGCTTCACTGAAATTCCTTCACAAGTCCAAATAGATAGATTGATTCCGATATTAGAGCAGATTAAGGATGAAGATATTTTGATCTCTGTTGATTCAAGGGATTATAAAGTTCTCTACGAAGCTTCTAAATTTGGAATGAAATTTATAAACGATGTATCAAAGAACATATCTCAAAAGAAGTTAAAGTTAGCAAAAGAAAAAGAACTTTTCATATGCACAACTCATCATGGAAATAAAACAAAAAAAACATCAAATATTCTTTTGGATGTGGATAACTTCTTTCAGGCTAAAGAAAAATCATATCTTTCGAAAGGCATAAATATTAAACAATGCTTTTTTGACCCCGGGTTTGGTTATGGGAAAACACCCCTGGAGAATATATTCATGATGACTAATATAAATTTTTTCAAAAAAGAAAATAGGAAAATACTTACTGGAACTTCAAGGAAGAAATCTTTTGCAGATTTCTTTAAAGATACCTCAAAAACTAAACTATCAGCTAGCTTACTGAGTGGTATAATTTGTGCTCTAGGCGGGAGCAATATAATAAGAAGTCACGAAGTTAAACACCTTCGAGAGGAATTAGAAAAATTAGGTATTTATGAGAGATAGAAAACTAATATTTTTTGGTACCGACGGTGTAAGAGGATCTATAGATAATGAAGTTAATCCAGAGTCAGTCCTCAAACTTGGCCATGCTGCAGGGAGACATTTCAAAAAAAGGGGAATCAACACTTTAGTAATCGGAAAAGACACAAGAATTTCCGGATACATGCTGGAGTCTGCCCTTCAAGCTGGAATTATTTCATCTGGAGTAAATGTCAGATTAGTAGGCCCTATGCCAACGCCGGCAATTTCATATCTGGTATCTACTTTCAAAGGACATGCTGGAGTGGTAATAAGTGCCTCACATAATTCATTTGAAGATAATGGCATTAAATTTTTTGATGAAAATGGAGAAAAGTTATCCATTGAGAATGAAAGAGAAATAGAAAAATTTGCTGAAGAAGCTTATGAATTTGTGCATCCTGAAAATCTTGGTAAGGCAGCAAGGATTAGTGATGCAAAAGGTAGATACATTGAGTTTTGTAAGAATACTTTAAGTGAAGATATTTCATTTTCAGGTTTAAGTCTTGTTATTGACTCTGCTAATGGCGCTGCCTATGAAGTTGCACCCAAAGTTTTTAAAGAGCTAGGAGCCGAAGTTTATTCGATTGCTGATAGTCCGGATGGTTTAAATATTAATAAAGATTGCGGAAGCACCAACATAAATTTTTTAAAAGATGAAGTTTTAAGCAAAAATGCAGATTTTGGCATTGCTCTTGATGGCGATGGAGATAGATTAATTATTATTGATTCAAACGGTCGAGAATTAGATGGAGACGATATTTTATATGTCATCGCAAAAAATAAATTTGAGTCAAAAATACATCTTGGCGTTAAAGGAGTAGTTGGTACTCTTATGACAAACAAAGGCTTAGAGAAAGCTTTTAACGATGAGGGAATTGAGTTGGTTAGATCAGATGTAGGGGATAAGTATGTTTTACAAAAATTAAACGAACTTAATTGGACTCTCGGAGGAGAGCAATCTGGACATATTCTTTGCCTAGATAAATCAAATACTGGAGATGGAATAATCGCTGCAATTCAGTTTCTACAATCTATCGTAGTTTTAAATAAAACAATACCCGAATTACTTTCAGAGTTTAAAAAATATCCTCAAATTCTTACCAATGTAAAAGTTAAGGATGGAAATAAAGTTTTAAAAAATAAAAAATTACAGAAAGCTCAAAAAAAATCAGAAGAGTTATTAGAAACTTTTGATGGCAGAGTGCTCATAAGAAAATCTGGTACAGAACACAAGATTAGAATAATGGTTGAAAGTAATTCTCAAGAAGCAACTTCAGAGCAATCAGTTTTATTAACTGAACTTGTAGAATCAATTTCATGAAGCATTTGATTGCAAATTGGAAAATGAATTTTATTAATTCAGATGCATGGCTGAAAGATTTTGATCTAAAAAATATCCCAAAAGAAATTCAGGTAGTAGTTTGCCCCAATTACCTAGATATAGAAGATTTTTATGAAATTTCATCGAAAACTCACGAAAAAATTTTAATCGGTGCTCAAAATTTATCTTCTGAAACTAAGGGTGCATTCACTGGTCAAATATCAGGAAAAATGCTGAAAAACATTGGAGCTTCTTACTCGATAGTTGGCCATTCGGAGTGTAGGCTTCAGGGTGAAGACGATGAAACTATCCTGAATAAAGTCCAAACAGCTATAGAGTGTGAGCTTATACCTATTTTGTGCATAGGTGAAAATCAGGAGGAATACTCTAAAGGTAGAACAGAAAATAAAATAAAACATCAATTAACTGAAAATTTATTTCCTCTTAAAAACTTATCAAAAAGTGTTCTGATTGCCTACGAACCCATTTACGCTATTGGTTCTGGAATAGCTGTCCAAAACGAGCATTTGGAAGAGGTTTCTCTTCTTATAAAAGATTTAGTTAGAGACAATTTAGGAATAGATTTGACATTGATTTATGGGGGCAGTGTAACTTCAGAGAGCGCTAAGAATCTTGCCAAAGTAGATGGAATCGATGGATTTTTAGTAGGAAATGCTTCTCTTGACCCTAAAGAATTTGCTAATATCGCGCTGAGTTTAGAGTAATGATTCTTTTTTTGATTATATTCCAAGTGATTTCCGCCATATTATTGGTTGGAATAATTTTGTTGCAGCACGGTAAAGGAGCCGATATTGGTTCTGCATTTGGCTCTGGTTCTTCAAATCCAATGCTTGGCCCAATCGATTCAACTAATTTGTTGACAAAAGTTACTTGGGTTTTAGTAGCTATATTCTTTGTTGTAACTATTTCTATATCAATAGTTCAAAAAAATGAAATAAATAATGAATTTGATTTTCTTATTGATCAAAATAATATTGAACAGATTGAAGAAGAAATCATTCAAGAATTACCAGAATAAGGGCCGAAGTGGTGGAACTGGTAGACACGCTATCTTGAGGGGGTAGTGGACAACTGTCCGTGGAGGTTCGAATCCTCTCTTCGGCACCAATTTACTTGAAAAACAAGCTTTAAAAACCTATACTCGCGCAGTTTAAGAATATTGCGGGGTGGAGCAGTCTGGTAGCTCGTCGGGCTCATAACCCGAAGGTCGTAGGTTCAAATCCTGCCCCCGCTACCATTTTTTGGGCCCTTTATGGGCTTCTTTTATATGTGGTTATGACAAGTACGATAGAAAAGTTAGAAACAAACATTACAAAAGATATTGAATCTTTTGGTCTTTCTCTGTGGGGGATTGAATTATCAGGGAATTCAAGATCAAAATTAATAAGGATTTTTATAGATAAAAAAAACGGCGTTGACATAGATGACTGCCAGAAAGTTAGCAATCAAGTGAATGAATTACTCACCAATATAGAGCTTGTCTCATTTGATTATACTTTAGAAGTATCTTCACCAGGACTGGATAGAAAATTCTTTAAATTAGAGCAATTTCATGAATTTATTGGGCATGAGATTAAAGTTAAATTTTATGACGGAAACAAAAAAGTAACCAAAATTGCTTTATTGCTTAATACCAATGGGGAAGGTATTTTTTTGAAGGATGAAAATGAATTCTTTATTAATTTTGACAAAGTTATAGTCGCAAGACTTGAACCAATTTTCGAGGTATCAAATGAATAATGAAATATTAATGGTTGCAGAATCAGTCTCTAACGAGAAAGCATTACCAAAAGATACTATTTTTGAAGCAATTGAATTTGCTTTAGCTAGTGCTGCTAAGAAAAAATATGCTGATGAGGTAGATATTCGCGTGGATATAGATCAGCAGACAGGAGATTATGAAACTTTCAGATGTTGGGAGGTAGTCGAAGTTGATGACTATGAAACTCCTGAAATGCATATTCTTATAGATAGTGATGATGCAGAGGAAAAAAATCTTTCTATTGGCGATCTAGTCAAAGAAAAGATTGAAAATGTTGAGTTTGGAAGAATTGCTGCTCAAATAGCAAAACAAGTAATTGTTCAAAAAGTAAGGGATGCAGAAAGGCTTGAGATAATTAAAAAATTCAGATCTTACTTAGGTCAACTTGTTACTGGGACAGTAAAGAAAGTTACTAGAGAAACAATCATTGTTGATCTTGGAGAAGGAGCTGATGCAATTCTCCCTAGATCAGATTTGATTCAAGGAGAGATATATCGCATTGGAGATAGGGTTAGGGCTATTCTTGAAGAAACTGTCCGTGAGAATAGAGGTTCACAATTAACTTTATCTAGAGGGTCAAAAGAGATGTTAGTTGAATTATTCAAGCTAGAGGTTCCTGAGATAGCTGAAGAAGTAGTCCAGATAAGAGCTGTGGCTAGAGAACCTGGAGGAAGGTCTAAGATTGCAGTCAAAACAAACGATACAAGAATTGATCCTGTTGGAGCATGTGTGGGAATGAGAGGAGCGAGAGTTCAAGCAGTTTCAAATGAATTAGGTAATGAGAGAATTGATATTATTGTCTGGGAAGATGATCCTGCAAAATTGCTTATAAATACTTTGTCACCAGCTGAAGTTACTTCGATAGTTTTAGATGAAGACGCAGATAAAATGGAAGTTCAGGTCAAAGATGAAAGCTTGGCTCAAGCAATAGGAAGAAATGGTCAAAATATAAGATTATCTTCAGAACTTATTGGATGGGATATCCAGATTCGTGGAGAGAATGAAGATAAAGAATCTTCTGGGTCTGATCAAGCTTCAAATATTCTTGAAAAATACTTAGATATTGATACTTCTACTTCAGAAATTTTAATTTCTAATGGTTTTGAATCTGTAAATTCTATTGCAGAGGCTGAAATATCAAAACTTTGTGAAATAGAGGAGATTACAGAAGAAATTGCCGAAACGTTAATTGAAAGAGCTTCTGATGCACTTATTGAAATTGCTCTTTCAGATATGGAAGAGGCATTTGACTTTAATTCTTTAGATGATGTCGATGAAGAAATTGCAAAAGTTCTTTCAGATAATTTATCTAGTAAAGATGAGTTAGCTGATCTATCTGTTGATGAATTAGTAGAAATGACCAAAATAGATGAAGAATTAGCTGCAAAAATTATTATGGATGCAAGATCTGATTGGTTTGAGGAATAAAAAATATGGATGTAAGTGATTTAGCAAAAGTCATTGGATACGAAGTAGATTCATTGTTAGAAGCAATAAATCAAGCAGGTCTATCTCAATCATCTGCCAACGATAATATTTCTACTGAGGATAGAAAAAAAATTCTTGAACATATTAAGAGCACCAAGAAAGGTTCCAAGAAAACTATTTCAATTGCAAAGAAAACAAAGACAGAGACTAAGAATGATGAAGGACAAATCTCTATAACTAGGTTTAAATCAGAGAATCAATCTGCTAATGAAAAAAGTTCATCGGGAGATTTATCTGGAACAATTGATTTTGAGGCTGCTGAAAAAAGGAGAGTTCAGGCGTCGAGTGATAAGAAAGCCCAAGACGAAGAAAGAGAAAAAAGAATAAAAGATTCTTCTACCAAGGTAATAAGGAAGACAAAACAGGAGCAGGCAAAACAAAGTAAAGGAAGTTCTTCAGCAAAAAAATCAACTAAAACTCAGAGAAAAGATCTAAAAAGTCCCGCTAAAGATTCAAAACTAGATAAAAAAGAACAAGAAGGTGAAAAGTTTTTAGAATCTCAGCTTGCATCAGTTCAAAAATTTGAGAAGCCTTCTGAATTTATTCAAAAAGAGATATCAATCCCTGAAACTATTTCTGTAGCTGAACTTGCCAAAGGACTCTCCGTAAAGTCTTCTGACCTTATTAAAGCTCTTATGAATAACGGAATTATGGCCACGGTGAATCAATCTCTTGATCAAGAAACTGCAGTTCTTATAACGACTGAACTGGGCCATGTTGGGAATCCGATTCAAGAAAATGAAGCTGAGGAAAAAATGCTCGAGGGATTTGCTCAAGAAGGAGAGCAAATTGGAAGAGATGCTATCGTTTCTGTACTGGGACATGTTGATCATGGAAAAACTTCACTTCTTGATTACATAAGAAATTCCTCAGTTGCAGATAAAGAAGAGGGAGGCATCACTCAAAGCATAGGTGCTTATCAAGTATCAATTGAGGATAAGAACCTCACATTTATTGATACACCAGGACACGCTGCATTCTCAAAAATGAGAGCAAGAGGAGCAAATTCTACAGATATTGTTGTTCTTGTTGTTGCTGCTGATGACGGCGTCCAACCTCAAACAGTGGAAGCGATAAATCACGCCAAAGCTGCTGGTGTGCAAATTGTGGTAGCAATAAATAAAATTGATAAACCTGAGGCTGATGTAGATAAAATAAAAGGAGATTTAGCTAAGGAAGAACTTGTTGCAGAAGATTGGGGTGGTGACATTCAAATGGTTCCTGTTTCAGCCCAATCCGGAGAAGGAGTCCCTGAATTATTAGAAACAATTTTCTTGGTAGCAGAAATCATGGACTTAAAGGCATCTTTTGAAGGACCTGCAACAGGAGTAGTTTTAGAATCTGGAGTAAAAAGAGGTGAAGGTGCAGTTGCAACACTATTAATTCAGCAAGGCAGTCTAAATACAGGTGACTTCATTCTTGTAGGTGATCAAACTAGGAAAATTAGGGCTCTAAAAGATTTTAATGATAAACCAATTAAAACTGCACAACCTTCTTCGCCAGTATCTATATCAGGTTTGGAATATCCTCCGTCAGCTGGGGATCAGTTTTATGTACTAAAAGATGAAAAAACAGCAAAAAATCTATCAGAAGAAAGAGCTACAAAAGAGAGAGAAAAGAGACTTTCTAGAATGGGCTCTCTAAATTCTGAAAATATATTTGCAAATGCTGATGGAACTAAACCTTCAATAAATCTTATTCTTAAATCAGACTCCAACGGAACATTGGAAGCTCTATCCGGTTCAGTTCTCAATATGAAGGTTGATGAGGTCAATTTAAAAATTGTACTCGATGGAGTGGGCTCTATTACCGAAAATGATGTCAACTTAGCAATTGCATCGGAGGCAACTATTTTTGGCTACAATGTGAGAGCTGATACCACTGCACTCAACTTGGCAGAAAGCGAAGGAATAGAGATTAAGTATTTCGGCATAATTTATGATTTATTGGATTCAATTAAAGCTTTGATAGAAGGATCATTAGAGCCAGAGATAAAAGAAAGACAACTAGGTATCGCAGAAGTAAAAGAATTGTTCAAATCTCCTAAATTTGGACTCATTGCAGGCTCAATGGTTACCGATGGAAGCATAATGGCAAATAAACTCGTAAGAGTTCTGAGAGATAATATTGTAATTCATGAAGGAAAATTAGACTCTTTAAGACGATTCAAAGATGAGGCTTCAGAAGTAAAAAGCGGTACTGAATGTGGTATAGGAATTACCAATTATACTGATGCAAAAGTTGGCGATGTCATTGAAGTATACGAAAGAGAAGAAATAGCCAGAAAACTTGAATCTTGACAAATAAATACTCATTTAAGAGGTCTGACAGGATCGCAGATCTTATATTCAGGGAAATTTCTAATTTAGTTCAAACGCAGGTAAAAGATCCCCGACTAGAAAATACCGTCATCACTAAAGTAGAGATGTCTGACAATATGAAGATAGCCAAAATCTTCTACAGAAATTTGATATCTTCTTCCGATCAAGCAGAGTTAGAAAAAGGTTTTAAAAAGGCATCAGGCTTTTTAAGATCAAGTCTGGCAAGAAATTTATCTTTGAAAAGAGTTCCAAGTCTGATTTTTATTTTTGATGAGCTAAATATTTATGATTAATGGCGTACTTCAAATTGATAAGCCAAAAGCTGAGTCATCTGCTTCTTATATAAGAAGACTGTCTAAATTAGATCCAGAACTAAAAATTGGGCATTGTGGAACTCTTGATCCAATGGCTACTGGAATATTGATAGTTTGTCTTAATCAAATGACCAGATTTGCTTCCTATCTGAGCTCGTCTGAAAAAACTTATCATGCATGCATATACTTTGGGAAAAAGACTAGCACTGGTGACTCTGAGGGGGAGATAATCGATTCAAAAGAATTTTCATTTTTAGATTTCTCTTCAAAAGATGTAGAAAACACAATTCAAAAATTCCTGGGTAAATCAAAACAAAAACCTCCAGCATACTCAGCCTTGAAACACAAAGGAAAATCTCTTTATGAATACGCAAGAAAAGGCATAAAAATAGATAAAGACGAAAGAGAAATTTTTATATCTTCAATAAAACTATTATCCATAATGGGAAATGAAATTAATATTGAAGTCTCTTGTAGCTCTGGAACTTACATAAGATCCTTAGCAGAAGATATCGGTGAACTATTTAATTGTCCTGCGTATTTGAAAGATCTTAGAAGAACCAGATCAGGGAATTTCTATGTTAAAAATGCAATCAAACTCCCTGAAGAAAGTTTACCTATCGATAAAATAATTTCACCAAATGATGCACTTAATTGCTTTAATGAGATACAATGCGCGCCAGATATAGTAGATAAATTAAGAAACGGCCAATTCGTCGAATCTAACTTGAAATACGATTCTTCGACTATTTTAAGGCTAAGGGATTCCAAAAGGGGATTCATTGGATTGGTAGAATATAACGAAGGTTTACTAAAACCAAAACGATTCCTAGAAAATTTTCTATCTACATCTTAAAAACTAGGAGGACTCATTGAGTTTAACAACAGAACAGAAAAATGAAATTGTAAGTAAATTTGCCGTATCGGATGGAGATACTGGTTCACCTCAGGTTCAAATAGCTTTATTAACTGCGAATATTGAATCGTTACAAAAGCATTTTAAAGATCATGCGAAGGATCATCACTCCCGTCAGGGACTTATAAGAATGGTGAATTCTAGGAGAAAATTATTAGATTATCTCAAAGGAAAAGATCCCGAGGCTTATTCTTCTGTTCTAGAAGCACTGAATCTAAGAAAGTAATTTAGATTCAGATTTATAAAGGAAATTAAATGTTTGAAGAGACTTATGCGTCAGTTACAACAAATGTAGCTGGTAGAGAAATAAAATTAGAAACAGGAAAAATAGCACGACAAGCCACAGCATCTATCATTGCTTCTTCTGGCGATAATCAAGTTCTAGTAACTGTCGTTGCTGGAAGAGAGCCAGAAGGCCAATCTTTTTTTCCACTAACAGTAAATTACACAGAAAAATATTATGCTGCAGGAAAGATTCCAGGCAGTTTTTTTCGTAGAGAGGGTAGACCAACTGAAAAAGAAACACTTGTCTCAAGACTTATTGATAGACCTTTAAGACCTTTATTTCCGAAAGGTTATTTTCAAGAAGTGCAAGTAATATGCACAGTTTTATCTGCTGATAAGAATGAAAGTCCGGAGATAATTTCTCTCATTGGAGCATCTGCTGCTTTAGCGATATCTGGCCTTCCTTTTGAGGGTCCAATTTCTGCTGCAAGAGTGGGATTTGTGGATGGCTCATATGTGCTCAATCCTGATAATGAATCACTTGAAAAATCGATGTTGGATATGGTTGTTGCTGGAACGAAAGATGCTATTTTGATGGTTGAATCTGAGGCAAAAGAACTTTCAGAAGATCAAATGCTTGGAGCGGTTTTATTTGCTCATCAAGAAATGCAAAAAACAATTACTTTAATTGAAGAGCTCGCTTCAAAAACCTCTATTCCTGAAATTGAATATTCTATAAAAGAAGATAATTCTGAATTAAAAGAAAAAATTATAAATATTGTAAGAGATGACCTAGTGAGTGCTTATTCGATTCCAGAAAAGGCTAAAAGACAGGAATCAGTCTCTCTTGCTCGAGATAAAATGAAAGAGAGTCTTAGCGATGAAGATTTGGAAGATGAAAACGCTGTTTCTGGATATTTCAAATCAGTAGAATCAGAAATAGTAAGATCTAGGCTCCTTAACGGAGATTCAAGAATAGATGGAAGAGACCTTGATACAGTCAGACCAATAGATATAGAAGTTGGATTTTTAAATAAATCTCACGGTTCTTGTTTATTTACGAGAGGTGAGACTCAATCTATTGGTGTTGCAACACTAGGTGGGTCCAGAGATGCTCAATTGATTGATGCTCTAGAAGGTACAACAAATGATCCCTTTATGCTTCATTATAACTTTCCTCCATTTTCTGTTGGTGAGGCAGGTTTTATAGGGGCGCCGAAAAGAAGAGAAATCGGTCATGGAAAATTGGCACGAAGAGCTTTGGAAGCAGTTTTGCCATCCCAAGAAGAGTTCCCCTATACCATAAGGGTTGTATCCGAAATAACTGAATCGAATGGCTCTAGTTCCATGGCAACAGTTTGTTCTTCAAGTCTATCAATGATGGATGCAGGAATTCCTATTAAGAAAGCTGTGGCAGGAGTAGCTATGGGACTTGTTCTTGATGGCGATGATTTCTGCGTCATAACAGATATTTTAGGAGATGAAGATCATCTGGGAGATATGGATTTTAAGGTAGCAGGAACTTCAGATGGAGTAACGGCTCTTCAGATGGATATTAAAGTTAAAGGAATATCAGAAGAGATAATGGAGGTAGCTCTTGAGAAAGCACAGATAGCAAGGACTCATATCCTTGAAAAAATGGACTCTGTATTGGACTCACCAAGAAAAGAACTTTCTCCAAATGCCCCGCAAGCCGTAAATATGACTATTGCAAAAGATAAAATTAGAGAAGTGATTGGAAAAGGCGGTTCGGTAATTAAAAGTATTACCGAAAAATCTGGTGCAAATGTGGATATTAATGATGATGGAGAGATTAAAATATTTGGCGATTCACCTGAATCAAGGCAAACAGCCATAGACCTTATTAATCAAATTGTTGCAGATCCTGAAGTCGGTCACATTTATACCGGAACTGTAGTTAAAATTGTCGAGTTCGGAGCTTTTGTTTCAATAGATGGTGGAAAAGAAGGCCTAGTCCATGTCTCAGAAATCATGGAAGAAAGGGTTGAGAAAGTTTCTGACTACCTTGTTGAAGGAGAAGAAGTCGATGTTAAAGTCATTGGTATTGATGACAGAGGTAGGGTAAAACTTAGCATCAAAGCAGTAAATTCACCGGAAGAAACTACCGAAGGATAAATCTGGTGGCTATGGGTAGACTTGAACTACCGACCTCTGCGTTATGAGTGCAGCGCTCTAACCAGCTGAGCTACATAGCCAAAGAAAGAGAATTCTCTTAGTCTGATCATTAAAAGTCAAGCAACAAGCTATACATTGAATCTGAAGTGAACTATGTCTCCATCTTCAATGATGTATTCAGAACCTTCGGATCTTAATTTTCCTGCCTCTTTAGCTCCTAGCTCACCATTAAACTCAATATAGTCTTCATAGGAAATGGTTTCAGCTCTGATAAAACCTTTTTCAAAGTCTGTATGAATTGTTCCTGCAGCTTGAGGAGCCAGAGATCCTTTTTTTATTTCCCAGGCTCTTACTTCTTTTTTTCCAGCCGTAAAAAAGGTTTGAAGACCTAAGCTATCAAATGCTGCCCTGATCATGACGTTTAATCCAGGTTCTTCTAGACCTATATCTTTCAGAAGATCATCTTTGTCATCTCCAAGTTCAGCTATTTCAGCTTCAAGCTGATTGCATAGACCAATGACTTGAGAATTATTTTCAGAGGCGAATTCTTTAACGGATGAATAAAATTCATTTTCTTCAAGGCTATCATCTATGTTTGCAACATATATAACAGGTTTGATTGAAATAAGATTTAAGCCTTTAAGTTCAGCTAAATCGTTATTTTCAAAGTTTATATTTCTTAAATTCTCTTCTTTATTGAGAAATTCCAATGTTTTTTCATAAACTTCTAAAGTAAAGAGAAGCTTTTTGTCGCCACTTTTAGCTTTCCTCTTAACATTTTCAATGGCGTTCTCAAGAACTTCCATATCTGCAAGGATAAGTTCAAGTTCTATCGTTTTTATATCATCTAGAGGAGATATTTTATCTTTGACATGAATTATGCTTTCATCTTCAAAGCATCTAACCACGTGAATAATCGCATCTGTTTCTCTGATATTGGCAAGAAACTTATTACCTAAACCCTCTCCCTTGGAAGCTCCCTCAACAAGACCAGCGATATCAACAAATTCAACAGTTGATTGAATTATTTCCTCAGGATCAACAATTTCAGCTATTTTATTTAGTCTTCTGTCAGGAAGATTTACTATTCCAACATTAGGATCAATTGTGCAGAATGGAAAATTTTCAGCTTGTATGCCAGATGATGTTAACGCATTGAATAAGGTAGATTTTCCTACGTTAGGTAATCCCACAATCCCACATTTAAGTCCCATTATTTTTTTGAATGTAATTGCGTCAAAGCTTTTTCCCAATCATCAAAAGCAACAAGTTCAAAAACTTCCAAAGCATTATGCATCGCTATAAGTTTATTTTTTCTTTCGCTAGAAGATCCTTTTTTTACGACAAAGGAATTAACTTTTTTTGTATCGCCTGGATGACCTATACCAATTCTTAGCCTCTTAAAATCTTTTTTACCAGACAAGCTCTGCATAATATCTTTTAAGCCATTGTGACCTCCATCTCCTCCAGAGAATTTTAATTTTGATACTCCAGGAGGAAGATCTAGGTCATCATGAACAACAAGAAGATTTTTTAATTTTATATTTTCCCCTTTTACAGTAGGAGCAACGCTTTTTCCACTTTGATTCATAAATAGGGTAGGGATAGAAAGGATGACTTCCATATCCTTCAATAGAAATTTTCCTATAGAAGCTTTATATTTTTTCTTTTCTGTTAACTCAACATCATACTTTTCACAAAGCATATGAACGAAATCAGTTCCTGCATTATGTCTTGTATTAGCATACCTTGAGCCAGGATTTCCTAACCCAACCACTAAAAAGGTTTCCATAAATTAGTTATCGTTAGATTCTTCTTCTTGAGACTCGTCTGTTTGAGATGAATCGGCAGAAGCTTCAGCATCGTCTGTAACTTCTTCACCATCTTCTCCAATCACAGGATCATCATCAATTTCAAGTGAAGCTCTGGTAACAGAACAAGAGAGAACAGGTTGATCTTGGAGATCATTCAATACGCTGGTCAGTTCGACACCTTCGGGCAAGGAAATTTCTGACATCATCACAGATTGATTCAATTCAATGTTTTGAGTGTCGATTTCAATAAATTCTGGAAGAGAGGCTGCAGAGCATAAAACTTCTACTTCGTTTCTGAGGTGAGAAATCATACCGCCTTGTTGTTTGACGCCAACACAAATATCCTCATTAATAAATTTTAATGGGACATTAACAGTTACTTTGGTATCTTTTGAAACAACAAGGAAGTCAACGTGTGAAGGTCTATCATTTCTCGGGTTTCTTTGAATATCTTTCAATAGAACCTCAAAAGGGGATCCATCAATATTCAAATCGATAACTTGGGAAAAAATACTTGGGTTTTCAAGAATTTTCTTAAGATCTTTCTCCAAGACTTTAATATTTGAAGATTTTTCTTCTCCGTATATAACCCCGGGGACTATTTCAGAAGATCTTAAGCTTCTTGAATTTGCCTTACCTGTTTCTTGTCTGGATTCACCAGATATAGTTATTTTTTCGCTCATTTTTTATAAAAACATTTCACTGATTGATTCTTCTCTATTCACTCTTGTTATAGCGCCTGCTAATGTTGAATCCATAGAGACAATCTTTATTTTCTTACAATTTTCAGCCTCTTTTGAGAGCGGAATTGTATCAGTTACTATCAATGAGTCTAGCTTTGATTTGGATATTTTTTCAATTGCAGAACCAGAAAGAACTGGGTGAGAAATATAAGCATAAACTTTTTGAGCGCCTTGTTTTTTCAATGCATCGGCAGCGTTGCAGAGAGTTCCTGCTGTATCAATTATGTCATCGATAATAATGCATGTTTTTTTCTTAACGTCCCCAATAACATTCATAACTTCAGATTCATTCGCCTTTTCTCTTCTTTTATCAATGATAGCTAAATCAGTATCCCCCATATATTTTGCTAGTGCTCTTGCTCTTACAACACCACCTACATCAGGAGAAACTACAATTTGGTTTGGATATCTTGATCTGTTTATATGATTTAAGAATGCTTTTGTAACGTAGATATTATCCACAGGTATATTGAAGAAACCCTGTATTTGGTCAGAGTGTAAATCCAGAGTCATGATTCTATTTGCGCCAGCAATCTGAAGAATTTCAGCAACTAGTTTTGCTGAAATAGGCACTCTTTCAGATCTAACTCTTCGATCCTGTCTGGCATAACCAAAATAGGGAATCACTGCGGTAATTCTGGAAGCAGATGCTCTCCTTAAAGCATCTATCATAATTGATAACTCCATGAGATTTTCATTTGCAGGAGAACAAGTTGATTGGATTATGAATACATCCTTTCCTCTGACATTAACGTTTATCCTTACATCTGACTCGCCATCGCTGAATCTCTCAACTTCAGCTTTTCCTAAATTTTTACCAAGTTTTTTAGCAATCTTTCCAGCTAACACATTGTTAGCATTACCTGAAAATAAAATAAGATTTTTAGCAGGCTTTAACATTTTATCTGGCTGGGGTGGTAGGATTCGAACCTACGCATGGCGGCATCAAAAGCCGCTGCCTTACCGCTTGGCCACACCCCATTATTTATTAAGTTCATCATATATCGGAGACTTGTCTAAACTTCTTGTTACAAAAAACTTACAGTTAGTCGGAACTTTCGTTGCAATTGTATACGCCTCTTCTGAAGAATTAAAATTTAAATACATTGAAGAGCCAGTTCCAGATAATTCTACAGTTCCATATTGAGACATGAGGTTAAAAATTTCATTTATTTCTGGATATACTTTTCTTGCAAAGTACTCAAAATCATTTTTTAAATGTTTTGGAAAATCTGTCTTATTTTCTTCATAAAACTTGAATGCATCAGCCGTGGATATTTTTATATCTGGATAGATAATTAAATAATAGTTTGCCTCTATTTCAATAGTTTCAAGTAATTCGCCTCTTCCTTTAGCAACAGAATTTTCTCCTTTTATGAAAAAAGGAACATCGCTTCCTAGACTAAGTCCAATTTTTAATAACTTACTGTCTGGTAAATTTAATTTAAAAAGTTTATTTAGAACGATCAATGTAGAGGCACAATTTGAACTTCCACCCCCTAAGCCTGCACCAATTGGTATATTTTTCTGTACTTTAAATGAGAAATCAGATTTTTCATGGCATAAGCTTTTCATCAAAAAATAAGCTTTTGTAATGAGATTATCTTCAGTTTTAATCTCATCATTATTGATATTAAGTTGGAAATTTTTACTTTCTTTTATTTCAAGATAATCATACAAAGATATTAATCTGAACTCAGTTTCAAGATCATGATAGCCATCAGGTCTCTTTGAATTTATTTTCAGACCAATGTTTAACTTCGCTGGACAGGAAACTTTCATTTATTTATCAAAATCTTAAGTTTATAAAATGGATTAGTTGCAACTAATTTATCCGTATCTTCTTGAGCGTCGGATATTTTTTCAACAAGGATAGAATCTTCTATTATTTTTAGGAGTTTGCAGTCTCCAGATAAGCAATCTCTGTAGTACCAATCCACTACAGAATAAAGTGTAAAAATTAATTTATCATTCTTTTGAATTATTTCTTCTGCTTTGCTTCTGAAAGAATTATTGACTAGTAATTGATATGTATTTTTATTTTTGAACACAAGGCTGAATTTTGGATAGAACCTACTACTTTTAAAATTTATTATTAATTTTTCTTTTTGTTTTAAAAAACTGACTTTTCCGTTAAGGAAAGATTCACTTGTTGTAAATGAAAAACTTGCATCTAAAAAATCTCTATCATTTTTTGAAGTAATTAAGTCATCTTTAACAGTTGCACAAGATGAAAGATAGGATACTAAAATAAAAATAAGTAGAATTGACCTCAGGATTGAATTTTTATTCATCTTTTAAAAATTTTATAAATGTTAGATTCAATAAAAACAAGATTAACTGAGATTAAGGATAATTTCTCTGATATTCAGACTAAATTGAGCATGCCAGATGTAATCAATGATCAAAAGCAGTATGCATCTTTATCGAAAGAATATTCTAATTTAAAACCTATTGTAGAAAAATTCGAAGAGTACATTCAGTGCGAAAGCAATATTTCAAGTGCTGAAGAAGTCCTTAATGAATCTGATATAGATTTAGCGGAGTTAGCAAAAGAGGAAATTAAAGAAAATAACGAAAGAATTTCTGAGATTGAAATAGAGCTGAAGAATCTTCTTATACCTGTTGATGAGAATGATGATAAAAATGTTTTTGTTGAAGTTAGAGCAGGAACCGGCGGCGATGAGGCAGCACTTTTTGTTGGAGATCTTTATAGAATGTATCTAAGACTAGCAGAAAGAAATAGATGGAAGAGTGACCTTATTTCGTCAAGAGAAAGCGAGCAAGGTGGATTTAAAGAAGTTGTAATAAAAATTTCTGGAGAGAATGTTTATAAAAAATTGAAGTTTGAATCTGGGATACATCGTGTTCAAAGAGTTCCTTCAACTGAATCACAAGGAAGAATTCATACTTCGGCATGCTCAGTAGCTGTTCTTGCAGAAATAGAAGATGTTGAAGAAGTCGAGATAGATAAGTCTGAAATCAGAACTGACACTTTTCGTGCCTCTGGTGCAGGAGGGCAGCATGTTAATAAGACAGATTCAGCTGTGAGGTTAACTCATATTCCGACTGGAATAGTCGTTGAGTGCCAGGATGATAGGTCTCAACATAAGAATAAAGCAAAAGCACTAACTTTGCTCGGTGCAAAGCTCAAAGCAATGGCAGAAGAAGAGCTATCTCAAGAGCAAGCTGAAAAAAGAAAAAATATGGTTGGGTCAGGAGATCGATCTGAGAAAATTAGGACTTATAATTTTCCTCAAAGTAGAATCACTGATCATAGGATTGAATTTTCGGTTCATAATCTGGATGGTTTCCTAGATGGTGAAATGGAAATCATGATTTCAACTTTACTAGAAGAAAATCAGGCTAGATTATTATCAAACCTTGAAAAAACATTCTCGTGACTAATCTCCGAAAGTTATTTTCAATTTCAAATCTCCCAACAATTGATAAGGAACTAATTTTGTGTCATTTACTCAAAATTGAAAGAGTTGATCTTTATAAAAAGTCAGATATTGAAATTCAAGATACAACAAATAAAGCCTTTACCGATCTTGTAAAGAAGAGAGAAGAAGGTTTTCCTTTAGCATACATAACAGGCATAAAACCTTTTTGGGATGATGAATTTCAGGTTAATGAAAGTACGTTAATCCCAAGACCAGAGTCAGAATTATTAGTAGAAACAGCCATCTCTTTTGATTTAGAGAATTGTTCACTTCTTGAGCTTGGAACAGGATCTGGAGCTATAGGTATGTCTATAGCTAAAGAAAAGCCTTTTTGGACTTGTACCTTAACAGATAAAAGTTTTGAAGCTTTATCTGTTGCGAGAGAAAACATGAAAGCTCTAAATCTAAAAAACTCTGTTCTAATTCAGCATGATTGGCATAAAAGATGGCTTTTTGAGCCAATGGATTTGATAATTTCTAATCCACCATATATTTATCGTAATGATTTAGATGGTGATGAGGATGGAATTTGGTTTGAGCCACCATCAGCACTTTTTTCTGAGAAAAAGGGACTGGCTGACATTAGTACAATCATAAAAAATAGTGTTACTTTCTTAAAAGAAAATGGGAAGTTGCTTTTAGAACATGGATTTGATCAGAAGGATCCTATTAATAAAATGGCAAATCAAAATGACTACAGTGATGTTTCTTTTTTAAAAGATTTGAATGGAAAATGGAGAGTAGCGTGTCTAACCAAGTGAACTTTAGTGAAAAAGAGCTGATGAAATACAGCAGAAACATCATGCTTACTGACATAGGGGTTGAGGGACAAAAGCTACTAAAAAATTCTACTGTCACGATTATTGGGGTTGGTGGTTTGGGATGCGCCTGCTCGCAGTATCTGGTTGCAAGTGGAATTGGTAACTTAAACCTCTTTGATCCTGACCAAGTTGATCTAAGTAACTTACAAAGGCAAATTTTATTTCGTGAAGAGGACTTAAATGCTTTTAAAGTCGATGCTGCAGTTACATCTTTACTGAGACTTAATCCTGATGTGAATATAAAAAAATTCAGACAAAGTTTTGAAAAAAATAGTGTTCCTGATGAAATAACAAAGAGCGAAATTGTTATAGATTGTTCTGATAATTTTGAAACAAGAAGGTATACAAATAATTTTTGTTATAAAAATAAAATACCCTTAATTTCAGGTTCATGCATTCAGTGGAAAGGGCAGCTTATGAAATTTGATTTCCAAAATGATAGTGCATGTTATGAATGCTTATTCGAAGATACATCTTCGGAAGACTTAAGCTGCACAGAATCAGCAATATTTTCTCCAATAGTAGGGATAATTGGGTCAATGTTAGCTTCAGAATCAATAAAAACAATTACTAAGATATCCAAGAACTGCCAAATTTTCCAAGATTATGATTTCAAAGATAATTTAAGCAGGGAAATATCTTTTAAAAAAAATAACCAATGTAAAATTTGTGGTAAGTGTTAATGATGAAAATCAGAGGATTCATAGAAGGTTTTTATAATAGAAAGCCAAAAAAGAACGATTATGGTTTTGAGAATAGTAATATTACCCATTACATTTATGCACCAAAAGAAGATTCTTACATCAGACAAAAATGGCGATTAAAAGATAAATCTCTTGAAGCACGAAGCATTCCCAAAAATATAGCTCAAGTATATACATTATCTCCAGGAGCAGACTTCAATAGAAAATCTAAGAAGGATTTTAACTTTCTGCTTTCAAAGTTTAATTTTGCCATTGATAAAGGATTTTCCGAGGTAGGTTTATTGTTTGATGATATTGATATAAATAACATTGGAATAGAATCTGATGATAAGGATTTAGGTAAATTTCACGGCGAATTAATTTCAGAGGTAACTACTAAGTTGGGTCTTAGTAACGGATGGTTTTGTCCATCAATTTATTGCGAAAGCTTTTCTAAAAAAGGAATTCAAAATGATAAGTATCTCGAAGGAGTATCAGAAACCATAAATAATGATTTATTTTTTCTTTGGACGGGTCCAAAAGTAATTAGCGATTTTATTTCTCAAGACCACCTCAAAGAGCTAGGTCAAGTAATAAAGAATCCTGTGGTTATTTGGGATAATTTTTATGCAAACGATTATTGTCCTACAAGGCTTTTTTTAGGCGATATTACGGGCAGGGATTTTTTTAGAGGTAATCCTTATGGACACGTTATTAATGGCACCGGCCTCATAAACACTGATGAATTTTTAATAGGTAAAGTTTTTGATAAGAAAAAAAAGATAAATTTACCCAGTGAACTGCTGCCTTTGTTTGATAGTCCATTCAAAAATATCAAGAAATCTGAAATCAATAAAATGATTAGAAATTTTAAAGATATTAAGAAAGCAGTTTTTGAGACTACAGATGATAATTTGTTTTTGGAATGGAAACCTTATTTAGTGCAAGCCTTAAATGATATAGAGCTAATTAAAAATTTTAAATCTAAGCAGACTATTGAAACTTACTTACATCGAAGATATTCTCCATTAGTTAGTCAGACTTTTAATTAATATTAATCATAAAGAGGTAATTATGCTGGGTAATATGATGACTGAACCTTTGCTCATTTCAGGAATTCTTGAGCATGCAATTCAAAATAATTCTAAAACTGAAATAGTAAGCAAGAGAGTTGAAGGAGACATTCATAGATATTCTATTTTAGATGCTGCAAAAAGATCAAAGCAGCTTGCCAATGCCTTAGTTAACTTAGGAGTTAAAGAAGGCGATGTTCTCGGCACAATGGCTGTCAATGGCTACCGACATTTTGAACTTTATTTTGGAATCTCTGGGATTGGAGCAGTATTGCATACTTTAAACCCCAGGCTTTTTCCAGAGCAGATAGATTTCATTGTTAATCATGCTGAAGACAAGTATCTTTTTATTGATCTTCCTTTTATACCAATAATTGAGGCAGTTGCTAAAAATTTAAAAAATGTGAAAGGCTTCATTGTTTTATGTGATAAAGAAAACCTTCCCAAAGATTCAAAGCTAGAAAATTTGATGTGTTACGAAGAGTTAATTAAAGATGAAAGTGAAGAGTTTGATTGGCCAACTTTTGACGAAAACACAGCATCTTCTTTGTGTTATACGTCTGGCACAACAGGAAATCCAAAAGGAGTTCTTTATTCTCATAGATCTACAATACTTCATGCTTGGTACTCAAGTGCAGGAAATGCAATGAATTTAACTTCAAAAAGTGTTGTCCTCCCAGTGGTTCCAATGTTTCACGTTAATGCCTGGGGAGTCCCTTATGCAGCTAGTATGCTTGGGTGTAAATTAGTATTTCCTGGCCCTTTCACTGATGGAGAGTCTATTTACAACTTGATTAACGATGAAGGAGTAAATAATTTATTAGGCGTTCCGACAGTATGGCTCGGGTTACTAAATTATTTAGATGAAAAGGACATTACCCTAAAAAATGTAAACTCAGTATTGGTAGGTGGATCTGCCGCTCCCAAGTCAATGATAAAAGACTTCCAAGAAAAACATAACGTTTTTCTTTTGCATGGGTGGGGAATGACTGAAATGAGTCCTTTGGGAACATTAAATCAAGATACAGCAGAGATGGATTTAATGGAGTTAGATGATCGTTATGAGCTTCAAACCAGTCAAGGAAGAGCAATATATGGATGCCAAATTAAAATTGTTAATGATGAAGGAGATACTTTGCCTAACGATGGGAAAACTTTTGGCAGGTTAATGGTTAAAGGACCAGCAATAATTGAAAGATATTACAAGTCATCAGAAAGCGCTTTAGAAAATGGTTGGTTTGATACTGGAGATGTATCAACTATTTCGCCAGATGGATACATGAGGATAGTAGATAGGAGTAAGGATGTAATCAAGTCTGGAGGTGAGTGGATAAGTTCTATTGATCTAGAAAATACCGCCCTCGGATGCCCCGGAGTTTTGGAAGCATGTGTCGTTGGAGTTGCTCATGAAAAATGGGATGAGAGACCTCTACTGTTTGTCGTTAAAAATTCTGACGAATGTACAAAAGAATCTGTTTTGGAGTATCTTTCTGATAAAGTTGCAAAGTGGTGGTTGCCTGATGATGTGATCTTCATTGATGAGTTACCTCACGGAGCAACCGGAAAACTATTGAAAACAGGTTTAAGAGAAGATTATAAGAATCATTTAATTACAAAAGGAGATTGAAATGGCGGGATTAGTACCAGCAGATACTTTAAAAGATTACATAGGAAAAGATATGGGTACATCAGATTGGTTGGAAATTGATCAAGAAAGAATAAATCAATTTGCTGATGTAACGTTAGATCATCAATTCATTCATGTCGATGAAGAAAAGGCAACACCATTATTCGGTTCCACCATTGCTCACGGTTTTCTTTCATTATCTTTGATGGCTGGAATGCCTGCTCCCCAAGTAGCTCCAGATAATATGAAAATGGCTTTTAATTATGGTTTGGATAAGGTTAGATTTCTAACTCCTGTAAATGTTGGCTCAAAAGTTCGAACAAAAGCCACTTTGTTATCTGTAGATGATAAAGGGGATGGAAGGTATCTAGTTAAAAATGAAATAAAAATGGAAATTGAAGGGCAAGAAAAACCAGCATATGTAGCTGAAGCTCTCACTATGTATGTAACTTAGACTAATTTCTTTTTTAGAATCTCATTTACCAGCTTAGGATTGGCCTTGCCTTTGGATTCTTTCATTACCTGGCCTACAAAAAATCCAAATAAACGATCTTTCCCAGAAAGAAACTGTTCTTTTTGATCAGGGTTATTATTTATAACCTTTTCTATTATCTCTTCAATCTCATTGTCGTCTGATATTTGCTCTAAACCAAGGTTTTGAATGCTTTTGGAAACAGATAAGTCTGGATTTTCCCATATATTTTCCAGAACCTTTTTCGTAGCTTGCCCAGAGATTTTTTCTTCTTTGAGATAAGTCAGTAGTTCGGCGAATTTGACCGCATCAACTTTTGAGTTGTTAGCTTCTGCGTCAAATTTATTTAATATGGCTGAAAAGTCTCCTAATATCCAATTGGCCACAAGCTTAGGATCATCAATATTAACCAAGGTTTTTTCAAAGAAATCTGCAAGTTCTAGATCATAGGTAAGATTCCTCGCATCATATTCTGATAGACCTAATTCATTTATAAATCTTTCTTTTTTTTCATCAGGCAGTTCTGGCAATTCATTTTTAATCTTCTGAATTTGATCAGATGTTATTTGAATAGGGATTATGTCTGGTTCAGGAAAATATCTATAGTCGTTAGCTTCCTCTTTCGATCTCATTGATCTAGTAGTGTTATTTATAGCATCATACAGCCTAGTCTCTTGAACAATCTCTTCTCCTTTTTCCAGACAAGAAATTTGGCGTTTTATTTCAAAATTAATTGCTTTTTCGACAAATTTGAAAGAATTTATATTTTTAAGTTCTGTTCTTGTGCCTAATTTTTTTTCACCTTTCTTTCTTACAGAGACATTTGCATCGCATCTCATTGAACCCTGAGACATATTCCCATCAGAAATTTCCAAAGCACAAACTATAGAATGAATTTTTTTTAAGTAAGCAACCGCTTCTTCAGAATTCGACATATCTGGCTCAGAGACAATTTCCAATAAAGGTGTGCCAGCTCTATTAAGATCAATCGCAGTCTCATTTTCAAATAGATCATGTATCGACTTGCCAGCATCTTCTTCGAGATGAGCTCTTGTGATACCAATTGTTTTGATCTCCTGATCTCCTAGTTGAATTTCAATTGATCCTTTGCCAACTATTGGATCATCAAGTTGACTTATTTGATAACCTTTTGGTAAGTCAGGATAAAAATAGTTTTTTCTAGCAAAGCCTACTTTCTCAGCAATCTCTGCATTGATAGCAACTCCAAACTTTATAGCCTTTTCAATGGCTTTTTCATTTAAAACTGGAAGAGTGCCTGGCATGCCAAGATCAACTTCGCATGCTTGCAGATTCTGATCAGATCCAAATTTAGTTGGAGCATTAGAAAAGATTTTAGATTCTGAATTCAACTGAACATGAATTTCCAGTCCAATGACACTTTCCCAATTGTCTTTCATTTTTCACCTAACTGAAATTTATTAGAAATATTTAAAAGCGAGGACTCCTCTAAAATGTTTCCTATGAATTGTATTCCAAGGGGCATATTATTCTTTTCTCCAAATGGTACAGATGTAGCAGGTAAACCTCCAAGGTTTGCAGGAATAGTAAAAATATCCTGTTTATACATTTCAACAGGATCAGTTATTGAACCTAAATCAAAAGCTTCTCCAGATGTTGTAGGCAACATTACTGAAGTAACATCTTTGAATGCATTAACAAAATCACTTGAAATCAGGTTTCTAATCTTTTGTGCCTTTTTGTAGTAAGCATCATAAAATCCTGAAGATAAGCAATAAGTTCCTATAAGTATCCTTTTTTTTGTTTCGTTTCCAAAACCTTCTCCTCTAGATTTAAAATATAGATCTTCGAGATTTTCAACGTTCTCAGCTCTGTATCCAAACCTGATCCCATCATATCTAGATAAGTTAGCTGAACATTCAGCAGGGGCTATTACGTAATAAACGGGTAATGATAATTCTAAATTTGGCAATTCAATCTCTTTCGTCTTAATTTTTAATTTTTCTAGCCTCTCGATGGCTTCACCATAATTTTTTGATAAATCTTCATCTCCAAAAGAATGAATTAAATCAGTAACCAAACCAACAACATGCTCAAATTCACTTGATTCACAATCTTCAGAAAAATTGGGAACTTCCGCTTTTATCGAAGTAGCATCTTTTGAGTCATACCCTGATATGCATTGAAGAGCAATCGCCGCATCTTTTATATTTTTTGCAAGTATTCCTCCCTGATCAAGACTTGATGCAAAGGCAATCATTCCATACCTAGATACTCTTCCATAGGTTGGCTTAATTCCTGCTATACCGCAAAATGAAGCAGGTTGTCTTATAGATCCTCCTGTGTCAGTTCCAGTTGAAAAGCTACTGAAGTTTGCGGCAACCGCTGCTGCAGATCCTCCAGAAGAACCTCCTGGAGTTTTTTTAATGTTAAGAGGATTTTTTACTGCCCCATAAAAGCTTGTTTCATTTGAAGATCCCATCGCAAATTCATCCATGTTTGCCTTTCCTAGACAAATTGATCCAGCTTGTTCTAACTTTTCTACAACTGTTGCCGAGTAGGGAGGATAAAAATTATCCAACATTTTTGATCCACATGATGTTTTGATACCTTTAGTACAAAAAATGTCTTTGTGTACCATTGGTATTCCATTCAAAGGAACATCTTCTTGGCTCTTTTTGGACCCATCAGACTTTTTTGCTTTCTCAAGCGCTTTTTCAAAATCATTGGATACAAAGATATTGAGATCTTCTTTATCTTCTATTACCGAAATATAATTTTCTACCAGCTCTACGGAAGAAAATTTCTTTTCTCTTAAGCCATCTATCTGCTCTTGAAGTGTTAATGTTTCCAAATTCATTTATTCAATAACTTTAGGCACGAGGTAAAATCCGTCTTCAGTTTTATTTGAAGTTTTTTGAAGACTTTCTCTGTTGATATCTTCAGAAACTACATCCTCTCTTAAATTAAAATTATCTTTTATTGGATGACTTAGTTCTTCTATTTGATCGCAATCAATTTTATTGATTTTATCAATCATATTCATCGTCAAATTAAGATCCTCTTTCAATTTATCTCTCAGATTATCGTCAATTTTAATCTTAGATAATTTCGAAAGATTTTCTAAAGTCTTATCATTTATTGTCATTTTTTTAAATTTTATTTTATTGCTATTTCTTGCCCCTTCGACACAGCATTGATACGATTCGCTTATAAAACGAGAAAGCAATGGTACTAAAATATTTTAGAGGATTATACTCCAATGATTTATCAATTGATCTTGGAACGGCAAATACTCTTGTTTACGTCCGAGATAAAGGAATTGTCCTCAATGAACCTAGTGTAGTTGCCATTAGAAAAACTGAAGGGGCAAGAACAGTAGTAGCAGTTGGAACTGAAGCAAAAAGGATGCTTGGAAGAGTTCCAGGAAACATTGAAGCAATAAGACCACTGAAAGATGGAGTGATAGCAGATTTTCAGGTTACTGAGAAAATGCTTCAACACTTCATTCAACAAGTTCATGGCGATAATTTTATGCGACCTAGCCCGAGAATTCTTGTGTGCGTACCTTGTCAGTCAACACAAGTGGAGCGAAGAGCAATCAGAGAGTCTGTGCTTGGAGCTGGAGCAAGAGAAGTAAGATTAATAGAAGAGCCTATGGCGGCTGCAATTGGAGCAGGACTTCCTGTAGAGGAGGCTTTTGGATCCATGGTAGTTGATATTGGTGGCGGTACCACTGAGGTTGCTATTCTGGCGCTTAATGGAGTGGTTTACTCAAATTCACTAAAAACTGGTGGAGACAGGCTTAATGAATCAATAATTTCTTATTTAAGAAGAAAATATGGAATTCTCATTGGTGAATCTACTGCTGAAAGAATAAAAGAAACTATTGGATGTGCTACTCCTGAAAGTGAGTTACAAGAGATGGAAATCAGAGGGCGTAATTTAGCTGAGGGTGTACCTAACACTCTCTCTATTTCAAGTTTAGAAGTATATGAAGCAATGTCTGGCCCTCTATCTTCTATATTGCAAGCAATTAAAAATGGTCTTGAGCAATCTCCACCTGAGCTGAGTTCCGATATATCAGAAAGAGGAATTGTTTTGACTGGTGGAGGAGCCTTACTCAGAGACCTTGATGTTATGATCTCAGAACAAACAGGTATACCTGTTATCCCAGCTGATGATCCTCTTACTTGCGTTGCAAGAGGAGGGGGAGTTGCCTTAGAAATAATGGATAAATACGATATCGATCTTTTATCAACAGATTAATAATCCCTTATGGCCAAGGAGCATAAACAAGCTGTAATTGCTCAAAAAGCCATTTTTACAACTGGCTCCATGAGGCTTTCCAGAGTGGTTCCATCTATACTCTTTGCCATTTTAATTCTCGCAGCTGATGTTCGATTTAATGTAGGTGAAAAAGTAAAGATTTATGTTGGCTTTGCTACTGAGCCTATCATTTATATACCGCAATTTGTAAGAGGAGGATGGATTTCTTTTTCTGATTATTTCGAGGATAGGGAAATATTACAAAATGAAATACTACGCTTAGAAAAAGACGTCGATGATCAAAGATTCAATCTTATAAATTATGAAAGGGTCCTTCAGGAAAATATAGAACTGAAAAAATTACTGGGATACCTAGAAAAGACTAGTAAAAAAGAGTTCATCTATGGCGAAATAGAAGAGATAAATTATGCTCCTAAACCTTCACTAACTGTGGGGATTGATAGGAGTCAAAAAGCTGATCAAATGGTAGCATTTAATTGGACGGGCTTGATAGGATCGGTAGAGTTATCAGCAGGTTCCAAAGTTGAAATTAAACCAATCTTTGCTGAAGATTCTCAAATTCCTATAAGGAATAGAAGGACAAATTCAAACATGATTTTGGTTGGAACTGATATGCCTCAGAATTTTTTAATTAAAGGATTAAAGAAAAACGAAGATATTGTTCCAGGCGATAAACTTGTAACATCCGGTCTTGGCAAGAAATATCCCAAGGGAATTGATGTAGGAATAGTTAATAAAATTTCAGCAACATCAAATAATGAATTTTTAGAAATTGAGGTACTAGGAACTTCAGAATTTAGTTCTGGCGATCAAATTTTGTTAACTTTACCGTAATGGCTTATTTTTCTTCAAGAAATCCTAATAAGACTTTTTCCACTCAATTAGCAATTGGCATTTCATTAATATTTGGAGTTTTTTTTCAATCGCTCTTAAATTTCTTTTCATTCGAAATTTATGGATCTTCCATTCCAATTACTTTAATGATTCTAATTTATTGGAATATTGCTTTACCAAAAAATATTGGTCTGTCTTGGTCATTTATTTCAGGGATTCTATTAGATTTGAATCTGGGATATTTTTTAGGAACTCATGTAATTTTATTTTTATTTATTTCTTATTTAACTCAGAGATATTTTCATCGGATTAGAGCTATGTTTCAAATTCAACAATCTCTCTTGATAGCAAGTATCGTGTTTCTTTATCTTTTAAGTCTTTATGTTTTCTTTCAGGAATTCAGTTTTTTTGTGATCCTTGCAATTATATTAAATAGTTTGATCTCAGCTTTTGTATGGCCTATTTTATTTGGATTATTGAGGATCATCAGAAGAAAATATACCTATGCGTAAACGATAGATGCGACTCCAAGGAAAGTAAAAAAACCAACGATATCTGTTACTGTTGTAACTATTACTCCACCGCCAATGGCAGGATCAAATTTTAATTTTCTCAATACCAGAGGTATGGAGATACCTGACAAGGCTGCTGCAATTAAATTGATGGTCATAGAGAAGATAATAATTAAGAAGATATCAAAATCTTTAAACCAAAATGAAGCTATCAAACCTAAAATTATTGACCAAAAAAGACCGTTCCAAAAAGAAACAATTAATTCTCTTGATAATATCCATCTTAAGTTGCCTGAAACTATTTGACCTAATGCCAAGCCCCTTACAGTAATTGCAAGAGTTTGAGTTGCAGCAACACCGCCCATACTCGCAATTATTGGCATTAAAACTGCTAAAAATATGACTTTTTCAATAGTGTCTTGGAAGAGATTAATAACTGAAGAGGCAAGAAGAGCTGTTATGAGGTTTGCACCCAACCACAGTCCACGAGATCTTAAAGCTAAGAAGGTTTCTTGAAAAGTATCCCTACTTAAACCTGAAATTTGTCTGAAGGGCTGATCAACTTCTTCTTTGATGGAATCAATGACATCATCAATGGTAATTCTTCCTAAAAGTTCACCATCATCGTTAGTGACTGGAGCAGAAATTAGATGATTACGTTCAAATAATCTATCTACTTCTTTCTCTGAGTTCGTAGCAAGCAAAGAATGAAATTTTCTGATCATTAAGTCTTCGGCTTTCTCTGAACTTTTAGCGGATAAGATTTTAGTAAGAGGCAAATTTCCTCTTAAAATATTATTTCTATTCACAACAAAAACTTTATCCATATCCTGGGGGAGCTCATCTCTAATCCTGAGGTAACGTCTTATCACTTCAATAGTATGAGAGGGTCTTACCACCACAACGTCAGGATTCATCATTCTTCCCGCAGTACCTTTGGCAAAAGAGAGATCTTTACTGACAAGCCTTCTGTTTTGGCTTGACATTGCTTTCAAAACATCTCCAATTACCTTTTCAGGCAATTCCTGAATAATTTCAACTATTTCATCCGCTTCAAGCTTTTCTGTTACTTGAGCAACCTCGGTTGCATCCATACTAGATAGGAAGAATTCTCTTACCTCTATTGATAACTCATTTAATACTTCTCCTTCGACATTAAAATCTACAAGCTCCCATAAAATCCTTCTGTTATTGGGGCTACTTGATTCCAAAGCTGATGCAATATCAAAGGGCGACATGCTATTAAACATGCCTCTAATAAGTTCAAATCTTTTTTTTGTGAGTTGTTTTTGGATTTCTTCAGAGAGAGAAATGTCGCTTCCTTGGATCATCTCAAGAAATTTTAAGTTAAATTTTCGCCTAAATATATTTGTTGCACGGTATTATTCTCTTTAATGCTGGAAGGATTACCCGATGCAATTATTTCTCCATTATTAATCACCGAAATATTGTCACAAATATCCATTGTTGCTTGAGCATTGTGATCGCTTATAACGACACCGACATTTTTGGCACGTAGTTTTGAAATAATATTTTTGATTTCATTTATTGTTAATGGATCAATCCCTGCAAAAGGTTCGTCTAATAAAATAAATTTAGGTTCAAGCGCAAAAGCTCTGGCTATCTCTAGTTTTCTTCTTTGGCCGCCTGAAAGATTTTCGGAGATTTGTTTCTCTAAACTAAAAAGATCAAATTCTTTCATTATGCTTGTATATTTATCTTCTATTTCAATATTTTTGAACTTAGTCTGCAGGGCAGCTTTAATATTATCTGCAACTGACAGTTTTCTGAATACAGATGGTTCTTGTGGCAAATAAATTATTCCTTTTGAGGCTCTAAAAGAAATATCCTTGAAAGTAATATCGTATTCATCAAGAAAAATTTTTCCTGAGGTAGTCATCTCCAAACCAGAGATTAAAGAAAATAAAGTAGTTTTTCCTGCACCGTTAGGTCCCAGCAGCCCAAATACTTCAGAGCTTCTTATTTGAAGATCGATCCCGTGTAAGATTTCTTTTTTCTTAAAGCTTTTTTTAATATTTTTGAGTTCAAGAGTTTTCACTTTTGATCCTCAAATTTTCCGAATTTAAAATGCTGTTATTTTTATAGTCAAAGACGATATCTTCACCAGAAATATTTTTGCCATCAATATAAATGCTTGATGTTCCAGAAAGATATAAAAGCTTTCTTTTTAAATCTATCT
>ENA-OSEY01000075-OSEY01000075.1-marine-metagenome-genome-assembly--contig:-NODE-75-length-65103-cov-4.895473_pt1 | contig 65103 bp, 57 predicted proteins | sample MGYA00248465_ERZ534230 | MGnify/ENA primary metagenome ERZ534230 (study PRJEB26409, sample SAMN06344110) | marine metagenome | isolation source: Sea water from surface | place: Atlantic Ocean:Southern... | reverse complement strand
AATGAAATCGAATCTGATGTTTCCGGTAAAATTGTTAAAATTCTTGTCGAAGATGCTTCACCTGTGGAATTTGATCAACCTTTATTTGTAATTGAACCAAATTAATTTTCATGTTCAAAAAAATATTAATTGCTAATCGAGGTGAAATAGCCTTACGTGTCATTAGAACATGCAAGGAAATGGGTATTAAAACCGTTGCCGTCTACTCAAAAGCTGATGAAGAAAGCCTTCATGTAAAATTTGCTGACGAAGCCGTTTGTATTGGTCCTGCACCTAGTAGTGATTCCTATTTAAAAATTTCAAATATTATTGCCGCTGCCGAAATCACCAACGCAGATGCTATTCATCCCGGATACGGTTTTTTATCAGAGAATGCTAAGTTTTCGAAAATTTGTGGTGAACACAAAATTAAATTTATTGGACCATCGCCTGAAATGATAGAAAAAATGGGGGATAAAGCAACAGCAGTATCAACGATGCAACAAGCTAAAGTGCCCACAATACCCGGTTCAGGTGGAGCAGTTGATGATGTTGAAAAAGCATTTAAAATTGCTGTCAAGATTGGATTTCCGGTAATGATAAAAGCATCAGCTGGTGGAGGAGGTAAGGGTATGAGAGCAGTATTTAAAAGAAATGATTTCAAAAAGAATTGGGAAAGCGCAAAGCAAGAAGCCAAGGCTGCTTTCGGTAATGATGACATGTATATTGAGAAACTAATTCAAGAACCCCGTCATATTGAAATACAAATCATTGCAGACCAGTATGGTAATGTATGCCATTTATCTGAAAGAGATTGCTCAATTCAAAGAAGACATCAGAAATTAACTGAGGAGACACCATCACCCTTCATGATAAAGAGTTTGAGAAATAAAATGGGCAATGCTGCGGTAAAAGCTGCAAAATTTATAGACTATGAGGGAGTTGGTACAGTAGAGTTCTTGGTTGATAGTCAAAGAAATTTTTACTTCATGGAGATGAACACTCGAATTCAGGTTGAGCATCCAATTACTGAACAGGTTATTGACTATGATCTAATCAAAGAACAAATTAAGGTTGCAGCTGGAGCTAAGGTATCTGGTAAACCTTATTTTCCAAAACTTCATTCAATTGAATGCAGGATAAATGCTGAAGATCCAGATAACGACTTTAGACCATCACCTGGTTTAATAACAAACTTACATTTACCTGGTGGTCATGGTATTCGAGTTGATACTCACGTTTACAGCGGTTATACCATATCACCTAATTATGATTCAATGATTGCAAAAATTATAACCACAGATCAAAAAAGAGAAGAGGCTATAAATAAGATGCGTAGAGCTCTTGACGAGTTTGTTATTGAGGGCATTAAGACAACCATACCCTTTCATAGAAAGTTAATGGATAATGAGGATTATCTCAAAGGTGTGTATACAACAAAATTCATGGAGGATTTTGAATTTTAATCAACAAATCCTTTTTCAGTCAAAAGTTGCATTATTTGTATTGTATTAGTTGCCGCTCCTTTTCTTAAATTATCACAAACAACCCACATATTTAGACTGTTTTCACATGAGTTGTCTCTTCTAACTCTTCCAACATAAACATCATCTTTTCCTTGTGAATTTAAAGGCATTGGGTAATGATTTTCAAATGGCTTATCCTCTAAAATTACACCCTCTGAGTTTTGTATAATTTTTTTTATATCATCTATATCAAATGATTTTTCTAAAGTGATATTAATTGATTCACTATGACCCCCTGAAATTGGTAACCGAACTGCAGTTGCTGTTATTGAAATATTTGAACCAAGAATTTTATTCGTTTCTTTAACTAGTTTCATTTCCTCTTTAGTATATCCATTTTCTTCAAATTCATCACAATGAGGAATAGCATTCTTATATATTTGATGAGGATAAACTTTTTCGGTATTGGTATTATTTTCTTCACCATCCAATTGAGCAATCGCCTTTCTTCCTGTTCCTGAAATAGATTGGTAAGTTGAAACAATAATTCTTAAAATATTATACTTTCGATGAATATTATGGATTGCCATTACCATTTGTATAGTTGAGCAATTTGGATTGGGTATAATTTTGTCTTCTTTCTGCAATATATGCCCATTGATTTCAGGTACTATAAGCTTTTTTGTTACATCCATTCTCCAAGCAGATGAGTTGTCAATAACATATATTCCCTCTTTAACAAAAATTGGTGCCCACTTCAACGATAATTCCTTACCTGCACTAAATATTGCAACGTCAATTTTATTTTGAAGAACATTATCAATAGATATTATTTTAATATCTGCACCCTTAAACTTTATAGACTGGCCAATAGATCTTTCAGATGCAACCGCGTAAATATTATCTACTTTAATTTTAGATTTATCAAGAATCTCGAAAATTACTTGGCCAACCAGTCCAGTTGCTCCAACTATTGCAACATCCATAATTCAAATTTAAAGCAATATTGAAATTATTTAATATAAATTCTCTTTATTCTGTTGGATAATGAGGTTAAAATCTCATATGAGATAGTCCCATTTTTTCTTGCTAGTTGATCAGCATTTTGATTGTTTGAATCAATGATAATTACTTCATCTCCCTCATTACAATTAATTTTTGAAACATCTACCATCAACATATCCATACAAACATTTCCTACAATTTTAGCTTCTTGGTTATTGATGATAAAACTTGCTTTACCATTTCCAAAACTTCTACTTATGCCATCCGCATGTCCTATAGGAATTATCCCGACTTTTGAATCTTTTGTTGCGATAAAACCTCTGTTATATCCAACAGAATCTCCTTTTTTAATTTTATGAATTTGAGACACAACAGATTTTAAATTAACAACAGGCTTAAAAAACTTATCATAATTCTGGTCATTACCATATCCGTATAAACCTATTCCACTTCTAACCATGTCATATTGAAATTTGCCATAATTCAATATTCCTGATGTATTTAAAAGATGTTTCTTAAATTCCGATTGAAAAATAGTTGACATTTTACTTGAAATCTTTTCAAATAATTCAATCTGATTGTCAGTGAATTTCTTCTCATTTAAATCCTCAGATGCACCTAAATGAGAAAATATATATTTTATTCTAATGTTAGAAGATGAGGTCACTTTTGTATGTATTTCTTCAATATCCTTAAACGAAAATCCTAGTCTGTTAAGCCCTGTATTGAATTTTAGGTGAAATGGGTATTCTTTTTCATTTTTACTTCTTTCTATAAAAGCATCTAAAACTCGAAAAGAGTAAATATTGGGCTCAAGCTTATATTTAATAATATCATCAAAGTCGTCTCTTTGAGGATGTAACACTAATATAGGACTTGTTATCCCAGATTTCCTTAACTCAACTCCCTCATTTGAATATGCAACAGCCAGATAATCTACTTTATTTTCCTCCAACTTTTTAGCTATTTCAACAGGCTCTGAGCCATATCCAAATGCTTTGACCACGCATAATATTTTTGTTTTTTCTGATATTTTTTTCCTTAGAAAATTAAGATTATGTTCTAAGTTTTTCAGATTAACCTCTATGTGTGTATTTTGAATACTCAATTTTTTTTATTCTTCATTTTTGATACAAAAGCTTCCCGACTTAGAGGCTCATACTCATTTTTTTCACCCAACATTACAGTATCATTATTATTTGATTTTCTAAAACTGTAGTTTGCAGGTTTTCCAGTTTCAGTACAAATTGCATGAACTTTTAATACATCTTCAGCAATTGCCATTAATTTTGGCATAGGTCCAAAAGGCTTTCCTAAATAATCCATATCTAGACCCGCAATTATAATCCTAATACCTTTGTTTGCCAAATTATTGCACACTTCAACAATATCCTCTGAGAAAAATTGAGCTTCATCAATTGCAATTACATCACAATTATTAGCTTGGTTTATAATTTCACCAACATCTTTAATATTAATTGCATCAATACTTTTTTTGCTGTGAGATTGAATTTTATTATCTCCACTTCTTTTATCAATTTCAGGTTTAAAGACTTTGTAATTAAGATTTGTATTGTGAAGTTCTTGGATTCTTTTAATTAGTTCCTCAGTTTTTCCAGAAAACATTGACCCGCATATTACTTCTATACTACCCATATTTTAAAAATTTGCATTTAACCAATTCATTCTATTCTCTATCCAATCCTTTAGACGATCAACTTCCTCAGAATATGTTAGGTTCCATACTGGGTTGGGCCAAACATAAACACCTAAAGTACCCCATCTTTGATAATTTGCTTCTTGTGACTTATTGATATAATAGGAAATATCGTCAATTTCTTTTTTAAACTCATTTAGTTTATCAAAATAAAAAGAATACCTTGATTTTACTTTTTCTACAAAAGATGGATCATCATACATTCTATTAATCCAATTATTTTGTTTAACATAAAAACCATTTTCAAATTGTGCATCCGAATAATTTAAATTTCCATACGACAAATCAAAATCCCATATCGGTCCAAATTTAATTTTCTCACCTGGAATCAAGGTGAAATAGATACTAGAATACCAGCGTGCATCAACTGTTTTTGCTATTTCATTTATTATAAACCAATCTATTAAACTATCAACATCAATAAATGATTCATAACCCGACACAGGGTCTCTAAAGCTTTGTGAAAATAAAATTGATTCAAACTGATTTACATAATTTACTATGTAATTATACTCATCACTATCATAATCAAGACTGGGTTCTTTTATATTAAATACTCCATCGACATGAACCGAAGACCAAATTATTGGTTTAAAAATCACGTCGTCTGGGTCAATTCTTTCATTAGCGTCAGTATCGATTTCAATTAAATAACCATCATCTCCAATATTCACTCTGTTTTTTGATTCTTCAACTTTTTGACCAATCAAATATGTACCCTGATAATCATCATTTATAAAAAGCTCAGCATATTTGGCACTTGGAGTATATTCAAGCCTACTATTTTTCCCCATATACCTAGCTATTTTATTTCTTATCATGGATTTATCACTTTTTTCAGCCAATAAAACCCATTTTTTATCCTCTGGCATACCCAGAATTTCAGTTTTATCTCCAAATTTAATTTGATAGGGGCACTTCCCAACAACAGCTCCGGCATTAGAATCAACACATAACCACCAAGTTGAATTCCCCCTGCCCTTAATTTTCATTGAAGTCTCTGCTAAACTTTCAAAGTTACCCTCTCCAATTATTTCAACTGTTCCTTCAACATACGAATCTTTGTCCATTGTTGGACCAACCACTTGATTTGTTCTTAATTTAATTATTGGCAGACCCGAATCAGGATAATGTTTAAAAACAGCTTTTATGTTTTTAGGCCCATCCATTGTTAAATCGACAGGGTTTTCATTGCCATTAATATCACCAACCCATTCACTGAATACCCATCCGCTCTCAGCTATTGCATTTAGTCTCAATATGGTTCCACTATTATAGTTTTCAATTATTCCTTGCTTTATGACTTCTTTGTATACAGTGCCATTCCCTTCAACTTCAAGATTCAATAAATATTTTTTCTTTACAAAATTTGCAGTAACTGTTACATCTGAATTCATTATAACACTTAGTGAGAGGGGTGAAGTGTGGTTGCTCTCAGAATATTCTAAATACGAACCCTCCCAATCTAAAAACTCGTATTCGCTTGACGGGTTGGCTGTAATTTTTACCACTGTGCCCTCTGAATAATAACCTTCTGAAGGAGAAGTTAATCCACCCAATTCAGGATTTGAATTTACAGTTAGTTTATATTCAACAACTTCTTTTTGACAGGAAATAAATAATAAAGTCAATATTAGAAATAGAATTTTTTTCATAAGTTGTTGAATAATTACAAAGATAAAATATTAATGTCTAGACTTTTAATTATTCCTTCACCAATTGGAAATTTAGCTGATATTACGCAAAGATCAGTTTCATTGTTATCCAGTGTTGATTATATACTTTGTGAGGATACAAGGAGAACAGTCAAATTGATGAATCACTTAAAAATTAAAAATTCTCTAAAGTCTTTTCATAAGTTTAATGAACATTCAAAAATTCAATCAATAATTGATGATCTTAAATCAGGAAAGGTTATTGGTTTAGTATCTGATGCTGGAACACCTGGAATCTCCGATCCTGGATACCTCATTGTTAAAAATTGTATTGATAATGAAATAGAAGTAGAATGTTTACCTGGCCCTACAGCATTAATCCCTGCCCTTGTTATAAGTGGAATCCCTAGTGAAAGATTCTCTTTTGAAGGGTTTATACCAATTAAAAAAGGAAGAAAAAAAAGACTAGAAGATCTATCTGAAGAAAAAAGAACAATGATTTTTTACGAATCTCCTCATAAAATTTCCAAAACCTTAAATGATTTAAAAGCTCACTTTGGCGATGATAGAAAGGTATCAGTATCTAAAGAATTAACAAAAATTCATGAATCAACGATTAGAGGAACCTTAGGTACAATTAGCCTTGGAGAAGGGAAAATTCGGGGAGAATTTGTTATCGTAGTTGAGGGTTTAAAATAAAAAAACCCCCATTTCTGGGGGCTCTTTACAATAAAAACAAAAAACCTAGAATCTGTAAGTTAATCCAACGTTCCAAGTTCTTCCCCAACCAGGGAAAATTCTGTTAGCTGTGTTAATTCCCATATAATTTGTAGAATCATCAGTAGCTAAATAGTTATTTTCCATTTCAGGATAATATTCTTCATCAAATACGTTATTAATATTTAATCTCAAATATGCATTATTTCCAAATAAATCGAAGTTATAACCAGCGCCAAAATCAAATAGTTTGTAGGCTGGTAACTGAGCATTTCCTCCATCTGGCTCATCAAAATCTTCTGCATTTATGTTAGAGAAGATATTGTCAGCTCCAAATAGTGCCAAATTAAATTTAAAGTCACTTGTTGGAAATACAGTTAAATTTAATCTTCCAGTTGTTTGTCCTCCATCTCCTACTTTAATACCATCTAAGTATAAAGTTGAAGATCCAATTGAAACACCATCATTATTTGTTACATTATCATCTGTAGAGTTTCCTCCATACTCATAATTACCTAGAGTTAACATACCTTCTAACTTAACAAATGGACTAATATTCCATACAGCGTCAAGTTCGATTCCTGTGTGAAGTTGCTCAATTCCAGTGTAATTAGCTTGTCCACTTTCTCCGTTAATTCTTACACCTTCGTATAAAAATCTATCTTTCCATGAGGTTCTAAACAAGTTAATATTCATATTAAAGTCACTTGATCTGAAACCATAACCAAGTTCAAGACCTAAAACTTTTTCATTCCTTAATTCTTCATCAGGTGTCACAAAATTATCATAGTCTTGGAAAACTGCATCAAAATTTGGGGCTTTAGAGTAATAACCTGTATTGACAAAAACATTGTTTTGTGCATCAAGGTTAAAGTTTGCACCAGCTTTAATTGTTCCACCTAAAATATTTTTAGTGTCACTTTTATGCATTGGGTCATCAACTGTATATCTGAAATAATCAATTCTTTGGAATCCTTGATTTGCAACAGATCCTTGAACGAACACTGAAGTTTCTTCAGTAACGTATTCAACCTGACCAAATACACCAGCCCATGAAACAACTCCGTCATTGTGGTAATCAATTTTTGCTTCGTCATCTGTTGACTTGAACACATTCCATAAGTTTGATAAATCAGATGAATACTCTTTCTTGGCTATAAAACCTCCAGGATAATTTACATTATCAAAGTCTCTATATCCATCAGCTCCTAATAAATTATCTAGCCTTCTGTAGTGTATTCCAGTATAGTATCTTACATCAGCACCAATTTGGAAAGCCAACTTATCATTGACTTGATTTTTATAATTTACAAGTCCACCAAACCAGTTATGTGAGTTTACAGATGCTCTCCTAATAAAACCATTTCTTCTTCTACCGTCCACGTAGTTGTCTGGATCATTAACAATGTATAATCCTGTTGCGACATCCGGTGCATTTGAATAACCACCACCATAACTCCAAGTACCACCAACACCACTGTTAGACTTTGCAATTTCATCCCAAAGTACTTGTCCGGTATCAGCATTTCTAAATCTACCACTACTAAAGTATGAACCTATTCTTCCTAGGTCTCCTGTTCCACCACCACGACCGTATGAAGCATAAGCTGTTACAGATAATGTTTGACTAGAACTTAATTTACTTTCCCAGTTTAAAGATGCAATTGGCTTGTGATAAAAGTTTTTTCTCATGTTAAAACTCTCACCATTATAATATCCACCATTGTAGTTGTAATAAATGCCGTGTTCAATATAATCAGACAGCCTAGCCATGTTGTAATAACTAGTCGTTCTTTGTCCATGTGTTTGCGGTGCACCAGTTACAATTAATTGAACATTATTTTTATCATCTTCGCTTTTCCATCCATATCCTAAAAAGTAGGAATAAGCTTCAAATTCGGTAAAGTCAACGATACCATCACCAGCTGTTCTACTAAAAACAAATGATAAGGCGTGCCCGCCGTCCATTACACCAGTATTATAGTTAAGAGTCTTCTTTATATATCCATCATTACCAACTCTCACAGCAACTTTACCGCCTTTTGATAGCTCTGTAGATTTAGTAACAATATTTATAGTTCCACCAACTGATGAAATTGGTAGAGGTGAAGATCCCAATCCTCTTTGAACTTGCATTGCAGATACAACATCAGTTAAACCAGCCCAGTTACTCCAGTAAACTCTGCCATTTTCCATGTCATTTACTGGCATACCATTGATTAAAACCGCGATGTTTTCTTGGCGAAAACCTCTAATGTTGATTCTAGAGTCACCAAATGCACCACCTTGACGAGTTGCATAAACACCAGGTGTGGAGTTTAATAATTCAGGTAGTTCTAAGTTACCAATTCGGTCTTCGATTTCTGCTGTGGTAAGTGTTGAAACTGCAACAGGAGTTTCTCTATCTTTAGCAAGTGATACGTTTCCAAAAACTGTAACACCAGAAAGGATATTTTCACCTGGAGTAAGTTCGATTGTTCCTAAATCTCCAGACTCACCAACAACTACCTCAACTGAATCATAACCAATGTACGATACAACTAATGTTGCACCAGTTTCTACACTAATCGTAAAAGCACCATTAAAGTCAGTCGAAACACCATCAGATGTTCCTTTAACAACAACGGATGCTCCTGGTAGGCCAGACCCGACCTCACTGTCTACAACAGTACCAGAAACTGAATTTTGAGCATAACTAGTTCCAAATATGAAAACAGTTATGAAGAAAAATATTAATTTTTTCATGTATTTATTGTTTAATTTATGTGGCAGAATTTACCATTTTTTTCTAATAAGATTGTCAACTTAAATTTAATTTTATGAACAAACTTTTTAAAAAAACAAGAAGTTTACAAATGGTGTGCGTTCTCCTATTTACTAATCAATTTATCCAAAAGGTTTTTGGTAGAGGGATCGTGGTTAAGAATGTTTTTTGATTTAATTTCTGTTAATAACTTGGTGGCAAGAGATTTACCAAGTTCAACGCCCCATTGATCAAAACTAAATATATTGAGTATTACCCCTTGAACAAAAACTTTATGTTCATACATCGATAAAATCATTCCCAATGACTCTGGACTGACCTTATCAAATAAAATCGTATTGGAAGGATTATTTCCCTTAAATTTTCTAAATGGATTATCACCCATTGATCCTCCAACCATTAATGCCTGAGTCTGTGCAACAAAGTTTGACATAAGTTTATCATGTGAATCATCATTGCCGTGTAATGAAGATTTAAAGCCAATAAAATCACAAGGTATTAATTTTGTTCCTTGATGAAGCAGTTGAAAAAATGCATGTTGGGAGTTTGTTCCTGTTCCGCCCCAAACAATTGTGCCTGTTTGATAATCAACTTTTTCAGAAAATCTATCTATACATTTTCCATTACTTTCCATGAACATCTGTTGTAAATAGTGAGGTAAAAACTTAAGATATTCACTGTAGGGTAATACAGCCTCTGTTTCACAATTCATAAAATTATTATACCAAATACTAATCAGCGCTAGACATACAGGAATATTCTTTTCAAAATTTGAAACCTTAAAATGTTCATCCATTTTATTGGCTCCCCTGAGAAACTTTTCAAAATTTTCATATCCAACTGCTAATGAGACAGATAATCCAACAGAACCCCAGACAGAAAATCTTCCTCCAACAAAATCATACATTTTAAAAATATTGTTCTTATCTAGACCAAATTCTACTGCACTTTTAATATTAGAAGTGACTCCTATGAAATGCTTAGAAATATCTTCAATAGATCTACTTACAAGAAATTCTTTGATTTTTTTAGCATTAGTTAATGTTTCTTGTGTTGTGAATGTCTTAGAAACAATTATAAATACAGTAGTTTCAGGGTCGACTAATTTTAGAACTTCTTGCAGGTGATCTCCATCCACATTTGATACAAAATGACAATTAAGATCTGTTTTATAAAATTTTAAAGACTCAACAACCATATTTGGCCCCAGATCAGATCCACCAATTCCAACATTTACTATGTCGGTTATTTTTTTATTTGTTGACCCCCTAGTTTTGCCTGATAAAATATCGTTAGTAAATTTTTCAATTTTTTGTCTATCCGAAAGAAGTTCTTTGCCAATTTCAGAATTTAAATTAAAATCTCTCAATGCTGTGTGAAGAACCGATCTATTCTCAGTTTCATTGATTTTTTCACCATCGAAAAGAGACTTTATATTTTTTTTCAATTCACAATCTTCACACAATTTAAGTAGTAGTTCAAAAGTTTCATCATTGATTATGTTCTTTGAAAAATCTAAAAACATTTTGTCAAATTCAATAGAAAATCTTTCTATTCTATTTTTCGAAGAATCAAAAAGGTCAATAATTTGTATACCAGCAATTTCTTCCCTTTTTTTAATTAACATTTTCCATGCTTCAGTGTTTTTTGGATTGATTTTAGAAAGGCTCATTTATGGTATAATACTTTTTTGATTAGGTCCAAAGTTAGTGGATTTCATTTTATCTAATTTCACCTTAATAGGTTTCATGTATGCAAGATACTCTTCCTTAAGTTTATTAGATATCGGCTTTGCCTCAGGAAGTTTTTGTTTTAGAGGATCAACTTGTTTACCGTTTTTCCAAAATCTATAGCACACGTGTGGTCCAGAGGTATAGCCAGTCATGCCAACCCTTCCTATTCTATCTCCCTGATTGACATATGCCCCCACCTTTAAACCTCTCTCTCTCATGTGTAAATATTGTGTTGAATAAGTGGCATTGTGTTTAATTGTCACATAATACCCATTACCCCTTGTATAACCTGACTTAACAACTCGTCCAGCTGCCGTAGCTCTAATTTCAGTTCCAACAGGAGCGGCGAAATCGGTACCATAATGAGGTTTGATTTTACCGTAATATGCAATTTTTCTTCTCAGATTAAATCTCGATGAAATTCTGCTAAATTGAACTGGTGAAAGAAGAAAAGCTCGTCTTAGATTTTTTCCATTTTCATCAAAATATTCATAGATGTTTCTCAAACTGTCAGTCTTAAATTCAACAGCATAAAATGGTTTTCCCCTGTGTTCAAAAAATGCATTGTGTATTCTATTTAAGCCTATATAAACCGAATCATTAACATATCTTGAAGTGTATATTATTTTAAAATTATCTCCCTTTTCAAGTCTAAAAAAATCAATATTCCATGCATAGATTTCTGAGAGCTCGTTTGTTAGAAGTGGACTTAATTTTAAGCTTTCCATAGTTTCTGAAAGTGAACTGTAGATTGTTCCTGATGCTTCAAATTCTTTTAATTCAACTTTCTTTTGCTTTTTCTCTGCCCATATAGAATCAGATAATGAAACAATAACATAGTCCACAGGATTAGGCTGGTAGATAAATACTTTAGGTGTTTTTAACGAGTCTTTGGAATAAAGAATTGTGTATGGCCTTCCAACATTAATTTTTCTAATATTGAATACTTCATTAGTGGCTTGAACGATGTTGTAAATTTTTGGATAAAAGAGATTATTATTTTCTAAAATTTGACCAAAGGAATCTCCATTTTGTATGGTATCACGCTTTACTTCGTAATCATTTAAAACATACCCAAATTCCTTTATGATTTTTTCTTTTTTTTCAATGTCAATTAAATTTATAGATGTATTAATACTAGAGAAAAATAAATTATAGCAAATCACTACTAATCCGAGAGAAAAGAAAATTTTTAATCCTAAGCTTTTAAAGTTTATATCCTTCTTTTCATTATTATTAAAATCCTCAATCATAAAATTTATTCTACTACAATATTAAAAGGATTTAAGATTCCCCTGAACCTAAAAAGATCTGCAGTAATTGAACCAACCCTGAGATTGGCTTTTACTTTTATTGGAATTCTATTTTCATCATTTGTCACCCATAAAGATATACCCTCATTATCTCTGAATACTCTTCCACTCTCCATAAATGGGATGAACTTCATGCATTCAACCAAACCAAATTTTGTTTTTAAAATTTCTTTTCCCAAATATTTCATTTTAAAAGGGTAGTTTTCTGCACTGAAAAATATATTTACAAAAATATAATCATTTGGTTTAAGTTGACTTATATCCAAGTGCTTTCTGAGAAAATAAAATGTGGAGACTAAATCTTGAATATTATCTAATAGTTTTATTTCCTTTTCTTTTCCATTTAAAATATTTTTGAAATAACCTATATTATTTGTGTGGTCAAATGTCGTTTCAGAATTTCTAATATATCCTCCCTCATATATGTCTCTAATTGATTTTATTGGCCTAACAAAATCTTTTTCGAAATAGCTTTCATACAAATCTTCGACTTTGAAAAAAAGCCGAGCCATTCCAGTCGTCCTTCCGATTGCAGATGCTTTGTAAATTTTTTTTCCGTTTTGATTTATTTCATTTAAAGAAAGTGACGCATAACTAGTATTAAAAAATCCATATTTTAATTTGTATTCAAGCAATTCACCATCGGCAAATGAATTATAATTATTGTTATACAAGTTCTCCTCTTGAGAATTAACTCTTAAGGAAAAAGTAATTAAGAAAATCGCAATTCTAATTATTAATCTAAATTTTTTCAAAGGCTTTTAAAATTTTTTTTGCTTTGTCACTCCCAATTTCTCCTTTAATTTCTTCAAATGAAAGTTTTTTTATCATTGCTAGTGACTTATACTTTTTCAGTAATTTATTCTTAGTTTTTTCACCAACTCCGTCAATATTGTCAAAAATTGAGTTCATAGCATTCTTTACTCTTTTGCTTTTATGAAACTCAATTCCAAACCTATGAGCTTCATTTCTTAAATTTTGAATAATCTTTAATGACTCAGATTTTTTATTTAAGTAGAGAGGAATTGAATCACCTGGAAAATAAATTTCTTCAAGCCTTTTTGCAATTCCAATAATTGTTACTTTGCTTTCAATATTCAATTTTTTTAAACTCTTTACAGCTGAACTTAGTTGGCCTTTACCTCCATCAATTACAATCAATTGTGGTAAAGCTTTCTTTTCGTCAATTAGTCTTCTATATCTTCTAAAAACAACTTCCTCCATAGAGGCAAAATCATTTGGCCCGCTAACTGACTTAATGTTGTATTTCCTATAATTAGATTTGGATGCCTTTGCATTCATAAAAACAACACATGCAGCAACGGTATTAGTTCCTTGAATATTCGATATATCAAAACACTCGATGTGAGAGGGTATATTATCCATTTTTAAATCAATTTTTAGCTGATTTAAAATCCTATTTGAATGTTTTTCTGGATCCAATATTTGGATTTGTTTTAGTCTCTCAATTCTAAATGATTTCGCATTTTTTATTGATAAATCCAATAATTTTTTTTTGTCACCTAGCCTTGGAATTATAAACTTTGTATTTATCTTTTTTGATAAATTATAATTCGATATAATGGAATTAGAATTTGATTCAAATTTTTCTCTTGAATCAATGATTACCAAACTTAAAATATCACTTTCTTCTTCATCAAGTTTTTTCTTTATCTCTTTATTTTGGAATCTTACTACTCTACCGTGAGCTATTTGAAGATAATTGGTATACGCATACTCAGAGTCTGATATAATACTAAAAACATCAATGTTATTTAATTTGTTGCTTACAACAGTGGATTTAGATTGATAATTCTCAAGTAAAAGTAAATTTTCTTTAATCTTTTGCGCATCTTCATATTCAAGATTTTTAGAAAATTTTAACATACTTTCTTTAAGTAGGCTTTTGACATCTTTTAAGTTACCTTTTAAAATTTTCTTTACTGAGGAAATATTTTCATTATAAGCTTCTTCTGAAAGAGAATCTCTCCCTTTTTCATGAGAGAAATTTAGAATTATTGATTGCCCCTTTTTTTTATATATGTTTAGATATAAGGGCAAATTAATTTTTTTAAGCTTACTTGGACTATAGTTATAATTACTTGATCTTATGGGATATAAATTATTAATCAAGTTCAATAGAATGTATGCATATTTTACGTTTGTATATGGGCCAAAATATTCAGAGCCGTCCTTAATTATTTTTCTTGTTAAATAGACACGTGGGAACCTTTCGTTTTTAATACAAATCCATGGATAAGTTTTATCATCTCTTAGAAGAATATTGTATTTAGGCTGATTTTTTTTAATTAAAGAATTTTCTAAAAGAAGGGCATCCGACTCTGAATAAACCACTGCGTGTTCTATTTTATAAATATTCTTGACTAGGTTCATTGTCTTACGAGACTTAATGTTTTTTTGAAAATATGAGGCGACTCTTTTCTTTAAATTTTTTGCTTTGCCTACATATATTATTATATTTTCTTTATTGAAAAATTGGTAGACACCTGGCTCTTCGGGAATGGTTTTATACATTATTTTACCATCAACAGCCATTGGACTAAAATAATTATTTTATTTGTTACATATTTTTAAAATGAAAAAAAATCAGGCAAGAAAAAAATATAAAGCTTTTAGAAATAAATTAAGTGATCTGAAGATAAAAAAATTAAGTAATCAAATTTTTCAACAAAGCTTAAAATTAAAAATTTGGAATAAAGATACATACATGTTGTATAGACCAATAAAAGCAAAAAAAGAAGTTGATCTATCTGGTTTTTTTAAAATTTTAAATTCAGATTCAAAAAATATTTTGTACCCCAAAATCAATTTTAAAAAAAATGTCATAAATGCCCTTTTGTCCACAAACAAAACAAAATTTGAAATAAATAAATTCGGCATTGAGGAACCATGTGATAATATAATTTTTGACCCAAAAATGATTGAGGTGGTTTTTGTACCGCTACTTTCATTTGACATTGAAGGTAATAGGGTTGGTTATGGAGCAGGATTTTACGACAAGTTTTTAAAAGAATGTGATTACAACATATTGAAGATAGGCTTGTCTTTTTTTGAACCAGAGACAAGGATTGAAGATACAAACGCGAGTGATATCAAGTTAGACTATTGTATCACACCGCAAAAAGTTTTTAGTTTTTAGAAAAAAAGGTTTTATAATTTATAATTATTAAGAATATTGCAATTGAAATTGATGCATCTGCAATATTAAATACTGGTTCAAAAAATACAAAATCCTCGCCACCAACAAAAGGTAACCAACTAGGCCAAGTCCAATTAAACATTGGGAATTGAAACATATCAACAACGCTTCCGTGAAATAAACTTTCATACCCATTCCCAATAGAAAATGTAGCCACTTTAAAATAACTATCTGTGAAGAAATATCCGTAAAAAACAGAATCAATTGCATTACCAATTGCTCCAGCTAGGATCAAGGATAATACAATTGAATTAATATTTTTTAAACCACTTTTTATAGACTCCTTAAGCCAAAAGAAAATAAAACCTATTGCAACAATTCTAAACAATGTCAAAATTAGTTTTGCTGATCTTTCATCTATAAAGGGCAAGAAATCATTAATAGATGCCCCCCAGGCCATACCTTTATTTTCTACAAATAATAATTTAAACCAGTTGTAATCAAATATAATTTGATCACTGTAAATGGTCAGAGGAAAGTTCAGTTTTATATAGAGTTTCAAAAACTGATCAAGAACTAAAATCCCAACAATTATTAATATGCAGTGATGAAACTCAAGCTTTTTTTTCATTAGTACTCTCAAAAATATGATTTGCAGAATTTGTTATAAATCCATTAAAACCATTGTATCTATATGCAAATTCATAATAACATCCCGGTATTTCGAAATCACCATCTGAAAACCTAACAAGAATATTTTTTGCCATTATTGAAGATTGTTCCAAACCAACTTTTGATGAGCCTTTTATTTCACCACCAGAGGAATTTATTTCAAAACCATTTTGTTTTAAAAAAAGATTTATCTGCTCAAGATTTTTGAAAAAAGTACAATCAGTTACGCTGACAGTAAAATGGTTTGCAACATAACCATGTGATAGTACCCAAGCAGCATAATCAGATTCTTCTTGAACTTTTTTATAATCTAAGTATGATATTTTTTCCCAAGGAGTGCCATTTGTTAAGAACAAAGGATTATTAAATTTTGTTTCATCAATACCATCTAGAATTCCATTAATTTTATTTTGAAATTCAGTTGAGAAGTCTTGAATTCTCAATTCACTGATGAATATTCTTGGAAGTTTATTATTAGGATGAACATAGTATGAAGCATCAAGTTTTTTTTGCTCAAAATGCAAGTCCTCAACAAAATTATATCCTGAATTGATAAAAAATTCAGCCAGCTTATTTTTGTTTACTTTTTTGTGGTTGAAGGTTCTAAGAGCAATGTGGTCATTAATGATTTTGGAACTTTCTTTAGATTCTATTAAATCAAGGACTTCCTTGATATGTGGATTTAAACTTGTATATGTTTCCCACATATGATTTAGAAGTACATCGATTTTCATAAAAATTAGGACATTTTATTTTTTGCCTCAATACTTAATGTTGCATGTGGAACAAGTTCGAGCCTCTTTTTCGTAATCAATTTTCCAGTAACTCTACATATTCCATATGTTTTATTTTCAATTCTAATTAAGGCATTTTTGAGATCTCTTATAAACTTTTCTTGCCTAATTGCTAGTTGTGTATTTGCTTCTTTTGACATAGTTTGTGAACCTTCTTCAAATGCTTTAAAGGTAGGGGAAGTGTCCTCAGTTCCATTGTTACCATCGTTCATGTAAGCACTTTTAATGAGCTCAAGATCATGTTGAGCTTTACTAATTTTTTCTTCAATAATTTTTTTGAATTTTGCAAGATCTTTATCAGAATATCTTACAACAATATTATCCTTATCCATAATTAACTTATTTTCTTTATTTCTAATTCTAATTTTATATTATCAAACTCAAACTCTTTAGGTGAATCCAATTTGTTTACAAAATTTACTTCAACAGCTAGAGTCTCATTTTTGACATAGTCTAAATTATCCTCTAGAGCTTTATCAATCAAATTATTATTGACAATATTAATAATAATTTTATCACTAACATTAAAGTTTGAATCTTTTCTTAAGTTCTGAATTTTATTAACAATTTCTCTACTAATACCTTCATTTTTAAGCTTGTCGTCAATACTGACATCCAGCGCAATCGTGTAGCCATTTTCAGACCCAACTTGCCATCCTTCAATATCTTCATAGAACACTTCGATGTCTACCAATGATAGATCAAATGAAAAATTGTCTAATTTAAAGTTGAGGGTCTCGCCAATTTCTAATAAATGAATTTGCTGTCCGTCCAAATTGAAAATTTTCTTTGAAACGGTTTGTATATTTTTTCCAAATTTTGGACCTAAAGATTTAAAATTAGGTTTAGCTTTCTTGACTAGAATTTCAGATGAGTCGCTAATTAATTCAACCTTTTTTACATTAATTTCGGATTTAATAAAGTCCTCAATTTCTGAAATTTCTCTTTTTTCACCTGAGTTTCTAAATGGAATTAAAACCTTATTTAGAGGCTGTCTAACCTTAATTTTTTCTCTTTTTCTGATTGAAAGAGCAATTGAACAAATCATCTGAGATTTTTTTATTTTCTTCTCAAGTTCAGAGTCAATATTGTGAATGTCAACTTTTGGAAAGTTCGCCAAATGAACGGAGTTACCATCATTAGTCAAATCTTGAAAAAGTTGGTCCATATAAAAAGGACTTATTGGTGACGAAATAATGGCAATCTTTGTTAAACACTCATGCAGTGTTTGGAAGGCAGATATTTTTTCATCGTTATATTCACCTTTCCAAAAAACTCTTCTTGATAATCTTACATACCAATTACTTAGGTCGTCTTGAACAAATTGAGAAATCAATCTTGACGATTTTGTTGGATCATAGTCTGTATATGCAGATTCAACTTTTTGAATTAATGAGTTTAAACCTGAAATGATCCACCGGTCCAGTTCTCTTCTTGACTCATAAGGAATCATAACTTCATTTTTGTCGTATCCATCAATATTTGAGTACAAACTAAAAAAAGCGTAGATATTGTAAAGTGTACCAAAGAATTTTCTTCTAACTTCATCAATGCCATTCAAATCGAACTTTAAATTTTCCCACGGGTTTGAATTTGAAATCATGTACCATCTTGTTGCATCAGGTCCAAATTTTTCCAAGGTTTCAAAAGGATCCACTGCGTTACCAAGTCTCTTAGACATTTTTTGCCCGTTCTTGTCCAAAACCAATCCATTTGATATAACATTTTTGTATGAAATTGAATTAAAAATCATTGTACTAATAACATGCAAAGTGTAAAACCACCCTCTCGTTTGATCTACACCCTCTGCAATATAATCAGCTGGAAAATGTGATTTTGAGTCAATCATTTCTTTATTTTCAAATGGATAATGCCATTGGGCATATGGCATTGATCCAGAGTCAAACCATACATCAATTAGATCGGATTCTCTGCGGAGAGGTTTATTACTTTTTGAAACCAAAATAATTTCATCTACAATATGCTTGTGAAGATCAATTTTTTCGTAGTTGGATTCGGAGAAATCATCCACAACAAACTTAGAAAAAGGGTTTTTCTTCATAAACCCCGATTGTATTGATTTTTCAATTTCTGTATAAAGTTCTTTTACAGAACCGATAACTAATATTTCTTTACCATCCTCTGAGCACCAAATTGGTAGAGGAATTCCCCAATATCTAGATCTTGATAAATTCCAATCATTTGCATTTTCAAGCCAATTTCCAAATCTTCCAGTTCCTGTGGACTTTGGTTTCCAATTGATTTTTTTATTATACTGAATTAAATCACTTTTTCTTTTTGTTACTGCAACAAACCAAGAATTTAGTGGATAGTAAAGAATTGGCTTGTCAGTTCTCCAACAATTTGGATAACTGTGTGTATATTTTTCAACTCTGAACGCTTTATTCTCTTCTTTTAATTTTATTGCAATTTCAACATCAACTGATTTTTCTGGTACATCTTTTTCATTGTAATATTGATTCTTGACATATTTTCCAGAAATTGACCCCAAACCATCTATAAATTTTCCTTGTAAGTCAACAAGCGGGGACAAATCACCATCTTTATTTAATATAAGCATTGGTGGGACCTCAGGTTTTGCATTTTGTGCAGCTATCATATCATCTGCACCAAATGTTGGTGCTGTATGCACAATTCCAGTTCCATCATCAGTTGTTACAAAATCTCCAGATATTACGCGAAATGCATTTTCAGGATTTTGAGTGGGTAAGGGTGAGTCTGTCCACAGTTTCTCATATTTGATATTTATCAAATCACGTCCTTTAAAATGTTCACAAATTAAAAATGGAATATCATTGTTTTTAGAAAAAATCAGCTCCTTAGTTTGTTTAACTTCTCTATAATTATTCTTTAAAACTTTTTCAATCAAATTTTTTGCTAAAACGACATTTATTGCCATTTCTGTATACTGATTAAAGGTTTTGATAATTACATAATCAATATTAGCTCCAACTGTTAAAGCTGTATTCGATGGAAGGGTCCATGGCGTAGTTGTCCACGCTAGAATATGTACAGAACCATATTTTTTTAAAAATTCTGGCAATGATTTTTCTATGCATTTAAACTGAGCAGTTACAGTAGTATCAGTTATGTCCTGATAAGTTCCAGGTTGATTAAGTTCATGAGAGCTTAATCCTGTTCCAGCTTTTGGTGAGTATGGTTGTATGCTATAACCTTTGTATATCAATCCCTTTTCATGAAGCTCTTTTAAAAGCCACCAAACAGACTCAATATATTTTGATTTGTACGTAACATATGGGTTTTCCATATCAACCCAGTAACCGATTTTTCTTGTCAAATCATTCCATATGTTGGTATATTTCATCACAGCATCTTTACAACTTTTATTGTAGTCTTCGATACTAATTTTAGTACCAATATCTTCTTTGCTTATGCCCAGCTGTTTCTCAACACCCAGTTCAATAGGAAGCCCATGGGTATCCCAACCTGCTTTTCTTTCAACTTTGAACCCTTTTAAAGTCTTATATCGGCAAAAAATATCTTTTAATGCACGGGCCATGACATGATGAATTCCAGGCTTACCGTTTGCAGATGGAGGGCCCTCGAAGAATACAAAGCGCTTTGAATCATTTCTTGATGATATACTTTTTTCGAAGGTTTTATCTTTATCCCAAAAACTTAAAACATCATCTGAGATTTGAATTAAATCTAAACTTTTATATTCTTTAAATGACATTTTCTAAAAAAAAGCGAATGTAATTAATTTAGCTTAAAGTTAAGATTAATTAATGCTTAATTAAAAAAAGCAGAAATATTAAAATTTCTACCAGGCGAACTAATGCCCGAAGCGAATTGTTTATAGTGTATATCAAATACATTTTCAATTGAAAAATTTAGATCAATTAGCCTTTTGAAAATTTTTACTTTATGAATAGATGATATATTAAAAATAGCCCATTTTGGCATTCCTAAATATTCAAAATCGCCACTATCATTAATAAAATAAGGTGTTTCATCCAATCCATCCTCACCACCTAGACTATAACTGTTGGCTGTTTTGTTCTTTGAAAACCTATATGCTAAAACTAATTGATTGTTAGAATATTTCCACTTTAATTTAAAATCTCCAAAAAGAGGAGGAATTGATGGCATGGGGCTTCCCGAACTTAGTTTTGTCCCCTTTGTGTACGTTATATTACCATCAAGATGGATGTTTTTAAAAACATTTAAATCAATATTATAGTTGAAACCATAAACTTTTGACTGACCTAGGTTATAATTAGCCATCGTAAAAACTTCTTCATCTTGGTAAATAATTGTTGCTGTATTTGGTGTTGTTTCGTCTACACTATCATAGAAAAAATCTCTTCCTATTGTTCCATCTAAAATTGTATAATAAATATTTAATGATGAATTAAAATCATTTGAGTAATTGCTCCAACCAAGATCTATCGTATAGGCTTTTTCAGGCTTTATTTCTGTATTTGGAATTAGTAAAATACCGGCATTTTCCCGAATCTTACTTATATCATCAATATTTGGTGATCTGTAACCGCTTGATAAATTAATCGAAACTTTATTATTCTTCAATATTCTCGTAACATAACCAAAGCTACCAGTCAATGATAAGTTTCTCAAATTCAACCTTTCAAATTGATTTAAAAAAATCACATTAATATCGTTATTCAAAAATTCTTCTGAATTAAAATCCCATCCAAGCTTAACTCTATTATTTGACAGCCTCAATCCAAAATTTAAGTTTGAATAATTATTAATTTTTTTTAAATATTTAAAATAACCCGCAAGTGATGAGTGAGTTGCTTTATCATTTGGATATCGCGTAAGCGACTTAAATTCACTTAAATACAGACTCGGGTTTGAGGTGTCAATTCTATTTGAAACAGATCTAGAGTATAGATTGTTGTGAGTGTATTCAAAGCCATATAATAACTCTGAGTCATTTATTATAGTTTTAGAAAAGTCACCATTTACAGAGTAGACATCTAGTTTTTCCGTTTGATTGTGTAAAATTTCTGAACCAAATTTTCTTTTATGCCTGGATTCTCCAATAGATTGGTAAGAAAAAATAAACCTCCCATTGTCAAAAAGTTTTGATGGACTTAAGTTTAAAATAGAGGATAACATAGTTCTTTTTTGAGGTCCATAATACCACTCAGCAAATTTTAAATCCAAGTTAGAGTCTAATTCTGATAATTTATCAAATCTGTTAATTTTTGAGGACCTAGAGACTTGAAAATTTAGAATCAAATTGGAGTCATTCTTAAGCTTTAAATTAACTTTTGTTATAAAATCTTTCTGATCATAAGCGGTATTTCTTTGAACATTAGGGTCACTATTGACAGACGGACTTAAAAAAAAGTTATTTCTGTTATTTTCTGAAAAATGGTTAACTAATCCCCAATCCTCAAATCCATGTTTTCTGTTTTTACCCATAATTATATCACCATAGTCTGAAATTGACAGACTTGAAAACAACGCCCAATTTTTATTAGTAGCAGTCAGTTGGTAGTTTCTTGTTTTTGATTTATTTGTAAGATTATATGAACGCTTCTTTTTAAAATCAATTTCTTTTTCAACAGAAAATTCAGGAATTTTTGTAAAGTAATGCACTACGCCTCCTATCGCGTCAGATCCATAGCTCACTGATGAAGGTCCGTACAAAACCTCAATTCTTTCCAAGTAATTTGGATCAACAGTTATGGAGTTTTGTAAATGACCTGAACGGTATATTGTATTATTCATCCTAACTCCATCAATTACTAACAATACTCTGTTCGCTTCAAAACCCCTGATCACTGGGCTACCTCCACCAGATTGTGATTTTTGAACATGTATTCCACCTGCTTCATATAGAATTTCAGCACCAGTTTTATCTACATTGGATAAAAGGTCATCGGGGCTTATTAATGCCACTTTTCTAGAAATATATTTTAAGTTTTGCTTATTTCTACCTACAGATAAAACCACTTCATCAAGCCCCATCATCGATGAATTTAGATAAATAATATTTTTGTCTTTTATGTCCTTATAAAGAAATGAGTTTGATTCATATGAAATGTGTGAGAAAAAAATTGAATCGTTGGCTTTAAAAATATCCAAATCAAACTTACCCTGATTATCAGTCAGGATTGATTCTGTTTGATTTTTATTAAAAACTAATACTGAAGGAATTGGTTCTCCACTTGAACCATCTAATAGAGAAATTTCGGTCTGGGAATAATTGAAGTTTATAATTGTAAAGCTTACTATGAATAGTAATATTTTATGAAAATAATCCATTTAAAATTTCGAGTGAGTTTGGCCTTTTAAAACCTGAAATATGATATTTATAATAATTCATTAAAAAATTTGTCATATTTCTTCTTTGATTGGTTGTTTTTAATATCTCGAAATATTGATCAAAATTTATGCCCAAAAGTTTTTTGAATTCAATCACCAACTCACCTCCAACACAGTACCGCGAATCATTAATTGTCTTAAAAATACCATTCTCAATATCAAAAAATTTACAATTTTCATTGCTTGCCTCCGGTTTAATTCCTAAAAATTTTAAAAGATTTATTAAAAAATTGATATGAAAATTTTCATATTTTGAGATCTTGTCCAAAGTAACAAGAGAATCTTTAATATACTGATAAAGACTAGTGTTTTCCTCTTGAAACCGTAAAACAGTACTCAAAAACTCCGCAAGAAATAGTGCTATGTTAGATTTAATAATATTAAAACGTAAATCATCATAAATAACAACACTTTTAATATTTTTTAAATGTGATAATTCACCCTTTTTAAGTCTATTAAATTCAATCTCAACAATACTAAGGGGTTCTATGCTGCCTAACGAAAATTTTGTTCTTTTTCTACTCCTTACACCTTTAATAATAAAAGATAGAATTCCATAATTTTGAGAATAACATTTCATGATTACGCTCGTTTCAGAGTATTTTATGGAATTTAAAATAATTGCCTCAGTAACGCTAGCCATGAATTTTATACAACTCCCTGGGCTAACATTGCATCAGCAACTTTTATGAAAGAAGATATATTGGCACCCTTTCCATAATTTATGTAGTCCTTTTCTTTTCCGAATTCTAGACATGATCTATGAATGTTGATCATTATTTGTTTTAGTTTCTCATCAACTTCTTCTCTTGACCAGGAATACCTTAATGAATTTTGAGCCATTTCAAGACCAGATACTGCTACTCCACCAGCATTTGATGCTTTACCTGGTGCATATAAAATTTTATTCTGTTTGAACTCAGATATAGCCTTAATAGTGCACGGCATATTTGCACCTTCAGCAACACAATAACATCCATTTGAAATTAAATTTTTTGCATCAAGGTGATCTAACTCATTTTGGGTTGCACAAGGAAGTGCAACATCACATTTTATTGACCAGGGCTTTTTGTCTTTTACATACGAAGCGTTGGGATATTTTTTTAAATATTCGGATATCCTAGATCTTTTTACATTTTTTAAAAACATAATGTGCTTTAGCTTGTCTTCATTAATTCCATCTTTATCAAATATAAATCCGTTTGAATCAGACATTGTTAAAACTTTAGCACCGAGATGAAGACACTTTTCGGCAGCATACTGTGCAACATTACCAGCGCCTGAAATTGTTACAGTTTTTCCTTTTAAGCTATTGCCTTCATAATTTAACATATCCTCAGCAAAATAAACTGTCCCATAGCCAGTCGCCTCAGGTCTAATTAATGAACCACCCCAACTTACGCCCTTTCCTGTCAAAACACCAGTAAATTCATTTTTCAGTCTTTTATATTGTCCAAACATATAACCAATTTCCCTTCCACCAACTCCAATATCACCTGCCGGAATATCTGTATTAGGCCCAATATGTCTAAAAAGCTCTGTCATAAAACTTTGACAAAACCGCATTACCTCGGAATCAGATTTGTTTTTGGGATCAAAATCTGAACCTCCTTTTCCGCCTCCCATTGGTAGAGTAGTTAAACTATTCTTGAAAACTTGTTCAAATGCAAGAAATTTTAAAATACTCAAATTCACAGAGGGATGAAATCTTAAACCCCCTTTGTAAGGACCTATTGCAGAATTCATTTCAATCCTGTATCCTCTGTTAACTCTAATTTCACCATTATCATCTACCCAATTTACCCGAAACATTAAAACCCTTTCAGGCTCACACATTCGCATTAGGATATTCTTACCATGATATATGTCTTGTTTAATAATGTATGGGATGAGGTCTTCAGCAACTTCCTTTACGGCTTGCATGAACTCTGGTTCATGAGAATTTCTTTTTTCAATCTCACGTAAAAAACTATTTAATTTTTTTTGCATTTAGATTGATTATTGTCTAAATGTAAGCAATATTAATTAATTGCTTTGTCAAGATCGTTTATTAGGTCAGCTGAATCTTCAATACCAACACTTAATCTAATTAAAGACTCTGTAATACCATTTCTTTCTCTGTCCTTTTTTGGCATTGAAGCGTGCGTCATAGTTGCAGGATGATTGACTAAACTTTCAACACCACCCAGGGATTCAGCGAGTGTGAAAACCTTTAATTTTTTTGTGAATTTTACAACATCGCTATACATATTCCCAGCAAAAGTAAAGGATATCATACCTCCAAATTTTTTCATCTGTTTTTTTGCTACCAAATGATTTGGATGAGACTCTAGACCGGGCCAATATATTTTTTCAACTTTTTTACATTGCTTTAAATATTCAAAAACTTTTTCTCCATTAGAGCAATGTCTATCCATTCTGACGTGAAGTGTTTTTATTCCTCTTAAAGTGAGGAATGCATCCATTGGTCCACATATTGCACCACTAGAATTTTGTATAAAAAATAGATTTTCGGCTATTTTTTCATCATTTAATGCAATTAACCCAATTATAACATCACTATGCCCAGCTAAATACTTTGTTCCCGAGTGCATAACTATATCAGCTCCTAAATCTAAAGGTCTTTGAAGATAAGGGGTAGAGAATGTATTATCAACGCCAAGTAGAATGTTATTTTTTTTGCATATTTCGGATATCGCAGCAATATCAATAACATTAATCATGGGGTTTGTGGGGGTTTCAACCCATATCAACTTTGTTTTGGGGGTAATTAATTTTTCAACTTTTTCTAGATTTTTTAAATCTTCAAAAATAAAATTAAGCCCATATTTCTTATAAATTTTGTTAAACAACCTGTAAGATCCACCATACAGATCGTGAGTACTAATTATCTCGTCTCCAGGCTTAAATAATTTTAAAATTGCATCGATTGCACTTAACCCAGAGCTGAACGCAAGACCATACTTTGCATTTTCTAAGCTTGCAATAGAGTTTTCAAGCGCATGTCTTGTCGGATTTTGCGTTCTGCTATATTCGTAACCTTCATGAACACCAGGCTCAGATTGAGCATAAGTAGATGTTTGGTATATAGGTGGCATTACTGCACCATAGCCTTTTTCTTTTATTTGTCCACCGTGAATAACCTTTGTATTAAATTTCATTATTCTATTGTTAATATCCCTTGCATGATTTGATAATGTCCCGGAAATGTACACACATATGTGTAACTACCAGGCTCTTCAATTGTGAAATTTATTGTATCACTTTCTCCTCCACCAAGCATTCTAGTATGAACTATAAAGTCATTATTTTTCGGAATATATTCATTTTCCTTAAAATCAAGTGCAAGCATTGCAAAATCATCAACATCAACATCTTTTTTTAATAAAACAAAATTGTGTCCCATAAATTCTTTTCCAATTTTACCAGTGTGATTTAAGACTAGCCTTATATTTTTTCCAGCTTTAGCTGACAACGATGTTTTGTCGAAAAGCATTAAGTCGTTGGAATTTAATACAATTGTTTGTTCATTACGTTCGATTTTTGTCTCATTTTCTTGAACCCTTTCGTAGCTAAACCTTTCCTTCGCCGGTTCATTTTTACATGATATTAAAAATAACATCAAGAAAAGGAAGATGGTTTTAATTTTCATCAAATGATTTATTTTCATAAAGTTACAATTCATAATTAAATTTTTATATTTAGTAATACTTAAAATACTTGTTTTGAATAGAAGAAATTTTTCGGGTTTATTATCATCTTCATTATTTGGCTTAGCTTCATTAGATGTACTCAAATTAAACAATATTAATGCCAAAAAATATAAAATTTCTTTGGCGCAGTGGTCAATAAATGGTTCTATTTCAAAGGGTGATATTTCACCAATAGATTTTGCAAAAAAAGCAAGAGAGTTGGAAATTGATGCTATTGAACATGTAAACACATTGTATTCGGTAAATTCAGATTATTTATCAAAAAACTCAATGAAAACCCTCATCAAAGATTTAAATTCAAGGGCTGATGATTATGGAGTAAAAAATTTATTGATAATGATTTCTCAAGAGGGTGAATTAGCATCAAACAATAAAAAATCTAGAGCAAAAGCTATTGATAAACACAAGGCCTGGATTGATGTTGCTAATGAAATTGGTTGTGAGTCGGTAAGGGTGGATCTTAGAGGAGGTAATAGTTTTAATCAGTGGAAACAAAACTCAATTATTTCATTAAATACTTTGTGTGAATATTCACCCAGCCTAAACATAACAGTAGAGAACCATGGAGGTTTTTCATCAAACGGTAAGTATTTGGCGGAGGTCATGAAATCAATTACATTGGACAACTGCGGAACTTTACCTGATTTTGGTAACTTTTGCATTAAGGGTTCACCGAACCCCTCTAACTTAAATGTTTGTAAAAAATGGTATGATAGATATGAGGGAATCAATGATTTAATGCCATATGCAAAAGCTTTAAGTGCAAAATCTTATGATTTTGATGAAAACGGTGATGAAAAATATATTGATTATTATAAAATGATGAAAATAGTTAATAATCATCCATATGAGGGATATATTGGAATCGAATATGAAGGAAATAGATTGAGTGAGGATGAAGGAATTATTGCAACAAAAAAGTTATTAGAAAAAATTATAAACTCATGAAAACCATTAAAGGTCCTGCAATTTTCTTGGCTCAGTTTTTAGGAGATGATAAGCCATTTAATAATCTAGATAGTATTTCAAAATGGGCAAAAGATCTTGGTTACAAGGCCATACAAATTCCTACTTGGGATAATAGGGTTTTTGACTTAGAAACTGCGGGAAAAAGTAAAACCTATTGTGACGAAATAAAAGGGATTGTCTCGGACAACGGTCTTGAAATTAGTGAACTTTCAACTCATCTACAGGGTCAATTGATAGCTACACACCCTAGTTATGATATTATGTTTGACTCATTTGCCCCAAAAAATTTACATGGAAAAGTTGGTGAAAGAACAATGTGGGCAAAAAGTCAGATGATCAATGCAATAAATGCAAGCAGTTTTTTAGAAATAAAACCAATGGCTTCTTTTTCTGGTTCACTCATGTTTCATACTATGTATCCTTGGCCACAAAGACCATCAGGACTAGTCGATGCAGGTTTTAAGGAACTTGCAAAAAGATGGGTTCCTATCCTAGATCATGCAAAGGACAAAGGTGTACAAATTTGTTATGAAATTCACCCTGGGGAGGACTTGCACGACGGCATCACATTTGAAAGATTTTTAGCCGCAACAAAAAATCATCCGTCTGTAAAAATGTTATATGATCCCAGCCATTTTATTTTGCAACAATTGGATTATTTACAATACATTGATTTTTATCATGATTACATAAAAATGTTTCATGTAAAAGATGCAGAATTCAACCCAACAGGGAAGTCTGGTGTTTATGGCGGATATCAAGACTGGATTGATAGACCTGGACGATTTAGATCATTGGGTGATGGTCAAATTGATTTTAAAACGATTTTCTCAAAGTTAAGTCAATATGGATTTGATGGTTGGGCTGTTTTAGAATGGGAATGTTGTATCAAAAGTCCCGAACAGGGAGCCAAGGAAGGTTCTAAATTTATTGATAATCACATTATTCAAGTTACTTCTAAGACCTTTGATGATTTTGCTGGTGGAGATAATGATAACATTAATAAAATTTTGGGTATTGATTAGAAAATTCATTTACTCTTTTTTTATCCCTTGTATTTTATTTTCACAAACTCCACAAGATACTGAACTGTGGGGGCCAGTTCCTAAAAAAATCAATTCTGTCAATTTTACTACGCCACCCAGCGATGCAATAATTCTATTTAATGGTAAAGATCTTAAGAATTGGTCACAAAGATGGTCAAACGAAAAATCCAATTGGAAAATTGCTGATGATGGTTCAATGTTTTCTGAAAATCCAGGTGAGGGAATTCAAACAATTGAAAATTTTGGTTCTGTTCAATTCCATATTGAGTGGAAAACATCATCCGAAATTGATATGGAATCTGATAGAGATGAAGATGGTATTTTAGACTTTGAGGATTTGTGTCCTGATGAGTTTGGTTTAAAAAGATTTTGGGGATGTAGTGAGTTAAAATACAAGGACAGATCACAATATCAATCAAACAGTGGTGTCTTTTTCCATAACTTATATGAGGTCCAAATTTTGAATAGTTTCGATAATCAAACCTACGTTAATGGTATGGCAGGTTCAATTTATAAACAATATATACCACTTGTTAATGCATCAAGGGCTAATGACCAATGGCAATCATATGATATAGTTTTCGTATCCCCGAAGTTTGACGAGTATGGTAAAAAATTTAGGGAGGGATCAATTACCGTCTTTCATAATGGAATATTAATTCATAATAATGTCAAAATTTTAGGTTCGACAGAAAACGTAGGGCCTCCAAAAAACATAGTCCACGGAGATGGTCCCATTGCCATTCAAGAACATTGTTGTACTAAAGTAAGCTTCAGAAATATTTGGGTCAGAGAAATTGAGTAAAATACTCAAAAAGATTTTCTAATTTTGTACATGCTTCAGTCAATGACCGGATATGGGTCAAAGTCTTTTAAAATTGATGATTTCGAAATTAATATCGAATTAAGAACATTGAATAGCCGATATTTTGATTCAAAAATATCGTTACCACCCACGTTGTATAAACATGAGTTAGAAATTAATAATCTTCTCAAAAAGTTTTTGTTGAGAGGTAAAGTCGAATTAAATATTAAGCTGCTAGGAATTTCAGATGACTCATTTAGTTTCAACAAAAATGTTATCAAAAACTATTTTAAGGATCTAAATGATATTTCAAAATTCGACAAATCACAGCTGTTAAATTCAATTTTAAATCTTCCAAATACCATTAGCAAAAGTGAAAACAAAATACCTGAAAAAGTATCAAAAAAGATAATAGTCTTACTGAATTCAGTTATTAAACAATTGATTTCATTTAGAATCAAAGAGGGCCAAAACACAAAAAAAGATTTGGTAGAAAATATCAAAATGATCAATATGTTCTCTGAAAAAATAAAAAAAGAGAGTAAGTATCACAAAAAATCTATTGAGGAAAATTTAGAAAAGAAAGCTAGAAATTTAAATGTTGAATATGACCACGGAAAATTTGAACAAGAGATGTTTTATTATTTGGAAAAAATAGATATCAATGAGGAGCTAGTAAGGTTAGACAGTCATATTAATTTTTTTAATGATACTTTAAAAAACAAGTCAGTTGAAAAAGGAAAGAAACTTGGATTTATATGTCAAGAAATGGGTAGAGAAATAAATACAATTGGATCAAAATCCAACAATGCATTGATTCAAAACCATGTTGTAGAGATGAAGTCAAGTGTAGAAAAAATTAGAGAACAATTATTAAACATTCTATAATGGCAGGTAAGGTAGTAATATTGAGTGCACCCTCAGGAAGTGGAAAAACCACTCTTGCCCGATACCTACTTTCTGTTGAAAAACTAAACTTTAAATTTTCTGTTTCTGCAACAACAAGAAAAAAAAGAGATCATGAAATTAATGGAAAGGATTATTTCTTTTTTTCACAAGATGAATTTAAAAATAGTATTGAAAACCAAGACTTTATTGAATACGAAAAAGTTTATGAAAATATGTATTATGGGACTCTAAAGTCAGAAGTAAACAATCTGATTGTCAACCACAATATAGTTTTTGATGTTGATGTATTAGGTGCACTATCATTAAAAAAGTACTTTAAAAGTCTTGCGATTTCAATTTTTATTAAACCTCCCAGTATTGATGTTTTAGAGAAGAGATTAATTGATAGGAAAAAGAATGACCCTAGTGAAATCAAAGAAAGAGTCAAAAAAGCAGAAATTGAAATGAAAAAAGAAGCTGATTTTGATACAGTAATTATTAATGAAGATTTGGATGTTGCAAAACAAGAGTTAATAGATAAAGTTGAGAAATTCCTAAAATGAAAGTTGGTTTATTTTTTGGCACCTTTGATCCTCTTCATATTGGGCATGACCAAATTGCATCATATTTTTTAGAAAATTATTTTGATCAAATTTGGTTTGTTGTCACACCCCACAATCCACATAAAGAAAAACTAGTTTTAACTGATGAAAAAATTAGGCTTGAAATGGTTAAAAAGTTTTGTGATGGTAATGCAAATTTTGTTTGTTCTGATGTTGAGTTTTCTTTAAAACAACCTAACCACACATCTGATACAGTTTCAAAACTTTTAGAGATGCACCCCAACATTGATTTTTCTGCAATAATTGGTCAAGATAACTTGATGCATCTGGATCAATGGAAAAATTATGAGAGAATTTTAGACATAGGGGTTTATGTTTATCCTAGAGATATTGAATCAGAATTAAATGGTCCTCTTGAATCTCACCCAAATGTAAAAATCTGTGATTGTAAATTAATGGAAATTTCTTCCTCCGAGATAAGAGATAATATTAGCAAGGGATTAAACATTAACCACCTTGTTCCAGATCAAGTCATAGAGCTTATTAATAAAAATAAACTCTATACACCTCTCATTTAACTTTCTTGTTATAAATTCTTTAACCATTATTTAACACTTTTCCTCAACATTTTTTAATAAAATTGCTTACCTGAAATTTATCTTATGGAAAATAATAATGTTGACATTAATAAAATTAATGCTCAAATAAAAAAAGACAGTGAATTCATAGACCTCTTACTTATTGAAATTAATAAAGTAATAGTTGGTCAAAAATACATGCTTGAAAGGTTATTAATTGGACTACTTGGTAAAGGCCACATTCTTCTTGAGGGTGTGCCTGGTCTTGCAAAAACCCTTGCGATTAATACATTAAGTCAAGCAGTTAAAGGAACATTTAGCAGAATTCAATTTACACCTGACTTGTTACCAGCTGATGTTGTTGGAACAATGATTTACAATATAAAGCAGAATGATTTTTCGATCAAGAAAGGTCCAATTTTTGCCAATTTTGTATTGGCAGATGAAATCAACCGAGCTCCCGCTAAGGTTCAATCAGCTTTACTTGAATCCATGCAAGAAAAGCAAGTTACAATTGGGGATAATACTTTTAAATTACAATTACCCTTCCTTGTAATGGCTACCCAGAACCCGATTGAGCAGGAGGGAACTTATCCGCTTCCTGAAGCTCAAATGGACAGATTCATGTTAAAGTGTGTGATATCTTATCCTGAGTTTGATGATGAGCAATTGATAGTCAGATCAAACATCAACGAATCATTTAGTAAAGTAAAGCCTGTTGTTTCTATTAAAGACATTCTTAAGGCACAGGAATCTGTAAAGCAAGTTTATATGGATGAAAAAATTGAAAAATATATTTTAAAGTTAATTTTTGCAACTCGTTACCCTGAACAAAATAATTTAGAAGATTTAAAACCCTTAATTAGTTTTGGTTCATCACCGAGAGGAAGTATCAACTTAGCACAAGCAGCAAAATGTCATGCTTTTATCCAAAGAAGAGGCTATGTTATTCCAGAGGATATCAAGGCTGTCATTCATGATGTATTAAGACACAGAATTGGATTGACCTATGAAGCTGAAGCGGAAAATATAAGTTCCACAGATATCATAGATAAAATTGTTAATTCAGTTGAGGTTCCCTAGTCAATAGATGGATACAAAAGAGATCATAAAAAAGGTAAGAAAGGTTGAAATAAAAACTAAAAAACTTACCAACAACGTATTTGGTGGTGAATACCAAAGCACTTTCAAGGGAAGGGGTATGACTTTTAGTGAGGTTAGATCCTACGAGTTTGGAGATGATGTGAGAACCATTGATTGGAATGTAACTGCGAGATACAATGAGCCTTTTGTAAAAGTTTTTGAGGAGGAAAGAGAACTTACTCTAATGCTTATGGTTGATATAAGTGGTTCAAAACTTTTCGGGTCTGAGGATCAGATAAAGAAAAATATTGTCACTGAGATTTCAGCCACTTTGGCTTTTTCTGCAATACAGAATAACGATAAAGTAGGTTTAATTCTCTTTACTGATCAAATTGAGTTATTCATTCCCCCAAGTAAAGGAAGATCACACATTTTAAGAATTATCAGAGAACTTATAGAGTTTAAACCTAAAAACTCCAAGACTGATATTTCAGTTGCACTAGAGTTTTTTTCTAGTATAATAAAAAAGAAATCAATTGCTTTTTTGATCTCTGATTTTAATTCTGAGGATTATGAAAAGCCTTTATCAATTGTTGCCAAGAAACATGACTTGACAGGTATAAGAATCTTTGACAAGTTTGAAGAAGAATTTCCTGAAATTGGTTTTGTTTCCATGTATGATCAGGAATCAAAAAATTATAAACTAGTTGATACTTCATCAAGAAAAATTAGAAACTTTTTCAAGTCAGAATATTTAAAAAAGAGAGATTTTTTTGAAAAGTTATTTAAAAAGTCAGGAGCTGGAGTAATTAGTTGTAGAACGGATGAAGACTATGTAAAGTTATTATTGGGTTATTTTAAAAATCGTGGTTAATTTTTTTCTAAAGACTGTAATCTGCTTGTTTATTTTTCAGCTTAGTTATTCTCAGAATAGCACGCTCGTGAGCTCTGTGGTTGACACAACTTCAATTAAAGTGGGTGAACAGTTTTCTTATAAAATAATTATAGAAAGCGATAACTTTCAGGAAATCAATTTTCCAGAGACATTTAACTTCAGTCCTTTTACAGTTGCCGATCAATTTCCAACAGACACCAACTATTTAAAGAGTAAAAAAATTATAAGTAAAAAATTTAATTTGACCCATTTTGATGAAGGCTCCTATTCAATAAGTCCTCAAAAATTATCCATTGGGAAGGATATTTATACAACAGAAAAAATTGATATTGATGTTATAACAATAAAAGTTGATACTGTATCAAAAAAGTTTTTTGATATTAAAGAAATAAAATTTACCGATGATCCCAATAGTTCAATATTTAAAATTATAACCCCACTTGCTCTGTTTATTTTAGGATGTTTGGTTTTGTTTTTCATTTACAGATCATATAAAAAGTTAAAGTCCACAGAATTCTTTTTTCAGACACCCTTTGAAAAAGCAGTTCTAAGTTTACAAGAAATTGAGAAATCAAAACTTGATAATCAAAAGGATCTAAAAGAATTTTACACTAGATTAATTGAAATTGTAAAAAGGTATTTTGAAGATGATTCTATTGATCCAAATGCAATGGAGAGCACATCCAATCAACTTATAAGTAAATTAAAACTCCTAAAAACATCAAAAAAAATAAATCTATCAGAAAACACCATTAATTCACTGGCTGAAGTATTAGGTAATTCTGATCTTGTGAAGTTTGCAAGGTTAGAAATGGACCAAAATACTATTACTAGTGATCAAATTAAAATCAAGGAAATAATTTCCTCTACAAAAAAATCAATACCCAATAATGAGCAGAGGGATAATGAAAAAAGAAAAGAAGAAGAGCTCAAGTTTCAAAAAAAACTTAAGAATAAAAAGATTAGATATATTGTATCATCTGCTTTAACAGTTATTCTCACAATATTAGCTATTGTAATCTTTTTATTTGGCGCACCAAAATCAATAGATTCTTTAAGTCTTAACTCAGATAAAAAATTATTAAATCAAGATTGGGTTGAAAGTGTTTATACTGAATTTAATCTCAGACTACAAACACCTGATGCATTGGTCAGATCATCAGATTCACTTTCTAACGATTTAAATTATGTTTCTAAAGATGGATCAATTAGTATAAACCTTTACGTAAAAAATAAAACTGAGGATCAAGATGTCTTGAATGATTTATTGGATGATTTTAAAAAAAGAAACTTTAAAAATATTATAACAAAAGATGAACAGATTGAGCTTGATGATCAAAATAAGGCTAATAAAATATTTGGGTCATTCGATGATAATAATATAAATGCTAAGAAAAATTATAATGTTATAATTTTTGATTTAAACAAGAACCTTCTTTTTTTAGAAATGATTTTTGAAATTGAAAATAATATACAAAGTCAAATCATTGACAAGGTTCTAAACTCTTTAAAATTCGAAAAATGACAGACTTAAAATTTCAAAATCCTGAATTTTTATGGTTACTGGTTTTAATTCCTCTAATGGCCTATTTCTTTTATAACACAAGCAATAAAAGAAAGAGTTTTATGAAGTTTTCATCAATAACTGATTTTAAACCAAGTCTAAAATCAAAGCTTCATCCCTTTCTGGATATCATGCGTTTACTTTCAATCTTTTTCATAATTCTTTCTATTGCCCGTCCTCAGGAAGTAAGCAACTCCATTAGATCAAAGACGAGTAGTGGAATCGATATTGTCATTGCTGTTGACATATCATCGAGTATGTTAGCAAGAGACTTAAAGCCCAACAGATTAGATGCATTAAAGAATGTAGCATCAGAATTTGTCAAGGGGAGGTTAAATGATAGAATTGGAATTGTAATTTATGCTGGCGAAAGCTATACCAAAACACCTGTTACATCTGATGAAAAATTAATTCTTTCATCTTTACAGGATATTGTGTTTGATGGCGTTATTCAAGACGGAACAGCTATAGGAATGGGTTTAGCAACATCGGTAAACCGATTGAAAGACAGTAAAGCAAAAAGTAAAGTAATTATCCTTTTCACAGATGGAGTAAATAATACGGGTGTTATAGATCCTGAAACAGCTTCAGATTTGGCCCTAAATTATGGAATCAAAACTTACACAATTGGTCTTGGAACCAATGGGAATGCGTTAGCGCCTGTTGCTTTAAATAGAGATGGATCCTTTCGATTTGGAATGACTAAAGTTGAAATTGATGAGGAATTACTTAGGGGAATTGCTGAAAAAACAGGTGGACTTTATTTTAGAGCCACTGATAACAAAAGCTTGGAGAGTATTTACAAGGAAATCGATAAACTTGAAAAGACAGAAATAGAAGAGATTAGGTATTCAGAAAAAGATGAAAAATATCGTTTCCTAATCATTCTAGCTCTATCACTTTTTACAATAGAGTATTTAACAAGAAAATTAATTTATAAAAGTGCTTTTTGATGTATCAATTAGATGAAATAAAATTTTTCTATTTCCTTTTAATTATCCCTATAATTATAATGGTTTTTGTTTATAATAAATATTGGAAAAATAGGGTTATTAAAAATAATTTTTCAAAGGCTAGCCTAAATTATTTAGTTCCTGAATTCTCTAAAACTAAAGATTCATTGAAATTAATTGTACAGCTATTGGCAATTATATTCTTAATAATTGGACTCGTCAATCCCAAAATTGGAACAGAATTAAAAACTGTTACCAGAGAAGGAGTTGATATTGTTTTTGCTGTTGATGTATCAAAAAGTATGTTGGCTGAGGATATTGCACCTAACAGGATCGAAAAGTCCAAGAGAATAGTATCTCAGTTAATAAATCAACTGGGCTCTGACAGAGTTGGATTAGTTGCATATGCTTCTTCAGCAATTCCTGTATTGCCAATTACATCTGATTTCTCATCTGCAAGAATGTTTTTGGAGAGTTTAGATACTGATATGATTTCTTCGCAAGGAACCTCAATTGTTGATGCAATCCAACTTTCAAGTACATATTTTGATGACGAAAATCAAACCAATAGAATAGTTTGTATACTTTCAGACGGAGAGGATCATGAGTTTCAAGAAAACCTAATAAATACCACAATTGATGATTCAGGTATTATTATTTTTTCAATAGGTGTTGGAAGTGAAAAGGGGTCGCCAATACCAATTAGAGAAAAAAATATTATACAGTCTTATAAAAAAGATGAAAAGGGCGATGTTGTTATTACAAAACTTAATTCAGAACTTTTAAAAAAATTGGCTGATCAATCTCAGGGAAAATACATTGAAGGAAATGTAACCAGCAAGGTGGTTGAAGAAATAATTTTACAGCTGAAAGATATGGACAAAAAAGAATTCGAGGCTAAGGAATTCACAAGTTTTAAAGATCAATTCCAATGGTTTTTAGCTCTTTCATTATTTTTAATTTTATTGGATAGTTTTTTATTTGAGAAAAAAACAAAATGGATTGAAAAACTAAATTTATTTGATGATGATAAATAAAACTATTTTTTTATTAATTCCCTTTTTCATTTTTTCGCAAAATGTGAAGGAAAATATTGATTCAAAAAAGCTTCTTTTTGATGGCAACACATACTTTGAAAATCAAGATTTCAATACAGCTGAGTATAATTACAGAAAATCATATTCCAAGGATTCGTTAAACTCAAGCGCACCTTATAACCTAGGTAATTCATTGTACAAAAACAATCTCAGCTCCGAAGCAAGATTTAATTATAGTCAATCAATAAAAAAATTGAGTGACAAAGAAAGTTTGCACAAAGCATATCATAATTTAGGTAACACATATATGCAGGAAGAAAATTATCAGGGAGCTGTAGATGCATTTAAAAGATCTTTACTAAACAATCCCAATGATGAAGAAACTAGGTATAATTACGTATTAGCCAAAGAATTATTAAAAAATCAGAAAAAAAATAAAAACAATAATAAAGACAACACAGACAATAAAGACAACAAGGACAATAAGGACGATCAACAAAACAAGGACGATAAATCTGATCAGCAGAATAAAAACAACGATGATCAAAAAAATAAATCTGACTCAAAAGAAAAGAAAGAAAAGCAAAAAAAACCTGAAATATCACCACAACAATTGAAAAACATTTTAGAGGCGATGAATAAGGAGGAAAAAAAGGTGCAAGAAAAAGTAAACAAGAAAAAGATGAAAGGATCACCAAAAAAATCAAATAAAAAAGATTGGTAATGAAAAAGGTAATTTTAATTATTTCTATTCTTTTTACAAACTTGACAATGTCTCAAGTAAAATTTGAGGCAAATGTCAGTAAAGAAACTCTGGGTATCAATGAAAATCTAAGAGTTGATTTTAAAATGAACAAAGATGGAGATAACTTTACTCCTCCTGATTTTTCGGGGTTTGAAGTTGTTGGTGGTCCCAATCAATCCGTAAGTAATAGTTGGATTAATGGTGTTAGGAGTTTCTCAAAAACTTATACTTATTTCCTTACTCCAATAAAAAGAGGAAGATTTACAATTGGTCAAGCTTCTATTGAAATTGAAGGTGATATTTATAAAACTAGTACAGTTGATATTTTAGTAACAGAGGCTGTTAGTTCTTCATTATCGCCAAATAATCCTGATACTATTGTCAGTGATGACTTAGAATTAATTGCAGAAGTTTCAAAACGTTCGCCATATCTCAATGAGCCAATTTCTGTTGTTTATAAATTACTGTTCAGCCCGAAAATCAATGTGACAAATTTAAGTGAGGTTGATGCTCCGGATTTTAAAAACTTCTGGTCCCAAAATATAAAAATCCCAAGGCTTGAAATAAATAGAACATCTCACAATGGAAAGAGCTATAATTATGTGACTTGGAAAAAAATGCTTCTATATCCTCAAAAAGCTGGAGATATTGAAATTGATCCAATGACACTAGATGTAACAATTGATGTTCCTACTAATAGGAGAGATTTCTTTGGAAATGTAATTTATTCTCAAACCTCCAATAAGGTATCATCAGAAAAAGTAAAAATTATCACAAAACCTTTTCCTGAAGAAAATAAGCCAGATGAATTCAATGGTGCTGTTGGAGATTTTAAAATATTTGCAGAATCAAATAAAAGTGAGTTATCATCAAACGAATCATTTCAAGTTGAATTAAAAATTACGGGCAGTGGAAATCTTAAGTTATTTTCCATTCCTGATCTTATTGTCCCATCATCTTTGGAAAAGTATGATCCAGAGTTTAATGAAAATGTTAAAGTCGGACTTTCTGGAATGAATGGTTCAATATCAAATACCTATACCATTGTACCACAGTTTCAAGGAAAGTATCCAATACCGTCTACTGAGTTTGTGTATTTTAATCCACGTGAAAAAAAATACATTAAAATTTCAAGCGAAGAATTGGTTGTTAATATTTTAGATGGCCCAACATCATCAATTACTGCAAATACTAATGATCTAAGTAACTCAACAAAAAATATTTTAAACTCAAAAGGCCAGTTTAATTTTATTGAACTTGAAACAAATCTTTTTGAAATAACAAAAAAACAGTCAGTAATTGATCAGTATTTCAAATATATAATAATCTTAATTTTCCTATTTCTTCTCTTTTCAGTCTTATCTATAAAATTCATCTTATTTAAAAAATCTAAATCCATTGATAATAATAAAATTGCTAATAGAATGGCCGTTAAATCTTTGGAAAATGCAAAAAAATATCTTAGCGAAAAAGAACTTTTTTATGAGACATTAGAAAAATGCATTACTGGTTTTCTTGTAACAAAATTTGATTTTAAAAATACTGATCTTGTTTCTGAAAGTATAAATAAAAAATTATCAAAAATTGGAGTTGATAAAAATACGACGGATGATTTGATAAACATACTTAATACATGTCAATATTTTAAATTCACACCAAACTCAGAATTTGATACAACCAATGATTATAATAAATCAGTTGAAATAATTATGAACCTTCAAAATTTCAAATTATGAGGCTCCTTTTTTTAATATTAGTAATTAACTATTCTTATTCACAAAATAGCGAATTTGATGAAGCAAATATGCTCTACAATGAAGGTAGATATATTGATGCTATCGATGTTTACAATAAGATAATTGACAGTGGACTGCATTCTAGTGATTTATATTTCAACATGGGAAATTCATATTATAAAATTAATGACACTCCCAATTCTATTTTTTATTATGAAAAAGCTCTATTGCTTGAACCAGATAATGAAAGCGTAAAAAATAACTTAGCATATGCCCAAAATATGTTAATTGATAAAATTGAAAGCTTGCCTAAAAATCAAATAACCACTCTATTTGATTCAATTTTATCAATTTTTAGTTACGAGTATTGGCAATTTTTTACAATTTTTTTTCAGTTGCTATTAGTCAGCTTCTTTATATTATTTTTTATTTCAAAAACCTCTAGTCGAAAAAGAAAGTTTTTTACATATTCAATTATTAGTCTTTTCATTTTTATAATCACATTGATTATGTCAATTAATTCCAAAAGCAATTATTTTGAGAGTGATCCTGCTATATTATATGACAAAGAGGTTTCCTTTAGAAGCGAACCTAACTTAAGATCAGAAGAGATGTTTAAATTACATGAAGGGTTAAAGATAGATGTTAAAGAAACTATAAATGACTGGACTTTAATTCGACTCTCAAATGGCAGTGAAGGATGGGTCCCTACTTCATCATTTAGAAAGATTAAATAAAATAATCGGCATTAAAATTTTTAATAATAGATTCACCTAATCTAATCATTAATTGATATGAATTTGAGGATTCAACATAACCATTTGATAATAGTTCAGGATAAATTTGAACAAAGTTTTTATAGATAATTGCGATTGTTGTAAAAACAATAACATACTTTACTGCACTGAAAATCCCACCTGTCAATCTATTCAATGCACCAAGTGAAATAAACTTGATTAATTTTGTCAATCCCTTTCCAAACACTTTAAATACAAGTGCAATTAATATAAACAACACTATGAGGCAAATTATATTGAGAATTTTTTTATCAATTTCAACAAAATCAATTAATAAATTGGAAAGTGGCCCAGAAAAATTATATGATACAAAGGCAGCAATTAGAAAACCTATAAATGAAGAAATTTCATTAATAAAACCGTTGAAAAATCCTTTTAAAAATGCATAAAGTAGAACAATGATGATTATAATATCAATAATATTCAAAATGAAGATTTTATGTTTACGGTTTTAAAATTAAATTTAATTAGAATATTTTAGCCAAAGTTATGTTAAAAGAAATTGACAATCATTTATCAGATATAAAAAAAATTTCCATCAAAAGTTCCGATGAGTTAGAGAAGTTTAGAATAAAATATATTTCAAAAAAAGGAATTGTTCCGAGTCTTTTTTCAAAACTTAAAGATGTTGATAGTGATAAACGAAAAAAGTTTGGCTTTAAGATCAATGAATTAAAAATAAAGGTTGGTCAAATAATTGATAAATCAAAAGCTGAACTTTCATCTTTTTCAAAAAAAGAAATTACAATTGATTACAGCTTACCAGCCGATTTTTTGAAATTAGGATCAAGACACCCTATATCAATTGTGAAAAATAAGATTATAGATATATTTTCAAAAATTGGATTTGATATTTCTGAGGGTCCCGAGATTGAAGACGATTGGCATAATTTTACTGCTTTGAACCTACCTGAGTATCACCCTGCAAGAGATATGCAGGACACATTCTATGTTTCAAAAGATCCTGATTATTTGTTGAGAACACACACTTCCTCTGTCCAAATTAGACATATGGAAAATAATGAACCACCCATAAGAACCATTTCACCTGGAAGAGTTTACAGAAATGAAGATATTTCAGCAAGATCTCATTGTTTTTTTCATCAAATTGAAGGATTGTATGTTGATGAAAATGTTTCATTTGTTGATTTAAAGCAAACTTTATTACATTTCACAAAGGAGTTATTTGGTAAAAGTAAAATAAGACTCAGACCATCATATTTTCCCTTTACAGAGCCTAGTGCAGAACTTGATATTTATTGGGGCCTAAATTCTGAGGCTGACCATAGAATTACAAAGGGTACAGGTTGGTTGGAGATTCTAGGCTGCGGTATGGTTGATCCAAATGTTTTGGAAAATTGTAAAATTGATCCCAAAAAATTCTCTGGTTATGCATTTGGTATGGGTATTGAAAGAATTACAATGTTATTGTATCAAATTGAGGATATAAGAACATTTTACGAAAATGATGTTCGATTTTTACAACAATTTAAATCCTCAATATAGATTTTTTGAGAGCTCTTTCATTTGTCTGCTAGCACTTTTGTTCTCAAATAATATTTTATAGCAGAAATTAATAATTAAAAATTTTGTGGATAATTTTTTTGAAAGCATGAAAGCATTTTTAGTTGCGTAATAACCCTCAACGACCATATTCATTTCAGCTTTTGCTGATTTAATGGAATATCCTTTACCAATCATATTTCCAAATGTTCGATTTCTGCTAAAAGATGAGTATGTAGTAACTAGCAAATCACCAAGATATGCAGATTGATTAATTTTTCTATTTGTTTTGTGAACATCTTTTATAAAATCACTCATCTCTTTTGAGCAGTGGCTAATTAATACACTTAGAAAGTTGTCTCCGTATCCCAAACCATGTGCAATACCTACCATTATTGAATAAATGTTTTTTAAACTTGAACTGTATTCGATACCGATCATATCATTAGAAACCGTAGAAATAATATATTTTGTCTTTAAAAGTTCAGAAATATATTTGCCAAGTTTTGAATTTTTCGTTCCAACAGTCAGATATGTGAGTTTTTCTTGTGCAACTTCTTCTGCGTGGCTTGGCCCACTAATTATTGCTAAGTTTTTCTTTGGAATATTATATTCTTGATTCAAATGTTCACTGATTGTCAAAAATGACTCAGGAATTATTCCTTTTGATGCAGACACTAAAAATTTATTTGAAAGTAATTTTTTTGATGAAATCAGTGATGATTCAATAAAGGGAGATGGAATAGCAATTATGATTATATCGCTATCCTGAATGATTTGATCAATTTTTGAAGATATGTGAAGCTTATTTAAATTTAAATCTACATAACTTAAATACTTAGGATTCTTTTTATCTGTTTTAATCTGTTCAATTACATCAGAATTCCTTATGTACCAGTTTATATTTGATGTATTTTCTGAAAGTATTTTTACAAGAGCTGTTGCCCAGCTCCCGGATCCCAAAACACCAATACTTTTCTTCTTCATTTTAACAGATTTTTAATAAATCAAGGCTCAAAAATAAGTTAATTTTAATTATTAATTTTTTCATAATTATTATAAAAAGCATTCATTCGTGAATGCTTTTGTTTTTTACGCAGTACTAAACAAAGAACATACTAGTGCAACGCTAAAAAAAATAAAAAGTCTAAAGAATTTTCTCTCTTTCTTTAATTGTTCATTGTGAGTAATTAAACCCAAAATTGAAGCAACCAATCCAAAAGCTAAAGCTATAGATAACGTTTCATTTTTTATTGCATTTAGAATCAAATCAACACTATAAAAAATTATGCTGAAAATCGTAACCCTAAAAACAAATAAACTATACTCACTTTTTCTTATGTATTTAACCAAGGATAGAAAGCATAGATAGATTAAGATTAAAATTGATAAAAAATGAAAAAAAGGTTCGATAAGAGAAAATGGTAAATTCATTTAAAAAGATGATTGAATGAGTTTTTTTACATATTCATTTTTGGATTTAAATAGATTTGATTGCAGCTCGTTCTCAATAATCCTACCATTTTTAAGTACAATAATTTTATCACACATTGATTTCACAACAGATAAGTTATGTGAAATAAAAATCATTGAAAAATTTAGATTTTTTTTCAACTCAATTAATAATTCCAAAATTGCAAATCTCGTCGAATTATCAAGGGCTGAAACACACTCATCACAAATTAAAATTTTCGGTCTTAGTGATATTGCAGCGGCTATCACTACTCTTTGCCTCTCACCACCCGATAGCTGTTTGGGATACTTGTGAAATAAACTTTCATCTAATTTTACCATTGATAAATAGTCTTTTGCCAAAGTCATTGACTCAGTATTTGAATGATTAAAATGAAATTTTAAGATTTGTTGAATATGCCGGACAACTTTAATTTTAGGATCGAGCGATGAATATGGATCCTGAAAAATTAACTGAATTTCCTTACTGAGAAATTTCCTGCCATAGCTTTTTACATTTAGACCTTTATATTTAATTAAACCAATGTAATCATCATAATAACCGATTATACATTTGGAAATTGAGCTTTTACCAGAGCCAGACTCTCCAATAATACCAATCGACTCCCTTTCATTTAAAATAAAATTAATTTCATTTAAAATCCTGCTCGATCCCAATTCCAATTGAATATTTTCTAAGCACAGAATTTCTTTAGTTGATTTACTTTTAGACCTTAGAAATTTTATTTTGGAGTTCCTTATCAAATTTTTACCATAGTCAGTTTTCGGATTCTTAAAGAACGATTTTGTTAAACCAGCTTCACAAATCTCCCCATTTTTTATAACCATTATTCTTTCAGAAATATTTTTTATAAGATTTAAATTATGTGTTACAATTATTAGGCTTGATTCAAGCTCAGATTTAAGTTTAACTATAAGGTTAATAATCTCTTTTTTTATAATTGTATCTAGTGATGATGTAGCCTCATCAGCTATTAAAATTTTTGGTTTTTTTGCCAATGCCATCGCAATCATGACTCTTTGCTGCTGACCTCCACTCAGTTCGTGAGGATATTTGTTTAAAGATTTTTCTGGCTCATCTATCATAACCTTTTTGAGTAGCCCCAAAGCTTTATCCAATTTATCTTCATTACCAACAATAGACTCCATAATTTGAGCTCCACATTTCATAGATGGATTTAAATAACTTGCTGGATCTTGAAAAATGATTGCAATTTCACTCTTTTTTGCTTTTGAATTTTCCTCCTTTTCTGTTTCAATTAAATTAGTATTGAACACAATTTCTCCTTCTTGTTTCAAACCTTTGTATTTGATTAAATCAATTATAGATAGTGCAGTTAGTGATTTTCCGCTCCCAGATTCACCAATAATTCCTAAAATTTCATTTGGCATGACTTTGAATGATAAGTCACGAATCAAATAATTATTATTTGAAGATATTTTTAAATTTTTTACTTCTACAATTGGTTTTTTACTCATTTTAGGAGATATTAAAGTATAGAATCTTGATTAAAGTATCAAAAATAAAATAATAGAAAGGAACAATTATTGTTTCTTGTAAATTTGAATAAAAAATTAATGAAACCACCAAAGTTGTTTTTGAGAACAAGAATTTTTCTGTCTATGATTTTTCTTGTTTTGATTTCTTTTCTATTGACTGGTATTGTGACAAATTATCAAATTCGGGAAAGTTCCGATTATTACCATGGTTTGAGATTGGAAAGAAAAGAAGCCCAAATTCAGCGAGCACTTAGGAGTTTACTAGAAGAAAGATCATTGCTAGAAGACAATCAATTGTCTTTTTTATTTAATCAGAGACCAGAACAAAATATTAGCATCAATACAGTTCTTGATTCAATCTTAACAAATGAAATTGTAAAGATCTCTGAAATTCAAAATATAAACTTTACTCTTTACGACATTGATGGTTCTCTAATTGGTTCGACCGTTAGTGATGAAGAAACAGAGTCATTATCAAATCAAGTTTTAACAGATTTGGAAAAGAGTGAAGATTCAAAGATTGTGATTACAAAAAGCGGTGATGAAACCTTATTAAGATCCTCATTCTCATATATTTTTAATATTAATGAAAAACCAATTTGGATTCTTAATTTCCCTTACATCGATGACGATAGACTAAACACTTATGAGATTAATTCTTACATATTGAATTTAGTTCAGGTTTATTTTTTACTTTTTGTCCTAGCCATCATGATATCCTACTTGGTTTCAAGTTATATCACCAACCCCATATCTGCTTTAATTTTTAAGATGAAGCAAATGAGACTGGATAAAATCAATAAAAAAATTGATCTTAAAGTTAATAGTAAAGAGATGTATTCTTTGGTCAATTCATACAACAACATGGTTACTCAAATAGATAATAATGTCAAAAAATTATCAAAATCACAAAGAGAGTTAGCATGGAGAGAGATGGCTAAACAGGTTGCTCATGAGATAAAAAATCCATTAACTCCTATGAAACTAAGTGTTCAAAATTTTAAACTAAAATTTGACCCTAATGATCCAAAAATGATTAGCAAGGTTAATGAGTTCAGTAAAACAATTATTCAACAAATTGATGTATTAAGTTCTATATCAACTGCTTTTTCAAATTTTGCTGATTTACCAACCCAAAAAAATGAAAAAATTGATTTAGTAAAAACCATCAAGTTAGCCCTTGAAATATTTAATGATAAGAATATTATTTATGAACCAAGGGAGGAGGTTATTGAGGTCATAATTGACAGAACAAGCCTGATAAGAATCATAACAAATCTTGTGAAAAATTCAATCCAAGCAACAAAATCATTGGAAACCCCCTCAATTAAAGTTTCTGTATACCAAAATGATAAAAATGCCATTATTGATGTATCTGATAATGGCGAGGGTATACCATCAAATTTAAAAGAAAAGATTTTTGAGCCCCGTTTTACAACAAAATCCAAAGGAATGGGATTAGGGCTTAGCATAATTAATAACCTTGTGACTGCCCACTCTGGTAAAATCACTTTTACATCTAAAAAGGGAAAAACAAATTTTAGAGTTTCTTTCCCAAAAATTAGTAAAAAAGATTAGCAGTATTCGTTATACGCTTCTTTGAGATTTTCTGAAATAATGTCTGCATTTCTGCCCTCGATATGGTGTCTTTCGAGCATGTGAACGATTTCACCATCTTTAAATATAGCCATACAAGGTGAGGATGGGGGAAAAGGAAACATCAGCTCTCTTGCATTATTTGTGGCAACCTTATCTACACCTGCAAATGATGTAAATAGCTGATCTGGTTTCTTTTCATTTTCGAGTGACTTTATAACACCGGGTCTGGCGTTTGCAGCAGCGCAACCGCAAATTGAATTTATAACTATTAGAGTGGTTCCTTTCTTAACCAAGTTTTCAATATTATCATCTGAATTCAATTGAACAAAACCTTTTGAGGTTAGCTCTGACTTCATTGGATTTACAATTTCTGGTGGATACATATTTTTTCAAATATACTAAACAAGATATATACCACATTTGTAAATTTGATTTTAATTTTATGAGATTCATTGGGGCATTAATTGGAATGTTTATTATGAAGAGCTGGCTGGGTCTTTTCATAGGCTATTTTGTGGGTCTTTTTATTGAAAAGAACTTTACTTTCTCAAGTAAAAATTTATCGACTAGTTCAGGAAAATTTGAATTGAATTTGCTTGGTTTAGCTGCAATTTTAATTAAATCAGATGGAGAGGTTTCGCAGAATGAATTAGACTATGTCAGAAAATATTTCGTATCAGTTTTTGGAAAAAACAGAGCCAACAACATTTTTAAAATTTTCAATGAAAATATTAACAAACAGAAAATTTCATCGACGGAGATATGTCGTTTTTTCCTTTTAAGATCAAATTATGAAACACGACTTCAATTAATACACTTTCTGTTTTCAGTAGCCAAAGCAGACGGAATGGTATCTAATAATGAATTGTTAAAGCTAAAGGAATTTTCTAATTTGTTTAAAATTTCTTTGGCAGACTTTGATAGTATCAAAGCAATGTTCGTTGACCAGATTGGTTCAGCTTACAAAATATTGGAAGTTAGTAGTGATGCAACTAATGAACAAATTAAAAGTTCATACAGAAGATTGGTTAAAATTCACCATCCTGATAAAATTCAAAACCTAGGTGATAGTTATAAAAAAATTGCCAAAGAAAAATTTCAGAAAATTCAAGATGCTTACGAGAAAATTAAAAAAGAAAGAGCAATAAAATAATGGATACATTTTTATTTTATTTAAAAGTAGGTATTAATCATATTTTAGACATTAATGCTTATGATCATTTGCTATTTCTAAGCTCAATTACACTTCCTTACACATTCAAAAGATATTATAGTTTATTTTGGATTGTCACTTTTTTCACAATTGGTCACACATTTTCCTTATTTATCTCAACCTACGGCATATACAATCCCGACTTGAATATTATTGAGTTTTTAATTCCAATAACGATTCTATTTTCAGCAGTGAGTAATTTGTTCTTAAAAGTTCAAGTAAAAAAGTCATCATTAAGCTACTTAGTATCGTTATTGTTTGGTTTAATTCACGGATTTGGATTTGCAGGTTTCTATGATCAAATCACTTTTTCTGATAATATTGAATTTACACCACTTATAGGTTTCACAATTGGGGTTGAGATTGCTCAAATCATCATTGTATTTTTTGTATTACTGCTTTCAACAATATTAAATTCAAGACGTAACTTTTTCTCAAAAAACTTCATAAAAATTATGTCAATTCTAATTTGTTTACTAACTATACTAATATTTTTTTAGGTGAAAAGTAAGGAGAACAAATACGACAAAGCATACTTAAAAATGGCTAGAGAATGGGGTAACCTGTCCTATTGCGAAAGAAGAAAAGTCGGGGCTCTGATTGTCAAGGACAGAATGATAATTTCGGATGGCTATAACGGTACTCCAACAGGTATGGAAAATATATGTGAGGATGAAGAAAACTACACCAAGTGGTATGTGCTTCATGCAGAGGCAAATGCAATAATGAAAGTTGCCTCCTCAACACAATCATGCTCAGGAGCAACATTATATGTTACTCTTTCACCGTGTAAGGATTGTAGTAAATTGATTTATCAAGCTGGTATTGTGAGAGTGGTTTATATAGACCAGTATAAGGATACCACAGGAATTGATTTTTTAAAAGATGCTGGTGTTGAGGTAGTTCAAATCGCTAATCCTTATTGATTTTACCAACTTTTTCGGATAGTATAAAGATTATAATTAATAGCGCAGCACAAGATGTTGCTAGCATTCCGATCAATGAAATCCTATTTTCCGCTGAAAGCAATGCATAATTAAAGTCATAATAAAAAATATTAATACCAAGCACAACTAGACATAAGGATAGGATTAAATATTTAATCATTGAAATTGGTGATGTTATGTAGATTGATAAACTTTAGACAAATTAACCCTCACAGCTTTCACACTCCTTTTTCTGTTTGAACTTTTGTGCTGCATTCATACTATGCTGATAGTAGAGAGACTTTAGTCCTAGTTTCCATGCTGTAACGTGAATTTTGTTAACTTCTTTGGTTGGAGTATCTGGGTGAATAATTATGTTTAGTGATTGGCCCTGATCTATATAGTTTTGTCTATTGGCTGCTTGATATATAATTGATAATTGATCAATCTCTGGGTATGTTTTAAAGACTTCTTTTTCATTTTCTGACAAGAAATCTAAGCCTTGGACAGAACCATCCATGTCTCTAATTTCTTTCCATACTTCTGGTGTATTCATGCCTTTGTCTTCAAGAAGTTTTACCAAAAAAGGATTTTTGATTGTTGTTTTAATTTTCGCAATATCCTTAACATAAATGTTTGACCATATTGGCTCTATACCTTGAGATACTTGACCCAATATAAAGGCAGATGATGTAGTTGGAGCTATTGCGTTGAGAGTCGTATTCCTTCTTCCATAGCCTTTGAGTAGTTCAGGTTCCCCAAATTTTTCTGCTAAGTGCTTGGAAGCAACGTTTGAGCGTTTTTGGATTAGCTTAAAAACCTCACTATTTAAATTGTAAGCTTCTTGACTGTCAAAGGGTAACATTTTAGACTGCAATAAGGAATGCCATCCCAAAGCCCCCATTCCAAGCGCACGGTTGTCCTTGGAAAAGTTATATGCTCTTTCCATAAAAAGGAAAGTTTGTTGATCATCTAAGTTTGGAGAGTTTTTATATCTCTCAAGTTTTTCAAGGAACTCTGTTATTACCGCATCTAGAAAATAAATCATTGTTTCAACAGCATCTGTGTCCTTCCACTTATCGTAATGCAATACATTGATGCTTGACAAAACACAAACAAAAGACCATTTGTGATCTGAAGGTAGCATAATTTCTGTACATAAATTGCTTGCATAGATCGGTAACTTCTTGTCCTTGTATACATCTGCTGCATTGTTGTTTGCGTTGTCTGTGAAGAAAATATATGGATATCCCATTTCTCCACGGCTTTGCAATACCTTGGCCCAAACAGTCCTTTTATCATTGTCCCCGTCAATCATTTCTTGCATCCAATCATTGGTTACTGTGACTCCGTGTGTTAGTTCTTGTATTGGGTTTCCCTCGGTTCCTATTTCTAAAAATTCCATGATGTCTGGATGATCAATTGGAAGATAGGGAGAAAAACGACCTCTTCTAACCGAGCCTTGACTGACAACATCAACCATGGACTCAAACAGTTTCATCAGATGAACAGCACCTGATGCTTGTCCGTTGTCTTTTATTTCAGCTCCTCGGTGTCTGATTTTTCCAAAGTAACCTGATGTTCCCCCGCCTAATTTGGACATCATTCCAACTTCGGATTGAGAATATAAAATATTTCCAATGTCATCATCAATGTGAGAACCAAAACAACTAATTGGGAGCCCTCGTTCTTTCCCAAAGTTTGACCAAACAGGTGAGGCTAAGGAATAGTAGCCTTGTGACATGTAATGATAAAATTTTTCAGCATATCCCGGCATTTGGAGTATTTCCTCAGCTCTCTTAGCAATATTTGCAATACGCTCTTCGGCTGTAATCCCTTCACCTAAGTACCCGGCAGCAAGAAACTTTCTGCTATTTTCGTTAAGCCAAGCAAATGTTTTTTCGGTAGTTAGGTTGTCGGTTTGCATACTTTAGAATAGGTCGTCGCTTGTTATACTTTGTGTTTTTTTGCTGTAATTTATCGATCTCTTAACAAAAAAGTCACCATGTTTGGTTCCTATGATTTCATCATCAAACCATTCTGTCTCTGAGACCAAATCTTGATCCACATCAAACACTTTTTCGATGCCAATGCTCTCTAAGGAATTGTTAAATCTGTTTTTTAGGAATTCGTTGACAACCGCTTTTGGTAAAAAATCTAGTTCACCATTCTCGAAAATCCAGTCAACCACTTCACTTTCTGCTTCAAAAGCATCTTTACACATTTGTTGTATGCTTTCGTGATAATTTTTTGTGAACCAATCCGGATTTTCTTTTTGTAGGATTTTTATTAGATCAATTCCAAAGTCTCCGTGGATTTGTTCCTCCTTGGATGTTGCTTCGACTACATTTGAGATTCCTTTCAACATGTTTTTGTGTTTGTTGAAGGCCATTATAATTAAAAACTGAGAGAATAAGGAAACATGCTCAATAAATAAAGAGAAGAGAAGGATTGATTCCGCGTATTCTCTATTGTCATCACTCTTTGAGTTTTTGAGTGCTGTTTCTAAATAGCGTACTCGTTTCATGATGGCAGGTTTTTTCTTTAATTCTTTAAATTCAGAATTTAGTCCAAGTATTTCTAGTAAGTGTGAGTAGGCATCGGCATGACGGACTTCACTTTCGGCAAAAGTTGATCCTACTGAGCCAATTTCTGGTTTAGGAATCCTGTGATATATGTCTCCCCAGAATGATTTAACTGCGACCTCTATTTGTGAGATTGCTAACATTGTGTTTTTTATTGCGCTGCGCTCTGAGTCCGTAAGCTGGATTTTAAAGTCTTGTATGTCGCTGGTGAAATTAAATTCTGAATGAATCCAGTACGAGTGTCTGATTGCAGGAACATATTCATACAAATGAGGGTATTCATATGGTTTTAGGTTAATACGTTTTTCGAAAATATCAGTTTGTCTTTGTTGGGTTCTTTTGTTTCTGTAAAGGATGTACGCTTTTGCAACTTCTTTGAACTTGCTTTCCATTAATTCATTCTCTACAATATCTTGTACCTCTTCAATTGTTGGGACATAGGTTTGATCATTGTCTTTTCTACCGATTAACTTTTGATAAACCGACAAGGCAACGTCCTGTGCATTTTCCTGCGTGCCATTTCCAACAGCATTCATTGCTTTATGGATTGCTCCAGTGATCTTGTCCAAGCTGAAAGGTTTGGTGCTGAAGTCTCTCTTGATAATATATTCTATCTCCATAATGTATAATAATAATTTAAAGGCAAACGGTAAATTCTAAAATTTTACCACAAGTGAAGTTCTAACTTATTTTACCTGCTTCAAAAGGTGGTCCGGTAACTTTTTCAACAAAGTTTTCAACATGCGTATTTTTAAAAAAAGTTATTGTAATGTACGCAATAATTCACATATTTTATGGTAATTTAAACCTGTCATGCTTAAAATATTTTTAAAATCTGAAAATATATTGAAATATACATTTTTATGATTAGTAAACAATTATTTTTTTTATTATCAATTTATTCAAAAAAATAAAAATCTCTTTTTTAAAAAATTTAAAAATATGTTGTACAAAATTCTTGGCAAAACTTTTTGATTTCATTTCTGCACTTTTCAAAACCAAAAATTAGTCTTTCTTCATCCTCAATTTTTGACGGATCAAAGAAATTTTTATGAATTCTTACAGCCCTATTTGAAAAAAAATTTGGACATGTTTCGTGTGCATGATCACAAACGGTTATAATAAAATTAAAATTAATGTGTTCATATTCCGATACATGGTTGCTTGTGTTTTTAGAAATATCAACACCATCACGTTTCATAATTTTTATTGCGTTTTCATTAATCACATGGTTTTCTACACCCGCACTATGAACCTCTGCCTCACCATTTAGAAACGCTTTCAAGTATCCCTCTGCCATTTGACTTCTGCAAGAATTGCCAGTACATAACACCAATACTTTTTTCACAGTCTGAGATTAATGAATTATTACTCCTCTATTTTCTTGACGTATTTTTCTGAGTACAATTCCAAAATTTTTAAGTACTCACTTACTATGTTTTGGGTCTTATTTAAAAACTCAAAATATAATCGTGTGTTTCTAGGACCTGAATCTTTGTCCTTTGTTCTTGATACTTGTGATTTAATTTTTTTATTCAATGATTTTATTAAGGATTCTTTTATTGAGAAAATACTTTTAATTTCCTCATATTTTTGCTTTTCAAATGTTTGAACTATTTTTTTAAAAAAATTATTCATATCATCTTCCAATTCTTTTAACTCTCTCAGCTGATTGTACGTAAGTCCTCGATGATTGTTGTTAAAGTGTTTATATATGGACTTAGTAATGGTCTGCATAGATAAGGTAATATTTTCCAGTCCACCCAGAATTTTCATATGAAAATCAGATGCTGATTCTTTAGACGCTTCATCTAAATTCTTAATAAAATAGAACACATTGTTTGCAATCAGGTCAACATCTTTGTCTAGTTTTGATACTGTTGTCAGATTTTCTTTAAGTGTTGAAATATCTTTAGAAGCTAGACCTTCAAATGTTTTCTGAAATAGTTTATTTACCCTCTTTGAAAATTTCGTGATATTTTTTGAACTTTCAAAGATTACACCTTTGATAGATTTGCTTTCAATCATTTCAAGTTCTTCTTCCTCAATTTCTTTTATTCTTCTTTCTTTATGTAAAAAATAATTCTTAGTTAAGACGTACCCCACTAAAATTACCAATACGATTAAGCCAATTTCTTCAAAGTAGTAGAGTATGGATACGATTATTCCAGAAGCAGTGAAGGCGATTAGAGCTGTCATTAACCATCCACCGATTACATTTATAACACCTGCAACCCTGTAAACAGCACTCTCACTTCCCCATGCTTTATCTGCGAGGGAAGTTCCCATTGCCACCATGAATGTTACATATGTTGTAGATAGTGGAAGTTTATATGATGTTGCAACAGAGATTAAAATTGCTGCAACTACTAAATTCACTGAAGCTCTTATTTTATCAAAAGCTGGTCTGTCTTTTCTAAGTATTAGTGTATTGATTTTAGGTTTTATGTATTGACTGTCTACAAAATCAAGTATTGGTTTTGGTGTTATTTTTGAAAAATTTTCTACAAATGATGATCCAGCTCTAACAAGAAACCTTGAAAGAAAATTTGGTTCAAATCTTTCAATTGTTTCTTCTTGTCTTGAAAGATCAATAGATGTTTTAATTACAGATTTTGCTTTTGATGACGTCCATAAAGTAAGTACCATGATTATTCCTGCACCTAATAATATAAATGTTGGAGCAGAAACTTTTTCGCTCAAAATTTCCATTGTAAAACTCTCAGCTGAGACTCCACTTGCAGACCACGCCAAGAAGGACTCATAACCAGCAATCGGAACACCTATGAAATTTACCAAATCATTTCCTGCAAATGCTAATGCAAGTGCAAAGGTTCCAACACAAATAATTAGTGTATAAATATTTAATTTAAAAACAGAGTTGAATAAATAGGATAGAGTTGTTAAAATTAGCAGCGATAATAAGACAATCATAGTCAGGTTAATATCAATGAAGTTGGAGATGGATAAGCCACCTAAGATATCATATTGATTCTCAGAATATGGTGTCCCTTTAAGACCTTTGATAACAATAAAATAAAATATGGATGTTAATGCTATTCCACCAAACAAAGAACCCATCCATTTTGCTTTTTCCTCAAATTTGAACGATAAAATAATTCTTGATATAAATTGTATTAGCGCACCTATTGAAAAAGCAACGATCACAGAAAAGAAAATCCCAAAAATAATTTGAGTTGCTTTTGATGTATTGATATAATCACTTAGTTCTACAAAGCTTAAATCCAAAGCTGATAATTTAATTAATGAAATAACAACAGCAGCACCAAGCAATTCAAAAACTATTGAGACTGTTGTTGAGGTAGGAAGTCCATAAGAATTAAAAACATCCAATAATAATATGTCAGTAATCATTACTGCCATAAAAATTATCATGATCTCCGAAAAAACGAACATTTCTGGATTAAAAATTCCTTTCCTTGCAACTTCCATCATCCCACTTGACGATATTGCTCCAAAAGCAACGCCTAATGATGCAATTACCATGAGAGTTTTGAATGACACAACTTTTGACCCAATTGCTGAGTTTAAAAAATTCACAGCATCGTTACTGACACCAACCACTAAGTCAGCAATCGCTAGAAGACCTAATATTACGACAAGAATTAAGTAAAAATCTGTCATCTCAGACTAAGTTATGAATATTGGGATTTAAACAGGTTATTTTAATTTACTTTCTAAACTAATTTGCGCTAATATATTACAACACTAGCAGTATTAAGTTAAATTAATATTATCAATTTGTAATATTAAGTAATTAAAATTTTGTTTTGTCAAAACATTGTCATACAGTGTTTTATAATATTAATGTTAATTAAATGTTAATTAAATGTTAACGGAATGTAAACTATTTTATATATTTATAAAAATTATACTTATGAAAGAATGGTTTTTAATACTAATTACAATTTCACCAATTTTTCTTTTTTCACAGTCATATGAAACTCAAAAAAATATAACAATAGATTCAAAAAATCTTATTGAAGTTGAAATTTATCATGACAATGGAAATATTTATCAAAAGGGATTTTTAAAAAATAATAAACTTCATGGTGTATTGCAATCATATGACATTGATGGGGATTTAGTTGTTTTAGGTGAATTTAATAAAGGTAAAAAGAACGGCAAATGGATTTTTTGGAATAATGATCAGGTTATCGTAGTTAATTATAAGAATAATAAAATTTTAAATTACCTAGAAACACAAAAAGACCTTGAGCCTATCGTAGTCAGATAATTTAATATAAAATTAACATTGATTAACATTAACTTAACCTAAGGCTGTAATGTTGTAAATAATTTAGTGGTCATCAAACAATTGATCAATAAATTATGAAAAATTACCTCTTATTAATTTTAACTTTACTATTTACAAGTTATTCATTTACTCAAGTATCCACCGTGAAAGGTCGTGTACTTGACTCCAATGGTTTTGCACTGCCTGGTGCAACAATTCAGGCCTCTCCCTCAGGCAAAGCCGTGGTTACAGACTTCGATGGGTTTTATACAATTGTTGGGATTGAAGGAGACCAAACAATTAAGGTATCTTACATTGGCTTTGAAACAGTTGAAGAATCCGTTACTGTTGATTCAGGAGCTACTTCGACTTTAGATTTTACCTTAGAAACTGCCGTCAGCGAATTGGCTGAGGTTGTAGTCTCTGGTTTTCAGAGTGGAATCATCAAAGGATTGAATAAGCAGAAATCAGATATTAATGTTACAAATGTTGTTTCTGCTGATCAAATTGGAAAATTTCCTGATGATAACGTTGGGGATGTAATTAAAAGAATTGCAGGTGTAAGCATGCAAGGAGATCAGGGTGAAGCTAGAAATATTGTTATGAGAGGTCTTGGTCCTGGACAAAATTCAGTCACCTTAAATGGCGATAGAGTCCCATCTGCTGAAGGAGACAATAGAAACGTACAGCTAGACTTAATTCCCTCTGCGATGATTCAATCAATAGAGGTAAACAAAACTTTAACACCTGATATGGAAGCCGATGCAATTGGAGGTTCTGTTAATCTGATAACAAGATCAAATCCAAGTGGACTTAGAGCTTCTGCTACACTTGCTGGTGGAGGTCAACCTGTAAGGGATGGTGGTAAGAATGCTAACTTTTCAGTTCTTCTTGCAAACAAAATTAATGATAAACTTGGTTACTCTTTTGCGGCAACTATGCAAACTAAAGATTATGGTTCTGATAACATTGAATTTGAATGGAATGATCCTGCTGATTGGGCAGAGGATGGCGCTATCGGAGAAATGGACATTAGAAGATACGATGTAAAAAGAACAAGGAGAAGTATAAGTTTAAATTTAGATTATGATTTAGATGACAATAACAAATTTTTTCTGAAAACAATTTATAATCACAGAGATGATTGGGAGAACAGATATAGGATGAGAGTTGGTTCGATTGATATGGAAGATATGACGGCTAGAATTAGAAGACAAACCAAGGGTGGTATTTCAGATGACAATAACAGAGGAACTCGACTTGAGGATCAAAGAACTCAAAAATATTCTCTTGGAGGTGATCATCTTTTGGGTGATTTAAAACTAGATTGGAAAGTTAGTTACTCAAAAGCAAGTGAAGACAGACCTGACGAGAGGTATGTAAGGTATGAGCAAAAAGATGTTCCTTTTTCATCACTAAACATATCAAATCCTGAAAGACCGTATTTTGCTTGGACCGGTAATGCATGGAACAATCCAAGTGATTTCCGATATAGAAAAACTGAACAGGCTTTCAAAACGACAAATGAGTCAAACACTTCAATTTCAATAAACTTGGAAAAACCATACGGTGAAAATGATGTTTGGAAAGTGGGCTTCAAATTCAAAGACAAGACGAAGTTGAGAAATGATATTTGGTATGAGTATGACAATGATCTCTCCAATATGGATGGTGTAGATTATTTCGATGCCTCTATTCCTGACTATTTAGCTGGAGATTTGTATCAAAGCGGTTACTTCCTTACTGCTGCTACTCTTGGAAATTTATCATTAACTGGTGCGGATGATCCAAATTTTGACTCTTATGTCATGGATGAGTTTGCTGGAGGAAATTATGATGCAGAAGAACAAATTACTGCATTTTATGCAATGGTTGTTGATAAACTTGGTGATGATGTAACTTTAATTGCAGGTGGAAGATTTGAAGGAACATCAATAAACTATACGGGACAGGTATTTGATGAAGAGGAGGATGAGGTCCCTGCTGACATTGGTTCTGTAACTGGTAATAATAGTTATTACAACTTCCTACCAAATCTTACATTACAATGGGATGTGAATGATGAGTTAAACCTAAATGTTGCCTTTACCCAATCAATTGCTAGACCATCTTATTATGATCTAGTTCCTTACGAATATTCCAACTCTGACGATCAAGAATTGGCTTTAGGAAATCCTGATTTGAAATCATCATTATCAACAAATTTTGATTTTATGGGAGAATGGTATTTTGGTGGTTTAAGTTTACTATCATTTGGATATTTCAGCAAAGACATCAAGGATTGGATTTATCAGTATACAACAAATAACTATACTTATGCTGGTGTTGAAGGTTATGAATTATCTCAACTGAGAAATGGAGAAAAAGCAACGGTAACTGGATTTGAAGTTGGTTTTCAAACCAAATTCTTGAAAAACTTTACTTTTATGGGGAACTATACGTCAACTGATTCATCAACAAATAATGTTGAGGGAAGAGATGATGTTCCTCTGACTGGTCAAGTTGATGATATGTATAATTTATCATTGGCATTTGAAAATAGTAAGTTTTTTGTCAGAGCATCCATGAACTATGCCAGTGAAGCACTTGATGAGTTGAGTGGTGATGCCTTTGAGGATAGATATTATGATGAACAAACATTTTTAGATATCAATGCCAACTACAAATTAGATGATAATCTTAGTATATTTGCAGAGGGTAAAAACTTAACCAATCAACCACTAAGGTACTACCAAGGCATAAGTGCGAGAACTATGCAGATTGAGTATTACAACTTAAGTTGGACAGTTGGTTTGAAATATGACTTTTAATGCATAAAAAAATAATCTCTGTTGCTATTTTCTTTTTCAGCGCAGTAGTTTTTTCACAAGAGCCCAATAGCTTGGGCTCTTTGTTTTATAAAGAAGTGACGGCTGATATCGAAACTGAACCTGTATTTGTTGCGGATGATGCTGCTGATGATATGTGTGTTCTTGAGAATAAAACGGACCCAGATAAATCACTCATTATTTCATCCGATAAAAAATATGGAATTATCGTTTATAATTTGGAGGGAAAAAAATTATATAACTATCCTGTAGGTAGAGTAAATAATGTAGATATTATTGAATCTAAAGGCAGGTTTTATGTTGCAGGAACAAATCGAACAAAGAACAATATTGAAATTTATGAATTTGGTATTGACGGGCAATTGCAAAGTACTTTAATTTCTGAAAATGTTCAATCCCTTAAAGATGTATACGGAATTACTTTCTACAACGGCAATCAAGAAAAATATTTATTTGTTAGTGATAAAAAAGGAAATGTTGAACAATGGAGGATTGAATTAGACAGACCTGACCCAAAAATTTATTTAACAAGAAAATTAAGATTTTCATCACTAGTTGAAGGAATTGTTTCGGATGAAAAAAACAACGTTGTTTTTATAGGACAAGAAAAAAAGGGTATATGGAAAATAGATCCAATCAATCCTTATGTTGATAAAGAGCTTATCTATAAAAAAAATAAATTCATGCGTCCAGATTTTGAGGGTTTAGCTCTAAGGGAAGATGAAAATAATAATGGATATATCGTTGCATCAGTTCAAGGCTCAAACGGATACTTATTATTGGACAGATTGGATTATACTCCAAAACTTTTCTTTAGAGTTGTTGATTCTGCTGAAATTGATGGCACAACCGAAACGGACGGAATTGAGGTTTCAAACATCAAGACAAAAAAATTTCCTAATGGGTTTTTTATTGCTCAAGATGATGATAATGATGGATTGAATCAAAATTTTAAAATAGTAGATTGGAATAAAATAAAACTGAATGAATAAAATAATCCTCCTCATAATTGTTTTAATATCTTCCAATTGTTTTTCTCAAAAGGTTCAAAAAGATTTCAAATTATCTAAAATATTAGATGAAACATCAGGTCTAGAAATTGTTGACGACTTATTTATTACACAAAATGATTCAGGAAACGATCCTGTTATATATTACATAGATTTCAAAGGAAAAATTGTCAATCAAAGGAAAATTACTGGTTTTGAAAATAATGATTGGGAAGATTTAGCTGTAGATGATCAATTTATTTACATAGGGGATATGGGTAACAATTATGATACAAGAAAAAATTTATCTATCATAAAGATTCCAAAAAAATTAGACTCAAATGATACTTTTGAAAGTATAAATTTTAAATATCCGGAACAATCAGATTTTAGCTACAAAAGACTCTCAGAGTTTGATGCAGAGGCGTTAATATCCATTGAAAACAATCTGTTAATTTTTACAAAAAACAGAGCAAAAAAAATTTCGGACATATATATACTCCCAAAAACTAAGGGTGAATATGATGCAAAAAAAATTGGTTCCCTAAATACAAAATCAATTGTTACAGGTGGAGATTTTAATTCTGAACTAAACCTTTTAGCACTTACATCTACAATCAGTTTTGATGAATATTATTTGCTGATAATCAAGAATTTTTCACTTTCAGTTAAGAATGATTATGAGATTGACATGTATGAAATTCCAATTGGTAAGACTCAGGTTGAGGCAATAAAAATTATTGATGAAAATACATTTTGGATAACTTCTGAAGATGAGAGCAGCAGCTCAAGTGCTAGACTCATGAAAATTAAATTATAAAACATTCGTTTTTAAATATACCTCTTCCTAAAAATATTTAAATTGCATCAATGAAATGGGAAGACCTACTATCTCTTAAAAGACATGGCGACAATGTCAAAAGATTAAGGGCTGAACAGGATGATACAAGAGTTGGATTTGATGTCGATTATGATAGAATCATTTTTTCTTCCTTTTTTAGAAGCTTACAAGACAAAACACAAGTAGTACCATTTTCTAAAACAAGTTTCGTTCACACTCGCCTAACTCATAGTCTCGAAGTTTCTGTTGTTGGTAGAAGTTTAGGCAGGATTATCGGCAAACACATATTAAATAAATATCCCCAACTAGATCATATCCACAAATTCCAGATTAATGATTTTGGAAGCATTGTAGCTGCTGCATGTTTGGCTCACGACATAGGCAACCCTCCATTCGGTCATAGCGGTGAATCCTCAATTGGTGATTTTTTTAAAATTGGGGATGGAAAAAAATACAAAGATTTACTGACAGACATTCAGTATAATGATCTGTGTAAGTTTGAAGGAAATGCAAATGGGTTTAAAATATTGACAGAATCAAAAATAGGTTCACCAGGTGGTTTGAGATTAAGTTATGCAACACTTGGAGCTTTTACAAAATACCCAAAACTTTCCCTGCCCGATGATAAAACAGGAAACATTAAGGACAAAAAATATGGGTTCTTTTCAAATCAAGCGAAATTCTTCGATGATGTTGCTAGTGAATTGGGATTGAAAATTTCAGAGTCAAATTACATGAGACACCCTTTGGCATTTTTGGTTGAAGCTGCTGATGATATTTGTTACACCTTAATTGACTTTGAAGATGGAATAAATTTAGGATGGATTCCTGAAGAATATGCTCTGGAATTTTTGGTAAAACTCGTTGCAGAGTCTATCGATAAGGAAAAATACAACAAGATGAATTTGAAGTCACAAAGAGTTTCTTACTTACGAGCTTTAGCCATCAATACACTTATCAAAGAAGCTGTCCAAATTTTTGTTGAAAACGAAGAAGAAATTTTAAATGGAAATTTTGAATCTTCACTATTATCAAAAAGCAAGTTTAAATCACAAATGAAAAGCATAATTGAAGTTAGTGTTGAAAAAGTATACAAGTCTTCTGAGGTCATTGAAAAAGAACTCACGGGTTACAAGGTTTTAAATTTTCTTTTAAAAACCTTCACAAATTCTGTCATGAATTGGAGAGATGACAATCTGAACGCTTTTGATGAACTTGCTCTTGAGTGCATTCCAAAAGATTATTTAAATAAAGATGTGGATGTATACACCAACCTTTTAGACGTTAGTTGTTTTATTGCAAGTCTAACGGATGGTCTTGCATTGGAATGGTATGAAAAACTGAGTTGATGGATCAAAAAGAAAAAGATATTTTTTTTATGAAAAAGGCAATTCAGGAAGCAAAATTTGCCTTTGAAAAAAATGAAGTTCCCGTTGGAGCAGTCATTGTTGCTCAAGAAAATATCATTGCTAGAGCTCATAATTTAACAGAGCTTTTAAACGATGTAACCGCGCATGCGGAAATGCAGGCAATTACATCAGCCTCTAGCTATTTGGGGGGTAAATATTTAAAAGAGTGTACAATTTACGTTACACTAGAGCCGTGTCAAATGTGTGCTGGAGCGCTTGCTTGGGCTCAAATTGGTAGAATTGTTTTTGGTGCAAGTGACCCCCACAGAGGATATAGAAAACTAAACACAAAACTTCATCCAAAAACAAAAGTTTCTGGGGGTATACTTTCAAAAGAATGTAAATTGCTGATAGATGCTTTTTTCATAAAGCAAAGAAAACTCAAGTCTTAGTCTTTATATATATAGTCTTCAATATTTTTATTTCTGTATCTGTAGTATAGAAAAAGCGGTAAAAAAATGAAGCAAAAAACCAAAACCCCAGCTCCAACGATTTTCTCACCACTCCCATAAACTTGGTTGTTTAGGTAAATGCCATAGAATATCATTGAGAGATTGGCAATGAAAATAATGTAAAGGATTATTTTGTAGAGCAATTTATTTCAACTTTATGTTAAGTTCATCGAGTTGATCATTATCAATTGGAGAAGGACTATCAATCATTACATCTCTTCCGCTATTATTTTTTGGAAAAGCTATATAATCTCTTATTGAATTATCACCATTCATTACCGCAACTAGTCTATCCAGACCCAATGCGATCCCACCATGAGGAGGAGCTCCGTATTCAAATGCGTTCATTAAAAATCCAAATTGCTCTTTGGCTTCCTTTTCACTAAATCCTAATATTGAAAAAATTTGATTTTGCAAATCTCTATCGTGAATCCTTATAGATCCACCACCAATTTCATTTCCATTGATGACCAGGTCATATGCATCTGCAACGACATTAGAAGCTTCTTTAATCTCGTTCATGTTTTTGTCTTTTGGCGAGGTAAATGGATGATGAATGGAATGATATTTCTTATCGTCTTCATCCCAATCAAAAAGCGGGAAGTCATTTACCCATAGAGGACAGAATTTTTTTGGATCGATTAATTTTAAATCATCCGCAATTTTTAATCTAAGCTGTCCAAGCTGAGTCAAAGATTTCATTTTATTTCCAGAAATTAAAAATGTAGTGGAGTCTTCTGAAAAATTTCCAACAATCTTTAAAAGATCATCGTGATTGTAAAACTTATCGATTGAGGATTTAAAACTGCCATCATTATTGTGCTTGATCCATATTAATCCTTTTGCACCAATTTGAGGTTGTTTAACCCAATCCGTGTATTGATCGATTTGTTTTCTGGATAGGGGTTCAGCCGAATTAACTGTAATCCCGCAAACATATTCACTATCATCCAATATTTTAAAACCTTTTCCTTTGCTGCTTTTAGTACAATCAAAAATTTTCATATCAAACCTCGTGTCGGGCTTATCAGAACCATAATTTTCAATTGCTTCCCAGTATGGAATTTTGGGGAAATTATCCAACTCTACACTAATGCATTTTTTGAAAATATTTTTAATTAGGTTTTCAAACACCAATAAAACATCATCTTGATCAACAAAAGACATTTCACAATCGATTTGAGTAAATTCAGGCTGACGATCTGATCTCAAATCTTCATCTCTGAAACATTTGACCACCTGACAATACTTATCAATCCCACCAACCATTAAAAGTTGTTTGAATGTTTGGGGAGATTGAGGGAGGGCATAAAATTCACCTTTGTTTATCCTGGATGGAACAACAAAATCTCTTGCTCCCTCAGGTGTGGATTTGATTAAATAAGGTGTTTCAACATCGATAAATCCCAACTCATTCAAGTACTTCCTAATCTCTAGTGTAACAGAATTTCTAAAGATTAAATTATTTTTAATGGAGTTTCTTCTAATATCTAGATAACGATATTTCATTCTTAGTTCATCACCACCATCAGTATTCTCATCCAAAGTAAATGGAGGTACTTTGGATTTGTTGAGTATTTCAATTTCTTGAAGGGTTATTTCAACATCTCCAGTTCCAATATTAGGATTTTTGGATTCTCTTTCTTTAACCACCCCTTTTACTGAAATCACATACTCTCTTCCGACTTTTTTAACTTGTTCAACAAGGTTTTTGGATGATTCATTTGTGTCTACAATTATTTGAGTAATTCCATATCTATCTCTTAAATCAATCCATATCAATGAACCCTTGTCCCTTATTTTATGAATCCATCCTGAAAGCTTAACCTCTAGTCCGACATGTTTAATTCGGAGTTCTCCACAATTGTGACTTCTATACATTGATACAAATATCTAATAAATAAATTAAATAATTGTTCGGATTTTAATCTATACCATTAATGATGTATTTTTGATTTGACTAATGATAAAATTCAAATCTCAGATAGAGTTGATAGAAAATGAAATTGATAAATACATCAACTCTTTAAAAGAAAATTCTTTATACGATTCAGTAAAGTATTTTTTAAAACTACCGTCAAAAAGAGTCAGACCTTTGTTCACACTTTTAACCAATTCATTGTATAATAGTGATCATTCATTTGCAATTCCTGCAGCGCTTTCAAACGAAATGTTTCATAATTTCACTTTGCTTCACGATGATATCATGGATTCATCAAAGAAAAGAAGAGGTTTTGAAACCGTGCACGAAAAGTGGAATGTCAATCAAGCAATACTATCTGGAGATTCAATGTTGATAATGGCTACAGAATTTCTTGATTTTTATGATTCAAAAATCCAAAAAGAACTATTAAAACTTTTTAACTCCACAGCTTTGGAGGTTTGCGAAGGTCAGCAACTTGATATTGAATTTGAAAAAAAGACAGATATTGATTTTGACGATTACATAGAAATGATCACCAAAAAAACTTCAGTTTTAATCGCATCCTCAATAAAGATGGGAGGAATTATCAATCAACTTGATTCAGGAGAGTTAGATATTTTGTATCATATCGGCTTAAATCTTGGAATTGCTTTTCAAATTCAGGACGATTATTTAGATCTTTTTGGAGATGAAAAAATAATTGGAAAAAAAGTTGGTCAGGATGTGGTCAACAACAAAAAAACAGCACTTCATCACTTGTTTGTGAATACCGCATCAGAAGCACAATTAAGTAAATACCATGATTACATAAACATCAATAATGATGATGAAAAAATTGAAAAAATAAAGTCTTTATTTATTGAAAGTGACGTTGAAAAATCTCTCAAAAAAATAATTCAGGAATACTCAAATAA
>ENA-OSEY01000074-OSEY01000074.1-marine-metagenome-genome-assembly--contig:-NODE-74-length-65842-cov-4.407253_pt1 | contig 65842 bp, 70 predicted proteins | sample MGYA00248465_ERZ534230 | MGnify/ENA primary metagenome ERZ534230 (study PRJEB26409, sample SAMN06344110) | marine metagenome | isolation source: Sea water from surface | place: Atlantic Ocean:Southern... | reverse complement strand
TTCTATCAAAGAATTTTGATTAGTGTTATCAGAAATTGCATCAATTGCATCGTCATCTTTCTTTTTAGATTCCAAAATTTTATCAAGCGGCAAATAAAGTAAATTATTTCCTCCTTCAATATCTATCATGACTTTAGTCGTATTGCCCAGTACAGATTCAACAGACTCAAGATAAAGTCTTTCACGGGTTACAACCGGAGATTTTTCATATTCACTAAATAATTGTTTAAATCTTACGGCCTCACCTTCAGCTGCATTAATTAATTTTACTTTGTAAGCCTTTGCTTCTTCAATAATTTGTTTAGCTTCACCACGAGCTAGAGGTATAATTTCATTTTTATAAGCTACAGCTTCATTTATAAATCGTTGTTCATCCTCTCTGGCACGAATTGCATCGGCAAATGCATCTTGAACTTGCTCAGGTGGCTGAGCTTCTAGAATGTTTACTGTTTGAACATTAATTCCAGAATTATATTCATCCAGTACGCTTTGAAGAAGATCTTTTGTTGAAGAAGCAATTGCTTCACGACCTTCTGTTATAACAAAGTCCATTTTATTTTTTCCTAGGACCTCTCTAATAGAACTCTCACCTGCAGCTCGTAATGTTTCATCAGGATCTCTTAAGTTAAATATGAAATCACTTGCATCTTTTATATCGTATTGTATTGCAAAGTTAACACTAACTATATTTTCGTCTTCAGTGAGCATAACGGCTTTCTGCTGAACTGAACGGATTTTTGAAACATCAACAATTTCGTATTTTTGTATTAATCGGGGTACAAAGTGTGGACCAGGTCCTGTTATCGAAACAAATTTTCCAAATTGTAGAACTACTCCTCTTTCTCCATCATTTACTATATATATTCCAGATAACAAATAAAGAACTAAGATTGCACCGACCAATATACTCACATTTTTTTTCGTTGGAGGTGTACTGCCGGTGTTATCAGATTTGAAAACACTATTCATGAACTTAGAAATCTCTTTAAAGATGTTATCTAAATCTGGATTATTTTGATTTTTTCTTCCCCAGGGGTCTTTTTTGTCTCCGCCGGGTTGATTCCATGCCATAGTTATACTCCTAGCTAAATATTAATACAAAGTTAGTCAGTCATCAATTTCTAATTTAATAGGTTGCGATGGAACGATGGTTGAAATAGCATGCTTATATACACTCTGAGTGACCTTATTCTTGAGGAGGATGGTATACGAATCGAAAGAATCAATTACCCCATCAAGTTTAATGCCATTCACAAGAAATATTGATACCTGAACTTTCTCTTTTCGAAGTTTATTAAGAAATCTATCCTGTAAATTTTCGTTCATCTGCTTAATTACATAGTTATACAACTAGTCTACATTAATTTTTCTAAATGTAAATTTTTCTCAATTTTTTTGAGGATATTTTTTGTGGAGGAGATTTCTATCTCAGTCTCATAGCTAAAATTCTTCATCCATGTAAATTGTCTTTTTGCTAATTGTCTTGTTGCAAACACACATCTATCGATAAGATCATCTTTTTTTAAACCATTATTTAGATATTCTATACTATGCTTATAACCAATAGATTTCATTGATTGACATTTACTTATATTTGGATATTTTTTTATAATATCTTTTACTTCATCAATCAACCCACTTTCAAACATGCGTAGTGTTCTCGTTTTTATTTTATTATGAATATAATTTCGATCCTCCGTGAATAATTTTATGTTAATAAAATTATATTTTTCAAAAATATTACTGCTAGATTTAAAATATGATGATAATGATTTTCCTGTAGATACGTATACTACTATTGCTCGTTCTATTCTTTGTTGGTCATTAGAGTTGATTCTTAAAAAAGAGTCATGATCAATCTCTCTGAGACAATCATGCAAAGTTTTAGATGAATATTTGTTCATAAGGTCAGAAACAAATTCTTTATCATACGATTCTTTCTTTGGAATCTTATCAAGTCCATTTATAATTGCATTAAAGTACATCATTGTACCACCTACTAATAGAGGAATTTTTTTATTTTTGAAAATTTCTTTGATTGCGATATCAATATCTTTACAGTATTGAAAAACATTATAGCTCTCATTAGGATTAATAATATCAATAAGATGGTGTTTGTATTTCGATAAAATTCTTGAATCTGGTTTATCAGTACCAATATTCATTTCACGAAATATCATTGATGAGTCAAGACTTATTATTTCAAATGGATACTTTTCAACAAGGTCTATGGCAATTTTCGACTTACCGATTGCAGTTGGTCCTATAATAGTGTAAATGTTTCTATCTTTGTTTAACATAATCTGTAATCTTCAAAATTCTGTAAGGATTATAATTATGAAATTGAATCTGATAATCAGGATGAGGTAAAAAATTTGTATATTTACTTGCCCATTCTATAAAGTGTAGACCATCCTGCATAAAATAATTATCTACACCTATCTCAAAGAGTTCCTGTGTTGAGTTTATTCTATATAGATCATAATGAAATATTTTAAACTTTGGTGTTATGTATTCATTTATTAGAGAGAATGTTGGACTGTGAATATTTTGATTAGAAAATTTTTTACTGAATGATTTAACAAAAGTTGTTTTTCCTGATCCAATATCACCATCGAGAAAAACAATGGTTTGCTTGTTTATTTTTAAGATATCATAAAATTGATTATACTTTTCGGGATTTACTACGTTAAAATATAAAATTATTGGTTTAGTCATATATTTAATTTTCGTTAATTATTTTTTTCATACCTTCTATGACATCAGTTGCTAATATCCCAACTGCCTCATTACCAGACGATAGAAGATCTGCTGAGTAGGAATGGAGGGCTATTGCATAAAGAATTGCCCTGTAATCTATACCTGATTGTAGCATTGTAATAAAAGATGTTAAAACACCTGATAAACAATCACCCATCCCTGCAGTTCCCATAGATTGATTTCCGTGATTGCAAATATATATTTTATCCTCTATTACAATAACTGATTCATTACCTTTAAGTAAAACAGCTCCTCCAAATTTTTCTTTTAGAGCTATTGCTGAGCTAATTCTATTATCTTGTATAGACTTTACAGTAGACTGAAGCATTTTAGCAGCTTCACCTGGATGAGGAGTTAAGATCCAGTTTTTGTATGAAAAAATTTTTTCAGCTAGTAAATTAAGAAAACCAGCATCAGCTACTATAGGAATATTATTTGCGTTGTTATTTAATATTGGAATTATCTTTTCAAAAATTGATAATGACCATTTATTTTCTGACATACCTGGGCCAATTAACAAACATGAGTAATCATCAAGAGAATTATCGAAAGCTGTACATGAATCTCTGACGATTAATTCCGGCCTACTTAATTGTATCTGTTTACTATGATTCTCGGTTGTAAGTATTTCAACATACCTATTGCCTGTTTTCAGAGCAGATGTTCCAGCAATTAAAATTGAACCAAGATAGTCTTGATCGCCTCCTATGATTAGAGTTTTTCCAAATGTTTTTTTATGACCATCTTTTTTAAAATCAATATCAAATGATGTTTCAATATTGCAGTCATTATTTTTTTTTATACTGTATTTATATATTTTGTAATTATTATTTAGAGAATATGAGTTGGTTAACTCATTTGAAAAATACAAATTAAAAACCATTATTAATGCTAATAATAAAGACCAATATTATTTCTCATGTAATTCATGACAATTGAGTTTATAATATTATCAAATATTGATGGTTTCTTATTGTAAGTTATAAGCTTCGAATTATTAAAATAATCTCTATTGACATCATAAAGAGAGGATATCTCGTCAATTAAACCAATACCCAAAGCCTCATTGCCTGTCCAAAATAGACCAGAGAATGCAATATCATCCTTGATTAAATTATCTCTTGAAATCTTAATGTCAGATATGAATTCGTTGTGTATGCTATTTGCGAGTTTGGTAAGGTGGGTTTTATGCTCTTCTGTCATGTCTTGAAAAGGATCTAAGATTAACTTATCCTTTCCAGATGAAATAGTCTGAGATTTTATTCCAAGTTTATTGAAAAGTGATTTAAAATTTAAGCTATCTATTCGGACACCTATAGATCCAACGATACTTGAATTACTAGCAAATATTTTATCTGCACTTGCTGCTATGTAGTATCCTCCTGATGCGCCAACATCCTCGATCACGGAGAAAATCTGTTTGTTAGTATTTTTTTTCAGCATTAAAATTTCGTCATAAATAATCTTTGATTGGGTAGCACTGCCTCCAGGACTATTTATTTTTAATATGATATTTTTACATAAATCGTTATTAAATGCTTTCCTTATTAGTTCAAGGGTTGTTTCGGTGTTAATGGTACCGTTGCTTGCTATAACTCCATCTAATTTAATTACAGCCGTGTGTTCGCTTTGATAAATGTTATCATCAATTGGGTTGGAAAAAGATAGATAGAATATTATTAACAGAAGTATTACAAAAAATACTCGACTTAGAAGTTTGAATTTTCTCTCAGATTTCCGCTCCTCAACAAGCGAATCTACAATTTTAGCTAAAGAATCATCACTCATGTCCACAATTATAATGTATTTTTGAGAGCATTGACAACTAACTGTAAATCATCTGATAATTCTTTTTCAAAAAAATGCTCACCTTTATAATTGAATTTAAGTATACATGAGTCTAAAAATATTCTTTTCAAGCCAATTTTTCTAAATTTTTCATTGACCTTCCTATTTCCATATTCAGTATCACCACAAACAGGATATCCAATGTCTGACGAATGAACACGGATTTGATGCATTCTCCCTGTATCAATATCAATTTTAGCAAGGAATGAATCTTCAAACTGTTTAATCAAACTAATTTTAGTTGAGGAATGTTTACCTTCCTTATGCACTGAGACTTTATTTGATGTATTACTTTTTGATTTTATCAGAGGTGAATTGATTATGATTGATTTATCACTCATGATACCATCTAGAAGCGCATAATAAGATTTGGAAACCTTTTTATTAATGAATAACTTTCCTAAATCAGATGCTGATTTATAATTCTTTCCTATGACCATTAAACCGCTTGTTCCTTTGTCTAATCTATGGACTAAATAGCTATCTTCATAATTATCATGTGATTTCAAAATACTTATCAAATCGTTTTTTATTTTAGATCCAGGTTGAACTGGTAAACCTGATGGTTTATTAATAATAATAAAGTCATCATTTTCATAAACAATAATCCTATTAATATCGATAAATAAATCATTTGATATACTTGTGCTTTTCGACTGAGAATTTACTGGGGGTATCCTAATAATGTCATTTATCTCTACTCTATATTTTGGCAATACTCTCTTGCTGTTTACCCTTACTTGACCATCACGTATTATTTTATAGATCAGACTATGGGGCACACCCTTAAGAATTTTACGTAGAAAATTATCTAGCCGCTGTCCAGAGGTTTTTTGGCTAATTTCAACCTTTTGAACTTTATTTTTAATTAAATTTGACACAATATCGTTTGAAGAGATGTTAAATCATTGATATATTAATCCTGTGAAGTGAAAAATCACTACATTTTAGCTATTATCGCAGATTTTATAAAGAATTGAAAAAAATCAAAGCTAGCAAGAAATTGAAAAACCATTGAGGTTGAAATTAACAACAATTGTTAATTATTAGCTAAAAAACTGATAAGAAAAATATGATTTACAGGATTTCAAATGAAACAAATTTTATTGAATGCCTCCCAGAGGGAAGAGGTCAGACTTGCGATTATCGAAAACAAAAATTTAGTCGCATTAGACATAGACTTACCAACGAAAAATATCAAATCAAATATTTACAAAGGGATAATATCTAGGGTTGAACCCGGACTAGAAGCTGCTTTTGTAAATTTTGGAAGAACGCGCCATGGATTTCTCCCATTTAAAGAAATTGCATCAGATATTTTCACGCAAGGAAAATCAAGATCATCAAGAGACTGCATTGAAAGTGGCAAAGAAATTATAGTTCAAGTTGATAAAGAAGAGCGAGGTACGAAAGGTGCGGCACTAAGTACGTATCTTAAATTAGCAGGCAAGTACTTAGTTCTTCTCCCTAAGAATCCGAATGCTGGTGGAATTTCGAGAAGATTGGATGGTGAGGATCGTATAAATGCTAAAAAACTTCTTAACTCATTAAGCATACCCGATAATATGAGCGTTATTTTGAGAACTTCAGGTATAAATAATTCCAAAGAGGTTATCGAATGGGACATGAATTATCTTATAGAAATTTATGAGAATATAATTGATAAATCTGTTTTAAAAGATGCTCCATATTTAGTATATGAAGAAAGTAGCATGCTGGCTAGAATCATCAGAGATTATATCGATGATACTATCGAATCTATTATCATAGATGATGATAAATTTTATGAAGATTTCTTAAATGCTCAAAAACACTTTATTCCTCATAGCAAAATAAAGGTTGAAAAATATGATAAATCTACTCCTATATTTAGCAAGTATCAAATAGAGTCAAAAGTTCAAAGTGTATACAAAAGAAAAATTAGTTTGCCATCAGGTGGAAATATAGTGTTTGATTCAACTGAAGCCCTAACAAGCATTGATGTAAACTCAGCTAAATCAACAAAAGGTGGAGACATTGAAGAAACTGCACTCAATACAAACCTTGAAGCTGCAGTAGCCATATGTAATCAACTAAAACTTAGAGATATTGGAGGTCTTTTAGTTGTCGATTATATTGATATGATGTCTAGAAATTCTCAAAAGACTGTAATGAGAAAAATGGCAGAATTAGCAAAACATGATAAAGCAAAAATTCAGTTCAGTCCTATATCTAAGTTTGGATTAATGGAAATATCAAGACAAAAATTAAGATCATCAATCATAGGTAACTCTGATGATGTTTGCCCTACATGCAATGGGTCTGGGTATATTAAATCTCTATCGTCACTTGCTATATCTTTGGTAAGAATGTTAGAAGAAGAAGCTGTCCAAGTTGAAAAATCATTTACAGTATACCTACCTGTAAGACTTGCAACATATTTACTTAATGAAAAAAGAGAATTAATACAAGCAATAGAAGAGAGACATTCTATAACAATTAAATTGATACCTGATCCTGAAATAGATGCAACAAGCCATTTGATTGATAGAGAAAATCTTAGTGAACAAGCATTCAAAGCAACGCTCAATACTAAAACGCCTCAAAAAGAGAATAAAAATATAAACAAAGATAAAACATATCAAAAAGCATTAGTTACTGCTGTCACTCCAAAGACTACTCCGCCTAAACCAAAGAGTAATAATAAATCTAAAAGTTTAATAGGAAATATTATAAGTGGTCTCAAATCTATTTTTGTAAAAGAAGAGGTAAAACCAAAACATAAATCAGCCAATGGTCGAAGAAGATATGGGAGAAGTTATAATTCTAGACATTCAAGATATAGATCTTTTAATAAAAAACGTAATAATTCGTCCAAACACTCTCATAAATAATATCTAAAATGTTATGTTAAAGTTTCTATTAAGAATCATATTTATATCAGCATTTGTCACAATTTTAGTTTATTATTATCAACCCATAAATTTGTTTGATAAAAATGACCTTGCAAGGATCAAAAAAGAATCATTAATTGTATTTGGTGCAAGAGTTGGGCCAACATCTTACTATGAAGTAAAGAATAAATTACTAGGATTTGAATATGAATTGATGGAAGAATTTTCTAAATATATTAATGTTGATCTAAACATTATCCAAGCTGAGAATATTCATGAGTCTAAAAAACTTCTTTATGATAGAGATATAGACATTTTAGTGGGTTTTGATATCAAAGAGAATGATAGTGAAGCTAAAAGAAGTTATCCCTATCACAGAATAGATTATTATATTGTTTCCAACTCTAGATATACAAGCATAGACTCGATGCATCAAATTTTGGAGAGCTATGATATACATACTATTAACTCTCCAACTATTACAACTAATCTAGATATATTGAAAAAAAGCTATAATAAACTCAACTATAAGATATGGGATAATAAAAATATTGATGAGCTCCTTAATAAATTAATAAAGAATGATATTCGTTTAATCGTGTTGACGTCTGATGAATTTAAGCTATTTAAAAAATATTATAATAATCTAGAAATTGTATATAGAATAAGTAGCAATGAAGCATTATCATGGCTATTACCTAGTAATGTCGGTAAAGATTTAGAAAACAAATTAACTGAATTTTTTTCATATCTTATTAAAAATAATAAACTCAATAATATTTATAGTAAATATTTTAGAGATAATACTCATACATTCGTTGGTACGAAAATTTTCCTGAATGACTATCTTAATATATTCCCAAAGTATGAATTCCATTTTTTTCAAGCATCGAAAAAATTTGGACTTGATTGGAAACTGTTGGCTAGTATTGGTTATCAAGAATCTAGATGGGATGATAAGGCTATTTCATATACTGGTGTGAGAGGTCTGATGATGTTGACAAATGATACCGCGAAAGAATTAGGTGTATCAAATCGCATTGATCCGAAACAAAGTATTTATGGTGGGGCGGAATACTTAAACAAGCTTTTAAAAAGACTACCTGATGGATTGGCTGATGACGAAAGAATATGGTTTGCAGTTGCTGCATATAATATAGGAATGGGTCATGTTTTAGATGCTGTAACTCTAGCTCAAAATGATGGTATTAAAGTAAGTAAATGGACTCACTTAGAACCATATATACTGAAATTAAGCCAGTCTAAATACTATAAAAAAACAAAATATGGCTATGCGCGTGGGTGGGAAACAGCTAAATATATTCAGAATATAAAACAGTATTATGATATACTTGTGTTTTTAGATTCTCAGGATAAAAAAGATACAATTAATGAATCAGGCATTCCAAAATCACTATGACTATTGATATAGAATTAATTGAACAAGCATTTGACAATAATTTAGATGGTGCAGATATTGCAGCAGTTGAAGAAAATGTTAATGAAGTTTTTACTTCTCTTAATTCAGGAAATATCCGAGTAGCTTACAAAAATGGAGAAGAATGGATTGTTAATCAATGGATAAAAAAAGCTATTCTTCTGTCTTTCAAATTGAAAAATAACAAATTAACAGATGTCGGTTACACAAAATATTATGATAAATTAGCTTCAAAATTTGAAAATATAAGTGAAAATTATCTAAAAGAAAATAATATACGGATAGTACCTCAAGCTATTGCAAGAGAAGGAACTTTTATCGGTAATAATGTTGTATTGATGCCATCATATGTAAATATAGGAGCCTATGTTGATTCAGGCACTATGGTAGATACATGGGCTACAGTTGGTTCGTGTGCTCAAATTGGTAAAAATGTACATCTATCTGGAGGAGTAGGTATTGGAGGAGTTTTGGAGCCTCTACAAGCTAATCCAACTATAATCGAAGATAACTGTTTTATAGGTGCCAGATCAGAAATTGTTGAGGGAGTTATAGTTAAGAAAAATTCTGTAATTTCTATGGGTGTTTATATTGGCAAAAGTACTAAAATATATGATCGAGAAACTGGTCAAATATCATACGGATTAATACCTGAGGGCTCTGTAGTAGTATCAGGTTCTTTACCCTCTCCAGACAACAAATATAATTTATATTGTGCAGTGATTGTCAAAAAGGTTGATGAAAAAACTCGTAGTAAAGTGAGTATTAACGAATTACTTAGAGAAGCTTAGAAAAATTTTTTTCATCGATTATTTTTACTTTTAAATTTTTAGCTTTATCATGTTTACTGCCTGGTTTACTACCGAGAACTAAATAGCTTGTTTTTTTTGAAATGGAAGAAGAAACACTGCCTCCGTTATTTAAGATAATCTCCTCTAGCGATTTTCTTGAATAATTTTCGAAACTTCCAGTGATTACAAACGTAAGACCATCCAGCTTATTAGATACAGCTTTATTCATATTTTTAATATTTACATTGGAGTTCAAAATTCTTTTTAAGATTTCTTTGCTTTCATTGTCTTTAAAAAAATCTACTATATTTTTAGCAACGACTGGTCCAATGTCTTTAATTGTCTCAAGTGATTCTAATTTTGTCTTAGATAATTCTTCTATTGAAGTATAATGTTTTGATAATATTTTTGCTGTGGTATATCCTACTTCATTTATTCCCAAAGCATAAATTAAACGATCAAGAGTGGTATCTCTTGATTCATCTATAGATTGTTGAAGGTTCGATGAGGATAATTCCCCCATTCGCTCCAATTTTTTAACTCTGTCAAAATTGATGTAATATAAATCAGAATAATTAGTAAGTAAATTATTATCAATTAGTAATTCAATTATACCCTCTCCAAGCCCAGATATGTTCATCGCCTTTCTTGATGCAAAATGTTGAATAGATTGGATAATTTGTGGTTTACAATTTCTACTATTCTCACATTTAAAGAATGTTTGATTTGAGACTTTTTTAAGTTGAGAATTACAAGCTGGACAGTATGATGGCATCTTTATAGGTTTAGTTTTTCCACGTTTTTCAAGATTCACACGATCTATATCAGGAATAACATCTCCAGCTCTCTTAACATATACGATATCATTTATTCTAATATCTTTTTTTTGTATTTCATCCATATTATGCAAGCTAGCTCTAGATATTGTTACTCCTCCAATATTAACCGGCTCGAGTTCAGCCACAGGAGTAATAGTACCTGTTCTTCCCACTTGAAAACTTACTGTTTTTAATCTGGTCTGAGCCTCGATTGATCTGAATTTATATGCAATTGACCATCGAGGTGCCTTTGAAGTTTCACCAAGCTTATCTCTATCTGTATAACTATCAATCTTAAAAACAATTCCATCGATTTCATATGGAAGATTTTGTCGAATATTATTCATATCCTCATAATATTTAATTGCATCATTAAATGTCTCTACTGTTTTATTGTGTTCACAAACATTAAAACCCATTTTTTTAATGATCTGCATATCATTAGTATGACTGTCGGTACCAATTTTCTTATTAATTTCTATAATTCCATGAATGAAAATCTGTAAATTCCTCTTTGATGCGATTTTCGGATCAAGTTGTCTAATAGTTCCAGCAGCAATGTTGCGAGGATTAGCAAAAACTTTTTCGTTATTTTTTTTTAGTTTTGAATTTATCATATTAAAATCACTAATATTCATATAGATTTCTGCCTTAAGAACTACATCTAATTTTGAATATGGATCATTAAGAGCTAGTGGGAGAGTTTTAATAGTACGAACATTTATTGAGACATCTTCACCTATAACACCGTCCCCTCTGGTTACTGCAGAGTGAAATAAACCTTTGCGGTAAGTAAGACTTATTGCTAGTCCATCAAATTTTGGTTCTGCCGATAGTGATACTTTGCTTTTATTAAGATCTTTACAAATTCTCTCATAAAATAACTTAAATTCATTTTGATCTGATGCATTTGACAACGATAGCATTGGGAATTTATGTTCAACTTTTTTAAACCCACCTAATAATTTTGCTCCAACTCTCTTCGTAGGAGAATTGAGTGATGCCAACTCAGGATAACTATTTTCAATTTTTTTTAACTCACTATACAAAGCATCATACTCTTCATCCGATATTTTAGGATTATCATAAGTATGATAATTTTCATTGTGCTCAATTATTTGCTTAGTTAATTGATTTATCTTGTTGATTATTTCGTTTTTTTTTGTACTCATCTATTAAGACGGTCTATCCTGAACTGAGGAGTTAGGCTTTGTTTCGGCAAGTTTTATTGCATCATTTACATTAACTGTAACCATTTTAGATATACCTGCCTCTCTCATAGTAACCCCGTTTAAAATATCTGCAAGTTCCATTGTTAATTTATTGTGAGTAATGAATATAAATTGTACACTCTCAGACATCTCTCTGACGACTGAACAAAATCTACTGTTATTAGCGTCATCTAGAGGAGCGTCGACTTCATCTAATAAACAGAACGGTGCAGGATTTGATTTGAAAATTGAGAAAACAAATGCTATTCCCGTACCAGCTTTTTCACCACCTGATAACAAATTAATATTTTTTACAAGTTTACCTGGTGGTCTAGCCATTATTCTGACCCCAGTACTTAAAAGATCATTTTCTGTAAGTTCAAGGTATGCTTTTCCACCGCCAAAAATTTTAGTAAAAAAAGAATTAAGGTTAGAGTTAATATTATCAAACATCTCCCTAAATTTAGATTTAGTTTCAGAATCAATTTTTTTAATAGCATTTTCTAATGTAGAGACCGAGGATGAGAGATCTTCATATTGTTCGTCTAAATATTTTTTTCTCTCATTTTGATCTGATAATTCATCAATAGCTGCAAGATTTATGGCGCCCATAGATTCTATTTTATTTTGTATCTCTATCAAAGATTTTTCAACTTTATCATATATTTGATCTTCCATGTATTCGCTAATAGCTTTCTCAATATCTGATTTAACAAATTCACTATTTTCCATTAACGAATTTTTTTGAGTATTTTTTTCGGTATATGATAACTTTAATTTTTCAATTTCATTTTTATATTCCTCTGTTTTTTGGATTAGTTCGTTTTTTTGTTGCTCAGATAACATAATTTCTTGATCATATGAATCCAGTTTAGTACGAGACTGTGCTAATTCCTCCTCTTTGTGTCTTTTTACATCAAGAAGATTAGATAATTCAGACTTCATATCTGTGACTGGTAAATCATCAGAGTCACTCTCACTTAGCATTGATAGTTTTTTATTCTCTAATCCCTTTACTTGTGCCCTCATCCTATCTACATTAGATATCAGAGAATTTCTCTCGGCTTCAAGTGATGATGATTTCATATTTAAATCATTTTCTTGTTGATGTTTTTCTTCAATCTTCCACGCAATACTATCTGCTATTTGTTTGAATTCTACTTTTTGCTTTTCTAGTTTAATTTTTTCTTTTTTATCTTGTTCAATTCTGATTTCTATTGCTTTTATGGCCTCATTTGAATTCTGGATAGTTTTTTCGTAATCAATTATTTTAGCTTTAATATCCTTGATTTCATCTTGTTGTGATCTAACCAAATTTTGAATTCTTTTATAAAGAATTTTGAATGTATCAAAGATTTCTCTAATATTTGTAGGTATATTCTTATATACCTTATCATTATAATTTTTAAGATCAGATCTATCAATGTCCACTAAAGTGGAAGATAATTTTTCTTGTATATCTTTTGCCTGTTTGATGATTTCGCTCTTGTCATCCTTATTTTCATCATCAAGATTTTGAGATTCTAATATATTAAGCCTTTTATTTAGCAGTGCAAGAGATTTTGATGATGCTTCAATTCTAGTATTTTCAACTTCTAATTCTTTAACTGTTTCGAGTTGATTCGATATAAACTCATTATATTTTGTTTGCCAATTTTGAACAGCGAAATTAGCATCATCTTTTTCTTTATTGTTTTTTTCTAAGTCTTGAGCTAAATTTTCCAGATCTTGATGGAGTAATTTAATTTTATTATCAAAATCCTCAGATTTTCCTAAATTATCAGATATTTCTTTGTTAATTTTTTCAATATCTTGACTCATTTCCTCTATAGCTTTTTGTCGTGATGATTCAGTTTTTTGTGAGTGTTCTATATCTTTTTCACATTTAGCAATATCGCTTCCGATTGAATAAAATTCTGATTGTATTCTTGAAAAAGTATTCTGTTCATCATTAATTTTTTCTCTTAATATTTCAATGCCTTTTTCTTTATTTGTTATAGATGCATTATACTTTTCAAGCTCTATCTCATTTGCTGACCTATCTTTTGATATACTTTCAAGTTCCTTGCTTAAATCATTCCATTTGATTGCTAGTAGTTTTAATTTATAATCTCTCTCTTTTGATTTGAGTTCCGTATAAATATTTGCGGATTTTGCTTGCCTCTCAAGTTTGTTTAATTGCGATGTTATTTCTTTCATAACATCATTAAGTCTATTGAGATTTTCTTTTGTATGTTTAAGTCTTATTTCAGTCTCTCTTCTTTTCTCTTTATATTTGCTTATGCCTGCAGCCTCCTCTAGATATGTCCTTAGTTCCTCGGGCTTAGCTTCAACTAATCTAGAGATCATACCTTGTTCGATGATAGCGTAGCTCCTTGGGCCTAATCCTGTCCCTAAGAATACCTCTCTAATATCCTTTCTTCGACATCTAGTGCTATTAAGATAATAGTTTGAAGAGCCATCTCTTGATACTTCCCGTCTTATTAATATTTCTGAATACTGCGCAAATTTAGAATCTAGTGAATTATTTGAGTTATCAAAAGTAAGCTCTACAAATGCTTTACTCACTTCAGACCTGGAAGACGAACCAGAGAAAATAACATCATCCATGGAATCCCCTCGCAGATTCCTTGCTGATGACTCTCCCATTACCCAGCGTATAGCATCGATTATATTAGATTTTCCACAGCCATTGGGACCTATAATTCCTGTCAGATTACTCGGAAATGAAAGTGAGGTAGGATCTACGAATGTTTTAAAGCCTGCTAGTTTAATTTTAGTTAGTCTCATAGTAAACCCTTCATAGATTATAATATCATCTGGGCTATAATAATACTATTAGGAGTTAATCAATGATGAATCAAAAAAATATATTAGATACCTTTGATAATCCAAATATCAAAGATGACTATTTAATTAACATGGACATCCCTGAATTTACATGCTTATGCCCTCTAACAGGTCAACCTGATTTTGCGCGTTTTGAAATTAATTATGTACCTGATAAAAAATGTGTTGAGCTGAAATCACTTAAATTATATATGGCATCATACAGAGATATTGGAGCATTTCATGAGGATAATACTAATCAGGTATTGAGAGATATATCAACATTAATTAAACCAAGATTTATTAGTATTACTGGTTATTGGAAAGTTAGAGGAGGAATCACCACCACTATCACTTGTAAATATATAAAGAAAGGATGGAAAGATTCTAAGTTCTTAATTCGATGATGAGGAAATTTCTTTCTATAAAGCTAATACTAATCTTATTTTTTTTAACGCCACTAAATAATAACGCTGAGGAAAATTTACTTTATAGAGGTGGTATTTTTATCAGTGAAATTACAAAATATAGTCATGAAGCTGGTTTTACTTTTCATAACTCCAAAGTTCTCACATATGAAAAAGAAGGAAAATTCTATCTTATTTTCGGAATACCATATAAATCAAAAATTGGTAAAAATACTTACTTGCTCAAAAATGGTAATAAAGATTATCCAGTGAAATTTACAATAAATGATAAAGAGTATGCAACACAGCGTATCAGTGTTGCTAAAAAATATACAGAACCATCAGAGGAAATAATTAATAGAGTATTAAAAGAAAAAAAAGAGTTAATGGTTGCTCGGAGTAAATGGATAGATATGAAAGTAGATTTAGATTTTGTACTCCCTGTTGAGGGTATAACTACTGGAGTATATGGTACTAGGAGATTTTATAATGGCAAAGAAGGTAATTATCATAACGGTCTAGATATTGCCGCTCCTATAGGAACAGAAATAGTTGCTCCTTCAAGTGGTAGAGTTTTATTAACTGGGGATTATTTTTATAATGGAAAATTTATTTATATTGATCATGGTCAAAACCTAAAGAGCATATTTATACATTTAAATAAAATCAATGTAAATGTGGGAGATATATTAAAAAAAGGTCAAATAATAGGAGAAGTGGGTTCTACTGGAAAATCTACTGGGCCTCATCTTCATTGGTCCGTTACGCTAAATTCAGTATATGTTGATCCCGAAATCTTTATAAACAAACAAATATTCTGATAGTTTTACTTGAACACATCCATAAATAGTAGGACAATATTAAGACATTATAAAAGGAGGGTAAGAATGCCACAATATGTTATAGAAAGAGAAATACCGGGTGCGGGTGATTTGTCACAAGATGATCTTAAAGGAATCTCTCAAAAATCATGCGGTATCCTAAAAGATATGGGTACTGGAATTGAATGGGTTCATAGTTATGTAACTGGTGATAAAGTTTATTGCATTTATAATGCAGATAATGAAGACCTTATCAAAGATCATGCAAGCACAGGTGGTTTTCCTGCAAATAGTATTTCAGAAGTTAAGAATGTTATTAGCCCTAAGACAGCTGACTAACAATTATCCGATGAATAAATTAAAAACCCATTCAAATGAATGGGTTTTTTTGGTTAGTAAATATTATTCTTAGCGGAATGCCCTCGATCTTAAGACGTAAAGTAAAATAATTTACCAGATACTTAGTATATGTTTTAGGAAGTTTATCAACTTTAGAACCAGAAATTTCGATAGTAAGATGTTTACTCTTAATTTGTTTCGCAAATTTTAGACGAGTTCTCTTGTTATCAATTAATGGAGGCTGATGTTTAGCGATAGCCTCAGATAGGATTTTGTTTAGAAAAGAGGTTTTATATTCTTTATTAATAGTTTTAATCATTACGTACATCCGTTCTTTGATGCCTTTTGTATTTTTATTCTTCAAAGCTGAAGCATATACTATTGGCGTATTAGGCATTATCTGATTAAATATTTCCATGGAGTTCTTAAAATTTTTCATATTTTTATCATCTACTAAATCAATCTTGTTAACGACTATAAAATAAGGCACTCTGTGCGCATGAACAAGTTCAGCTAGAGTTTTATCTTGTTTTGATAGTTTTTCATTTCCATCAATAATCAAAATGCACAAATCAGATTCATCGAGATGAGTAATTGTGTTATTTATACTATATTTCTTTAGTGTAGATTTTGTTTGTGATTTTTTCATAATTCCAGCAGTATCTAAAAGATCAAAACTATTGTTACGATAATTAAATTTATTTTCAATTACATCTACCGTTGAACCCGCAAGATTTGAGGTAATAATTTTTTCATCTCTTATTAATCTATTTATTAAAGTTGATTTACCAGAATTAGGTTTTCCTAAGAATATTATTTTATTATTAGATTTATCCTGATATTTAATAGGCTGAATATTCTTTTTGATAATATCTTTTAAAGTATTGATTCCATAATTTTCTTTCGCTGATGTTAAAAATGTATCATCAATACCTAAAGTAAAATAATAACTTGGATATTCATTTTTTTTCAAAAGATCTGCTTTATTTATTACTAATACTATTTTCTTATTTTTTTTTCTAATTAACTTAAGTATTTCCAACTCTATACTGTTAATCTCATCCTTAGCAGAAACTACAAATAAGATAAGTTTAGAGTTAGAGATTTGATCTATTAGTTTTGATTTTGTTTTAGTATATATTTCATCATCTATATCTGTTTGGAATCCACCAGTATCATGCAATCTGACAAAATATCCTTCATCAGTTTGGATAACTCCAGACATAACGTCCCTTGTTACCCCGTGATAATTTATTACTAATGATTTTTTTTGTCCAATAAGTTTGTTAAACAATAAGGATTTGCCAACATTTGTCTTGCCGACAATTACAACTTCATCTGACATGTCATTTAATTTATATTAATTGCATTGAGTCTACCATTTTTTGATAGTATATAAAGAACTTTATCAATTAGATAGATATCGGTTTGAAAATCTAATTCATCAATTATATTTTCATAATGCAATAGGTTTCCGGTTTCTCTGTCAATTACAGCAATATCGCCTTTTGTTGAAAATGTTATAATTTTATTCCCGATAATATGAGGCTCTGTGTATAATAAATCCTCATTTAAGACAATATCCCAGTTGATACTTCCATCATATCGATCGATTGAATAAAGAGTACCTTTGCTGGAGGCCACATATACATTAGAAGTATCAAGATTTATATTTGAATGCACCGATAGTGGTATTTTCCATATAATTCCACCTGTTATGACATCTACCGCTGCCAGGTTGCCTTGATAAAATCCAACAAACAAGACTCCTTGGTCAATGATAGGCGTCATCTCTACATCTCTAAGGCTCTCTAAATCATTTCTCCCTGACCTTGGTGATATAAGACTGAGCCAGTTTAATTTTCCTGTATCACTGTTTAATGATATTAAATTACCGTCATCTCTTGCGATATAGACGTTATCGAAATCAGAGGCTATTTTAGCAGTTCCTTTAATGCTAAGTGAAATATTTCTGCCTTTATGAGTCCAATTAACCCTCTGATCTTGATAGTTAACTGACGCAACATTTCCATCACCAAGTTTAACAAAAATAGAATTACCAATACCAATACCTGGTGATGCTATTTCACTCTTGAGTTGTATATTAGTTACAGTAGGTGTTTCGATACTACTGTCATCAAATAAATTTATAGAATCAATAAAGCCACTCCCTACATTCAAATCATTAATAGAATATCCATAAAGCTTTCCGATGTTAGAACCAAAAAATAATTTCTCATCATGATAACAAAGTCCTGAAGTTACATTAATATCAATATTCTTGCTCCATAATTTGTCCAGTGACCTGATGTCAATAGCGCTTATAGTTCCTGAATTATCAATAGCATATAAAGTATATTTGTTATCATATGCTAGTTGAATAACGGTGCTATTTATTTCTCTCTCATCACCAATATCAATCGATTCCAATAAATTTATATTAAGTGTGCGTTTAGTAAGTGAATCGCTATCAAAATTTAGGAATTCAGGAAGGAAGTTTGATTCGGTAGAAGAAGATTTAGAGTTAAGAGATTCACTATTTTCTACATTATCACTATCAGAGGTTGAAGATTTCTGACTAGACTGACTTCCAAAAAGTTCAGCAATTTTTTGGGCAGGATTAGTTTTAAATGAGCATGATGATAAAAATATCAGCATGATCAGAATAATGATTAGTTTATTATTGTTCATTGATTAAACTTATTTTATTTTTAATTATTTTAATCTTATTTGGAGGAAGATCTTCATTAAGAAGTTTCATATAATACGACTTAGCCTGTACTAGTTGATTTTTCGCTAGGCTTATATCACCAAGTAACTCTATACTAAGTAAATTGGTATTATGATTTCCATGTTTTTTAATCATTATCTCAGCATCATTATATTTGCCCTCAGAAATTAATAAACGAGCTAGTCTTATTGTTGCAATACTTTTTAAGTCTTTATCATTCTGATTATCTATAATTTGTCTCAATTTATTTTTTGATTTTTCAAGATTACCATTAATGTAATAGATTTTTGCAGCATATAAGTTTGACATTGTTGTATAAGTATTTGTCGGATATTCTTTTGTCAATTCATCTGATAATGCTAAAATCAGATTATCTTCATTATTATTATACGCTGTGATTGCCTGTTCATATTTTAGCGATATTTCAAACTGAGTATTAGATTGCGTATCATTATAGTAATTATAAGAAAACCCGATACCTAACCCCAAGATAATCCCTAACAGAATATTTTTATAATTTTCTTGGAACCAACTAATTAGCTTTTCTTCGTCACTAGAATAATTATTCATAAAAATCCTGAATTTTTTTGTTTAAATCCTTAATATCAATCTTTAGATTTGTGTTTGAGCTAGTATAGTAAATTTTAATTTCATCAGACAATTTACTGCTATCAATTAATATTGCAATATCCGGATTTATCTTTTTTGCATATTTTAATTGAGATTTAAAGCTGGCACTAGTATCTGTATTGAAAAAATTGAAATTTTTATATTTTTCTCTGATTTTATTTGTGATTTTGATGAAGTTAACATTGTTCCCGCCATGCTCGTCTACAAACGGCAAAATGATATGATTGTTTTGATAGTTTTCATTCTTAAGAAGTTCAATTATCCTCTCGACTCCCATAGCTAAGCCTATAGCTGGTACGCTGGTGTCACCCAATTCATTGACAAGATTATCATATCTTCCCCCAGCGCAGATTGCGTTTTGTGCGCCTAGTTGATCTGCTTTCCATTCAAAGACTAAATCATTATAATAATCAAGGCCTCTAACTATAGAATTGTCAATAATATATTCAATTCCTAAATCCTCTAATTTTTTAACAAAATCATCAAACTTATTTTTACTATCGCTATTAATATTTTCAAGTAAATTGGGTAGCTCAGCGCATATCTTAGCAATATTTTCATTCTTGCTATCTAATAGACGAAGTGGATTCTTATTAAATGTCAGTTTAATTGGTTCTTCAAATGATTCAATTTTATCTGATATATTACTTTTAATTATTTCTTTATAATTATTACGATCAGCAAGACTACCCAACGAATTAATATGAAGTTTTATATTTTTTAAATTCAAAGATTTAAAAAATGTGCTCATCATCAGTATCAATTCAATTTCGCTGTTAGTATCATCATATCCGAAATACTCTATGCCAAATTGTGTGAATTGTCTATACCGACCCTTTTGTGGATTTTCATGTCTAAACATAGGCCCGTAATACCATATCTTTTGTTTTTTTATACCTCTGTCGTATATCATATTATGTTGAATCATGCTCCTTAAAATACCAGCAGTTCCCTCAGGACGAAGACATATGTTATCGCCATTTTTATCTTCAAACGCATACATTTCTTTATTAACAATATCTGTAGAGTCTCCAATAGATCTATTAAAAAGCTCAGATCTCTCGAGAATAGGCGTGCGTACTTCTTTTATTCCAAAAGAATTAGTTAGTGATAGTAACATTTTTTCGATATCTCTATAAAAGATAGCATCCTTTGGTAAGATATCTTGAAAACCTTTAATAGAATTAATTTTATTTCCCATACCTATTTAAAAAAAAAATTAATCTCCACATTTGCATTAATATCACTATCAGAGCCATGGATAGAGTTTTGGGTTTGATTTACTGCATATAATTTTCTTATCGTCCCGCTATCAGCTAACTCTGGATTTGTATTTCCTATTAGTTTCCTAAATTGAGAAACTGCATTATTTTTATGAAGTAATAGAACTATAATTTTACCTGATGTCATATAGTCTATGAGTGATTCAAAAAATGATTTTCCTTTATGAATTTCATAAAACGTTTCAGCTTCAACTGCATTAAGATGATATGATTTTATTTGGCTTACAACGAAATCATTTTCCTCAATTATACTTATTATTTTTCCTATTAAATTTCTTTTTACTGCATCAGGTTTAATAATTGCAAGCGTTTTATTAGTCATTCCTCACGCTCCTCAATCCATGCCATTTGTATTGCTTCAAGTATTTTTTCACTCGAATTCTCAGGTGTGTCTTCAAAATCATCAAGATTACAAACCCAATTATGTAAATCTGTAAATCTAACATACTGTGGATCAGTATCTGGATACTTTTCATCTAATGCTATTGCTATATCAAGACTATCAATCCATTTTAACATTAGTGATTCTCCGATGCATGATTGATAGTATACTTTGGTATCTCAATTATGAGATCTTTGTCATTAATAATAGCTTGGCAACTTAATCTTGAACTTGATTTTAAACCCCAGGCTTTATCTAAATAGTCATCTTCATCTTCAGTAGGTTCGGTAAGAGAATCAATTCCTTCAACAACATATACATGACATGTCGTACAAGCACAAGATAACTCACATGCGTGCTCTATTTTTATTCCATTATCAAGAGCAGCGCGACATATGCTAATACCATTTGGTGCTTCGAATGTCGCTCCTTCTGGACAATAATCAGGATTTGGTAAAATAGTAATTTTTGGCATTTGTTCTATAGTATATCATCTACCCCTTTTCCTTCAATCAATGTCTTTATACTAGCATTCATCCTTCGTTCTACATAAAACTCTGAGATTTTTTCAAGGTTTTTAATTTCCTCAACAATTTGTTCAGCATTTTCACTTTTTAAAACTAATTTTAATTTATCGAGCTGTGTTTTGATCGCATTTAATTCGCTATTTTTTAAGAGTTCTGCGCCATCACTCTCAAGAGCTTGTTCAAGAGCATATATTACTCTTTCTCCCTCAACTTTACACTCTTTGAGTTTCCTTAATTCTAGGTCCGTGTTTGCACTTTCATTTGCATCATCAACGATTGATAATATGTCTTCATCACTCAAACCGAATGATGGTTTAATATCTAATGACATACTTGATTTAGAATGAATTTCAAAAGCATTAACTATCAAAATACCGTCAGCATCAATTTGAAAAGATACTTCAATTCTAGGTGCGCCTGCAACCATTTGAGGTAGATCATTCAATATAAATTTTCCTAATGATCTACAATCAGCTACAGATTCTCTCTCACCTTGTAAAACATGTATTAATAATTTAGTCTGACCATCTTTGAATGTTGTAAAAGTTTTTTTTGCAGATGAAGGAATTGGAGTATTTCTAGGAATAATTTTTTCAACAAGTTCCCCATATGTTTCGATACCTAGTGATAAAGGCAAAACATCTAACAGCAGCATATCTTCTTTAGAATTACCTGATAAATTACTAGCTTGTATTGCAGCTCCTTGACTAACAACTAAATCAGGATTTATATTATTGAGAATTTTTATTTGATAATTTTCCTCGAGCTTTCTTTTAATTAATTTCAATCTTGTTGAGCCACCAACAAGTATTATATTTTCTATTTCATTTTGATTTATCTCTGATTCATCAATAGCCTGATTCATTATTTCTATTGTTTTATTGATAAATGGTGATGCAATATTTTCAAGTTCATCAAAAGATAAATCAATTGCTTTATCATTAATTATTTCGCATACATTTTTAGCAGTTTCATTAACTCTCTCTTTAATAGATCGGCACAGAGATTTATAGGTAGAGATTTTGATATCTTCTGTAAGCGAGTATTTGGATTTAAGATATTTGAAAATTGCAATATCTATATCATCGCCACCAAGTTCTGTATCTCCTTTTGTTCCTATAACTCTAAATATACCATTTTCTAAGGATAAAATTGAAACATCAAAAGTTCCTCCGCCAAAATCATAAACTATAAATATTCCGTTATTTCCAGTATCCAATCCATATGCAATAGCAGCAGCTGTTGGCTCATTTATTAATCGCATGACTTCTATACCAGACAATTGTGCAGCTATTTTTGTTGCTTGTCGTTGAACGTCATCAAAATAAGCTGGAACTGTTATAACAGCACCCGCAAGATTATCAGATTGTGATGACTCAGCTATTTTTTTCAAATGAGAGAGAATAAAAGATGATATATCAATGGCAGTATACATTTGATCATTAATTTTAAGTGCTGGCATATTATTTTTTTCAGAAAATTCAAAATTAAACATTTCCTGGTAAGATGATATTTCTGTGAGATTCTTACCCATGATTCGTTTGATGGATGAGACATAAAATGCCGGATTATCTAAAGCATCTACTCCAACATCAAACCCATTAGATTTGAAATTAACAGATGAGGGAATTAATTCTCTATTTTTATCTTTAAATACAGTAAAACTTCCATTTTCATACTTAGAGATAATAGAATTAGTTGTACCCAGATCAATACCAACAACAAAATCTTTTTTATTTCCTTTGGATTGATTATTAGGTTCTGATATTTTTATTAAAGCCATCTTAAATTACATTATTGAGTTGCTTGATACTTTTTTTATAAAACTTTAATTTTGATAAGTTTTCGTATGCATCACTATATTTATTTGCATCTATTAATTTTTTTATATCCAAAATTAAATCATGCATATTCTTACCTATTTCCTTAATAAACAAATCTATTTGAGATTTATCATAATTATCTGGTGACACTGATTCAATGAAGTCACTAATTTCTAGTTGCTTCATCAAAAAACCTTTATCTTTAAAAGAAACAGAATCATCAATAGAAAATCCTTTAATTGTTAGAATATACTCTATTCTTGTTTCAATATTCTTAAGTATCTTATAACCATCATTAACTTGAGAGGATATTCTCAATGCGCTAGTTTGTTCAGCAGATGTCGCTTTCACAAAGTTGTCAGGGTGTAGCCCTTTTTGGAGTTTTTTATAATTTATTTCAAGTTTATCAATATTAACGTCTACAGACACCGGTAAATCAAAAAGATCAAAAAAATTTCTTTTCCCGTCGCTCATTAAACATTAAAACTCTCGCCGCACCCACAAGTATCTTTTGCATTAGGATTGTCAAATTTAAAACCTTCATTAATTCCCTCTTTACCATAATCAAGTCTTGTTCCTTTCAGATAAGCATAACTTTTTGGATTGACAATTAAGGTTACTCCTTGATCTACAAAAACTTTATCATCCTTGTCAATTTTATCAGCAAATTCAATCACATATGCTAAACCAGAACATCCTGTCGTTTTGACACCTAGTCTGACGCCTATTCCTGACCCTCTCTCTTTAAGATGGTTCATGACATGTACTGCTGCATTTTCAGTTATTGATATACTCATTAGTGCGCTGACCACTTAACACTATTTAAATCTATTCCATCCTTATACATTTCCCAAAGCGGTGATAGTTCTCGCAACTTTGCAACAGCTTCCTTAATTAGAGAAACTGAATAATCAATTTCTTCTTCTGTTGTATACTTGCCTATACTAATTCTTAATGAGCTATGAGCTAGCTCATCACTTCTGCCAAGTGCTCTAAGCACATAACTAGGCTCTAAACTCGCAGAGGTACAGGCAGAACCTGATGAAACAGCCATATCTTTAATTGCCATAATTAAACTTTCGCCTTCAACAAAATTAAAACTAACATTAAGATTTCCAGGAATACGTTGCTTCATATCTCCATTAAGATAAATCTCTTCAATAGAATTCAAACCATTCCATAACTTATCTCTCAATATAGAAATTCTTTTATTATCAGATTCCATCTCTTCTTCAGCAATTTTAAAAGCTTCTCCCATCCCTACAACTTGATGAGTAGGTAGTGTACCAGATCTAAAGCCACGCTCATGTCCGCCACCATGCATTTGGGGTTGTAATCGTATTCTAGGTTTTCTTCTAACATATAGAGCCCCTATGCCTTTTGGACCATAAACTTTGTGTGCGGATAAAGATAATAAATCTATATTATATTTATCAACATCTATATCGACCTTACCTGGGCTTTGTGCTGCATCAACATGAAAAACTATTTTGTTATCTCTACAAATTTTTCCTATCGTCTCTAGATCTTGTATTACTCCTATTTCATTATTTACATGCATTATAGATATAACTGTAGTAGTTGGTTTAATTAAGCTCTTAAGCTCATCTATATCTACCAATCCATTATCTTTAGGATTCATATATGTCACTTCAAAACCCTCGGTTTCTAAATGACGCATAGTATCAAGGACAGCCTTATGCTCAGTTGTAAGTGTGATTAGATGGTTACCTTTTTCTTTATAAAAGTGTGCTGCACCTTTAATTGCCAAGTTGTCTGATTCAGTTGCACCACTAGTCCAAACAATCTCCTTTTTATTTGCTTTTATTAATTTAGCGACATGACCACGCGCTTCATCAATTAATTTTTCACTTTCCCATCCGAATGAATGAGATCTAGAGGCTGGATTACCAAAAACACCCTCTTTTGTTAAACATTCCGACATCTTCGCTGCTACTCTTGGGTCGACTGGCGTCGTGGATGAGTAGTCAAGATAAATTGGAATAGTTAAACTATTATTTTGTTTCATAAGCGTTGACATTTTTACTCTCCCTGTAAATTATAATTTTTTTCACATCTTCTCTATCAGAAATATCGCCTAATGTAATTGTGCGCATGTATTCTGAAATCTTTTCATTCAATTCTAACCATATGAAATGTGTTAAACACGGCTTATCTTTATGACAATTCATAGCGCCACCGCATTGTGTTTGATCTATCCTTTCGTCAACGGCGGTGATAATATCCATGAGATTAATATCAGAAGGGTTTTTATTCAGAGAATATCCTCCTCCCGGACCTCTAATACTTTTTACTAAGCCTGATGATTTCAATTTAGCAAATAGTTGCTCTAAATATGACAAAGATATCCCTTGCCTAGTATTTATCTCACTTAATGATACTGGTGACTGATTACCATACAATACAATATCTGACATTGCTATTATTGCGTATCTTCCTTTTGTCGATAATTTCATAACCGTATTTTTATATTTCTCCAGTCGTAATTATCCTATTACCTACTATTTTAGTCAACTATTAATTTTTTACGTATTGAGGCAAGCATCCCGTGTAGAATATTGATTTCATCTTTTTCAAGCATCGCTTTATTAAAAATAATATGAATTTTCTTTAAGAGAGATTTATAGTTTTTGTCGTTAACGAAACCAGTGTCCTTTAAAATAGATATTAATTCCGAGTAATAATAATCCCTTTCTTTTGATGTGGCTAAATCTTTTACCGAGGTGTTTGGTTTCTTTTTAATATTGTTTGTTAGAAATAGTTGATACGTGAATAGTTGAACTGCAGCTGACAAATTCAATGACGATGTAGTACTGTGTGTCTCAATGTTAACAAGATAATCACATTGATGCAGATCATCATTGGTAAGACCAGTTCTTTCGTTACCAAAAACTATATTATATGTATAAGAATTATTTGATTTAATGTAAGTAGCTAAATCATCTAAACTCATTGAAGGCAATGGAACTTTTCTATCTCGCGCCGAAAAACCGACAGTAATCATATTTTTTTCAAGCGCATTTGATAAACTATTATAAACATTAGCATGATCTAAAATATTCTTACATCCTACCGATAATGCATCAGCATGACTAGATGGAAATTCTTTCGGATTAACAAGACTTAATTTATTGAAACCCATAACGCCCATTGCTCTTGCTACAGAACCTATATTACCAGGATGAGATGTATTAACGAGAACAATATTTATATTTTCAAACATAATGTAGTACTATTATATCTAAACAAGTAGAATACATGCAAGCAAGACTCAATATCGCAAAAAAAAGTTGTATAGAAATATATAAAGCTATAAACAGTTTAATATCTTCTAAAGATGAACAATATTTCATAAACATATCAGAAACTGAACACAAAAATTATTTCGAGGATAAAATGCAACAAAATATTAAGAACGCATATGGTATGGATAATAAAGATCTTGTATATTCTAAAAATATTAAATTATTAGATGATGTATATTATTGGATTATTAACCCAATAGATGATATTGAAAATTATAAAGAGAGAAACAGATACTTTTCTACGTCAGTAGCTATCTGCAAGAAAAAAGAAATACTAGCATCTGCAATTATCAATAATGATGATGGTACATTACTGACTTCAATAAAAGGTAGTGGTGCATTGCTTGAAAATACTAAACTCCGTTGTGATGATTTTGTAACAAGTGAGAATTTTATTTCTAACATTAGTAGCCTAGAAGATAAATTATTAGATGCTAATTATGAGATGATATATGGTCAGGGAACTATAACTAATTTAGTTGATCTAGCGAAAGGTGATTTTGATTTTGCAATTTTTGAAAATATTGAGATGTCTGATGTTGCTGCCGGAATCCTGCTCTGTAAAGAAACTGGTTTTATTATTAGCAGTTTAAACGGCAGAGAGGTTAGTCTAACCAATAATGAATCAATAGTAATCTATCGTCCTAATGAACAAAAAATAGTAAGACGGATTATCGATAATTATTTTTGATCCTCGCTTTGGACTTGAACGCCTAGATAAATCAAACTAGAACCAGCAACAAAAATCGATGAATAAGTTCCTATCAGTACCCCAACTATCATTGCTATTGCAAAGTTTGTTACGGCAATACCGCCTAATAACAGAAGAGAGACAAGTACGAATAATGTCGTTAGCGATGTTACAACCGTTCTATTCAATGTCTGATTGATTGAAATATTTAATATTTTCATAAAAGAACTCTCTCTTATAGTTCTTGTATTTTCTCTAATACGATCAAATACAACAATCGTATCGTTTAAAGAATAGCCAATCACTGCTAAAATTGCTGATAACACACTCAAATCGAACTCTAGCTGTATTAAAGAAAATATTCCTACGGTGATGATTACATCATGAATGAGTGCAAAGATAGCGCCAATACCATATAAAAATTCAAATCTAAATCCTATATAAACTAAAATACTCAGTAAAGCTACTAGCATAGCCCATTCACCTTTGTCTCTTAATTCAGAACCTATTTGTGAACCTACAAACTCTAGTTTCATTAATTTATATGATTGATCTTCGAGATTCTGAAGTAAGAATTCATTTATGTTTTTCTCATTTACAAATGAGTTTTCTTGAAATTTAACAATGACCTCATTTTTACTCCCATAGTATTGAAGTACAGGTTTTGCAAGATTACTTTTTGAGAGTTTTTGTGAAAGGTTATCAATTTCTACATTATCTTGAAATTTAAGCTGTACAATGTAACCACTAGAGAAATCTATACCCCAATTGATTCCTTGATACAAAAAACTACCTAGACTTAAAACGATTAGAATCCCAGATAATATAAGTGCAAAAAACCTTTTTTGTATAAAGTTATAATCAACAACATTTTTAAATATTTTTATCATTATATTGAGAGTCCTGTTTGTTTCTTATTTTCATAAATTATACTAACAATCGCTCTAGTTCCAATTATTGAGGTGAACATAGACGATAAAATACCAATTACGAGTGTTACTGCAAAACCTTTAACAACACCGGTGCCAATAGTTAAAAGCGATATCGCTGCTATCAGAGTTGTGATATTAGCATCAGATATTGTAGAGAATGCTTTTTTATAACCTGCATAGATACTTGAATTAGGACTATTACCATTGAGAATCTCTTCTCTTATTCTCTCGAATATCAGAACATTAGCATCTACAGCCATACCAACTGTTAAAACTATTCCAGCAATTCCTGAGAGCGTGAGCGTGGCTTGAAACACAGATAATATTGCAATTATTATTATTAAGTTTGCAAAAAGAGCTATGTTCGCAATAAAACCAAAAATTCTGTAATAGAAAAACATAAATAAAACTACAAGCAACATTCCAAAATACATGGAATTTTTACCTGCCAAAATATTTTCCTCACCCAAACTTGGTCCTACAGTCCTCTCTTCCACAATTTCCATAGGAGCGCTTAATGCTCCAGATCTTAAAAGTATCGATAGATTTTGTGCTTCTTCGCGATTTAGACCAGTAATTTGGAAGCTTTTACTGAATGCCTCTCTTATTACTGCAATATTTATAACTTCTTCTTTATTTTTCTCAACGAAGACAACGGCCATGCGCTTACCTATATTTTTCTGAGTAGTTTTCAACATTTGATCAGCGCCATAATCACTAAGAGTTACAAAGACTGCAGGCGAATTAGTTGTAGAATCGAAACCCGAGTTAGCATTTTTTATATCAGCTCCACCAACAATTATCTTTCTAGATAGAAGGACTGGCGATCCGTCTCTTTGTTTATATAGTTTAGATGAATTTATCGAGGGTATGTTTTGATTAAGAGATTGTAACCAGTCTTCAGGTGTTCCTTTAGTAAGCCTAAACTCTAATGTAGCAGTAGAACCAAGAATATTCTTTGCTCTTGTTGAATCTTGAAGTCCAGGTAATTGAACAATTATTCTATCTTTACCTTGTTTTTGGACTATTGGCTGAGAAACTCCTAATTCATCAACCCGAGATCTAAGTATAGTAAGATTCTTAGCTATAGAACTCTTTAAATCTCTAGATAGTGCCTCGTCGGAAATCAATATATTAAGGTTGCTATTAGAGTCTGGCATTATAATAAAGTCACGAGTATTAGATTCTAATAATGTTTTAGCAGAATCTAAAGTTTCACTATCTTTAAAGATGATTCGTAATTGATCTTTACTTCTCTCAAACGATTTATATCTAATTTTATTCTCAATTAATTCTTTCTTTATATCTGATTCAAATTCTCTTAATAAGTTTTTTTTAATGTTAGACTCATCAACTTGTAATAAAAAGTGAACGCCGCCCTTCAAGTCTAAACCAAGGAACATAGGAGAAGCACCTATTTTCGCAAGCCATGCCGGGATATCTGTATAAGTGACAAGCGTATAGTCAAAATAACTATCAATGACGCTTAAATTGTTATATGCATCTAGTTGAGCATCAATAGAATTATAGGTATAAATTAGCTTATTATCTTGTTCGATAATTTTATTATTATCATTTGTGAGATACTTAGAATAGTCTTGTTTGAAGTTTTCAATATTTTTACTATCATTTATTAATATCTCTATACCAGGATATGACTTATAAAAGTTTGGAAGAGCATATATTGTAGCACTAATCAAAACAAATAAAACAAGTAAATATTTCCAGCGTGGGTAACTTTCCATTATTTGATAGAACCAATTGAATTTTTTGGCAGAATTTTACTTATTGATGATTTTTGTAATTTAATTTCTACATTATCCGATATTTTTATCTGAACATAGCTTTCTCCAACTTTTATAATTTTCCCTAAGATTCCTCCTGCAGTAGCAATCTCATCACCAACTTTGATTTGAGTCAGCATTTTTTTGTGTTCCTTCATTTTTTTTGATTGTGGTCTTATTAAAATAAAATACATCAACACTAAAATAAAAATAGGTAATAGAAAACCTAATGCCGATGGTTCTTGTTGAGATGGTGCTGCTATCGCATATGATATGATATCCATTTATTCAACCTCCGAATAATAAAACTCAATTTCCTTTATTAACTCATCTAGTGTATCAGAAATTATTGAATTTCTAATTTTTCTCATTAATTCCTGATAAAAGTATACATTATGAATACTAATAAGTCTCCCTGCTAAACCATCATTACATTTATCGAGATGCTTTATGTATGCTCTGCTATAATTTTGACATGTAAAACATTTACAATCTTTATCAATTGGATCAAAGTCATTTTCATAAATACTATTGCGGATGTTAATAGGTCCTTTGAAGGTAAAAATTTGCCCGTTTCTGCCATTTCTAGTTGGAATAACACAATCGAACATATCAATTCCACTTTGAACAGCATAGATGATGTCTAGTGGTTTTCCAATACCCATGAGATACCGTGGTCGATCTGATGGCATTTTTGGCGCCATATGTGACACTATTTCGTTTCTAATTTTACTGGGCTCACCTACAGATAGTCCCCCAAGGGCATATCCATCAAAATCTAGCTTGTTTAAATTTTTCATAGATTCTTCTCTTAAATCTTTATACATACCACCTTGAACAATACCAAAAAGCGGTGACTGTGAGTCGTTAGCCTTTTTAGATAACTCTGCCCAATCTAGTGACAATCTCATAGATTCATTTGCTTTGTCTTTGTCAACAGGATACGGAGTACACTCATCAAATATCATCATGATATCGCTTCCAAGAGCAATTTGAGTTTTTATTGATTTTTCTGGGGTCATAATGATCTCATCACCATTATATGGTGATTTAAATACCGCAGCATCCTTATTAACTTTAACATTCTTGCTTAGACTGAAAACTTGATAGCCTCCAGAATCAGTTAGTATAGGTTTATCCCAATTCATAAACTTATGAAGATGTCCGCCCCTAGTTATAACATCCAAACCAGGTCTAAGCATGAGGTGATATGCATTACAGAGTAAGATTTCACATCCGCACCTTAATAAATCTTCACTTGATAAAGATTTGACAGAACCATATGTCCCAATTGTCATAAATGTAGGTGTTTGAACATTTCCATTTTTCAATTCTAGATAACCGCTTCTTGCATTTTTATATTTTTTCTTTATAGAGAATTTCATAGCATTTTATCAATGAACATACTGTCGCCATAGCTATAAAACTTATAATCATTTTCAATAGCAGATTTATATAGAGTCATTAAATAGTTAAAATCTATGAAAGATGAAACTAATAAAAGAAGAGTAGATTTTGGAAGATGATAATTTGTTATTAGGCAATTAATGGCTTTAAAGTTGTAACCAGGCGTAATATATAAATCTACTTCTCCCTCGTAATCATTTTGTATTTTTTTTGTAAAGCAATACTCTAGAACCCTTGTGACTGTAGTCCCTACTGCAATAACTCTTTTATTAAGTTTTTTTGCTTTTATAATCTTATCAATCACTGATTTAGAGATTTTAAATTTTTCAGATCCAATATCATGATCATTGATTCTATTAGTTTTGATTGGTCTAAATGTATTATAACTAATATTGAGAGTACAATAGTCAACATCTATACCTTTTGAAATAAGTTTTTTAATTAAATCTTTTGTAAAATGTAAACCTGCTGTAGGAGCTGCTACAGATCCGTTAACTTGAGCATATACAGTTTGGTAGGTTTTTTTATCCTCAAGATTAGCTGGGCGTTTAATATAATTAGGAAGGGGCATTTCTCCATGAGTTTCAAGTATTTCATGTATGCTTTTGTCAGATAAATTTTGTAAAAATATTTTATTATTCATTATATTATCAACTTTGAAGAAAAATTTTTTCTTGAAATTTAATATTATACCTATTGCTGGTCTTCTTGAGGATTTAAAAATTGCTTCAAAGCATCTTTCATTGACGTCAGAAGAGTATAATATTTCTACTCTACCACCTGATTCCTTCTCTAAAATAATTCTCGCGGGAATGACACGAGTATTATTCAATATCAATACATCTCCAGCCTCTAGAATTTGATCAAGCTGATTGAAATTCGTATGTTGCACATTAGCTTTTGTAACATACATCATTTTTGAATCGGCCCTATTCAATTTAGGTTTTGTTGCTATCCTATCGCTTGGAAGATGATAATCGTAGTACTCTGTATCTCGTGAATCCATGATTATCGATAATATCCACAATAGCAGTGAAGTCAAGTTCTCTATATTAGTCTTTTCTTATATTGATTTAGAGTTAATATTTTGTTTAAATGAGATATGAGTTTAGTAAAAAATTTTCCACACAATGGTATAGTCACTGTCAATAGGGTTATTCTAAAGGATGAATATACTCTTGATGATTTACAGTTACGAGTAGCCGAGATGTGTGAAAATGTCAAAACATATCATTCTGAAACTGGTTTCGTTGGTGGAATGGTAGTTTTAAACAGTGGACAAATATCCAATGAAGGCAGTGATGTAGGCAAAGCTCTTGATAGCGATTTAAAAAATAAAGAAGCTTTAATTATAACTTTCTGGAAATCTTATGATGATCATGAGAATTCACATAAAAGCGAGACATTTCAACCATTGTTTCAGAGAGTAATTGATGTATGTGAGAATGGTAATGAGGAAATTGTTTATGATATGTTATGGCAAGGGGAGGCATACACGCCAGAGATGGCTAAAAAAGCTCAGTCTGCAAAAGAGAATAATTAAACAATAGGAGGATTCTTTTTGTTAGTCCTCTTATGTCGACCGCCAATAAGTTTATGTTTTTTAAGCTTTTCTTCAAGACCATCAAGCGTTGTATCTTTCAAAGAGAGTTCTCTAGATAATTGAATCTGTTTAATAATATACATAATCACTACGAGTAGGATAACAATAACTGAAACAATTATTAAAAAATTATTCATAAGTTAATATTATCATAATTTTAATGGATACGGTGATTTGTTATAATAGAGTAAATGCCACTGTGGTGGAATTGGTAGACACGAGGGATTCAAAATCCCTTTTTCGCAAGAAAGTATCGGTTCGAGTCCGATCAGTGGTATTAAGGAAAATATATGAATTATAAATATAAAGTGTATGGACTAGGAAATTCTCTTTTAGATTATGAATATCTAGTTCAAGATTCTATGCTTGATGAATTAGAAATAAAAAAAGGAACAATGTTGTTAAATGAATTTGACAAACATCAAGAAATACATAAGTTCATCAAAGATAATGCAGAGATTCAAAAGATAGTCCCGGGAGGATCTGTTGCAAATTCTATCTACTCGATGTCGCAATTTAATAGCAATGTTTGTTTTACTGGCAAAGTTTCAAATGATCAAACAGGTAAAACGTTTGTTGAATCACTAAATAGTTCTAATGTAACAACAAAAGTTTCTGAAATTAACGACTCTACAAGCGGCGAGTGTTTAGTATTAATTACTCCCGATAATGAAAGAACGATGAATACATATCTTGGATCATCAAGTTTACTATGTGAAGAAGATATATCTGAAAGCCTAATTTCAGATTCTAAATATCTTTTAATTGAAGGATATCTGGTAAGTGGTCAATCTACTCTAAACAGTTGCATGCATGCTATTGCGCTCGCAGCTAAGATGAATAGACAAATTGTGATAACTCTCTCGGACCCGAATATAGTTAATTTTTTTCATGATGAGATACAAAATGTAATAAACAAAAATATGGATATGATTTTTTGTAATGAACAAGAAGCTTTGAACATAAGTAAGAGCAATAATATTGATGAAGCAATAACTTTTTTAAAAAAATATACGGATAAGCTCATTGTTACGCTTGGAAGAAAAGGTGTTGTGTATATAGATAATCATAATATGCTAAAAATCGATGGGCATGATGTTCAATCAAAAGACTTCACTGGTGCTGGCGATATGTTCTTGGGTGCCTTCATGCATATGTTTGATGAGGATAAAAATAATATTAATGAATCACTCACATTTGCAAATTTGTGTGCTTCAAAAATTATACAAGTTTATGGTGCAAAATTTGATGATAAGTCTGAATATCAAACACTAATCAATAGATTTAATAATTGACTTAATAGTAGCATCTGGATTATCTGACTCTGTTACTGCTCTACCTAAAACTAAATAGCTAGCCCCTAATTTTACTGCATCTTGTGGAGTGAATGCTTGTTCATGATCATCTTTGTTTTGATTAAGTCTAATTCCAGGTGTAACATATTGAAAATCATCATCAGATATTCCTATTTTTGAGATATCCCCTGGAGAACAAACTATCCCATCCATTCCACAATTATATGCTTTAAGCGCTAAATGATTAACAAGAGATGACCTTTCATTGAAATTGTATATGGAGAGATCATCGTTATTGAGACTAGTCAATGCAGTAACTCCTATCAATTTACCAGAAGGATTGCTCTCATCTCTAGCTTTAAGAGCTGCTTTAATCATTCTCTCTCCTCCTTGAATATGAATGTTAAGCATCCATACACCTAAATCAAATGCAGCTCTACAAGCTTTATAAACAGTTGTAGGTATGTCGTGAAACTTAAGATCCAAAAAAATTTCAAAGTCTTGATTCTGTAGGTTTTTTATAATACTACCTCCGTATCTTGTAAAAAGTTGTTTACCAACTTTCAATCTACATTGAGTTGGATTGATTTGATTGCACAGAGAATCTACATCGGTAATAGAATCATAGTCTAGAGCAATAATTATTTTTTTATCGAGCATTAAATGAATTTTCCTCAATGATGTCAATATTTGTCTTAGGAATCGCTTCATTCCAAGTATTACATTTAGGACATAACCAGTTAAGTATACTTGATTTATATCCGCAATTGTTACAAAAGAAATGGGTATGATTAGAAAAAATAGTTTTAGATGATTGTATCAGATCATTGAATGATTGATTGCCACTAGTTTTATTTGCTATCGCAAAAGTATAATTAATAAGAAAGTTAGTAACCTCATTATGATCTTTATGTTGCTGAATATAATAATTCGCTAGCTGATTATCTTTTTCATAAAACAAGAAAAGATAAACATCGGGTATGAAAGGTAGATCACTCTTCTTAGCAATATCTGTTATGGTTTTCATAATCATGCTGCTATTGTTATATCTTTTTGCTAACTCAATGATCTTGGATACAATGAATTTACAAAATTTATAATTTTGATTAATTGCTAGATAGTAATATTGAGATGATGCATTAATATCATTATGAGAATAGTATTTTGCAAGCTGAAGATTAGCCCTCATACATGCAGGATCCGTCTTAATTGCTTTTTTAGACATAGTAACAGACTTCTCTACTTCAGAGTTTTTATAATACTCCGAAGACATCTCGCAGTAATATTGTGAGAGAAGTACTTCTGGCTTATGGTTATTAATAGAGGCAGATTTTGATTTTTCTACCATTTTTAATGCATTACTCCAATCATTTGTAGACTCATAGAGCTTTATAAGTTCTTCTTGACAAGAATGTTTATACTTTGATATTTCAGATAAGTTTTTGAATATTTTTTCAGATCTATCATACAAACCAGCTGAATGAAAATCTTTTGCTAATTCATAAAGTGCCTGATTTTTTAGTTCACTTTCTAAAGTTGGTCTAGATAACAAATTTTGATGTATCAAAATAGCTTTATCAAACTCTCCTCTTTTCCTATAAAGTCCTCCAAGAGCTAAATGTGTTTCTACTGTTGAGCTGTCTACATCCATTAATGCAGTAAATATTTTAAAAGCTTTATCTTCTTCGTTATTTAATAAATAGTTTAAACCTCTGTAGTATTCCGCATTAAATATATTTTTTGTAACTTTTTGTTTAGGTTTTAAATAGATGTAAGTTATTATCAGTATTAATGCTGCAGTTGCAAGTAACGCATAAGTCATTAATGATCATCTCTAAGTGGATTTTTTCTCATACTATCAATTTCATCTTCTTTAATTTTAACTGTTTTTCTCAATGTTATATTCTCATGTTTATGCTTGATATATGCAGACAAGAAAAATAATAATGCCAGGAATGATCCCAGAAGAAAACTAATCAGGAGAAACATAGGAATCGGAGCTGAATACTTCTGAAAGTGTAAATTTAGCTCAATTATCTCACTATTAAGCATCGAAATAGTAATTGATAGCGCTATGAATATTAGCGTGATTAAGAATATAATAATTCTAAACATATATTGATATATTATTCTATATAATCAATAAATTGAAGAAATAATGATTAATTTTTATTATCTACTCTAGTCCTAAGTTCTTTGCTCGGCTTAAAGTGTACATTACTTCTCTTTTCCAGTGCCACATGTTCTCCCGTTTTTGGATTACGTGCAGTTCTGGAATTATAATGGTGCAAAGAAAAAGTTCCAAAACCTCGAATTTCTATTCTCTTGCCAGTGTACAGAGAGCGCGATATGTATGATATTACTTTTTTAACAGAGTAGTCTATGTCTGATGTTGTTAGGGATTCTATTTTTTGATTTATTTGATTGATTATGTCAGATTTATTAATGATCATTTGGTACTTCTACTTTAATCGGAATCTAATTGTTTAATACCTAATGACACTCTCTCACGCTCTGCGTCTACAGATAATATTATTGTTTTAACTTGATCGCCTTTTTTATATTTTCTGAGCTCCTCTTCTTGGTTTTCACTTTTAGTAATATCTGTCACATGGATCAAACCATCTATACCACCATCTAATCCAACAAAAATACCGAAATCAGTCACAGACTTGATTTCGCTTTCAAGAATATCTCCTTTATTGTATTTCTCTTCAAAATTAACCCAAGGATTTTCTTGACACTGTTTAATGCTGAGTGAAACGCGTCTTTTTTCATCATCAATTTCTATAACTTTAACTTCTACATCATCATTCAATGCAGCCACTTTGTTAGGATTTATGTTTTTGTTAGTCCAATTTAATTCAGATGTTCTCACTAATCCTTCAATGTTATTTCCTAAATCTACAAAAACTCCATAATCTGCAATATTAGTAACTTTTCCTGTATATTTACTTCCGAGTTCGATTAAATCTTTAACTTTATCCCAAGGATCTTCCTCTAACTGCTTCATACCAAGACTAACTCTGTTTTTGTCAGAATCATATTTTAAAACTTTCACTTCAATTTCGTCACCTAGTTTTAGCACTTCGCTAGGATGATTTATCCTTCTCCATGAAATATCTGTTATATGGAGTAATCCATCTATTCCTCCTAAATCTATGAATGCCCCATAATCAGTTAAGTTTTTAATAAATCCTCTAACAACTTTACCTTCTGTATAGTTTGAAGCAACTTCCTCTGGTGTTGATATTTGATCTTGTAGTACAGCTTTTCTTGATAATACGATATTATTCCTTACCTTATCCATTTTTATAATTTTAAAATCAAGCGTTTTACCCTCAATATAATCCACTTCTTTATTAGGTCTTATATCAACGAGAGAGCCAGGCAAGAAGGCTTTGACGTTCATCAATTCGACAGTAAATCCACCTTTAACCTTACCGCATACTTTGCCTTTAATGATTTCTTGAGATTGTTGGATCTTTTCTAATTCATTCCAAACTTTAGTTCTTTTGGCTTTTTCTCTAGATAGAATTGTTTCACCATATCCATCTTCTACCATATCTAATACAACTTCTACAGTATCACCTAATGAGATTTCAAGTTCGCCATCTGAACTAGTAAATTGATTTCTAGGAATGATACCCTCAGATTTGAGTCCCGCGCTTATAACAATAAAATCTTCTTTTATATCGATAACCGTAGCATTGACAATACTTCCTGGTGTCATATCAATATCTTTGATACTCTCCTGAAAAAGTGATTCAAACTCTGACTGCATTAAAATATTTTCCTCATACTAAATAATCAAGCAATTCATATATTATACAATTCAAGGATTTTATCAAGGATTGTCTCAAGATTTAGATCAGTAGAGTCGATTATATGTGCATCACTAGCTAATTTTAATGGCGATATATCTCGATTTTTATCACTATCATCTCTTTCAGCTATCTTATTTTGTATATCTGTTAGCTTAACATCCAAACCAGATGCGATTAATTCTCTGTATCTTCTCTCTGCTCTAACTTCAATACTTGCGGTCATAAATATTTTTAATTTTGCACCTGGAAAAACTTTTGTCCCCATATCTCTTCCGTTTGCAATTAAACCAGGTTTACTCACACAAGAATGTTGGAGCATCAATAGAGCTTCTCTGACAATAGAATACTGTGAAACAATTGACGCTTGTTGGCCTATATCCTCTGTATAAAGTTTATTAGTAATATCACTATTATTAAAATTTACTCTGAAATATTTTTGCTCATCAGGTATTAGTGCAATTTTATTAATCATATTAGTTATGTTATGCGAAGAATCAAAGTTCACATTTTCATTAACTTTTATATATCCCATTGCTCTATAAAGCATTCCGCTATCTAATAAATAAAAATCGAGTTCTTCAGATAACATTTTGGAAATTGAAGTTTTGCCTGAACTAGCATCACCATCAATAGCTATCACAGGTACTTCAATCATATCTCATAAACCTCAACATTTATCTTTCTTAAAGTATCAACAAAGTTAGGGAATGAGGTTGCAATATTTTTAGTCTTTAATATCGTAATAGGTTTCGAAGAAATTATACCAGAAATAGCGAATGACATCGCAACTCTATGATCATCAAAACTATCCACAATACCACCATTTATTTGACCACCAATTATGCTAATACTTGATTCTGTGGACAAAACATCTATTCCTAACTCTCTTAGACCTTTTTCCATTGATAAAATTCTGTCACTTTCTTTATATCTAAGTTCTTCGATATCACTTATAACAGATTTCCCAGAAGCACATGCGCATGCAATAAACAATATGGGTAATTCATCTATCAAAGAAGATATTATTTCTCCCGATATATTTATCGCTTTTAATTTACTATATGATACAGATATATCAGCAATATCTTCATTACAATTAGTACGAAGATTTTTAAATTCTATCTGTCCACCCATCTTTTTTAAAATATTAATTAAACCAATTCTATACTCATTAACACAAACATCTTTAATCAATACTTGTGAACCTTTCTTCAATAAAGCAGCAACTATAAAAAATGATGCAGAAGAAAAATCATTAGGAACTTCGATATCTTTAGCAAATATATCCTTATTGCCGTAAAGTTTTATTCTATTATCGTCAATTTTTATATCATAATTAAAATATTGTAATAGACGTTCGGTATGATCTCGTGTCTTAATATTTTCAATAATAATTGACTCGCCCTCAACAAATAATGAAGCTAGGATTAGACATGACTTAACTTGTGCGCTAGCTATTAGAATTTCCTCGTTACAACAGCTTCGTTCGACAGGCTTACTGAATTCTAAGGGCGGTTTATTCTCCCGACTTTGTATCACGGCTCCCATTTTTGTAAGAGGTTCAATTATTCTCGCCATAGGCCTAGACTGTAAAGATGTATCACCAGTGATTATAGAGGTAAAATCTTGCATAGATAAAATACCTGATAACAAACGAATAAGCGTCCCAGAGTTGCCTGCTTCTAGATCCTTTTTTGGTTTCTTTAGTGACTTTAGACCTTTTGCATTAATAGTCAGGCTGTTATCCTCATGTATATCAATTGAGACTCCAAGATTTTTCAAAATGCTGATAGTGTTTATGCAATCATCCGATTGAAGATAATTAGATATCTTGCAAATTCCATTTGATAATGCACCAATCATCAATGCTCTGTGAGTAATTGACTTATCACCAGGAACTATTATTTCAACATTAAATTTCTCAGAGCCATTTATTATAAGATTTGAAGTCATTATGAGTTAAGTTTTTTATGTATTTTTTCAATATATTTTTTTATCTCTGTTGATTTCCCATTTTTAACAATCTTTTTGAAATTTTTAATTTCATTTGTGAATTCATCGATAGAATTTATGATGTTACTTTTGTTTAAGGATATTATACCCTCCCACATCTCTGAATCACTATTAGCCAATCTTGCAAAATCTCTAAATCCACCACCAGTATAGGAATCTATTTCTCCTTGAGGACATTTAGATAATATATTTTTTACTAAAACGAAAGAGGTAATATGCGGTAAATGACTTGTTAATGCCAATAACGAATCATGCTGTCTAGGTTTTATTGTTATACAATTACAGCCAATTTTTTTCCAAAAATTAGTAATTTCTTTTAATAAACCATTATTCTTATTGAATGGTGATATTAATACATACTGATTATTGTATAAGTTAGTTTGATAATTTCTTATTCCATATTTTTCACTTCCAGTTAATGGATGAGATCCGATGAAGCTTCTTCTTAGAGAAACAGAGCAGTTATCTAGTGATGTGGTGATATTAGTCTTTATGCTACCAATATCTGATACTATGGCATTCTCAGAGATATTTTTATCAATTACTTTGAAAATTTCGTCATATTTCTTTACAGGTGCGCAAATAATAATAAAATCTGATTTTTTTAATAAAGTAAATTGTTTGTCATCATAATCATCTATTAAAAGATTTTTTTTAGCAAATAATAAGGATTGTCTACACGTATCATATGCATAAACTTTTTTACAATTTTTTCCTCTTTTGATGGCATGTGCTAACGAGCCTCCCATCATACCGAGACCAAAAATATAAATATTACGAAACACTAGCGAGTCCTCTTTAAAAGTATTCTAAGGTTTTTAATAAATAATTTGCACTCATTCATCGTTCCAATTGTAACTCTTAAATAATTTGGAAGTCCATAATTTTTCAGAGGTCTCAATATTATTCCCTTTTTTAAAAGTCCTTCAAAAATTACACTAGCATCTTTGCCAAAATAAATTGTGATAAAATTTGTATAAGAATCAATATATTTTATAGAATCTTTATCCAGCTCTTTTGTAATATATTCATAACACGTTTTATTAATTTCTAGACTGTCTCTTAAAAATTTTTTATCTTTCAATGACTTTATTGCCATAATTTGTGCAATCTGATTTACATTAAAAGGTTGTCTCATAGAATTAAGTTTTTGTATAATATCTGTGTGAGATATTCCATAACCCACTCTAGATCCTGCGATTGCATAAATTTTTGAGAATGAGCGAGTAATAATTATATTTTTGAAATCTTTTATTAAATCTAAAGCAGATTTATGGCCTCTATAACACGCATACTCAATATAAGCCTCATCAATTACTACAATAATTTTCTTTGGGATTGACTTTAGGAATTCTTTTAGCTTTTTAGAATCAATTATTGTTCCTGTTGGATTTGAAGGATTAGCAATGAAAATTACCTTAGTCTTTGAAGATATGCTATCTTTAATCGAGTCTAAGTTGACAGTCATGAAAGATGCATCATTTTTCTTGTTAATATTTACCTCAACAATCTTAGCTCTCATGGAATTTGATATCATCTTATAAACTAAAAAGGCATGCTTACTAATAATCACTTCATCATTTTTTGCTAAAAAGGTTCTTCCTATTAATTCTAAAATTTCATTTGAACCATTTCCGATAATTATATTTTTAGTCTTTAATTTATATTTCTTATGATAAACCCTAATTTCCTCAATAAGATCTGAGCATTTTCCATCTGGATACCTGTTCAAAGATAGTATTTCTTGTCTCGCAGCATTAATTGCATTCAAGGATGGGCCGAGAGGATTTTCATTTGACGCTAACTTTACTACTTTAGATACAGCATATTTCTTTTTAACCAGTTCAGCACTGAGCCCAGGTTGGTAAGTATTCGTTGACTTTGGATTAGGCATCTAAATACTCTTTGGATACGAGCCAAGATTTCTAAAAAATTGGCTTTTTCTCTCTATTTCAAGAAGTGTTTTATGTATTTTAATATCAGACATATGTCCTTCAATATCTATAAGAAACATATACTCCCAATTATTTTTTTTAGTTGGTATTGACTCAATTTTAGACATACTAATTTTATTTTTGGAGAGTGGTTCGATTATTTTGGCTAGAGCACCAACTTTATTTTCAAGAGATATTAATAATGATGTTTTATCATCTCCACTAATTTCAGGTTCAGCTTTACTAATAATTATAAATCTTGTTGAATTTTGAGATGAATCATTAATATTTTTGTGAATTATAGGAATTTCATAATAATTTGAAGAATTAACACTTCCAATAGCAGCTGCATTTTTGATATTACGGACTTTTTTTACAGCTGCAGAATTACTAGCTGCAGAAATAAGTTTAGCATTCGGAAGATATTTCATAAGCCATTTTTCACATTGTTGAAATGACTGCTCATGTGCATATACTTTCATAATTGACTTTTTATTTTTTGATAAAGACATTAAACAATGACTGACTTTTAAATTAATTTCTCCATTAATTAACAAATTTGTCGTGACCAAATTTTCCACTGTTTCTTTCACGCTTCCTTGTGTTGAATTTTCAATTGGAACTATTCCATAATCAACAACATCATTATCTACTTGACGAAAAACATCCGAAATATTATGAGCGTACGAAGCTTCGGATGAAGATCCAAAGAATTTTATAAGAGCATCATGTGAATATGACATTTCTGGGCCAAGGCATGACACTTTTAATTTTTTTTCAAGAGATAAGCATGCGGACATAATTTCTCTGTATATAGATTGAAGATGTTGCGCAAGGAGTGGACCTTTATTAATTTTCTTAAGACTTCTCAGGATTTGTGCTTCCCGTGATGGCTTGAATATATCCGTCTCACCTATGCTATCTTTGATTTTCTTTATAGTCTTTGCTAACTCAGCTCTCTTGTTAAGTATTTTTACTAAATCTTTATCAAGATTATCTATTTTACGGCGCAGTTTGTTTAAATCATCATTCATTATCAACTACAGTCTCCATTGAAATAGCAACTAACTTCTCATCCTCACTGAGTACTTGCAACCTTACGCCTTGAGTGTTTCTTCCAATAACCGGCATATCATTTACTGATATTCTAATTGTTTTACCTTTATTTGTAATCATAATAATCTGATCGTTATTATTAGTGTTGACCGCCCCAATCACACTACCATTCCTTTTGCTGGTCTTAATACCAATTACTCCAACTCCGCCTCTTTTTTGTACGTTATAATTCTCTACAGATACTCTATTTCCATAACCATTTTCAGTCGCAGTAACTATATCTCCTGTTGATGGTTTTAATATTGAAGTAAGTTTATTATCTTTTCCTAGACTTATACCTTTTACTCCCAGTGTACCTCTAAATCTCTCTCGGACATCTGATTCATTAAATCTTATAACTTTTCCATTATCTGCAACTAACATAATATTATCATTAGTTTTAACATAATGGGCTCCAAGAACCTCATCATTTGCTTTGAGTACAATAGCCTTTAAACCTGTTGCTCTGATTTTTTTAAATAGAGATATAGGTATTTTATTAATCATGCCTAACCTTGTTGACATAAATAAATATCCATCATCGAAAGAATTGACTACCACGAAAGAGCTTATTGACTCACCTTCGGACAGCGGAAGGATATTATTAATTGGACGACCACGCGCCTGTCTACTTGGATCTGGAATATCAAAAACTCTTATTGAATAAACTTTACCGACTGTAGAAAAACATAAAATTGTGTCATGTGTGTGAGCTTCGCATAATAATTTAGCTTCATCCCCCTCTTTAAATTTAGTAGCATTTATACCTCTTCCGCCTCTCTTTTGTTTTTTAAAGTCATTGGCTGGAAGTCTTTTAACATAATCCTCTCTTGTGAGAACAACTATAACTCTTTCTTTCTTTATTAAATCCTCTTTTTTCAATTCCCCTTCATCAGACGAAACTATTGTTCTTCTACTTTCTCCATATTCGTTTTTAATATCTTCAAGCTCAGCTTTCATCACTTTATCAAGTTCATCTGGGTTTGTAAGAATTTTTATAAAACGCTTTATTGACTGAATTTCTTTTTTATAATCATCAAATATTTTATCTTGCTCTAAATTAGTCAATTTTTGTAATCTGAGATCAAGAATAGCTTGAGCTTGCTGAGGCGAAATTTTATATTTTTTTCCCTTTAATCCATAGTTGTCATTTGATGGAAAAAAGTCTTTAGTTTCCTTAGTAATAACTCCTAGGTATTTTTCTATATTTCCAATTTCCCATTCTTTTTGAACAAGATTATTTTTAGCTTCTTGAATAGTTTTAGATATTTTTATTAATTCGATTATTTTATCAACATTTATTAATGCAATACCTAGGCCTTCAAGTGTGTTAGCCTTATTTTTAGATTTATGTAAATCAAAAAGTGTCCTTCGGGTAATAACTTCTCTGCGGTGTTTAATAAATTCATTAAGAATCTCTTGTATGCCTAAAGTCTTTGGTTCACCTTGGACAAGACATACCATATTGACAGAATATGAAATTTGCGCATTAGTGTGCTTATATAAAGAACTTAGTACAACCTGATGCTGTTCTCCCCTTTTCAATTCTATGACTAACCTCATTCCTTCTCTATCTGATTCATCTCTTAGATTACTGATTCCAGATATTTTTTTATCCCTTACAAGTTGAGCTATATTTTCAATCAATTTAGATTTATTGACCTGATAAGGAAGTTCTTTAAAGACAATTGATGTTTTATCATTGTCTTTTTTTTCTATAATATGCTTAGCACGAATTTTGAATGAACCTCTACCAGTCTCAAGTGCTTTTCTTATTCCTCCATCGTTTTTAATTTCACCATGAGTTGGAAAATCAGGCCCTTGTAAATTACTTTTAGAAATCAAATCATCAAGATTCTCTCTATTAATCAATGTTGGATTGTCAATCATACATATAGTTGAATCAATAATTTCAATGAGATTATGAGGAGGTATGTTTGTAGCCATTCCAACTGCTATACCTGTAGAACCATTTACTAATAGATTGGGAATACGAGTTGGAAGTACTGTTGGTTCATTTTCTGATCCATCATAATTGGCAGAAAAGTCTACTGTATCCCTATCAATATCTTGGAGAAGTTCGTGTGATAATTTAGACATCCTAACTTCGGTGTATCTCATAGCTGCGGGCGAGTCACCGTCCACAGATCCAAAGTTTCCCTGGCCGTCAACTAATGGATGTCTCATTGAAAATGGTTGAGCTAATCTCACAATCGTATCATATACTGCTGTATCACCATGCGGATGATATTTACCTATTACGTCACCTACGATTCTTGCAGATTTTTTATATGATTTATTCCATGAATTATTTAATTCATGCATTGAAAAAAGCACTCGGCGATGTACTGGCTTTAGACCATCTCTAACATCTGGTAGTGCTCTTCCGACAATCACGCTCATAGCATAACTCAGGTATGAGTTACGCATCTCTTTTTCAAAGCGTATTTCTTGATTTTCAGCCATATATTGATGTAAGTCCGTAAATGATATTAAACATCTATTTTATCATAACGACCTGATATACACGATAAAAAAAATAACTATCCAAAAAAACGTCAAATATTAGTCGAGGAAGGTAATCAGTGATTTTAAATGAAATTTAAAGTAATATTTAGGATAGAGACTAAATATGAATATAGATAAATCCGAAATTGAGAATTTTGATAATTACGCACATGAGTGGTGGAATAAAAGAGGTCCATATAAATTTATACACCTCCTTACGCCGTTGAGGTTGAAATATATTTCAAACAACTTAAAACTAAAAGGATCGAAGGTATTAGACTTAGGTTGCGGGGGTGGACTACTCTGTGAAGCTATGACTGACAGTGGAGCAGATGTAGTCGGTATTGATGCATCACTTAAAACTATCGAAATTGCGAAAAAACATGCCAACGAAAAAAATCTTAAAATTGATTATCTTCATACTGATATTGAGTCATTTAATTACAAAGAGAAATTTGATGCAGTGATATGCTTTGAGCTAATTGAGCACGTTCCTGATCCTAATGAATTAATTAGGCAAATTAGTAAACATATTAAGCCTAACGGAAAATTATTTCTATCAACAATAAATCGAAATTTATTTTCATTTATGTTTGCGAAATTAGTTGCAGAATATTTACTTAATATCATACCTCGTGGTACACATACATATGAAAAATTCATCAAACCATCTGAAATGAGACAAATGCTAGAAAATAATAACTTTTCAATATCAGATATCCAAGGTTTAAAATTTAACCCTATCTCTAACACTTTTAAATTATCTACGTTTTCTAAAATAAATTACTTTATAACGGCACTGCTTAATGAATAACATAAAATGTGTGTTATTTGATTTAGATGGTACATTAGCAGATACGTCAAAAGACATGTGCGACTGTCTGAACATTATTCTCGAAAGAAGAAATTTAAAAAAAGTTGATTGTTTTGAGCTAAAATTTCATATTTCTAGAGGTGTAGTTGGAATAATTGAGTATGCTTCTTATGTTAATGGGAGATCAGTTGATTCATCTCTTATGCGAACTGAATTTCTTGAAGATTACAAAAAAAATTGTATAACTAAAACCGAATTGGTTCCTGGAATGGATTTTCTGCTTAGTGAATTAGAAAATATGTCAATACAGTGGGGAGTTGTTACAAATAAACATTATAAATTTGCAAGTAAGATTATAGAAGGTCTAAGCATAAAAAATAGAACTTCATGTTTGATAACTGGGAATATGGTTAATAATCCTAAACCCTCGCCTGAAATGTTATTGAAAGCTGCAGATTTACTTAGATTGGATACAAACAATACCATGTATATCGGTGACGACGAGCGGGATATAATTGCAGGTAAATCGGCAGGTATGAAAACTGCAACTGCAAATTTTGGATTTATAAAGAATGATATTAACTATAGTAGCTGGAACAGTGATTATATTATTAACAGACCTCAAGACTTACTTGATATTCTTAAAAAGCTGTAGATTACACAATATGTACTATCATGTTAATTTTTACATTATCGAATAATTCTATAATATCGTCGTTATTCATTCTGATACAACCATGAGAATCTTTTTTACCAATTTTGTTTTCATGAATTGTCCCATGTATATAAATGTATCTGTTATATGTATCTACATCCCCGCCTAAATTTATTCCGTGCTCATTCCCCTTTAACCACATAATTCTAGATGTAATTACATCCTCGCTTTTAGAAAAATGTTTTTTCTTAAACTCTTGATATTCTAAACTATCAAGATCATCAGTAGTGATACCATCGAAAATAGTTTTTCTGCCTTTTAGAATCGTATTTTTTTTAAGGCCTTCGCCAATTTTCTTGGCAATATGATGCACCCCAAGAGGTGTTTGAAATGAATCATTTATATTTCCAGTACCATATTTAGAAGTTGATATTTTATATGAAGAGATAACTTTCATATCATCAATAATATATAATTCTTGATGCTCTATTGAAATAAGTATGTATTCTTTAATACTGGTAATGTTAAGTGTATCGAAAATATAGTTTTTTGACTTAGATATCAAATCTTTCATGATTTAATAGACCATTATATCATCACCTAACTCGGTTATATTTTCTCTAAGTTTCGATGCATTATTCCTAAGTTCATCCAATTCTTCAAGATATTCTTTAGTAACGTCACCAGTAACATATCTTCCATCAAAACAAGAAGAATCAAAGTTTTTAATATCAGAATTTTCCTGATATACAGATTTTACTAAATCTTCCAAATCTTGATAAAACAACTTATCCGCATTAATCAACTCCGCAATTTCATTGGTTGATCTCCCATCAGCAGCAAATTCATTACTCGCGGGCATATCAATGCCGTAAACATTAGCATGTTTGACAGGTGGAGCAGCAGATGCCATATAAACTCTTGATGCGCCAGCCTCTCTAGCCATTTCTATAATTTGTTTAGATGTGGTTCCTCTTACAATTGAATCATCTACTAGTAATACGTTTTTACCTGCAAATTCAGTATTAATTGCGTTGAGTTTTCTTTTAACAGATTTTATTCTTTGTGACTGCTCTGGCATAATAAAAGTTCTTCCAATGTACCTATTTTTTATAAATCCTTCTCTGTAAGGAACGCCAAGTTTAATTGATAATTCTAGCGCGGAAATCCTGCTGGTGTCTGGGATTGGTATAACGACATCTATATCATGATCATTCCACTCCTGGAGTATTTTATCTGCTAGTGATTCACCCATTTTCATTCTTGCTGAGTATACAGAAATACCGTCTATAATAGTATCTGGCCTCGCAAAATAGACATACTCAAAAATACATGGTGTATAATTTGTTGTTTCCGCACATATGCGTTTATGAATATTTCCATCCATATCGATAAATATTGCCTCACCAGGTAAAATATCACTGACTAATTCGTATCCACAAGAATCAAGTGCTACTGATTCTGACGCTATCATTACTTCAGGCTTGCCGCCTGTTGTACGAGTTCCATAGCATAATGGTCTAATGCCATTTGGATCTCTAAAAGCGACTATCCCTCTTTCAGATATTAACGATACAACTGCATAGGCACCTCTAACTCTTCGATGAACTCCAGCAACAGCATAAAAAACATCATCTGGTGAAAATTCATCTTTGCTATGTAAATCTAATTCATGTGCAAAAATATTTAAAAGAATCTCAGAGTCTGATCTCGTATTAATGTGTCTTTTATCCTCATTAAACAGATTTATTTTAAGTTCACTAGAATTTATTAGATTGCCGTTATGTGCTAAACCAATTCCATAAGGTGAGTTCACATAAAAAGGTTGTGCTTCAGCAGAACTCTCTGCATGGCCTGCTGTAGGATATCTAACATGACCAATACCAAGATGTCCTCTTAATCGGTCAATATGCTTCCTGTCGAATCCATCACGCACTAGACCTAGCGACTTTCTTAGTAGAATCTTACCATTGTGATTTGTTAAAATACCCGAAGCATCCTGACCTCGATGCTGAAGAACAGTCAAGGACTCATATATGTCATGAACGACATTATTAGAACCAAAAACAGCAACTATACCGCACATTTTATATCTTCAAGTCAATATTATCAAAAAAATTACTAGATGAAGTCAAATACTTATCTATTATAGCATCAAATACAGATAAATATTTAGATTCTTGAAAAATAATGCTCTCCCTAAATTCTGTAAGATTCAGTATATAAACTATAATCAGCATAAAAATCATACCTTTTACAAATCCAAAAAATAAACCGGTAATTTTATTTAGAGACCCTAAACCAACAACATTAATGAATCTTGAAAAAACAAAACCTAGTATTGCCGAGATTATGAAAGTAGAGACGAATATAGCGATGAATGCCAGAATATTTGATATTTGCCTAGAATTTATAAATTCATCAATAAAATCTGCTGGTAAATAAAAATAATTAGAGGAAAAATAAATAGCTGATGACCAACAAATAACAGAGATTAATTCAGATACAAGACCTCTGAAGAAGCCATACAATGTCCAAAAGATAATAAATAATGTTATGAAAATATCAAGACTAGACATCTAATTTGTTACTTTCTTAATAGAAATATTTTTAGAAACACTTTTTTCTAGTTTCTTTTTCTTATATTCTGCTACCTCTTTATCTGCAAAAGGACCAACAAGTAATTCTTTTTTATCTTTATAATTTCTATATATTTTTTCTAAGCCTAAATTATAAAGATCTTTTTGTGTTTTTGAATAATCAGTATATTTAATATTTAATAACCATGATACTGTCATTGAGTCTTTTATGATTGGTTTATCAAATTTATCTATATCAAGTTCATACTTCTGAGAATCAGATATTGTGTTATCATAATTTTTTTGTGGCATCTCAAGTGTATTTACAATATTGTCTCTATTATGAATATAATCAATAATCGAACCGCTAAATATATAAACCGGGATTAAGATAAAAACTAAATAATAGTAATATTTTTTACTCATTGAATACTTTTTGTAAAGATTGAGAATACTCAAAAAATTCAGAAACAGTATAAAATGAACCGTAAATCAAGATTCTGTCTTCGTATGAAGACTCCGATAAAACTCTAGAAAATGCACTGCTCATTTTATCAAATTCTTCCACATTACAGTTTTTAGCGCTCCCTTCAAGTCTTGTTGCTATTTCTTTAGCATTCATCCCTCTTTCGCTATCTATTGTAGCACAGTACCACTTATCTACAGAAGATATTAATGGTTTTACAAGACTGTATACATCCTTATCTTTTAAAACACCAATTACAGCTCTAGTTTTCTTTTTTGGATATTTCTCTAGATTCGATTTTAATTTATTTGCTGCATCCTCATTATGAGCAACATCTAAAATTATCTCAGGATTAGCTTTTACTATCTGGTATCTACCAAGTAATTTAATATTATTAATAGCATCTTTAAAAATATCATTTTCTATAAAGATGCTTGGTTCTAATATTTCGAGCGCCATCAGTGCTGCAGATGCATGATTATACTGAAAATCACCGACTAGTGGTAATAAAGGAAGTTTAATTTTCTTAAATTTCTTACCAGACCATTCCCAATAATCATTATATATTCTAGATTCAAAATCATTTTGATGGACGAGAAGTGTTGTTGAATTATTTTTAGCGTATTTCATAATCACCGATGGTGGAGAATCATCGGCAAATATACTAAATTTTAATGGTCGCATTACCCCTGCCTTTTCAAGAGCTATACTCTCTATTGTATTACCAAGAAATTCTGTATGATCAATACCGATGGATGTGATGATTGATATATCTGAATCAATTATATTAGTAGCATCTAGTCTACCACCCAGTCCTACTTCTAAAACTGCATAATCAACATTATTTTTATTAAATATATAAAAAGCAGCTAACGTAGCAAACTCAAAATATGTAAGAGATATATCACCTCTTTTGTCATCTATAAATTTAAAAGCTTCTATGATTTCATCATCAGAAATCTCTTCCTTATTTATTTTAATTCTCTCGTTATAGCGCTGAATATGGGGAGAAGTAAAAGCTCCAACCTTAAGGTTAGCTTGAAAAAGTAAGCTCTCCAATATAGAAACAGTTGAACCTTTACCATTAGTTCCAGCAATAATAATTATCTTATCTGCAATTCTATTTATACCTAAACGATTGAATACAGATTTAATTCTCTCTATTTTGAAATCAATGTTTGCTGGATGAAGTTTTTGTTGCCACTCTAACCAGTCATTGAGTGTTTTAAGTTGTGTTGCCATCTAATGTATTTGTCGTCAAAGTACTAATAATGTCAGAAATCTTATTTTTTTGATCTTTTCGACTTAATATTAAATCTATTGCGCCATGATCTCTAAGGAATTCACTACGCTGGAAGCCCTCTGGTAACTTTTCACCAACTGTTTGTTCAATAACTCTTGGTCCTGCAAATCCGATTAATGCATTCGGTTCAGCTATGTTTATATCTCCTAGCATAGCTAGACTTGCTGATACTCCTCCCATAGTAGGGTCAGTGAGTACAGATATATATGGTAATCTTTTTTTTGATAATTCGTTCAGCGCACAACTTGTTTTAGCCATTTGAAAAAGAGAGAATAATGATTCTTGCATTCTTGCTCCACCACTTGCAGAAAAACATATTAAAGAAGAATATGATTCTAAACATTTATAAACAGCTTTAGTAAATTTTTCCCCCACAACAGAGCCCATAGAACCACCAAAGAATGAATACTCGAAAAAACATGCAATCACAGGCTGATTATTCATTGTAGCTTTATAAACAACTAGCGCATCATCTTCGCCGGTCTTTTTTTGTGTACTTTGTAATTTATCTTTATATTTTTCTTTATCTTTGAAATTCAACATATCAACAGGTTTTATATCAGTAAGGATTTCTGTTTTATTTTCTTTATCCAAAATTATGTCAGCTCTTTTTCTAGCTGATATCCTTCCATGATGGTTGCATTTAGGACAGACATTTAAATTTTTCTCGTACTCAGCTCTGTATATTACTGTTTCACAGTTTGAACACTTATGCCATAATCCTTCTGGCACCGATGCTTTGCCTTCTCTTTTTGCTCTAATTCTTGACGGTAATATTTTATCTAACCAACTCAATTTATACTCCTACGTATACTACTTACATATTCTTTTACTTTTTTAATAAGTAAACTTTTATTATGATGATTTTTTTCAATTAAATCTACTATAGAACTCCCAATAATAATCCCATCTGAAATTTTTGACATTTTCTTTGCTGTAGTTTTATCTTTTATTCCAAATCCTACAGCAATAGGAATAGAGTTTTTTGATAATTTCTTAAGTTTTTTAATATTCTTTTCTATCTCTGTATACTTATTCAATTTTGAGCCAGTGATGCCCTTTAAAGATACATAATACAGATATCCATTTGTCGATTTGATAATTTTTTTAAGCCTCTCATCATCTGTAGTTGGAGATGCGAGAAAAATTTGACTTATCCCATTACTCTTAAGACTATAATTTAGACACTCGGACTCCTCTGGAGGAGAATCAACAATTAAAACACCATCGACATTATTTTTTTTAGAAAGACTCGAAAACTTTTTATATGTTAGATTTTCTATAGGATTTAAATAGCCCATCAAAACTACTGGGACATCAGGATGCGATTTTTTGAATGAATTTACAGTTGAAAAAACATCATTTAAAGATGTATTATTTTGGAGAGCTCTCTCTACAGATTTTTGAATAACTGGACCGTCTGCTATCGGATCAGTAAATGGCATACCTAGCTCTATTATGTCTACGCCAGATTCAGCTAAAACTCTCATTAAAGCTAATGTAGTCTTTATATCGGGATCACCACAGACAATATAGGCTATAAATATTTTCCTTCTATTTTCAAAAATTCTTTTAATTTTATTCACAATTTAATATGGCTGAGAGCTGCAATAGTGTCAATGTCCTTATCACCTCTACCTGATAAGTTTATGAGAATTTTTTTATTTTTAAGTTTTTTTGCTAGCTTAAATGCATAAGCTAAAGCATGCGCAGTCTCTAACGCAGGTATTATACCTTCCCTCTCAGTAAGTATGTTAAATGCCTTCAAAGCTTCATCGTCTGTGACAGATACATATTTAACTCTCTTATTATCTTTTAACCAAGAGTGTTCTGGACCTACTCCCGGATAATCTAACCCAGCAGAAATAGAGTGTGTTGATTGTATCTGGCCATTCTCATCTTCCATAACATATGTTCTATTCCCGTGAAGTACTCCGGGTTTACCCTTGTTAAGAGGTGCTGCATGTTTCCCAGTTGATAATCCATACCCACCGGCTTCGACACCAAACATCTCTACATTATCATTTAGAAAAGGATGAAATAAACCAATTGCATTTGAGCCTCCTCCTACGCAAGCAATTAAAATATCCGGCTTGGTATTGAATAAACTTTGCATTTGGTTTTTTGATTCATGACCTATTACAGACTGAAAATCTCTTACAATCATGGGGTAAGGATGAGGGCCAGCCACAGATCCTATAATATAATGAGTATCATCAACATTAGTAACCCAATCTCTCAATGCTTCATTTAATGCATCTTTAAGTGTTTTAGAACCTGATTCTACCGGAACAACTTCTGCTCCTAATAATTTCATTCGATAAACATTTATCTTCTGTCTCTCAATATCAGTACTTCCCATATAGACTACACATTTAATATTATACTTTGCGCAAGCAGTAGCTGTTGCAACGCCGTGTTGACCTGCTCCAGTCTCAGCAATTATTCTAGTTTTACCCATTTCTTTTGCAAGCAAAGCTTGGCCAATCGCATTATTTATCTTATGAGCGCCAGTATGATTTAAGTCTTCACGCTTCAAATAAATATCACAACTTCCAAGTTCTCTGCTAATTCTCTTGGCATGATAAATAGGAGTTGGTCTACCAACAAACATAGATAGCTCTGATTTTAATTTTTTTTGAAAACTGGATGATTTACCAATTTTTTTGTATGCAGCAAGAAGTTGATTAAGTGGATGCATAAGTGTTTCAGATACAAACATTCCTCCATATTGATCAAAATGACCGTCTTTATTAGGATACTTCTTGTAGTTTTTCTTACTCATAGGATGATTTATCATGTCTCCTTACAATATTTACAAATCTTTCCATCAAATTAATATCTTTTTTACCAATATTATATTCTAATCCGCTACTAAGATCTAAACCCGCAGGATTATACTTAGTTAGCAGAGTTTTAATATTATCAATATTTAGTCCTCCTGCAACAAGATAATCTTTATTTTTGAGAATATTAGACAATTTTCTACTAGATTCTAATAAAGACCAATCAAATGTCTTTCCAGTTCCTCCAGAAATACCATCTACAGAAGTATCAATAATAAATTTTTCTATCGATTCATCATAAAATTCAATACTATTATCATTTACGCCTATTGTTTTAAAGAATGGTTTATTAAACTGCAAACAGAATTCCTTATCCTCTTTTCCATGAAACTGGAGAACATCTAAATTAATAGACTTTAAAATCTTAGCAATATCATCATAAGACTGATTCATAAACACTCCCACTTTATTTTTGACAATATTTTTGCAAATTTTTTCAGCAGTTGTAATACTGACACATCTTGGACTTTCTGATATAAATATAAGTCCAATATAGTCAATATCTAACTTAGAGGCAGCTAGAGCATCCTCTATATTAGTTATTCCGCATATTTTTATTTTTGTTCTCATATTTAAAAATCTTATTTAAATTATAAAACGATATTGATTATCACATTTAATTTTATACTTTGATGGATAATTTACTCTTGTCAAAAACAGTCCACATGGAGAAACAGTCTTGCTAAGCTTTCTTCTATCTTTAACATGAATAAGTTTTTTAACATTCATAAGAGGAATTTTACCAATACCAATATCAATAAAGAATCCTACCATATTTCTTACCATATGATATAAAAAACTGTTTGCGGTAATTTCTATATAAATCTTGTCCTTGTTTTTTTTTATTGTAATTGATTTGATATTTTTTATTGGTGATGGTGATGAACATCCAGAACCTCTGAATGAGCTAAAATCATTTTCACCAATAAAGTATTTGAATGATCTTTCAATTTTTTCAATATCTATCCTATTTTGATAATGAAGAGCATATCTTGAATTTAATGGAGAATATAACGCATTGTTATATATTACATATCGATATGTTCTTGATATGACGCTAAACCTAGCGTGGAAATCATTATCTACATGAAATATATTCTTTACAAAAATATCAGGTGGTAAATAGGTATTAATTCCTTTGAGCCAGTTAAAATCTGATCTTTTGCTACTAGTATCAAAATGTATTACCTGATTGCAAGCATGAACGCCCGTATCGGTTCTACCTCCGCATGCAGTTTTGATATCATGATTTGCAATTTTTTTTATTGATTGATCAATATGATATTGAATAGTTTTAGTCTGATTTAGTTTCTGTTTTTGAAAACCAAAATAATTGGTCCCATCATACTCAACAAGAAGAGCAATCCTCATTTTCTCAATTGCATATACAATAATCTTGCTTCATGTTTTTCTGTTTCTTCACCTGTATTGATTACAGCAATAATAATTTCTTCTGCTTTAGCCTTATCACCACTTTCAAGATATGTTCTAGCTAGGTCTATCTGAGATATCTGATTTTCATTAACAAGCTCATTGATTGATTCTTTTTCTGAAGATGAAATTATTTTATCTTTTGTCGATTTAGTTGTTGATACTTTTTTGGCAACTTTCTTTGCTACTTTCTTTGCTACTTTTTTCTTAGTTGTTTTACCTTTAGTAGATTTTTTCTTAACAGGTTGAGATTCAATTAATGAATCTATATCTTTAGCTCTGTAATTTTGCGAATAAAGATCTCTTCTTATTATTTTACTTCTAAGATATGTAGACCTTAGATTTTCAATACTTTGTTTTATCTCTTCTATCGTTTTTTGTGATAATTCGTTTGATGAATTAGATGTATTGTTTGACGATAAATCATGCATTCGTTTTATAATATGATGAAGTTGTTTCTGATAATTGTTATCCATTTTTAATCTTCTCTGTTCAAGTAAATTTACATCATTATTAAGTGATCTAAATTTATCAATCACCAAACCTAAAATTAGTAATAGTAATAAACCCTCAACAAAAGTTATGTCAGGAAAGGTAACAAGACTAAGTAAGGAAATAGCACCTATAATAAAATTATCGATATTATTCAAAATTGGCTGAATATTACTCATATCAATTAACATTGCTAAATTTAGAATAATTTGGTCAATAATAATTTTGATATTGAAAGATGTTAAACCTATTGTATCTAATACAGCTGTTATAAGTACGACAAATAACAACAATACTAAAAGTCTTTTCATAACTACCCCTTAATTAGATGTTCAGCAATTTGAACACTATTCAAAGCTGCTCCTTTTCTAACATTATCAGCAACTACCCAAATATTCAAAATTTTATCATTAATTTGTGATTTCCTTATCCTTCCTACGAAAACTTTATCGGTACCATTACCATGTTCTACCGCTGTTGGAAATTCAATATTAGCTGAGTCATCTATAAGTTCGATCTTATCACTTGTTTTATAATCATTTACGACCATATCAATATCAATTACTCTCTCGGTTTCGATAGATATAGATTCAGAATGTCCAATAAGCACAGGTACTCTAACCGCAGTAGCATCAACCTTGATATTCTCATCCAAAATTTTTTGTGTTTCCCACACCATTTTCATCTCCTCTTTTGTATAACCATTATCTAGAAAACTATCAACAAACGGAATAACATTAAATGCTATTTGAGAAGGGTATACTGATTTAGAAATTTCACGCTGATTAAGATAGCTATGGGTCTGTTCTAAGAGTTCCTGAATTCCTTTTTTACCGGATCCTGAAACAGCTTGATAAGTAGAAACATTAATATTTTTTATTTTGAATCTTTCATGAACAGGTTTAAGTGCAACTAACATCTGTATTGTAGAGCAGTTTGGGTTAGCAATAATGGAATGATTGGTATGGCTGTCTATTGCTTCTTTATTGACTTCAGGAACAACTAAAGGAATATCCTCTTGGTATCTAAATTGTGAGGTATTATCAATCACTACTGCGCCAGCCTTAGTAGCAATAGGTACATATTGTTGAGACACTTCTGCTCCTGCAGAAAAAAAAGCAATATCTATATCTTTAAAATCATAAGTAGCTAAATCTTTCACAGTGATTAATTCTTTACCAAATTTAACATTACTTCCAACAGATCTATGACTTGCCAAAGGAACTATATTATCAATTGGAAAATTTTTTTCATTTATGATATCTAAAAGAGATTCTCCTACAATGCCAGTTGCACCAACTATTGCTATATTATATTTACTCTTTTTTTTAAACATTTTTCTTAATTTGATTTACAATTTTATTACCCATATCGGAGGTTGATATGTAATCATTAGGTGACAAATCTTTTGTAAAAGCACCTTCATTCAGCACATCGTTAATAGAGTTTCTTATAATACTTGAAATATCTTTATTCTGAAATGTATATTCAAACATCATAGCAACAGATAAAATCATAGCAATTGGATTAACTGTATTATCCCCAGCTATATCTGGTGCTGACCCATGAATAGGTTCGTACATACCATATTTAGATGACAATGATGCTGATGGTAGCATTCCTATTGACCCTGTTAACATAGAAGCCTCATCGGATAAAATATCACCAAATATATTACCTGTAAGAAGAACATCAAATTGTTTTGGAGATCTGACTAATTGCATAGCTGCATTATCAACATACATATGATTGAGTTTAACACTTTTATATTTTTCACCAATATCGGAAACAACTTTTCTCCATAATTGTGATGTTTCTAGAACATTAGCTTTATCTACTGAAGTAAGATTTGACGAACGTTTTTGACTTAATTCAAAAGCAAATGTTGCAATTCTCTCTATTTCTTCTTTTGTATACCTCATTGTATTAAATGCCGATGTATTATCATCGCTAAATCCTCGTGGTTCACCAAAATATATATCACTTACAAGCTCACGAATAATTATAATGTCTAATCCTGTGACATAATCTTTTTTCAAGGATGAACTTTCTAAAAGTGCATCAAATAAAAATACTGGCCTGATATTTATAAATAAGTCTAAATTTTTTCGAATTTTTAATAGGCCTGTCTCTGGCTTCATTTCATTTGAGTTAGATTCATGTTTTTTTGTTCCAACTGCACCTAAAAGAATTGATGATGAAGCTTTAGCTTTTTGAAGCGTATCATTAGGTAATGGTGTGTTATGATTATCTATTGCTATACCACCAATATCTGCTGATTCGTATTCTATCTTACATATCTTACTTGTATTTAGAGTATCAATAATTTTGATAGCTTCTTTCATTATTTCTGGACCAACACCGTCACCAGGTAAAATTAAAATATTCTCACTCTTCATATAGCCATGGTTTCCTTCTTTTTATTTCATTTTCAAAATTAATGATCTTTTCTTTGTTTTCAAGCGTTATTGCAATGTCGTCTTGACCTTTAATGATTCTATCTCTATCAGAAACATCTAAAGTGTAGCTTATTTTAAGACCATCTTGGGATGTAATTTTACTGTTAATCAAATCGATTGTTAATTCATATTCTTTATTTTTTTCTACATTTTGAAATAATTTCTCTAAATCTAATTTTGTAATTGTTATTAGTAATAATCCATTTCTAAAACTGTTGCGATAAAAGATATCTGCAAATGACGATGAGATAACAGCGTCTATGCCGAAATCTTTAATTGCCCATACAGCATGCTCTCTCGATGAGCCACATCCAAAATTGTCGTTTGCTATAAGTATACTGCCTCTATTGTATGGACTCTTATTTAAAATGAAATCTGGGTTAATTTTTCTCTGATCTAAATTATCTAATGTACCTGGATTAGAATATCGCTCAGAATCAAAAAGAAAGGGTCCAAATCCAGTTTTTTTGATCGATTTTAAATATTGTTTTGGAATTATAATATCTGTATCAATGTTAGCTTTATTGATAGGTATTACTTGCCCTTTAATATATTCTTTCATTTAATTATTTTTTTTCACTCGTTAAGCATCCATGTATTGATGACCTTGCTGCAATAATTGGACTGACTAAATGCGTCCTACCTCTATCACCTTGCCTTCCCTCAAAATTTCTATTTGATGTAGAGGCACATCTCTCATAAGGATTTAAATTATCGTCATTCATTCCTAAACACATTGAACATCCTGGATCACGCCACTCAAAACCTGCTTTTTTAAATATGATATCTAAACCTTCATTCTCAGCTTGTTTTTTTACATGTCCTGACCCTGGAACTACAATAGCTTGTTTGATTCTCGATGAAATTCTTTTTCCTTCTACTTCTAAGGCAGCGCAGCGCAAATCCTCTATACGGGAATTAGTACACGATCCGATAAATATTTTATCAAGTTCTATAGAGTCGATTTTTTGATTTGCATCCAAATCCATATACTTTAAAGCATTTATATAGGATTGTTTTTTATTTTTATCTTTAATATCATTTGGATCTGGTACTTTCCCATCTATATCGACAGTCATTTCAGGTGATGTACCCCAGCTAACTTGAGGCTTTATGACGCTAGCATCAAACTCGATAGATTTATCGAAATCTGCAGAATCATCTGAGTGAAGGGTTTCCCAATACTTTATTGCATCATCTATGTATTTTTTAGATGGCGAATTTTTAGTTTTAATAACATAGTCCAATGTCTTGTTGTCAAAAGCTACAAGACCTGACTTTGCTCCTCCTTCAATACTCATATTGCACAAAGTCATTCTTGCCTCAATGCTTAACTTACTAATACAGTCGCCACTAAATTCAATAGTGAAGCCAGTCCCTCCTGACGTTCCAATCTCTCTTATAATATAGAGTATTAAATCTTTCGATGACACACCATCAGAGAGCGAATTGATAACGCTAATATTGAAATTCTTCTCTTTTTTTACATTAATGCATTGTGTAGCTAGCACATGTTCAACATCACTAGTACCTACACCAAAAGCAAGTGATGCGAGAGCGCCATGAGTTGAAGTATGAGAGTCTCCACAAACAAGTGTCATACCTGGTTGAGTAAAACCAAGTTCTGGTCCTATTACATGCACAATACCCTGATTTATATCATTTAAATCAAAATAATTAATCTTATGTTTTTTACAGTTATCGATTAGCGTATCAACTTGAAGTTTTGAGATAGAGTCTTTAATTCCATTAAGTCTATTTCGTGTTGGTACATTATGATCAGATACTGCACATATCGACTTTTTGCTCCAAACTTTACGATTATTAATCGCTAATCCATCAAAAGCTTGAGGAGATGTTACTTCATGCACAAGATGTCTATCAATGTACAACAACTCGCTATCATCATCATTAACTAGAATGCTATGTTCATTCCATATTTTGTCATATAAAGTATAATTCATTTGTTTTGCGCTTTGTCACATAAATACAAATCTAACAACACAAGAGCCATCATTGCTTCTGCTATAGGAACAGCTCTTATACCTACGCATGGGTCATGACGACCTTTTGTTTTGATAGTGGTTGCTTTATTTTTTAGATTAACTGTTTTTCCTTCTTTTAAAATACTTGAAGTAGGTTTCAAAGCTAAATGAATACAAATATCTTGACCTGTTGTTATTCCTCCTAAAGTACCTCCAGAGTGATTAGATAAAAATCCTTTTGGTGTTATTTCATCTCTACATTCAGAACCTTTCATATCAACAACTTCAAACCCAGAACCTATAGAAACTCCTTTTACTGCATTTATAGACATCATCGCTTGAGCGAGTAAAGCATCAGTTTTATCAAAGACAGGATTTCCCAAACCCACAGGTACTTTGTTTGCTACCACGCTTACTTTTGCTCCAATAGAATCACCTTCTTTTCTAATTGAGTTAATATATTCCTCTAAATCCTTTATTTGCTTATTATTTGGAAAGAAAAAAGGATTTTTTTCAATATCGTTCTTATTGAATTTACTAGGGATGATATTACCAAGTTGAGAAACGTAGCCATAAATATTAGTCTTACAAACTTCTTTTAAAATTTTTTTTGCAATTGCTCCTGCTGCAACCCTTGCAACAGTCTCGCGTGCAGATGATCTTCCTGCACCTCTATAATCTCTCAAACCATATTTTTGTTGATACGTAAAATCAGCGTGACCTGGTCGAAATTTATTTTTGATTTCACTATAATCTCTGCTTCTCTGATCAATATTATGAATAATGAGCATTATAGGGGTACCTGTTGTTATACCTTCAAATGTTCCAGATAGAATTTCAACCTTATCATCTTCTTTCCTTTGAGTTGTATATTTTGACTGCCCTGGCTTTCTCCTATTTAAATCAGGTTGAATATCTTTTTCGCTTACTTTGTATCCAGGTGGGCATCCATCGACAATACAGCCAATTGCCTTTCCATGACTTTCACCAAAAGTTGTAACGGAGAATAGTTTTCCAAATGAGTTGCCAGACATAATTTTAACCTAAAAAATTAGTAATATTGATGTAAATATCATATATTTATCTTTTATATTATATATTAAAAGTTATGTTTTTTAAATCTGTTGAGGATTCTAATGATAAAGCGAATAACACTTATAGTAATTGCGATTCTATCAATAATGTTCGTTCTTGAACAGCAAGATACATATAAGCCAAACTACACAAAACTGTCCTCAGACAAGCTACTGTTTGATGATGATATGGAAATAAAAGCAACAGATGGTAGCAATTTCTCGAATGATTCACTCAAGAATAAGTACACATACGTCTTTTTTGGATATACAAATTGTCCTGATTTTTGTCCTGATACCCTAATTAAACTCAAAAGACTATCGAATCTTGTTAAAGATCAAAATCCAGATGAAAAAATCAATGTTCTTTTTGTAAATGTAGATATTAATGATTCTCTTAATAAAATAAAAAGATATGTTGAATATTTTGATTCATCTTTTATTGGTATTAAATTAGAAGAAGATGATTTGATTAGAGTGACTAAGAATGCAGGTGTCTATTATAAAAAAATATCTACTGAAGACGGTGTTGATTTTTTTGATCATACCGGCGCGATATTTTTACTCGATAAAAATTCTAAAATAATGGGAATATATACTCCTCCATTAATTGTTGATTCTCTAAAAGATGATATTTTATATGGATTAAAATAAATTGAATAAAATATTATCTACGACAAAAGAGAAACTACAAGCATATTGGCTATATTTTATTCCACACTACTTGTTCTCAAGATTGACATACATCATAACAAGGACCCAACATCCACTTACAACATTTCTAATTAGATTTTATATAAAGTTTTTTAAAGTTAACATGCAAGAAGCTAGTAAACAAAAACCAGATGATTATAAAACATTTTGTGAATTTTTTACTAGAAAGCTTAAACCGGGTATACATAAAATAAATAAAAGTAAAAATGCTATTGTATCCTCTTGTGATGGTAAAATTCTTGAGTATGGAAAAATCAAAGATAATAAGTTTTTACAAGTTAAAGGAAAAACAATATCAATAAATGAAATTATGTTTTATGATAAAAAAATTCAAAATCAATATATCGATGGTTCATTTGTAACTATTTATCTATCCCCAAAAGATTATCATAGAGTACATATGCCATTCGATGGTAAGCTTGAAAGAACTATCCATATACCAGGAAGGTTATTTAGCGTTGCAACTCATGCAGTAAAACAAATTAAGAATTTATATTGTAAAAATGAAAGATTAGTCTGTAATTTTAAAAATCTTGATTCAAAATTTGCAGTCATTTTTGTTGCCGCAATAAATGTTTCTTCAATCGAAACCTCGTGGCGTGGAGAGATATCGCCACCCTACCCAAAAAAAACAATAACAACAGATTATATGAAAAAGAAAGTTATACTCTCAAAAGGAGATGAAGTCGGTATGTTTAAAAGCGGTTCAACAGTAATTCTTTTGTTTGATAGAAAATATAAATTAGCTGAATCGTTGAAAAAAAATAAACTTATTAGAGTTGGAGAAAAAATAGGAATTTATAGTTAATTATACTTCATGGTCTGCATAATCAGGTAAAGTGGTCTTTAAGTTAAAATTCTTTTCCTTATAATCATTGCTCTCAAGAGCTTCAATTTGTGAAATCGCATCGAGACTTTTGTTGTGTTCAGAGAGATTAATAATATTTGGATGTTTTAAATTAAACATTTTTACTAAAGTGCTGTCTTCAATTACAACATTTTCATCATCCTTAATACTTAATTCACTTTCTTTTATTAATTTTACATTTGTATTATTTTTATCTAGTGGAGAAGAAAAGTATGATATATAGAGCATTTCTCCATATGCATGTTTTATACAACAATATTGATCTAATGATCTAATTCTTGAAGCTTGATAAGCCATTAACCACATTGATGAAATACCAATAACTGGAATGTTATGTGTATATGCTATAGCTTGGATGACTGATGAAGCTACTCTAGTGCCTGTAAAACTTCCAGGTCCTCTATTGAAAACAATATAATCAATCGTTTCTCTCTTAATATCATATTTTTTAAGAATTTTATCTATCTCTACAAGTATCACCTTGCTTGCTTTCTTATCATTTACACAATTCTGATGTACTGATTTGTTTATTTTTAAAGCAATACTTAAACATTTGCTTGATGAATCTATTGATAAAATAATCATTTATAGATAGTACATTAATATTTTTTTCTATACAATTTATTGAAAATCTCCCTGTAGTTAAACTGGATATAACAAGACCCTCCTAAGGTTTAGTTCCTGGTTCGAGTCCGGGCAGGGAGGAAATATGAATAATATTTTATAAATATAGTATTATTGAGTCATGAGTAAAATATATCCTATAATAATGATTATTTTTGTAAGTGGGTGCACTACAGGTAGTAATGTGGAGCAACTTGAAAAATGTGCCGACTCTATGTTCATACTCACAAATGAGTTAATGGCCGAGAGGATGCCGGGTGAAGCTCAACCAGAAGCTGTAATAAGGGAATTCCTAACGCAATCATATAATGTCAAAACAGATTATGACTACTATAAAGCGCTAATTAAAATATGTGAGGATCAAAGAGACAGAGATCCAGCAAAATTTAAAGAAGATTATAAATAATCGATTATATATGAATAAAATTCTTGATTACGTTATGATTTTTATTGTTGTAGCTATCTTTGGTGTTTTGATAATGTATTTTATCTCCAATATTTGGATGTATTTAATAAAACCTTTTATATAAAGAACTATGAGTGATATCACGAATATACATGATAAGAAGAGTAAAAAAGAAATATTAGACAAAGAAGCTAGAGAAATCCTCAAACCTACATGTGATGAGGAATTATCTGAGGATGACTATCCTGTCGTTGAAGATGATGAGTAAATATTTCATCTATTTCTTTTCATACTCGCGTGTCGCTGCACTATCTCCGTAGCCTCTTCCCTGGCTTTTTTAGATTTTTTAATTGCCCACATTTTTTCTTTTGCAGACCTAGTACTAAGTACATTGTCAACAATTCTATCTGTATATGATTTATTAATTTCAAAATTTAAACACTTTGATTCTATTGGGGTCATAGTCCATGGTTCATGAATATATTTATTTGGAATATCAGACAATTCAGGAACCCATTTTTTGATGAAGTAACCCTGTGGATCATGATCATAGGACTGTTTTAATGGATTATAAATACGGAGCGTATTAATTCCGGTAGTTCCTGATTGCATTTGAAATTGCGAATAATGAATTCCTGGCTCATAGTCAGTAAAATATTTAGATAAATATTTACTGGTTACTCTCCAATCAAGCCATAATTGGTAAGAAGCAAATGAAACTAGCATGGCTCTCATTCTAAAATTTATCCAGCCATGAGATTTTAAATATCTCATACATGCGTCAATAAAAGGATATCCAGTCTGACCTTCTGTCCATGCTTTAAAATATTTCTCATTAAAATCATTTTCTCTTAATCCATTATAGCTTGTACTCATATTTTCTTTTTCAATCGATGGTTGATCGTAAAACTTTTGTATAAAATGACAATGCCAAGCCAATCGGCTTTTAAATGATGTTAGAGATTTTTTTTTATCATTTGAACTTTCCAGTTCAAGAGATTTCATTGTTGATTGATAAATATCTCTTAAAGATATAGTTCCAAATGAAATATGTGGACTTAATCTAGAGCATGATGTTTCTGCTGTCAAGGGCGATGACATCTGTGATTGATATTTTCTACCTCTTTCTGATAAGAATGAATCAACAAGATTCATAGCTTGGCAAGATCCTCCTTTCTGAATATCTCCACTAAGTATATTA
>ENA-OSEY01000072-OSEY01000072.1-marine-metagenome-genome-assembly--contig:-NODE-72-length-67251-cov-4.050630_pt1 | contig 67251 bp, 60 predicted proteins | sample MGYA00248465_ERZ534230 | MGnify/ENA primary metagenome ERZ534230 (study PRJEB26409, sample SAMN06344110) | marine metagenome | isolation source: Sea water from surface | place: Atlantic Ocean:Southern... | reverse complement strand
ATCTTCTGTTAGCCGTTCTTGGCGATATTCTGGTAGAGGCAGAGATATTAAATTAACTAAAATGGCTGACACGATGAACGCGATGATGGCGATCCCGAACCTGATCGCGCTGATCGTGCTGTCACCGGTCGTGTTCGCGATCACGAAGGAATTTTTCGACACGCGCGGCAAGTCGGAGAACAATCCGTTCTAGGCCTCCGGCCCGGATGCCGGCAAAAACCCGTGGCGAAGGCGGTCATTGTGCCGCCTTCGCCTGCCTGCTACTCCTTGGCGGTAGATGATGATTGAGGTCCCGCCATGGCCGTTCCCCGCATTGCTCTTCCCCTGATCTCGGATGACCCGCTCCACGTCTCGGTGACACGCGGCGGTGCCGAGGAAAGCTGTCACGCCGTCGATGTCGCGCTGTGTGACGCCGACGGCTCGGTTCTTGTCGGGCTTGGCGATGTCGAGCGTCTCGTTTTTCCGCGTTCCGCGATGAAACCGCTTCAGGCCATTGCGCTGTCGGAAGCGTGGGAGGGTATCGACGAGGCAAAGCGCCTGGTGCCGGCCGAAATGTCGCTGATCTGCGCCAGCCATAACGGCCAGCCGGAACATGTCGATGCCGTCAGGCGGCTGCTGGACAGGTTTGAGATTCCGGTCGAACTGTTGTCCTGCGGGCCGCAATGGTCGGGCGACCAGCCGACCATGATCGACCAGACCCGCACAATCGACACGCCCGGCCGTATCCACAACAATTGCAGCGGCAAACATGCCGGCATGCTGGTTCTGTCGCGCTGCCTCGGCCACGACCCGAAGGGCTATGCGGCGCTGACCCACCCCGTCCAGCAGGCCATTCTCGGCACGCTGGAAGCCATGGTAGGTATCGATCTGATGGTGCATCCGCACGGTCTCGATGGCTGCGGCGCGCCGGCATTGAGCGCACCGCTCGGCAACTGGGCGCGCGGGTTCGCTCTGTTCGCCGGCGGAGGAGCGCTTCCGGCCGGCCGGATGGCGGCCTGCACGCGCATTCGCAATGGCATCGCCGCCGCGCCGCGGATGATCGCCGGGGACAGGCGGCTCTGCACCGCGATCGGCGAGGCATTTGGCGAGCAGATCACCGCAAAGACGGGCGCTGAGGGCGTCTTCGCGGCCGCGTTCCATGAATTCGGTCTCGGAGCCATGGTCAAGGCGCGTGACGGCAACAGCCGTGCCGCCGGAGCGGCGATGGTGGCTGTGATCCATGCGCTCGGCTATGACCTGCCGGAGCCGGTTCGCGCATTGTCGCTGCCGCGGCTCACAAACTGGGCCGGCGACCATGTCGGCGACATCGCTGTCGGCGCGCCGCTCATGGCATCCTGAACCTGTTTTTTCAGCAGAGGCAGTTCCCGGCGGCACCGTGCCGCGGCGAAACCATTCGGTGACGCAATTGGTTGACAGGATGGCGCAGAATCAGCCCATTATCGGGCAGCCTTGAAGGTGGCTGTGGGGCAAAGCCCCATGCCTTAATGAGGGAATATGGTGAGGGTGAAAAACGACTGCCCAAAACCATAGCCGTCCCCGCGACTGTAAGCTGGTCGCCCGTCAGGATCCCACTGGAAGCGCGCTTCCGGGAAGGGTGCCGGGCCATGACCGCGAGCCAGGAGACCTGCCTTCAAAGCCGAATTGCAACGGCCGGGGTATGCCGTGAAGCGAGCCTTGATTGCGCTGCCTGCGACACGTGTCCCTGCATTTGACTGAACCGGCCCGTCCAGGGCCCGAAGGGACACCCGATGATCGGAACATTCGCCGCTTCCTCTTCCCGCCGGCCGAAGGGGGTCTGAGATGGCTCCAGCGCGCATCCCGGCCACCGTCATCACCGGCTTTCTCGGCGCCGGCAAGACAACGCTCATCCGCAACATCATCATGCAGGCCAACGGCAAACGCCTGGCGCTGATCATCAATGAATTCGGCGATATCGGCATGGATGGCGACATGCTGCAGGAATGCGGCGCTGACAGCTGTAGCGCCGAAGATATCATCGAGCTCGCGAATGGCTGTATCTGCTGCACCGTGGCCGATGATTTCCTGCCGAGCATCCAGCAGCTTCTGGCGCAGGAACCGAAGCCCGACCACATCATCATCGAAACATCCGGACTCGCCCTGCCGCAACCGCTTGTCCAGGCCTTCAACTGGCCCGACATCAAATCGCAGGTGATGCTCGACGGGGTTGTCACGCTTGTCGATGGCCCGGCGCTGGCCGATGGCGGGGTGGCGCATGACCTCGACGCGCTCGAGGCGCAGCGCGCCGCCGACGAGGAACTCGATCATGAAAGCCCGATCGACGAGCTGTTTGCCGACCAGATCGGCGCTGCCAACCTGATCGTGCTGTCGAAGGCCGACATGCTGGACGAAGCCGGGCTCGGCCGCGCCCGCGCATCTGTCGAACAGCAGCTCGAGGCCCCGACCCCGATCATTCCGGTATCGGGCGGCGCGGCGCCGATGGACGCCATCCTCGGCCTCGAGATGGAAGCGCAGGCGCATGCCCGTTCCGAGCATTCGCACCACCACCATCATCATCATGACGATGACCATGATCACCATCATCATCACCATGATCACGGCCATGACGAGTTCGCCTCGCATGTGATTTCGGTGGCGCCGGTCGAGGATGCCGAGGCGTTCCAGCAGCAGATTGCCGCCATTGCCAGCGAATTCGGCGTGCTTCGCGCCAAGGGCCGGGTCGATGTGACCGGCAAGGCGTTGCCCTATGTGGTGCAGGCTGTCGGCCGCCGTGTTGACGGCTATTTCGCGCGCGACCGTGACTCCGTGTCCGGCAGGCTCGTGGTGATCGGCATGACCGGCCTCGATGCCGCCGCCATTGCCGCACGTCTCGGTGGCGAGCTGATCGACGGACATGCATCTTCTTAGGGTCGAGGAGGGCGGCGCCCTCTACGATTCCGACGAGGCCGTCGATCTCGGCCAGCCGCCGGGCGATATCGTCATCCTGACATCGGCGGATACCGAGGTCAGCCTGCTGTCCGCCGCGGTGGCCGGCTGGCAGGCCGAAGGCGATGTGCCCGAAGTCCGCATTGCCAATTACCTCAGCCTCAGCCATCCGTTCTCGGTCGACCAGTACATCGCCAGCACGATCGCCGGCGCGCGGCTCGTCATCGTCAGGCTCCTCGGCGGCAGCGCCTACTGGACCTATGGCGTTCAGCAGCTTCGCGCCCAGGCGGAGGCCGGCGGGGTTCCCGTGGCTTTCCTTCCGGGCGACGCCCGTCCCGACCCGGAGCTGGACTATCTCTCGACGTTCGACACCGGCACATGCCGCTCGCTTGCCGCCTATCTTGATGCCGGTGGGCCGGACAACGCGCTCGGCTTCCTTTACGCTGCGCGCGACATCATCGACGGGACCGAGACCGCGCCGCCGCCGCGTCCGCTGCTGCGGGCGGGAATCTACTGGCCCGGGGTGGATACGCCCGACCTGCCGTCGATTGCCGCCGACTGGGTGGAAGGCGCGCCGGTGGCGGCCATTGTCTTTTACCGGGCCTTGCTGCAGGCCGGCGATCTCGCACCGGTCGATGCGATGATCGAAGCCTGCTGCGAGGCAGGATTGAACCCGCTGCCGCTTTTCAGTGCCAGCCTTAAGGATGGTGACGCCGCGCCGATCATTGCCTCGCTGCTGGCCGAGGCGAAAGCCGACGTCATCATGAACATGACGAGCTTTGCCGTGTCCGATCCGGCCGCCGCCGCGGATGGGATGCCGGGCCTGGCATCCGTCGGTCCTTTCGGCGCCGTCGATGCGCCGGTGCTGCAGCTTGTCCTGTCGGCCAGCCGGGTCGAGGACTGGCAGGAATCATCCGCCGGGCTGACGGCGCGGGATCTTGCGATGAATGTCGCTCTTCCGGAACTGGACGGGCGGTTGCTGACGCGAGCCGTCGGATTCAAGCAGCCGCCGCGCCGCGACGCGCTGACCCATGCCATGACCACGGCCTATGAGGCTGTGCCGGACCGAGCCGCGTGGGTGGCCCGACTTGCCGCCGGCTGGGCAAGGCTTCGCCAGCGGCCGGTTGCGGAGGCCAGGGTCGGGCTCATCATGGCGAATTATCCGAACCGCGATGGCCGTCTGGCCAACGGCGTCGGGCTGGACACACCGGCAAGTGTGCATGCTGCGATGCGAACCATGGCCGATGCCGGCTATGCCGTCGACGCCATGCCGCCGGACAGCGCCGGGCTGATCGCCGACCTCCGCGCCGGGCCGACCAATGAAGGCTGGCAGGGGCGCGCCTGTGACGCCGCCATGCCGCTGGGTGCCTACCGCCAAGCATTCGCGCAGCTGCCGCCGGACCTGCAGCGGGCTGTGCGTGGCCGCTGGGGCGACGCGGCAACGGATCCGATGTGCGACGGCGAGGCGCTGCGCCTTCCGCTTCGCCGCTACGGGAATCTGCTTGTCGCCGTGCAACCGGCGCGCGGCTACAACATCGATCCCAAGGCGACATATCATTCGCCCGATCTGGTGCCGCCGCACAATTACTTCGCGCTCTACTGGTGGATGCGCGATGAATTCGGCATTGACGCCGTGGTGCATTTCGGCAAGCACGGCAATCTCGAATGGCTGCCCGGCAAGGCGCTGGCGCTGGAATCCGAATGCATTCCAGAGGCTGTTCTGGGACCGGTGCCGCATCTCTATCCGTTCATTGTCAATGATCCGGGCGAGGGCGCGCAGGCCAAACGCCGCACTGCAGCCGTCATCATCGACCATCTGACCCCGCCGATGACCCAGGCCGACAGCCATGGCGTCATGGCCGAGCTGGAATCGCAGATGGACGAATATTACGAAGCCGCCGGCATGGATCGCGCGCGCTCGGACGCGCTCCTGTCCGACATTCTGGCGACCGCGACCCGCGCCGGCATTACGGCCGATTGCGGGATCGACGAGGCCGAGGACCCGGCCGAACAGCTTCTGAAGCTCGACAATTATCTTTGTGATCTGAAGGAACTGCAGATCAGGGACGGGCTCCACATCTTTGGTGAATCTCCGGCGACCGATCTTGCCGACAGCCTGCTGACGCAGATCCTGCGCACCCCGCGAAATGACGGCGAGGGCATGAATGCGGCCCTGCCACGCGCCATTGCGTCCGATCTGGGGCTGGCCGGCGATGGTGTGTTCGACCCGTTGACGGCGGAACGCGGCGCGCCATGGGATGGCGGCCGCCCTGATGTACTTGGTGTGCAATCCGATGATCCGTGGCGAAGCGCCGGCGACACAGTCGAGCGGATCGACAGGCTTGCCGGCGCAATGGTGGCTGGCGAGGCGGTGCCGACCGGTCCGGCTTCGGCGATGGTCATTGACGGCGCGCTTTCCGGCATTCGCGAACGGCTTCAGGCCTGCGGCCCGCGTGAAAGCGAGGCGCTTCTTCGCGGCCTGTCGGGCCGGTTCATTCCGCCGGGCGCGTCCGGCGCGCCGACCCGTGGCCGGCCAGAGGTTTTGCCGACTGGCCGGAACTTCTTTTCCATCGACAGCCGTGCCCTGCCGACCCCGGTGGCATGGCGTCTCGGCTGGGCATCGGCCGAGGCGCTTCTCGACAGGCATCTGATGGATCACGGCAACTGGCCGCGTGCGGTGGTGCTGTCGGCATGGGGAACTTCGAACATGCGCACCGGCGGTGACGACATCGCCCAGGCGCTGGCGCTGATGGGGGTTCGGCCGTCCTGGGATGCGAGCTCTCGCCGTGTTACCGGCTTCGAGATCATCCCGCTTGATGTGCTGGACAGGCCGCGTGTCGATGTGTGCCTTCGCTGCTCGGGCTTTTTCCGGGACGCCTTTCCTGCACAGATGACGCTGTTCGACCGCGCGGTGCGGGCGCTTGCCGCGCTCGACGAGCCTGAGGACATGAACCCGATCGCCGCCGCCGCGAAACGTGAAGCAGAGGCGGGACGCCGCCGCGGACTGGATGAGGATGCCGCGGCACGGCAGAGTACCCTGCGAATCTTCAGCGCGAAGCCGGGCGCCTATGGCGCCGGCCTGCAGGCGCTGATCGACGAGAAGCTGTGGCAGGACCGGTCCGATTTCGCCGAGGCATTCCTTGTCTGGTCCGGTCATGCTTACGGCGAGAATGCCGAGGGCATCGAGGCGCGCGGCGCGCTGGAGACACGTCTCGCCGCCTCGGATGCTGTGCTGCACAATCAGGACAACCGCGAACATGACATCCTCGACAGCGATGATTACTACCAGTTCGCCGGCGGGTTGTCGGCGGCGGTGGCGCATCTGTCGGGCCGCGATGTTCCGGTCTATCACAATGACCATTCGCTGGCGGAACGTCCGGTGATCCGCACCCTTGGCGAGGAAATCGGCCGTGTCGTCCGCGGGCGCGCCAGCAACCCGAAATGGATCGATGGCGCGATGCGGCACGGCTACAAGGGGGCGTTCGAGATGGCCGCGACGGTCGATTACCTGTTTGCCTTTTCCGCCACCACACGGCAGGTGGCCGAACATCATTTCGCGGCCCTGTTCGAGGCCTATATCGAGGATGACCGCGTTCGCGAGTTTCTGGAAGAGAGCAATGACGGAGCCTATCGCGACATGCTCGACCGCTTTGCCGAGGCCATCGAACGCGGCCTCTGGACACCGCGCCGCAACAGCGTGCAGGCTGGCCTTGAACGCCTTCGCGCATCACCCGAGGAGACACAAACATGACCAGCCCGGCGGATGACACACCCCAATCGGACGGCCAGCAGTCGGACTCCGACCGCCACAATGCCAAGATGGCGCGCAAGAAACAGGCGCGCGACAAGATCATGTCGACCAAGACCGACGAGAAGGGGCTGGTGATCGTCCATACCGGCAAGGGCAAGGGCAAGTCGTCGGCTGCCTTCGGGATGATCTTCCGCTGCATCGCGCACCAGCTTCCCTGCGCCGTGGTGCAGTTCATCAAGGGCGGCATGGATACCGGCGAGCGCAACCTTGTCACCGCCCATTTCGGCGACATCTGCCAGTTCCACACCATGGGCGAAGGCTTCACCTGGGAGACCCAGGACCGCGAGCGTGACATCGCCGCCGCCACCGCAGCCTGGGAAAAGGCCAAGGAGCTGATACGTGACGAGCGCTATCACATGGTTCTTCTCGACGAGATCAACATCGCGTTGCGCTACGGCTATATCCCGCTTGATGAGGTGATCGCTTTCCTCGAGACCGAAAAGCCGGAGATGACGCATGTCGTGCTGACCGGCCGGAACGCGGCCGATGAGCTGATCGAGATCGCCGACCTCGTCACCGAGATGGCGCTTGTCAAACATCCCTTCCGGTCCGGCATCAAGGCGCAGATCGGCGTCGAATTCTGATGCCTGCGACCATCATGCTGCAGGGCGCCGGCTCGAATGTCGGCAAATCGGTCCTTGTCGCCGGGCTCTGCCGCCATTTCAGCAATGCCGGGCTGCGCGTGCGCCCGTTCAAGCCGCAGAACATGTCGAACAATGCCGCGGTCACCGCGGATGGCGGCGAGATCGGCCGGGCGCAGGCGATGCAGGCACGCGGATGCCGTGCCGAGACGTCCGTGCATATGAATCCGGTGCTGCTGAAGCCCGAGAGCGAGACCGGATCGCAGGTGATTGTCCAGGGCAAGCGCTTCGGCAGCATGCGCGCGCGCCAATACGGGTCCCACAAGGCGGAACTGCTGCCACGCGTGCTGGAGAGTTTCGACATTGTCGGCCGCGATGCCGATCTTGTGATCGTCGAAGGGGCGGGAAGCCCGGCCGAGGTCAATCTTCGCGCGGGTGATATCGCCAATATGGGGTTCGCCGTCGCCGCCGATGTGCCGGTGGTGATGGTTGGCGACATTGACCGCGGTGGTGTCATTGCCAGCCTTGTCGGGACGGATGCGGTTCTAGACGAGGCGGATCGCGCGCTGATCAAGTGTTTCCTGATCAACAAGTTTCGCGGCGACACCACCCTGTTCGCCGAAGGCATGACCATTGTCGAACGGGCCACGGGCTGGCAGGGCGTCGGCATTCTGCCCTGGTTCCCGCAAGCACGGTTCCTGCCTGCCGAGGATATTCTGGATATCAGGGGCAAGTCTGGTGACGCCCGTGACGGCGCGCCCGTCCGCATCGCCGTGCCGGTGCTGCGCCGCATCGCCAATTTCGACGATCTGGACCCGCTTGCCGGCGAGACGGATGTGGATGTGACGCTGGTCGAGGCCGGTGATGTGATTCCCGCAGATGCCGATCTCATTCTGCTACCGGGGTCGAAATCCACCATTTCCGACCTGACATTCCTTCGTGATCAGGGCTGGGACATCGACATCGCGGCACATCTGCGGCGTGGCGGCATGGTGATGGGGCTGTGCGGCGGATACCAGATGCTGGGAACGAAGCTGGATGATCCGGACGGTGTCGAGGGTCCTGCCGGCGACACGCTCGGGCTTGGTCACCTCAGGGTCGAGACGGTGCTTGCCGGCGACAAGCGACTGACGCAGGTCACGGCGCACGCCAACGCGTTCGATGTGCCGGTCAGGGGGTATGAAATCCATATGGGGCGCACCGGCGGACCGGATTGCGACAGGCCGTTCCTGACGCTGGATGGCAGGCCGGAGGGCGCTGTCTCGGCCGATGGCGCGGTGATCGGCACCTATCTTCACGGCATTTTCGCCGATGACGGGTTTCGCCGCGCTTTTCTCGACAGCCTTGCCGCCCGGCGCGGCCGTGAGGGTGCGTTCGGCGAAGTGGATTTTGACGCGCGCGTCGATGCGACCCTGGACGAGCTTGCCGCGCATATGGCGGCGAATCTCGATCTCGACGCGTTTGCGGGGATTGCCGGCCTCTAGAGCAGGACTGCCGGCAGGATCAGCAGCGCAAACAGCAGCTGCGCCATGATCAGCACCCTCAGCGAATGGCGTATGGCGCCGGCATCTGCTTCACTGCCGCCTTCGTTGAAGCGACGCGCCTGCCTGATCCGGTTGCCGTATCGTCGCGGCCCGGCAAGCCATACATTGATCGCTCCTGCCATCGCGGCTTCCGGCCAGCCGGCATTTGGCGAGGCATGGTGCCTGCCGTCTCGCATCATCGTGCCGAGCGCCGCGCTGCCCCGTCCGTTCAGCGTCGCGGCCCCGCAGATCAACAGGGCCGTGAGGCGCGCTGGTATCAGGTTCATGGCATCGTCGATCCGCGCCGCGCCGCAGCCGAAGGTCCGATATTTCGCATTGCGGTATCCGATCATGCTGTCCGCGGTATTTACCATCTTGTAGGCAAGCAGCCCCGGAAGGCCGCCGACAAGAAACCACAGCGCCGGTGCGATCACGCCGTCGGACAGGTTTTCCGCGCCGGTCTCGATCGCCGCCCGGGCGATGTCGCCCTTTTTCATCGATTTCGTCTCACGCCCGACGATCATGCCGACGGCGGTGCGGGCCGCCCCGATGCCTTCTCCCATGGCCGTTGCCACGGCGCGGATATGCTCGTCGAGTGAGCGGGCCGCCAGCAACACCGCCAGAATGATGCAGGCCACCACCGGGCCGCCGAAAGACAGCCCCCAGCCGAGCATGGCTGCCAGCACAACAAGTATCACGATGGCCAGAATGCCGCGTGCCTGCCGGGATTTGCCGGTCACCCCGCGCCGTCTGTTCAGGCGCTTGTCCATAAAGGATATGGCACGTCCGAACAGCACCACTGGATGCGGCACACGGCGCCACAATATGTCCGGCTCGCCGACAAGCCAGTCGATGGCCAGAGCGGCGAGAAGGACTGCCGCGCGCGCCGCCAGAACGGCAACCGTGGCATCAAGGATGGGTTCCAAGTCAATCATCGTCGGTATAATTCAACTTTGGTCGCTTGCGTGCAATTCCATTCGGGGTTTGGCGTTACTATCTCACCAAGGTCGGTGGACTTGGCGACAAGATGAAAACGACCCCGGTGCGGTGGACCCAGTCAGGGCACCCATTCCGGGCCTCGGACCAGGGACATGAACAGGACGCTTCCTGCGTCCGGTCTCCGTTTTCATCACTCCTTGCCACCGCAGACGCGATAATCGTGCACATATCGCAAGGAAGAGATGATGCAAGCCTTTTGTTCGACCAGCCTGCGGGTGATTACCGGACCCGCCCTTACCACTATCATTCTTGCTCCGGCATCGGCACAGGCCCACTGGGGCCATCTTGGCGAACTTGCCGGACATGGCCACTGGATCGCTGCCGGGCTTGCCGCGGCCGCGGCCGTGGCGGTTGCGGGGCTGGCGATTACCCGTCCGCGCAAGGAAAGCGAAGCGACTGACGAGGCTGTGCCTGACGAAGCTGAAACGAATGAAAAGCAGTCACATGCATGATGCGGCCCCCAAATATGGCGTGATGATCTGCGGCCACGGTTCGCGCTCGAAATCTGCTGTTACCGAATTCGCTGTTCTGGCCGAAAAGCTGGCGCCGATGTTCCCCGACTGGCCCGTCGAATACGGATATCTGGAATTCGCCACTCCGGTGATCAAGACCGGCCTCGACAAGCTGCGCGAGCAAGGCGTCAATCATGTGCTGGCGGTGCCGGGCATGCTGTTCGCGGCCGGCCATGCGAAGAACGACATTCCGTCAGTGCTGAACACCTATGCGGCAGAGCACGGCATCACCATCCAGTATGGCCGCGAGCTTGCGGTCGATCTGCAGATGCTGCAGGCGGCCGGTGACAGGATCGCCGCCGCCATCGAGGTGGCCGACAAGGAACACGGCCCCGTCGACCGCGCGGATACCTGTCTTGTCGTGATCGGGCGCGGCGCTTCCGATCCTGACGCCAACTCCAACATCTCGAAGATTTCCCGCATGCTGTGGGAAGGCATGGGCTTCGGCTGGGCCGAGGTCGGATATTCCGGCGTGACCTTCCCGCTGGTCCAGCCATGCCTTGAGCATGTGACGCGCCTTGGCTTCAAGCGCATCGTCGTTTTCCCCTATTTCCTTTTCAGCGGTATCCTGATCGACCGCATCTACGGCTTCACCGACGAGGTTGCGGCGGCGCATCCGGATATCGAGTTTATCAAGGCAGGCTATCTGAACGACCATCCCAAGGTGATCGCCACCTTCGCCGACCGGGTGCGTGAAATTCTGGAAGGCAGCAACAACATGAACTGCGCCATGTGCAAATACCGGGCGCAGGTTCTGGGGTTCGAGGACGAGGTCGGGCAGGCGCAGCAGAGCCACCACCATCACGTCGAGGGTCAAGGCGTCTCGGCGCCTGGAAGCAATGTCGAGGATTGCGACCTGTGCGACCATTTCTGCACCGGGGCCTGCCGGCTGGATATGGATCATCACCATCATCATCATGGTCACGGCCATGGCCATGACCACAGCCATGATCACGATCATGACCATGGGCATCACCACCATCCCTATCCGCATGCCGATCACCCGCTTGGTCCGGAATCGGTGCGGAACCGCAAGCCGTCCGGCAAGTCCGGTGGATGACGGGCGGTTGTGGGGAGCTATCTGAAAGACCCGGCGGAGATTTACGCCAGATCCTTCGCCATTGTCCGCGAGACGATCGACCTGTCCGCTTTTGACGGACCGCTCGGCGATGTCGCCGTGCGCCTGATCCATGCCTGCGGCATGCCGGATATTGTTGATGACATGGCGGCCTCGGACGACTTCGTCGCATCTGCCGGACAGGCGATTGCCAGCGCCGCGCCGCTGTTCTGCGACTGCGAAATGGTGGCAAGCGGCATCACACGCAGGTTTTTGACGGCCGGTAATGACGTGCTCGTCACGCTGAACGATGCGCGCACCCCGCAATTGGCATCCGACCTTGGCACAACGCGTTCAGCGGCGGCGGTCGAGTTGTGGGGTGACAGGCTGGCCGGCGCGCTGGTCGTGATCGGGAATGCGCCGACCACACTGTTCCGCTGTCTAGAGGTGATTGCCGAGGGCGGGCCGCGCCCGGCGGCGATCATCGGCTGCCCGGTCGGGTTTGTCGGCGCTGCCGAGAGCAAACAGGCGCTGGCGGAAAGCGATGTGCCGTTCCTTGTTGTCCATGGCACGCGCGGCGGCTCGGCGATGGCTTCTTCTGTTGTTAACGCGCTGGCGCTGCTCAAGGCCGAGGGAGAAGGCTGATGGCGCGGCCTCTGGTCATCGGCGTGGCGGAAGGCGGCATTGCAAGCCTGCCTGCCGAGATCCGTGACCGTCTGGCCGGCATGGATCTTGTCGTTGCGGCGCCGCGTTTCCGTGACGGGCTGCCTGACGGGCCTGAAACCATCGACTGGCCGTCGCCCTTTTCCGATATTTTCAATGTTCTGAGCGACAATCCAGACAAGTCCGTCGCGCTGCTGACGACGGGTGACCCGATGTGGTACGGCGCCGGTGCGAGCCTTGTGCGCGAACTTGGGCCGGACGGATGCGAGGTGGTTCCCGCGGTTTCAGGACTGCAGCATGCGGCTGCCCGTCTCGGCTGGCCGATGGCTGGTTGCCGTGTGGTCAGCATCCATGGCCGGCCGGTATCCGGCCTCGTATCCGCGCTGCATCCGCGGACGCGGCTTCTGGTGATCGCCCAGGATGGCGGCAGCCCGATGGCGGCGGCAAAGCTGCTGGCTGCACGTGGCTATGGCGCGGCCCGCATGCATGTGCTGGCGCATCTGGGCGGTTCGGATGAGGCGCGGATTGACGGGACGGCGGATGGCTGGACGCATGACCGCGTTCCGGATTTCCACATCATCGGCATTGAATGCCCCGATGCCGGGCCGGTGCCGCACGGCCTTGCCGCGCCGGACAGCAGTTTCGACAATGACGGCAAGCTGACAAAGCGCGATGCGCGGGCCAGCGCTCTTGCCAAGCTGGCACCGTTCCCGGGGGCGGTTCTGTGGGACATTGGCAGCGGGTCGGGCGCCGTGGCGGTCGATTTCCTGCGAAATGCGCCGCGCGGGATCGCCTATGCTATCGACCGCAATCAGACGCAGCTCGATCGCGGCAACGCCAATGCCGTGACACATGGTGTAACCGGGTTCAAGCCGATATGTGGCGATGCGGCAGAGCAGATCGCGAGCCTGCCGAGGCCCGACGCGGTGTTCATCGGTGGCGGCATGTCCGAGCAGGTGATCAGCGCGGCGCAGGTGGCCCTGCGGCAGGGCGGCTGCCTTGTGGCGCATGCGGTCACCATCGAGAGCGAGAGTGTGATGGTCGCCGCCTGGCAGCGTGCCGGCGGTGATCTAGTGCGGTTGTCTGTGCAGCATGCGGACCCGGTCGGCGGGTTCCATGGTTGGCGGCCGCTGATGCCGGTCACCCAATGGTGCTGGCACAAGCAGGAATAGTCCGGACGGGTAGCGATCATGACGACAGGAACACTCTATGGCGTCGGGACGGGCCCCGGCGATCCGCAACTGGTGACACGGCGTGCCTGGTCGCTGGTCGAATCGGCACAGGTCATCGCCTATCCGGCGCCTGATTCCGGCGAGAGCTTTGCTCGTTCGATTGTGGCTGAGGCAATAAGCCCCGACGCGGTTGAAATCCCCATGGTGGTGCCGATGCGCACCGGCAGGGCGCCGGCGCAGTCCATTTACGACAAGGGTGCCGGGGATATCGCGGCGCATCTCGCGGCCGGCCGCGACGTGGTTCTGCTGTGCGAAGGTGATCCGCTGTTCTACGGGTCGTTCATGTATCTTCTCGTGCGGCTTCGTGACGACTTTCCGGTAGAGATTGTGCCCGGCGTCACCAGCCTGTCGGCATGCGCGGCCGCGCAGTCGCACCCGCTGGTCGCGCGCAGCGACATCCTGACGGTATTGCCGGCAACTCTAGATGACGCGGCACTGACCGACGCCATCGGCCGTGCCGAGGCGGTGGCGATCATGAAGATCGGCCGGCACATGCCGCGCCTGCGGGCGCTTCTCGGCGCGCTCGGCCTTGCCGAGCAGGCGCGCTACACAAGCCACGCCTCGCTGCCGCACCAGCGGGCGCTGGCCCTTGGCGACGCGCCGGACGATGCCCCCTATTTTTCGATGATCCTTGTCTATAAGGGAGATGATCCATGGATCAGCTGACGGCAAGCCAGCCGGCACGGCCGGTCATCCTGTGCCTGTCGAAGGCCGGGCTTGCAATCGCCAGGCGGCTGGCCGAAGTGATTGATGCCGACATTCACGGGCATGCGGTTCGCTGCCCTGATGCACCGCATCATTTCGGCAAGGCGACGCCGCATATCGCCGACCTGTTCTGCAGCGGCAGGCCGGTGATCGGAATCTGCGCCGCCGGCATTCTGATCCGGGCCGTGGCACCGCATCTCCGCCACAAGGGCACAGACGCCCCGGTGATCGCCGTTGCCGAAAGTGGCAATGTGGCGGTGCCGCTGGTTGGCGGGCATCACGGGGCCATCACGCTGGCGCGGCAGGTGGCCGACGCGGTCGGGGCGAGCCTTGCCATCACCACGGCGGGCGATGACCGCTGGGGCATTCCGCTGGACGAACCACCGGCAGGCTGGCGGCTTGCCAACCAGGCGGCCGCGCAGCGTGTCATGCCGCAGCTGCTGGCAGGCGACGGCGCCTTCATCGACGGTGACTGCCTCGACGGGCTGAATGAATGGTTTGACCGGGTGCCGCGCGGCAATGCGGTGTCCCTGACTGTGACCCGTCGTCAGCGCACGCCAGGCGAGTCAGAGCTGGTCTATTGCCCGCAGGATGTCATGCTTGGCGTCGGCTGTGCGCGTGGTTGCCAGCCGGACGAGATGATCGACCTCGTGATGCAGGAACTGACCCGCGCCGATATCAACGCGGCGTCGATTGCCGGTGTGTTCAGTGTCGATCTGAAAGCCGACGAGCCGGCGCTCCACGCGCTGGCAGCGATGCTTGATGTGCCGCTTCGCATCTTTGACCGTGAGACGCTTGCTGCCGAGGCGCCGCGTCTTGCCAGCCCTTCGGCCGTTGTCGAAGAGGAGATCGGCATTCCCGGCGTTGCCGAAGCGGCCGCGCTTGCCGCTGCCGGGCCGGACGGGAAGCTGATCCACAGGAAGGTGAAATCTGCCAACGCCACCATGGCGCTGGCGCTTGCCCCAGCACCTGCCGACGAGCCGGCGCTGGCCGGCCGCAAGCCCGGAAGGGTGATGCTGATCGGCATCGGCCCGGGACAGGCCGAGTGGCGCACGCCGGAGGCATCGCAGATGATCCTCGGCGCGGACGAGCTTGTCGGCTACGACCTCTATATCGATCTGCTAGGCGCGGTGGCGGCGCATATCCCGCGACGTGATTTCAAGCTCGGCGAGGAAGAGGTGCGGTGCCGCTATGCCCTTGAAGCGGCAGCAGCAGGCAAGGATGTCGCTGTGATCTGTTCGGGTGACGCCGGCATCTATGCCATGGGCGCGCTTGTCTACGAGCTTCTCGACCGGGACGAGGCGGATGGCGGCGTCTCGGATGCCGCGCGCCGTGTCCAGGTCGTCAGCGCGCCGGGAATTTCGGCACTTCAGGCCGCCGCGGCCCGGTCAGGCGCCATTCTGGGCCATGATTTCTGCGCCATCTCGCTGTCCGACCTGCTGACACCGTGGGAAGCCATCGAAAAACGCATTCACGCCGCCGGTGCCGGTGATTTCGTCGTCGCCTTCTATAATCCGGTTTCGAAGCGGCGGCGCACACAGCTCGCCGCGGCACGTGAAATCCTGATGCAGTATCGCAGCGGGGATGTGCCGGTGATCCTCGCCTCCAGCCTTGGCAGGCCGGACGAGAAAATCCAGTACCGCACACTGGGTGGTCTGGATATTGACGAGGTGGATATGCTGACGACCGTGATGGTTGGCGCGAGTAGTTCAAAGCGGCTCGATCTCGGGCGGGGAAGCGCGGTCTACACGCCGCGCGGCTATGCCAAGCATCTCGACGCCCCGCAAGGCAGGAAACAGGACGAAACGGAGGCGGACACATGACCGTTCATTTCATTGGTGCCGGCCCCGGCGACCCGGAACTCATCACCGTTCGCGGCCTGCGCCTGATCGAGAGCTGCCCGGTCTGCCTCTATGCCGGATCACTAGTGCCCGAGACCGTTGTCGCCGCCGCGCCCGCCAACGCGCGGGTGATCGACACGGCGTCACTGACGCTTGATGACATCATCGACGAGATCGTAGCCGCCCATGACAAGGGCCAGGATGTCGCGCGTGTCCATTCCGGCGACCCGTCGCTTTACGGCGCCATCGCCGAACAGATTCGCCGTCTGAAGGCGCTTGGCATCGATTACAGGATTGTGCCGGGCGTCTCGGCCTATGCGGCGGCGGCGGCTGGCCTCGGGATTGAACTGACGGTGCCGGAGGTGGCGCAGTCGCTGATCCTGACCCGCACGGCGATGAAGTCATCCGCCATGCCGCCGGGCGAGGAACTGACCAGTCTTGGTCGAACCGGCGCGACACTGGCCATTCATCTGTCGGTCCGGAACCTGCGCCAGATCGAGCGCGACCTTGTGCCGTTCTATGGCGAGGATTGCCCGGTGATTGTGGCCTATCGTGTCGGCTGGCCGGATGAGGACTATATCCACGGCACGCTGTCCGATATCCGCGCCAAGGTTCAGGAAGCCAAGATTACGCGAACGGCGCTGATCTTTGTCGGACCGGCGCTGGCGCAGACGACTGATTTCCGTGACAGCGCGCTCTATGACGCGGCGCATGCGCATATCCTGCGTCCGAAGCGAGGCCGCGCCGCCGATGCGGATGGCTGAGAGAGGCGCTGAATTCAGGCGATGATGTGGGCGTATGAGCCGGCGACGCTGCCCCGCACCAGACCCATTGTGCCGAGGTCGCGCCCGGCGGCATCGCTGACCGCGAACAGCGGGTCGCCTTCGGCGCGGGTGGCGCTGGTATAGTGAAATTCGTGACCCGTTACGGGTTCCAGGCCGGGCCAGGCCTGTGCCAGCGGGGTCATCCTGCGGTAGCCGAGATGAAGTTTGCGGTTCGCAAAACTCGTCTCCAGCGCCAGCAGTCCGGCCATCGGGTATGACGCGCCTTCGGCATCGATAATCGTCTCGCCAAGCACCATGTAACCGCCGCATTCGCCATAGATCCGGGTGCCGCGTTCTGCTGCCGCCCGCAAGCCGCCACGGAAGTTGCCGGCGCGGGACAGTTCGGGAAGATGGAGCTCGGGATATCCTCCGGGAAGAAAGATGAAATCGGCGTTTGGCGGAGGCGCCTCATCCGCCAGTGGCGAGAAATTCATGATTTCGGCGCCGGCATCACGCCAGCCTGCCATAAGGTGCTCATAGGAAAAACCGAAGGCCGCGTCGCGGGCAATGGCAATTCGCTGCCCTGGCGGCGGAAGGAGGGCTGGCCCGGTCTCGGGCGCTGCGATACCGGCGAACGCCGCTTCGATGGCGCCAAGGTCGAGATGCGCAGCAACCAGTTCGGCGGCCTTGTCGATCATCGGCTCGAGAGCGCCGCTGGCGGCGAGGTCGGCGGCCTGAACCAGTCCAAGGTGCCGCGACGGAATCTCGATATCACCATTTGCCGGCAGGCTGCCGAACAGGGCAATGCCGCGCTCGGCCAGCGCGGCGCTGATCAGCTCTTCATGGCGTGGCGAGGCGATGCGGTTCAGCACGACACCGGCGAGGCTCACCCCGTCCGGCAATTGCGTGGCGATGCCGGCGGCAAGGGCCGCGGCGGTCTGCCCCTGATGGCGTGCGTCCAGAACCAGCATCACGGGTGCCTGCAGGGCCTCGGCGACTGATACGGTGCTGCCGCTGCCGCCGTCTGTGCCGTCGAAAAGCCCCATCACCCCTTCGACCAGCAGGCGCGGTTCCGGCCTGTCGGCGGCGAGGTGGCGGATCAGGTCGCGCCTCATGGCGTGGCTGTCGAGATTGACGGCGGATGCGCCACTGGCGGCGGCCAGAAAGGCGGCGTCGATATAGTCGGGCCCAGATTTGGCGGCATTCACCCCGATGCCGGCGCGGCCCATGGCGCGAAGCAGGCCGAGCGTGACGGTTGTCTTGCCGCTTCCCGAGGTGAGGCCGGCAACAACCAGCCCGCGTGATGCCATCAGCCTGTTTCCGAGATGGCGCGCACGCCCAGCGGATCGGTGTCGCGGACGGGCTCGCCCGCCATCTGGCCAATCCAGTCGAGGCACTGGCGCATCAGCACCACACGTCCGATACAGATGATGGCCGGTGCGCCGATGCCGCTCTCGACGATGTCGTGAGGGGCGGTAGCGAGGGTGGTCTCGAGAACCTGCATGTCGTCGCGCGTGGCATTCCTGACAACGGCGACAGGCTCGTCAGGCGAGCGCCCCGCGGCGATCAGCTTCTGGCAGATATCCGGCATATGCTTGACCGCCATATACATCACGATGACCTGGGCGCTGCGGCCAAGACCGTCCCAGTCGATGGCCGAGGGCATCAGTCCGGTGCGGTCATGTCCCGACAGGAAGGTGACGGACTGATTGATGTCGCGGTGTGTGACCGGAATGCCGGCATAGGCCAGTCCGCCGATGCCGGCCGAAATTCCGGGGATCACGCGAATGTTGATGCCGGCCTGGACAAGCGTCTGCGCCTCTTCACCGCCGCGTCCGAACACAAAGGGATCACCGCCCTTGAGCCGCAAAACCCGCTTGTTCTTGCGGGCGAGCTCGATCAGCCGAAGCGAGATGTCCCGCTGGCTAGGTGACGGCTTGCCGCCGCGCTTGCCGGCATATTCGATCTGGGCTTCGGGCCGGGCCCAGTGCAGCAAGGACGGGTCGACCAGCGCGTCATAGATGATCACGTCGGCCTGTTTCAGCGCGTTCAGCGCATGCAGCGTGATCAGGCCCGGATCACCCGGGCCACCGCCCGTCATCCACACCCAGCCGGGCTCGAAGACCGGCCAGTCGCGCGCATCCAGCGCCGGCAGGCTGCCGGAAGCCGGTGTCGGATGATCTTGGCTGTCACTGGTCATCAATCACGGTCCGCTGGTGGTGGATTCGCCATGGTAAATTCGCTACTAATCAAGGCAGTCAAAGATAGCAGCGCATAACCCGCAAAGCCAATAGATTGGCTGCCGCCATAATGGCCGAAGCCCAACCTGACAGGTGCTCGATACATGACCCGGTCCGCGTCGCGGAAAGACAAGCTCGAGACAAAGCTCCGGTTCGGCTGGACCACGGGTACCTGCGCCACCGCTGCCGTGAACGCAGCCTACACGGCGATGCTTGCCGGGCAGTTTCCTGATCGCGTCACAATTGTCACGCCAAGCGGCAAAAACGCCGATCTCGAGGTGGCAGAGACCTCCAGCGGCAGTGACTCCGGCGGCGACTGGTTCCGGGCCGGCATCATCAAGGATGCCGGTGACGACCCTGATGTGACGCATGGCGCGATGATCTGTGCGACCCTTCGCAAAGGCGCGGCAGGCACTGGCGTGACCTTCAGCGGCGGCGACGGGGTCGGCATTGTCACCAAGCCCGGGCTGCCGGTAGCGGTTGGCGAGCCTGCGATCAACCCGGTGCCGCGACAGATGATGCAGGATGCCGTGACCGAACTGGCAGCCGCGCTTGGCGGGACGGTTGATGTCGCCATCGAGATTTCGGTGCCGGATGGCGCGGCCATTGCCAAAAAGACCTGGAATCCGCGTCTTGGCATCGAGGGCGGGATTTCCATTCTTGGCACGACCGGCGTTGTCAGGCCCTTTTCCTGCTCAGCCTGGATTGCCTCGATACACCGCGGGATCGACGTGGCGCGGGCAAACGCGTTGCCGCATGTCATGGGCTCTACCGGGGCGACGTCCGAAGGGTGGGGCCAGGGCGCATACAGCCTTCCCGACATTGCGCTCATCGACATGGGGGATTTTGTCGGCGGCATGCTGAAATATATGCGCCGTCATCCGGTCCCCAACCTGTCGATCCTTGGTGGCTTCGGCAAGATGGTGAAGCTGTCACAGGGCGCGATCGACCTGCACTCGGCGCGCTCGCAGGTGGATTTTGACGCGCTTGCCGCGCTTGCCTGCAGGTTCGGCATGGACCGTGATGCCGTGGCTTCCGCCAATTCCGTGCTCGAGGTCTCGCAGATGGCAACGGACGACCAGCGGTCGGCGCTTGCCGAGGCTGTGGCGGCTGGGGCACGCGAGACGGCGCTTTCGCATCTGCGTGGCGCCGAGACAGTGGTCGAGGTGGCTGTGATCAGCCGTGACGGCCAGCTTCTTGGCCGTGCCGGCACCATCGGCAAGGGCGGAGCGTGATGTCCGATATGCCGCTCAGGACACTGGTGCTGGCGGGCACTGCCGAATCACGGGCCGTGATCCACGCCCTTTCGGACGAGCCGTCGGTCCAGCTAACGGCCTCTCTGGCCGGTGCTACGCCGAACCCGGCGGGATTGCCGGTGCCGACGCGCGTTGGTGGCTTTGGTGGTCCGGAGGGGCTGGCGGAATATTGCCGCGACAATGGTGTCGGGCTGGTGATTGACGCCACCCATCCCTTTGCCCGCCAGATCACCCGCAACGCACGCGATGCGGCGGCGTCCCTGAACATACCGTGCCTGCGGCTGGAACGTCCGCCATGGCATCCGGAGGAGGGGGATGACTGGCGCAGTTTCGACAGCTGGCAGGAGATGGCGGACGCTATTCCGCCCAGCGAGAGAGTGTTCCTTGCCGGCGGCACACAGTCCATCGGCATCTTCACCAAGCGGCAGGACATCACCCTCTGGGCGCGGGCCCTGAATGTCGAGGGGATGGAAGGGCCGGCAAACACCACCTTCATCAACGCCATGCCGCAACTCGACAAGGCGGATGAGCGCGCCACCTTCGAGACCCATGGCATAACTCTGCTGTGCTGCAAGAATTCAGGCGGCAATGCCAGCTTTGCCAAGATTGCGGCGGCGCGGGACCTTGGCATTCCGGTCTGGATGCTGCGCCGTCATGTTCCCGAGGCCGGTTCGGATGGTGACAACAGTACAGAAAACTACCATATCCATGATACGGTCGACGGGGCTGTCGCGGCGACATTGCGGCTTGCTGCGAATGCCGTGTCTGGCTGGCCTGGCTGAGGTCTTTTTGAGCCCCGGGCGTTTTTGAAGCCGGGACCTTGTTGAAGTTTTGTCGATACGCCAGGGAGGCGGTCTTGTCCAACTACACCCATTTCAACCTGAGCTATGATGATGCCGGCGTCGCCTGGCTGTCGATGGATGCTGCCGGCCGTTCGGTCAATGTGCTGGCGCAGGAGGTGATGGCCGAACTGATTGCCGCGATCGATGAGGTCGCCGGCCGCGCGCCGAGCGGATTTGTGTTTTTATCAGCGAAGAAGCGCGGTTTCATTTTCGGCGCGGATGTGAACGAGTTCGAACTGTTCAGGACGGCCGCAGAAGTGGAAGCGCATATCGCCGAGGTCCTTGAAGGATTCGCGGCGATCGAGAAGCTCGACTGCCCGTCAGTGATCCTGGTTGACGGGATCTGTGTCGGCGGCGGCCTCGAACTCGCACTGGCTTTCGACCACATCATTTCTATCGACGACGCGGCCTGCCAGTTCGGTTTCCCCGAGATCAGTCTCGGGCTTCTTCCCGGTTATGGCGGGTCGGTCCGCGCCTTGGAACGCATGGGGCCCGAGGCTGCCATGAAGCTCGTTCTGCATGGCCGCTTCCTGAAAGCGCGGGAGGCGTTCGACGCAAATATCGTTGACCATCTTGTCGCCAGTCGCGATGCGCTTGCGGATGCCGCGCGAGACGCTGTCGCCGGAAAGATCGAGCGCCGCGCCGCGCCGGGACCCTCCGATATGGCGGCTGTGATCGCCGACGAGCGTGCCGCGCTTATGGCAAGGACCAGTCCACGCAATATGCCGGCCCCCTTTGGTATTCTGGATCATTATTCCCCTTCAGAATTCAATAGAAACAATATGATGAAAGCAGAAACGAATCTGTTTTCTGAGCTTATGATGACGCCGGCCTCGGCTGGCATGCGGCGCAATTTCCAGCTGACGGATGCGGTGAAGAAGGGCGGTCGCGGCGATCATGACGTCTCGCACATCCATGTGATCGGTGCCGGCACGATGGGCGGTGATATTGCCGCCGTCGCCGCCATGAGCGGTTTTGAAGTGACGCTTCAGGATATTTCCGCCGATGCGGTCGACCGTGCCATTGAGCGTGCGCGAACCCTGTATGAGCGGCGTCTGAAGGCACCGCAGAAGGTTGAGGCAGCGATGGCGCGTTTGCGCGCCGATGCTGGTGGCGAAGGGCTGGCCAGCGCCGACCTGCTGATCGAGGCGGTGGCAGAGGACCTTGCGATCAAGAAAGCTGTCTTTGCCGATGCCGAGAGCAAGATGAAGCCCGGCGCGATCATGGCGACGAACACATCCGCCATTCCGCTCGAGGATATCGGTGCAGCGCTGAACGACCCGGCACGTCTGATCGGCATGCATTTCTTCAATCCGGTGCCGGTGCTGCCGCTTGTCGAGGTGGTCTATACCGATGCCAGCGACGGCAGCTTTGTGGATCGCGCCATGTATGTTTGCGGTGCACTGAAGAAGCTGCCGGTGAGGTGCAAGTCGGCGCCAGGCTTCCTCGTCAACCGGGCCTTGCTTCCGTATGTTTTCAAGGCGGTCGAGGCCATGCTCAACGGAGCCGATCCAGACAAGATCGATCAGGCGCTTGTCGGGTTCGGCATGCCGATGGGCCCGATTGAGCTGTGTGACCAGGTGGGCATCGACGTGTGCCTCGGTGCCGGCAAGGTGACCGGCATTTCACCGCAGGTCGCCGCCCGCTTCACCGCGATGATCGAGGCCGGCAATCTTGGCCGGAAGAGCGGCTCGGGCTTTTATGAATGGGACGGCAAGAAAGCGGTGCGCGCCCGGGCGACCTATGATCAGGACGAGCTGGACGCAATCGCTGCCGACATGCTGGCGCCGCTTGTGGCCGAGTGTCACGACGCCGTTGCCGAGGGTGTTGTCGACAGCGCCGACATAGCCGATGCCGCCTGTATCTTCGGGATCGGGTTCCCGGCCTTCCGCGGCGGACCGCTGTTCTGGGATGAAAGCCGGTCTGCATGACGTCCGAGCTGCCCGCGGCCTCTCCATCCCCTGATGCCGGGCGCGCGGTTCGCCATGCGCTTGGTTGGATGGTTGTCAGCTGCATGCTGTTCGCCATCGTCATGGTGGCCGTGCGGATGCTGCTTCATGACCTGCCGCCGACCCAGACCGCGTTCCTGCGCTATGTGGTGGGAATCGGCCTGCTGATGCCGTTCGTCGGACGGCAAATTCCGCAGATCTGGCGCTCGCCGGCGCGCGGGGGGTTCCTCGCGCGCGGCATCCTTCACGCCATTGCCGTCAGCTTCTGGTTCTATTCGATCAAGGTCATCCCGCTTGCCGATGTGAATGCCATCCTGAATCTCGGGCCTGTCTGGGCGACCATCGGGGCCGCCCTGTTTCTTGGCGAGAGGTTGAGGCTCAGGCGGATCATGGCGATCCTTGTGTCCTTTGCCGGGGCGATGATCATCATCAAGCCCGGCTTCAGCGACATTGTCCCCGGGACCTGGGCGGTAATGGTGACGGCGGCTTTCTTCGCCTTTTCAGACCTGATCGCCAAACAGCTGAAAGCCCATCACGACGACAATCTGATTATCATGGCGCTCTCGGTCACGATCGCGCTGGTGTCCCTGCCATTGGCCATCGTCGTCTGGCAGCCGATTTCGCCGCTGAACTGGCTTGGCGTGTTCGTCATCGGGCTTGCGGCGACACTCGGCCATATGTCGCTGATGCGCTCGTTCGCCGGGCCCATGTGGGCTGCTCAGGCCGGCAAATACGTCCAGCTCCTGTTCGTTATCCTTTTCGGCATCACGCTGTTCGACGAGATTCCGACCCTGTCCACGCTTGCGGGTGCCATGGTCGTCCTGTCCGCCGTGACCTATATCGCGATGCGCGAAGGCCGCCGGCGAGAGGATGACGGGATGGCGGAAAGCTCGCAAGCCGACGAAGAAAGACAGGGATCAAGATGACCGGTTTCGAGGCGATGCAGGCGACGCCTGTCTATTTCTGGCTGATCTGCTTCTTGTCGGTCATGGCGGTGTCGATCTCGAAATCGGGTTTCGGCGGCGCGCTCGGATCGCTCAGTACGCCGATCCTGCTGTTTGTGCTGCCGCCGAAGCTGGCGCTTGGCGTGCTGTTGCCACTGTTCCTGATCACCGATATCTGGGTGGTCTATCTATGGCGTAAATGGATGAACAGGCGCTTTGCCCTGATCATGTGCGGTTTCGGCATCGCCGGACAGCTCGTCGGCTGGCTGCTGTTCGATTATCTGGATGACCGTATGCTGACCATGCTGATCGGCATCGTCGGCCTCGTTATCTCGCTGGATTATGCGCGCCAGCTTGTCTGGCCGAGCGGCGACACGGACGAGGATGTGGCGCGGCGGATGATGGCGCGGCTCTGGCAGCGGGCGTTCGGCTGGTGCGGGCTGTCGGGCCTTGCCAGCTTCGTATCGCTCGCCGGCGGCATCCCGGCGCAGATTTTCCTGTTGCCGCACGGGCTGGCGCGCCAGGCCTTTGTCGGGACGATGACGGTCTATTTCTTCACCATCAATCTGGCCAAGCTGCCGTTCTATGGCGACCTGGGCATTTTCACTGCTGACACGCTGCTGGTGTCGGCGCTTCTGTTGCCGGTGATCCCGCTTGGTGTCTATATCGGGCGGCAGTTGAACAGGATGATGTCCGACCGCATCTTCTATCTTTTCAGCTACAGCGTGTTGTTCGCGATGAGCATCAAGCTCATATATGATGCTGCGGTCTGACGGTGGCGGCCGACATGCCTTGCAAGGGAAGTGAAAGATGAAGAGATGGCGGCATTTTACAGTTGCGGTGGGGATCATGCCGGCACTGGCGATCTATGTCGGGGCGATGGTCTGGCTGTCGACCTTCATCATCGAAGTGCATTTCCTTCTCGACCTGCTGTTCTTCACCGTCGCGGGGCTGGCCTGGATCCCGGCGGCCAGCGCGGTGGTCAAATGGCTGGCGCAGCATGAAGCAGAATGACAGGCCGCTTCAGGCCGCGCTGGAAACAGCGTCGGAGCTGATGCGCGCGCACGGGCTTCACGACTGGACTGTGAAATTCGATCATGCCCGCCGCCGGGCCGGTCAATGCGACTATACCCGTCGCACCATCTCGTTGTCGCGCCACTATGTCCGGCATGCCGAGCCCGATCATATCCGCGACACCATCCTTCACGAGATCGCGCATGCGCTGGTCGGGCCGCGGCACGGGCATGATGCCGTCTGGCGCCGCAAGGCGCGTGAGATCGGCTGCACGGCGACACGCTGCCATACCCTGACTTTTGCGACTGCTCCGTGGTTGATGGTCTGTCCGAACGGATGTTTTGCTGTGGCGCGCCACAGGCGCAAGACCGGGCTTGTCTGTGCAAGCTGCCGTACGCCGGTGGAGTTTCGCCGCGCGGAGTCCGAAGCGGCCGGAGAGGGCGGTGATGACTGAGGCGTTGTTCACTATGTCGCCGCAACGGACCGCCGCCATGAAGGGCGCGCTGACCCGCCTTGGCGCGCCCGATCGCCGGATCACAAGCCTCGATTTCCTGTCCGCTTCCGAGATTGCCAGCCTTCGCAATTTCGCGGGCATTCAGGATTACCGTCTCGCGACACCGGTGATCGAGCATAAGGGCCGCCGGGTCAGCCAGGATTTCGAGGTCTGTTTCCCGGCCCCGCGGCAGGGCGTGTTCGACAATCTGGCAAGCCTCCTTGAAAACACGGTTGCGGCAGCGACCGCTGCCATGAAAGTGTCCCCTCTCGATGTGCCGGTCGAACTAGGCGATTTTGCCATCCAGCGCTATCCGGCCGGATCAACCGGCATCGGCATTCACCGCGACGGCAAGCGGTATCGCGGGCTGGTCTTCATCATTACCCTCGCCGGACAGTCACGCCTGTTCTCATGCGCGACACGCGCGGGTGACGGTCGCCGGGCGATCGATGACAGGCCGGGGCGGATCGTGATCCTCTCGGCCGAAGGCTATGCGGGGCGCGAGGGTGAGGATGCACGCCCGCTGCATGGTGTCGACAGGGTCTCGGGCGGGCGGTTGTCGCTGGGGTTCCGGTGCGCGCCGGTCGCCGCGTCCTGAGATACCGCTTTTCCTTGTCAGGAATGGTAATTCTTGGCACCATTTGATTATCGGAGCGCCCGTTCGCTCCTCTCCCAGGCCAGATGCTTGTTTCGCGAAGGGCGCGAATGCCGCGCGTTCCGCTCTGCGGGCACCCCAGCCCGCTCACGGGTGCGCGTCGGCCTTCTTCCCTCTATATAGGTCCGGCGTTGCCAGTCGACCGAAAGGAAAGGGAGATCGATATGCAAATCAGCGTTTCAGGGAAAAACATGGATACCGGCGCAGCGTTCCAGACGCATGCAGAGGATGCGCTCAACGGTGTCGTGAACAAATATTTTGACCGCGCGGTAAGCGGCCATGTCACCCTTGAGAAAGCTGATGCCGGGTTTCGAGTGAAGACGAGGGTCGCCCTGTCGCGACGAATCGAGCTTGAGGCCACAGGGTATGCGCTTAACGCACATGCTGCCCTAGATGCTGCGATCGAACATGCGGAAAAGCGGCTGCGCCGCCACAAGCGCAGGCTGAAGAACCACCGCAATATAGTCACCCCGGTGGAAGAGGATTATGTACTGCCGGCGCCGATGGTTGTCTATGCCGCCGCAGAGCAGCTGGAGGCCGCCGTGATGGATGGCGAGGCCGACGAGATGCCGCCGGTTGTCGCGGAGCTTGCCTATGACATCGAGATGCTGACGGTCGAGCAGGCCGTGATGAGGCTGGAGCTGAGCGAGGCGCCAATGCTGATGTTCCGCAATGCGGCGCATCTGGGCCTTAATGTCGTGCATCGTCGCGAAGACGGGTCCATCGGCTGGATTGATCCGCGCGGCGTCAGGCAGTTGAACAGCTAGGGCGCCACTGCTTCCGGCAGGGCTTCAGGGTCTTTGAGACCGGCGAACAGCCAGTGGCCACCAGCGGCACCGGCCAGTGCCGGGTCCATCAGCCGCAGGTGAAGAATGCCGAAATGCGGCACCGGAACGCCGACAGCGTGGTCGGGTGACGCCTGCAGCGCATGCGCAAGCGCGGCGCGGATCACACCGGAATGGGCAACAACGACCTGCGGTTCGGCTGTAAAGCCGGCGGCTGCCTCGTCCATCCAGCTGCCGACACGCTTCATCAGGGTGGCGAAGCTGTCGCCGCCCGGAGGTTCCAGCTCGGCGGTGACGAATGACCAGTTGTGCAGCGGTCCGCGCTCGATTTCTTCCCAGACCTCTGCCACCGGCCGTTCTGCCCAGGTGCCAAGGTCCATTTCCGCGAGATTGGCGCTTTCCGTCATTGATTTCGGAGCGAGCAACGGCGTCAGAAGCGCTGCTGTCTGGTGCGCCCGCAACAGCGGCGAGACATGCCAGTCCGCGCCTTGCGGCAACATTGCGGCTACCCGCTCAAGGCGATAGTCCAGATCCTGGATCGGCGGGTCTGCCGGCGGCACATGGCCGGATTTCTTAACCACCGGCGCGTGCCTGACGAAAAAAATCTCGCTGGTTTCCGGATGCCTGCTCATGCCGGCATCATCCCGCCGACCGAAGCCCAGCACAACAGCATGATGATTTCGGCCAGAACGACCGTCGCCCCCATCACATCGCCGGTCAGCCCTTCGACATGGCGTGTGGCAAGCTGGCCGGTCCAGATGGCAAGCGCCAGTGCCGGGATGATCATCGACGCACTGACAACCGGGCCAAGCAGCCAGATCATCGGCAGAAGACAGATAACAGCGGCAACGGCAAGCCGGGCCGCACCCGGGCGTCCGGTCAGCTGCGCAAGGCTTGCATGCGGACTGACCCGGAATGCCGCCAGCTGCACCACCGGCTGAAAGCGGCCGGCAGCCTGAAGCACCGCCATAAACAGCACGAGGTTCCAGCCAGAGAATATGCCGAGGCAGGTCATATAGAGCCCGATGCGGATTGCGACGGTCAAGGTCAGTCCCAGCACGCCATAGGTGCCGATGCGGCTGTCATGCATGATGCGGATTTTGGCTTCGGTATCGCGTCCGCCGCCGAAGCCGTCGGCCATATCGGCCAGGCCGTCCTCATGCATGGCGCCCGACAGGAAGATCATCGTGGCAAGGCTGAGGATGGCGATGGCAAATGTCGGCAGGGCAAGAGCCTGTCCGGCCGCCAGCACACCGCCACCGGCGGCGCCGATGACGAGGCCGACAAGCGGAAAGGCCCAGAGCGAGGAGATGAAATCCGGCGGCTGGTCGTCCCTGAAGCGATGCCAGGTCACCGGTATCCGGCTGAGCAGGAGAAAGGCTGAAGCGCAGTCACCCCTGAGGGATTGCCTGCCTGTCTCGGCTTCTGTGGTCATGCCTTCTTGCTGACGCCGGCTTCATCGAACGTCGCCATTCCGTTGTGGGTGGCAAGCGCCGCGCGCACCAGCAGTGTCGCAACAGCCGCGCCGCTGGCCTCGCCAAGACGCATGCGAAGGTCGAGGAACGGTTGCTTGCGAAGGGCCGAGGCGAGCCGCATATGGCCAGGCTCGGGCGACAAATGCGAGATCATGCAGTGATCCAGTGCATCAAGCCTGTTGCCGGCCGTCAGTGTGGCCGCGGCCGCCGAGGAGATAAAGCCGTCCAGCATTACCGGAATGCGGCGGAGTCGCGCTTCGAGAACCGCGCCGGCGATGGCGGCAAGCTCACGCCCGCCAAGAGCCGCAAGCAGGCTGACCGGATCATCGAAACCATCGCCATGGCGGTCGATGGCCGCCTGAACAATCATCGCCTTGTGCGTTACCCCCGCCTGGTCAAGGCCGGTTCCGGGACCGACCCAGCCGCTGGCATTGCCGCCGAACAGCGCCATGCACAGGGCGGCCGCGGCGGTCGTGTTGCCAATGCCCATTTCACCGACGATCAGATAGTCGCACGTCTCGCCAACGGCCGCCGCGCCGGCATTCATCGCATGCAGGACTTCGTCCGGGTCCATGGCGGGTGCGGTGCTGAAATCGATGGTCGGACGGTTCAGGTCAAGCGCGGTGACCGCGAGCTCCAGCCCGGCCGTTTCGCACAGCTGGTTGATGGCGGCGCCACCAGCCTCGAAATTCCAGACCATCTGCTGTGTGACTTCCGGCGGGAAGGGGCTGATGCCCTGTTTGACCACACCGTGGTTGCCGGCGAACACGAGGCATTTCCCGGCTTCAATCTGCGGGTTCACGGTCTCCTGCCAGCTGGCCATCCACAGCGCGATCTGCTCCAGCCTGCCGAGCGAGCCGGGCGGCTTGGTCAGCTGGTCCTGCCGCGCCGCCGCGCCTGAACGCGCGGTGTCGTCCGGCTGGGGCAACTGCTCATAGAGTTCGCGAATGTGCGATGTGGAGGAAAAAGAGTTCATGTATCTGCATCCGGGTGACGCGTAAAAATACCGTTACCGTTTATTGCTGGGGTTTAATTCTTAACGCAATCCCCGCAGCGACAAAAAAAACTTCGTTTGCCACGGCGGCAACAGCCTGGTTGAGGCGGCCGTTGGCGTCACGGAACTGCCGCGAGAGCTTGTTTTCCGGGATGATTCCGAGGCCGGTCTCGCTGGCAACAAGGATCACATGGCCGCTGCAATTGGCGAGGCAGTCCACCAGTGCCCGGCAGGCCGCGTCCGTATCGCGCTCATGCACCAGCACATTCGTGATCCAGACGCTCAGGCAGTCGATCAGGATCACGCTGTCCAGATTGTCGGCTTTTGCAAGGGCTTCCGGCAGGTCGAGCGGGGCCTCGACAAGCTGCCAGTGCGGGCCGCGGCGTTCGCGGTGGAGCTCGATCCGCGATTCCATTTCCTGATCGAAGATTTCGGCGGTCGCGATATAGATCGGGTTGCTTCCGGCCGCTTCTGCAAGGCCTTCCGCATGCGCCGATTTTCCGGACCTCGCCCCGCCGAGGACAAACTGGATTTGTGCCACCGCACCTGTCTCCCTTGCCGATCTGACCGAAAGCGGGCCAAAACCGTCCCGTTTATGTAGCACCCGTGACGCGGCAGGCAAGGCAAAGCTGTCAGCAGCCGTCAAGGCCAAACCCGATCGACAGAACCCGAATGACCGAAATGGGTTACGAGATGTCATCTTTTGAATGATGAAGGGCGTTCCTGCTGATACCGTCGGAGCACGTGACCATGCGAGGCGCCTCATGTCCGACATTGCAGCCGAAACCCATAGCCGCTCCCGCCGCCGCCGCCGGGGTGGCGAGGCAGTGCCGAAGCAGCCCTTCCTGTGCGAACAGCTGGAATGGGGCGCGGCGAGTTACCTCGACAATCCGACGGAGCCGGTCAATGAAGAGGGTGTGGAAGCCATCCATGAGGCCAGCATGCGGGTCCTCGAGGATGTCGGCATCCTCTTTCTGAATGATGATGCGCTTGATGTCCTCGAGGCAGCCGGATGCACGGTCGATCGCGAGACAAAGCGGGTGCGGATGGACCGTAATTTCGTCATCGAGATGGCGGCGAAGGCGCCCGCCACATTCACCATCACACCGCGCAACCCGGACCGGGAGATCACTGTCGGCGGCAGGCAGTTCAATTTCGGGCAGGTGGCGTCGGCGCCGAACGTCATGGATCTGGACCGCGGACGCCGGATCGGCAACCGCGCCGACTATCAGGATCTGTTGCGCCTGTCGCAGGCCTATAACTGCATCCGCTTCAATTCCGGATATCCGGTCGAGCCGATCGACATTCATGCTTCGATCCGGCATCTGGACGCGCATTACGATATGCTGACACTGACCGACAAGGTCATCCACGCCTATTCGCTTGGACCGGAGCGGATCGAGGATGTGATGGAAATGGCGCGGATCGCCGGCGGTCTGACGGCTGAGGAATTCGAGGCCCGCCCTCACATGTTTACCAACATCAACTCATCCTCGCCGCTGAAGCATGACTGGCCGATGCTGGACGGGGCGATGCGTGCCGCCAAGCGTGGCCAGGCGGTGGTGATCTCGCCCTTTACGCTCGCTGGGGCGATGGCGCCAGTGACCATCGCCGGGGCGGTGGTGCAGCAGAATGCCGAGGCGCTTGCCGCTGTCGCCCTGCTGCAGCAGGTGCGCGAGGGCGCCCCTTGCGTCTATGGCGCCTTTACCAGCAATGTCGATATGAAAACCGGCGCGCCGGCCTTCGGCACGCCGGAATATGTCCGTGCGATGCAGATGTCGGGACAGATGGCTCGCCGTTACGGATTGCCATGGCGCGCATCGAACGCCAATGCCTGCAACGCGCCCGACGCGCAGGCGGTATGGGAATCGGCCTTTTCGCTTCAGGGAAGCTGTTCCGGCCATGCGAACATGATCTATCACGCTGCCGGCTGGATGGAAGGCGGACTGTCGGCCAGCTTCGAGAAATTCATCATCGATTGCGAAATGCTGCAGCAGATTGTCTACACCAACAGGCCGGTGCCGATGAGCGCAGACGACCTTGCCGTCGAGGCCATCGATTCCGTCGGGCCGTTCGGCCATTTCTTCGGGGCGGACCACACGCAGGAACGCTATCGCGACGCCTTTTACGCGCCGCTGATGTCGGACTGGCGTAATTACGAGAGCTGGGAGGAGGCCGGTGCCGTCTGGACCCACCAGCGCGCCAATACCGCCTGGAAGCAGATCCTTGCCGAGTACGAGAAGCCGGAGATCGACCCTGCGATCGACGAGGAGCTCTGCGCCTTCATCGAGCGCCGCAAGACAGAGGGCGGCGCGCCGACCGATTTCTAGGCTGGCTCCAGCCTAGAAGAGCGGGCCCGCCGCCAGTGCGCGCGCAAACATTTCAGGATCCACATTGCCGCCCGACGCCACGGCAACGGCACAGTTGGTGCCGGCGGGCAACCTGCCGTCCAGCGCTGCCGCCATCGCGACAGCGCCCCCGGGTTCGACCACGATCTTCAGATGTTTGAAGGCCGTCGCCATGACCCTGAGCACAAGATCGTCACTGACGGCAAATCCCCCCGACAGCGTGTTGCGGTTGATCGAGAAGGTGATCTCGCCCGGGCTCGGCGTCACCACGGCGTCGCAGATCGACCTGTTGGCCGGATCGACCGACAGGATCTCGCCGCTTTCAAGCGACCGGATGGTGTCATCGAACCCTTCCGGCTCGGCTGCCCATACTTTTGCGCCCGGAATCTGCGAGGTGACGGCAAGGCTCGTGCCCGCGATCAGTCCGCCACCGCCGCAGCAGCTGATGACATGATCGGGCGTCGCGCCAAGCTCGGCGCATTGGGACGCGATCTCCAGTCCGATCGTGCCCTGGCCGGCGATCACCCGTACATCCTCGAACGGCCGGATCAGTTCCGCGTTGCGCTCGGCGGCGATGGCGCCGCCGATCTCCTCGCGGCTTTCATTATAGCGGTCATAGGTCACCACTTCCGCGCCATAGGCCTTTGTGCCCTCGATCTTCAGCGCCGGTGCATCCTCGGGCATCACGATGGTGGCGTTCATGCCGCGACGGCTGGCGGCGCGGGCCACGGCCTGCGCATGGTTGCCGCTGGAATAGGCAACCACATCGGTAACGCTGTCCGGCAGGCTCATCACGGCATTCGTCGCGCCGCGCAGCTTGAACGAACCCGTGTGCTGCAGGTTCTCGCATTTCACCAGCAGCCTGAAGTCCAGCCAGTCGTTCAGCCGCGGGGACTCCAGAAGCGGTGTCCTGATCGCATGCGGGGCGATCCGGTCGGCGGCTTTCCGAATATCGGCGATGGTGACTGCGGGGGACGGGTTTTGCGGGTTCATGCGGGTGTGTCCGTTTCGGGTTGATGGTGCGTGGCGGGTGACGCCATGCAAGGAAGCGATGGGAAAACGGTAACGCAGCCGTGACGACATCCGCAAGCCGTGCAAGCACAGCTGAACGGCGGCGCGCCGGATCGCGTCCCGTCACGTGGAAAGCTGCTTGTCATCATGCTGTGGCACGCCTATTTTGAGGCGCTGACGCTTTGACACGGCCGGATGTTCGGCCAGAAATCGGGATATCCCATGCCGCAAGATACTGCCACATCGCCCTTCAACGGGTCCTATACCGCACTGATCACGCCGTTCAGCAACGGCAAGGTCGATGAGGCTGCGTTCCGGAAACTTGTCGATTTCCAGATCGAAAACGGCACGCATGGCCTGGTGCCGGTCGGCACGACCGGTGAATCGCCGACCCTGTCGCATGAAGAGCATGACCGCGTCGTCGAGATGTGCATCGAGCAGGCGGCGGGCCGCGTGCCGGTGATTGCCGGCGCCGGATCGAACAGCACGGACGAGGCCGTCCGTCTGGCGAAACATGCGGCGGCTGCCGGTGCCGATGGCGTGCTGATTGTCAGCCCCTATTACAACAAGCCGACGCAGGAAGGGCTGTACCGCCATTTCACCGCTGTCGCACAGGCCGTCGATGTGGCGGTGATCGTCTATGACATCCCGGGGCGCTCGATCGTCCGGGTCAATGACGACACGCTGGCGCGGATGGCCGCAGATTATCCGAATATTTCAGGCATCAAGGATGCCACGACCGATGTCGGCCGTCCGCCGCGTATCACCAACTCGCTCGGCAGCGGCTTTGCCCAGCTGTCCGGCGAGGATGCCACAACGCTTCCCTATCTTGCCGGCGGCGGCCATGGCGCCATCTCGGTCACCTCGAATATCGCGCCGCGGCAGATGGCCGACATGCACAATGCGTGGCAGGCGGGCGACGTCGCGACGGCGCAGCAGATCAACACCCGCATGATCGAGGTTCATGATGCGATGTTCTGCGAGGCCAGCCCGGGACCGGTCAAATACGCGGCGGAACTTCTTGGCATCTGTAGCGCCGAGACAAGGCTGCCGCTCTGCGAAATCGCCGATGCCAGCAAGGCCCGTGTCGAGGCGGCGCTTCGCGGCGCCGGCCTGATGAACTAGCCCGCGGCAGGCCAGGCAGTACCAATTGGCGGCCTTCTCGCGAGACTGGCGGGATGAACGCCTTCCAATGGCAGGAACAGACCCATGTCCAAGGGACATATTACCACTGGCCGGGTGGCGGAAAACCGCCGGGCGAGGCATGAGTACGAGATCGAGGACACGATCGAGACCGGGCTGATCCTGCGCGGCAGCGAGGTGAAATCGCTGCGCACCGGCCGCGCCAGCATCGCAGAAAGCTATGCCGGCGAGGACAATGGCAGGCTGGTGCTGTTCAACGCGAACATCCCGATCTACGAACCCGCGCGCGACAATCACGAACCCAAGCGCCCGCGCGAGCTTCTGGTGAAGGTGCGCGAGCGCAACAAGCTGCTGGGGCTTGTCCGCCGCGAGGGTATGACGCTTGTGCCACTGGCGCTGTATTTCAACAGCAAGGGCATCGCCAAGCTGCAGCTTGGGCTCGCCAAAGGCCGCAAGAAGCAGGACAAGCGCCAGGCCGCAAAGGACCGTGACTGGAGCCGTGACAAGGCCCGTCTGCTGCGAAGCAAGGGATAGGCCGGCTGAAACCGTCGTCAGCCTTTTGTGGCAAGGCGAAAGACATCGGCGAACATCTCGTCCGTCAGCCGCCCCGTCTGGGTATTGTAGCGCGAACAATGATATGAACTGACGATGCGCATCGGGCGGCCACCCGCTTCGCCATGCCAGCAATGGCCATGGCCGAACGGAACTTCGGCCGGGCGCAAACCAAGCGTGCGGCAGGTGGAATCATGCGCCACCCGCCCCAGCGTCAGGATTGTGTCCAGCTTTGGCATGGCCTTGATCTCGGCCTTCAGGAAGGCGCGGCAGGCATTCACCTCGGCGGCGACGGGCTTGTTCTCGGGGGGCAGGCAGCGGACAACATTGGTGATCCGCGTGCCATGCAGGCGGATGTCGTCATCACCGTCATCCTGATAGGTGCCGCTTGCCAGATCAAACCTGCCAAGCATGTCAAAAAGATAGCTGCCCGCAACATCGCCGGTAAACGGACGACCCGTGCGATTTGCTCCGCGCCGACCCGGCGCAAGGCCGATCACCAGAAGCCATGCGTCCAGCGATCCGTATCCCTCGACAGGCGCATTGTGCCAGTCCGGTTCGGCCGCACGGCATTCCCGCCGAAGTGATACAAGGCGCGGGCACCGTCGACAGTCGGAAGATGGTTCGAGCCGGAACGCCAAGGCCGGTTATCCGCTTGTTGCAGTCACATTTTCTTCGCTTGGACGTGGCGGCCGGGTGATCATGTCGCGGATTGATTCCATCTCGATAAACTCGTCCGCCATGCGGCGCAGGGCGTCCGCCGCCATCGGAGGCGACGTCTTCGTTGTGGAAACCACGGTGACGCGCACGCCCATGCCCTGAACATCTTCCAGAAGGCGGCAGAAATCACCGTCGCCGGAAAACAGGATCGCGTGATCGATCTGCGGTGCCAGCTTCAGCATGTCGAGCGCAATTTCCATATCCATGTTGCCCTTGATCCGGCGCTTGCCGGTCTCGGGGTCGGTAAATTCACGGGTCAGTTTGCTCACGACCGCATAGCCATTGTAGTCGAGCCAGTCGATCAGCGGACGAAGCGGCGAGTATTCCTGGTCTTCGGGGAGGGCGGTGTAATAATAGGCGCGGATGAGCCGTGCATCCCTGGCGAAATGGGCGCGCATCCTGGCATAGTCGATATCCATGCCGAGCGAGCGCGCTGCGGCGTAAAAGTTGGATCCGTCAATGAACAGTACGGTCTTTTCGTTGGTGATTTGAGCCATAACTAAAATATTCCTTAAAAAATCGGTTAAATGAACGAATGACAGTTTGGAAAGCGTCTGGCAGTACAGCGGTCAATTAGATGGAGTCCCCGTTCTGCCGGTTATTCGTTCTTATCAATTACAATTTTGAAATAACTGTCACGCTATGTTCAGAGGATCGTTCTTTTGCTGCAAATTGTAAAGAGTTTAGGGTCGCATTGATGCATCGCTTCAGAATCTGTGCAGATCGTAAACCAGTCCAATGTTGTTTCAACGGAGTGTGCCGGCTATGAACAGGACCTCAATTTTGATCGGGATCGGTGCCAATCTGTCTCCGGACGGGTATGCGACACCCAGAGAAGGGTGCGAAGCCGCCATCGCCAGCCTTGCTGACCTTGGCATCGATGTTGTTGCCGTGTCGCCCTGGTACGAGACAGCTCCGGTGCCGGTTTCGGATCAGCCATGGTTCAACAACGCGGTCATCGCCGCAACCACATTAATGTCCGCCGCAGATGCGCTGGCTGCGCTGCACAGGGTTGAAGCCCGCTTTGGCCGTATCAGGACCGTGCGGAACGCCGCCCGCGTGCTGGATCTCGATTTGCTGGATTATGGCGGCCTGACATATGACGACGACAATATCAGCATCCCGCACCCGCGCCTTCATGAGCGGGCTTTCGTGCTCTTGCCGATGCGGGACGTCGCGCCCGGCTATAGCCACCCCGTAAGTGGGCTCGGCATTGATGATCTGATCGCTGCCTTGCCTGGCGAGCAGCAAATCCGCAAGGCTCACTGACCGGTGCCGTCAGTGGCAATCGCCGTGCCGTGCCGGTTCGGCTTGCGAAGCTGTCTGAATTGCGATATGTACGCGCAGTTATCGAAAAACAGCGGCATGGATTTGCGGCCCGTGATCTAGGACGCAGGGATTACGCCGTTGCCGCGACAGTTGGAGACCGCCATGGCCCGCGTTACCGTTGAAGATTGCATCGAGAAGATTCCGAACCGTTTCGACCTTGTGCTGACGGCGTCGCAACGCGCACGCGGCATCATGAAAGGCGATCTGCCGACTCTCGACCGCGACAATGACAAGAACCCGGTGATCGCCCTTCGCGAGATCGCGGCCGAGACTGTCGATATCGGCAATCTGAATGACGGCATCGTCAAGAAACTGCAGCGCCTGACCGCGCAGGAAGAGCAGCCGATGGAGGAGCAGGAGGCGTCCGGTGATGTCGACCTGTCCGAAATGATCGGCGATTACAGCGAGGCCGAAGGCGAGGAAGCCGGCATGCATGTCAGCACCGCTGCCGAAGCAGAGGCCGAGCCGGGCTTTGAGGATGTTGACCTGTCGCAAGTGACCGGCGAAGATTAAGTCCTTAGGTGGGCTTGTTTACCAAGCTGCCGGTGATTGCCCTGTCGTCTGGAATGGCATGATCGGAACGGCTGATCCCATCATTGAAAAGATGCGCGCCTATAATGGTGCCGTGGATCCCGGCCGTCTCGCGCGTGCATTCGAATTCGGCAAGGTTGCCCATGACGGCCAGACCCGCGCGTCGGGAGAGCCCTATTTCACGCATCCCGTGGCCGTGGCAAACATTCTTGCGGACATGCGTCTGGACGAGGATTCCATTATCACCGCATTGCTCCACGACACTGTCGAGGATTGCGATGTCACGCTTGAAACGCTACAGACCGAATTCGGCGGTGATGTCTCGCAGCTTGTCGACGGCGTCACCAAGCTGAGCCGGCTTGCCATCAAATCCCTTCCGAGCAGCGCCCAGGCGGAGAATTTCCGCAAGCTGCTGATGGCGATGAGCGAGGATGTGCGGGTGTTGCTGGTGAAGCTCGCCGACCGCACGCACAACATGCGCACATTGTCCTTTATTCCGAAGCCGGAAAAGCGGATGCGCATCGCTCGCGAGACGATGGATATCTATGCGCCGCTTGCCGAGCGTATCGGGCTGACACAAATCCAGAGCGAACTGGAAGACAGCGCCTTCGAGATCCTGAACGGTGACATGCGCCAGAGCATCATCACCCGGCTCGACTATCTCACATCCGAGGCGAAGATCACCATCCCCACCATCAGTGTCGAATTGCAGTCGACAATCGAACGTGTCGGCATCGAATGCAGCGTGACCGGACGCCTGAAATCGCCCTATTCGATCTGGCGGAAGATGCAGACCAAGGCGGTGACGATGGAGCAGCTTGCCGACATCGTCGCCTTCCGGGTTCTGGTGCCGAACATGGATGATTGCTACCGCGCGCTTGGCCAGCTGCACCAGAATTATCCAACGGTGATGGGGCGCTTCAAGGATTATATCTCGACCCCCAAGCGGAACGGGTACCAGTCGCTGCATACCGGCATTCTCGGGCCCCAGAACCACCGGATCGAGGTCCAGATCAGAACGCCCGATATGCATAATGTCGCCGAACACGGCGTCGCCGCTCATTGGCACTACAAGCGTTCAAACCAGTATTATAATCCGCCTAAATACAAATGGATTCAGGAGCTTGTCGGTCTTCTGGACGAGGATGCCGGTGCCGAGGAATTCTTCGAGCACACAAAGATGGACCTCTATCACGACCAGGTGTTCTGTTTCACGCCGCGTGGTGACCTGATCGCACTGCCAAGAGGTGCCACGGCTGTTGATTTCGCCTATGCCGTGCATACCCAGATCGGCGAGACCTGCAACGGCGTTCGCATCAACGGCAAGACACGTCAGCTGGCCACGGAACTTCAGAACGGCGACCAGATCGAGATCCTGACGCAGTCCGATGCCAAGCCGCGCGCAGAGTGGGAAAGTTTCGTCAAGACAGGACGGGCAAAATCCGCCATCAGGCGCTTTACCCGGGCGCAGCGTGTGACCGAGTTCAGCCGGATCGGAAAGGCGCTTATCGAGAAGACATTCCGCGAGCATGACAGGCCGTTCCGCACGCGTTCCCTCGGACAGTCGCTTTCGGCCTTCGGCGTATCCCGCGTCGAAGAGGTGTTCGCGCTTGTCGGCGAGGACCGGTTGTCACCATTGCGTGTTCTGGAAAAGCTGCACCCGGATATCGTGATCGACGATGACCGCGAGGCACGCGACCGCAGCCGTGGCCAGACCACCCGGTCAAAGCTGAAAATCAAGGGTGACAATGCCGGCACGGCGGTGACGATCGCGCGCTGCTGCCACCCGCTGCCGGGCGAGGCGATTGTCGGTATTTTCACGACGGGCAAGGGAATCACGGTTCACAAGGTGGGCTGCACGACACTCAGCAAATTCTCCGACGCGCCGGAACTGTGGCTCGACGTGTCCTGGGAGCAGGACAGCCTCCGTACCGTCAACGGGCGGCTGAACACGGTGCTGTCCAACGAGCCCGGGTCGCTTGCGTCGCTGGCCACGGTGATCAGCCAGCAGGGCGGCAATATCTCCAATATCCACCTCACGGACAGGACTCCTGATTTTTTCAGATTCGAGTTGGACCTGGAGGTTAAGGACGTGGAACATATGCGCGCGATCATTGCGGTTCTGCAGGCGAATAAATATGTTGAGAGCGTAGAACGCTCGGACACCGGCTGACCGGATCGCCAGACCGCCTGCATAATCCGCCTGATTTTCACGCACCCACCGGACCACCAGAATGTTCAAACGCCGCAAACAAATGTCGAGGGTTGACCGAGTCCGCAGTGTCGTCTGGCCGGACCGTGGCTTCGGGCGGCTGATTTCCTATCTGATCCAGCGAGTCAAGCGGATGCCGGGATCCACCCTGTCGATCGCGGTAGGGGCGGCATGGGGCATTTCGGTTTCCTTCACGCCCTTCATCGGTCTGCATCTGCTGGTCGGCCTGTTCATGGCTTATGTCTGCCGTGGCAACCTTCTGGCCTGCCTGTTCGGCACCTTTGTCGGCAATCCCTGGACCTTTCCGCTGTTTTTCTATCTGGACTACCGGCTCGGCGCTTTCATCGTAACCGAATTCGGCGGTGATGTGACATCGATCGGCGGCACCATGTCCGAGTTTGTGACCCTGTTTCTGGCTGATCCCCCGGCGCTGATCGGCGCGCTGTTCCTGCCGATCATCATTGGAGCGCTGATCCTTGGAACGATTGCCTGGTTCGCCGGTTTCGGCTTCACCTACTGGGCGGTTGCCGGCTGGCGTGCGCACCGCTCGAAGAGGCTTGAGGCAGCAAGGCTTCGTCGCGCTGCCTTCAGGTCGGAGAACGACAATGACGCAGGGTTGTCGGCGCCAATAGCACGTCCGACCGGAAAGGATACCGGGTCATGAGCCTCCCTCTTCTTCGCCTTGGCGTGAACATCGATCATGTCGCAACAATGCGTAACGCGCGCGGCGGGGCGCATCCTGATCCTGTGCGCGCGGCGGTGGCCGCCGAGGTTGCGGGTGCCGACGGCATCACCGCTCATCTTCGCGAGGACCGGCGGCACATCCGCGACGCCGACATGTACGCCATCAGACAGGCCGTCACCGTGCCGCTGAATTTCGAAATGGCGGCGACCGACGAGATGGTCGGCATCGCCCTCGATGTGAAGCCGAACGCAGCCTGCATTGTTCCGGAGCGGCGCGAAGAGGTGACGACCGAAGGCGGGCTTGCCGTTGCCGGCCGCGAGAGCGAGCTTGAGCCCTATTTCACGCGCATTCGTGACGCCGGCATCAGGCTGTCGCTTTTCATCGAGGCAAGCGAGGCCGAGATCCGCGCCGCTGCTGCCGTCGGCGCCGACATTATCGAGCTTCATACTGGCCGTTACTGCCATGATGAAAGCGGCCGCGCGGCAGAATTGGCACGGATCAGGAAAGCGGCGGAACTCGCGGACTCGCTCGGCGTGGAATGCCATGGCGGGCATGGCCTGGATTTCGATACCGTCGGTGCGATCGCGGCGATCCCTCAAATGCATGAACTGAATATCGGGCATTTCCTGATGGGCGAGGCGATGTTCTCCGGCATGGACAAGGCCATTGCGGAAATGCGCAGGCTGATGAACGAGGCGCGGCCGTCGTGATCCTCGGTATCGGCACAGACCTGGTGGACGAGCGGCGCATCCAGCGCTCGATTGAAAGGTTTGGCGACCGTTTTCTTGACCGGATCTTCACCGACGCCGAACGCGCCGAAGCCTCGACACGCGGGTCGGCCTCGCTCTATTTCGCCAAGCGGTTCGCTGCCAAGGAAGCTGTTTACAAGGCGCTGAGCAAGTCGGGTGTCGCCGGGCTCGGCTGGCGCGAGGCAGAAGTGATCAATGACAGGTCCGGCGCGCCGCATATCAGGCTGACAGGCCAGTGCAAAACGGCGCTTGAGAGCCTTACTCCCGAGGGGTATAAACCGATTGTCGACATTTCGTTGAGCGATGAGCCGCCATACGCGCTTGCCTACGTGGTGATTTCGGCTGGGACGGGTATTCAGGACGATTAGGCAGGGGCGCGCCGGCACGTATGAGCAGCAAGACCAAAGAAAAGAGTTTCGAGCCGTTCCGCACCATTATCATCGCCGGTGCGCTGGCCTTGATGTTCAGGTCGCTGTTGTTCGAGCCCTTCAATATCCCGTCCGGCTCGATGATTCCGACCCTCAAGGTCGGCGACTATCTGTTCGTTTCCAAGTTTTCCTACGGATATTCGCGCTATTCCTTCCCGTTCGGCATTATTCCCTTTGACGGTCGGGTAATGGCCGGTGAACCCGAGCGTGGCGATGTCGTCGTGTTCCGCCAGCCCGGCAATGAAGATGTCGCCTTCATCAAGCGGATCATCGGCCTGCCCGGTGATGACATTCAGGTGAAGCGGGGCGTCCTTCATATCAACGGCACCCCCGTGAAGCGCGAGCATGAAGACGTGGGCACCGCCACTGACGGGTTCAGTGTGATGAAATATGACGACTATGTCGAAACCCTGCCGGAAGGGACATCCCACTCCATTCGCGAGATGAGCGATGCCGGCTCGCTGGACAACACACGGGTCTATTCGGTGCCGGAAGGGCATTATTTCATGATGGGCGACAACCGCGACAATTCGAATGACAGCCGCACCTCGTCCGTCGGTCTGGTGCCCTTCGAGAACTTCGTCGGCAAGGCCCAGTTCCTGTTTTTCAGCCATAACGGCTCGGCCCGGCTGTGGGAAATCTGGAAATGGCCTTTTGCCATCCGGTATTCGCGTATCGGGGATGGCATTCATTGACCGGGGGACGGCCGCGCGCCGACCTCGCCCGGCTCGAGGACGCCATCGGCCACAAGTTCAGCGACCGTGACCTGATTGCCGAGGCGCTGACCCATTCCAGCGCTACATCGCGAAGTCGCAGCTACGAGCGCCTCGAGTTTCTTGGTGACCGTGTGCTTGGTCTGATTCTGGCAGATTATTTTCATGCGCATTGCCCGGACGAGGATGAGGGCCAGCTCTCGCTTCGTTTCCATGCGGCGGCGCGCCAGTCGACGCTGGCTTCCATTGCGCGCGAGATGGACCTTGCGGCGCATGTCACGTCGCAGCCCGGCATGGATGTCGCCGGCAATGATTCGGTGATGTCGGACCTTGTCGAGAGCCTCGTGGCCGCGCTTTATCTGGATGGCGGGATCGACCCGGTTCGCGCATTTGTGCTTGCCCGCTGGCCGCTTGATGCGGCAGCGCCGGCCGCCACCGAAAAGGATGCCAAATCAAGGCTTCAGGAATACGCCATGAGCAAGGGGCTGGCGCTGCCCAGCTACAGTCTCGTGTCGCGCGAGGGGCCGGATCATGCGCCGATGATGACATATTCCGTCGCGCTTGACGGCCATGGCACCGAAACCGCAACCGCGGGTGCCAGAAAACATGCCGAACAGCAGGCGGCGACGCGGATGCTTGAGAGAATTGAACAAGGGAATGGTTCGGATGGCTGAGGATACCCGTGCCGGTTTTGCCGCCCTGATCGGGGCGCCGAACGCCGGCAAGTCGACGCTGATGAACGCCATGGTCGGAACCAAGGTGTCGATTGTGACGCCGAAGGTGCAGACGACGCGAAGCCGGATCCGCGGCATCGCCATGGAAGGCAGTGCCCAGATCATCTTCATCGACACGCCCGGCATCTTCCAGCCGAAGCGCCGCCTCGACCGCGCCATGGTTCAGGCGGCCTGGAAGGGGGCCGAGGACGGCGATGTGCTGTTGCTCCTTCATGACTGCGCGCGCCGCGAGATCGATCCGGATACGGCCGCCATCGTCAAGCAGCTTGCCGAATCCGGACGCCGCGCCTCGCTGGTTCTGAACAAGATCGACCTCGCGCCGCAGGAACGCCTTCTGGAACGCGCGGACGAGATGTCGAAGCAGATGGAGTTCGAACGCATCTTCATGGTGTCCGCCGAGACCGGCAACGGCGTCGATGACCTGAAGCGCTGGCTTGCCGACAAGATGCCCGCCAGCCCCTATCTGTTCGATCCAGATGACTTGTCTGACATGCCGCTGCGGCTTCTGGCAGCCGAGATCATGCGCGAGAAGCTGTTTCTCAACCTGCATCAGGAGCTTCCCTACCAGCTCACTGTCGAGACCGAGAAATGGGAAGAGATGGACGACGGCAGCGCGACGGTGAACCTGTCCATCTATGTGGCACGGGAAGGTCATCGCGGGATCATCCTCGGCAAGCGCGGCGCCACCATCAAACGCATCGGCACCGCCGCCCGCATTGAGCTTGAAGAGGCGCTCGGCCGGCGTGTGCATGTGATGAGTCATGTGAAGTTCCGCAAGGACTGGATGGACGACGCCTCGCGCTATTCTGTCTGGGATCTGGATTACGATGCCTGAATGGAACGAGGACGCGCTGATCCTGTCAGTCCGGCCTCATGGTGAATCCAGCGCTGTTGTCTCGGTCCTCACTGTCGGACAGGGGCGGCATGCGGGGCTTGTCCGCGGCGGCAACTCCTCCCGGCTTCGCGGCACGCTCCAGCCTGGCAATCTTGTCCGGGCATCATGGCGCGCGCGACTTCCCGAACAGCTTGGCCAGATGACGCTCGAGCTTGGCAAGTCGGTGCCGGCGCAATTTCTCGACGATCCACTGCGGCTCGCCGGCCTTGCCTCGGTCTGTGCCTTGCTCGACGGCACGCTGCCCGAGCGCGAGGCGCAGCCGGGCCTGTTCGAGGGCACACTCGCCCTGTTCGAGTTGCTGGCTATCGAGGATGATGAGAATCGCTGGCTCGAGGGATATGTCAGGTGGGAGCTCGGATTGCTGCAGGCGGCAGGTTTCAGGCTCGACCTGGCAAGCTGTGCCGTCTCCGGAGTGACCGACCGGCTGGCGCATGTCAGCCCGAAATCGGGCCGTGCCGTGGCCGAGGGGGAAGCCGGGGAGTTCGCCGGCCGCATGCTGGCACTGCCGCGCTTTCTTGGCGGTGTCGCCTGCAACCGGCATGATTTCGAGGCCGGGCTCGCCCTGACCGGGCATTTCTTCGAACGCCGGGTCTTTGCCGCGCACCATGTCGACCTGCCGCCGCAGCGACGCCGTCTCGCCGACCTTGTTGCAGGCATATATGGTGGCTCTACGGTATAGCCACCTCAATATCTATTGGATATAACTAGGCTGTTATTCGCGGCGCCGGCCCCTTCCGCCGGCGTGCCGTTTCAATGATAAGGGTATGCGCTGATGAGCGACGACGTGGTGACCGGCACCGACGACCGGATTATCGACACCGCCTTTTCGGCGGCGCTGAGCGAGCGGTATCTTGCCTATGCGCTGTCGACCATTACCTCGCGCTCGCTTCCCGATGTCCGTGACGGCCTGAAGCCGGTGCATCGCCGCCTGCTGTTCGCGATGCGCCAGCTGCGTCTGGACCCGGGGCAGGGTTTCAAGAAGTCAGCCCGCGTTGTCGGCGATGTCATGGGCAAGTTCCACCCGCATGGGGATGCGGCGATCTATGATGCGATGGTCCGGCTGGCGCAAGAATTCGCGATGCGCTACCGGCTTGTCGACGGGCAGGGCAATTTCGGCAATATCGATGGCGATAACGCCGCCGCGATGCGCTATACCGAGGCGCGGATGACCGAGGTCGCGCAGCTTCTGCTCGATGGCATCGACGAGGATACGGTCGATTTCCGCCCGACCTATGACGGCGAGTCCGAGGAGCCGTGCCTGCTTCCGGCCGGCATCCCGAACCTGCTGGCAAATGGCGCGCAGGGTATCGCGGTCGGCATGGCGACATCGATCCCGCCGCACAATGTCACCGAACTTGCCGATGCGGCGCTGCATCTGATCAAGCATCCGAACGCTTCGGTGGATACGCTGATGGGTTATGTCAGGGGCCCCGATTTCCCGACCGGCGGCATCCTCGTCGAGCCTGCCGACAGCATTCGCGAGGCCTATGCCACCGGACGCGGCGGGTTCAGGGTGCGCGCCCGCTGGTCGGTCGAAAAGGAAAAGGGCGGGGCCTGGCAGGTCGTCGTTACCGAAATTCCCTATCAGGTGCAGAAATCCCGGCTGATCGAGCGGATGGCCGACATGCTGCAGGCCAAGAAGCTGCCGTTCCTCGCCGATATCCGCGACGAGTCGGCCGAGGACCTGCGCATCGTCCTTGAGCCGAAGAGCCGGCGTCTCGAGCCGGAAGTGGTGATGGAGAGCCTGTTCAAGCTGACAGACCTTGAAACGCGCGTGCCGCTGAACCTGAATGTGCTCGATTCCGACGGCCGCCCGGGCGTGATGTCGCTTCGGGAAGCGCTGAATGCCTGGCTGGCGCACCGCCGCGAGGTTCTTGTCCGCCGCTCCAACTTCCGGCTTGGCAAGATCGCCTCGCGTCTCGAGGTTCTCGAGGGGTATCTCGTCGTCTATCTCAATCTCGACGAGGTCATCGCCATCATCCGCGAGGCGGAGAACCCGCGCGCCCGGCTGATGGAGCGGTTCGAGCTGACCGAGACACAGGCCAATGCCATTCTCGACATGCGGCTCCGCTCGCTTCGCCGGCTTGAGGAAATGGCGCTGAAGACTGAACGCGAGCAGCTGATCGCCGAGCAGGAGGAACTGACCGCGCTGGTTGGCGACGAGACCCTGCAATGGCAGCGCATCACCGGCGAAATCCGCGATATGAAGGCCGTGTTTGCCAAAAGCGACACGCGCCGCACTGATTGTGCCGAGGCACCGGATATCGATGTCGACGCTGCAGAAATTCTGGTGGAGCGCGAGCCGATCACCGTCATCTGTTCGAAGAATGGCTGGATCCGCGCGATGAAGGGCCATCAGGACCTCGAGGCGGAATACAAGTTCAAGGAAGGCGACGGTCCGGCCTTCATTCTTCATGCCGAGACCACCGACAAGATTCTGCTGTTTGCCGAGAACGGGCGTTTCTACACCCTGTCCGGAGACAAGCTGCCGCGCGGCCGCGGCTTTGGCGAGCCGGTCAGCCTGATGGTCGATCTTCCCGCCGATGTCGATATCGTCCGGCTGCTGAAGGCCGAAGGCAAGCGGATGCTGGTTGCGGCCAGCACCGGACATGGTCTTCTGGTACCGACAGAGGCGGCGCTTGCGCAAACAAGGTCCGGCAAGCAGGTGCTGAATATTTCCGGCACGGCGCGTGCGGTAGCCTGCTGTGTGGCCGAGGGTGACATGGTCGCCTCGGTCGGGATGAACCGAAAGCTGCTGGTCTTCCCCATCGACGAGGTGCCGGAAATGACCCGTGGAAAGGGTGTGATCCTGCAGCGGTTCAAGGATGGCGGGCTTGCCGATGTCACCGTCTATTCCGCCGAGGCCGGCCTGTCATGGAAGGCCGGGGGAGGGCGTACGCGCACCGAGGCGGACATGTCCGACTGGCTTGGCAAACGCGCTGGCGCAGGCAAGATGCCGCCGACCGGATTCCCGCGGCCGGCACGCTTTACCTGATCAACCTGTTTGCTGATCAGCCGGTGCTGTCCGAATAGGCCTGCCAGCTGCCGTCGACAAATACCTCGGCCGGCTGGAAACGCGACTTGTACATCATCTTCTGGCTGCCGGCGACGAAATAGCCCAGATAGAGCCATGGCAGGTCCCGTTCCGCCGTGTATCTGAGAAGATCAAGGATCATGTAGGTGCCGAGCGAGCGCGCCGAATCGGCCGGATCGAAGAAAGAATAGACGGCGCTCAGCCCGTCATCCTGAACATCTGTCAGGACGCAGCCCACCAGCCTGCCATCCTCGTCGCGATAGCTTACAACGCAGGATTCAATCGGGCTGTTCTCGATCATCGAGATGAAGTCGTCCCGCCCCATATTCGCCATCTGGCCGTCGCGATGGCGGCCGTTGATGTATTTGAGGAACAGGTTGTATTGCTCGTTGGTCGGGCGAATTCGCCCGATGCTGCGGGTCAGGTCGCTGTTTGCGCGGTTGATTCTTGCAAGGTTGCGACCCGGCTTGAAGCCGCCTACATCCACCCGCCAGGGAAGGCAGGCCTTGCATTGCGGACAGACCGGCTTGTAGGCCCAGTTTTCCACGCGGCGGAAGCCCGCTCGCGCCAGCTCGTCGTGAAGCGACGGGTTTTCCGAGATATCCACAGCCACGCGCTGCTCCGTACGCCCGCTGATATAGGGGCAGTCGGACCGCATGCTGAGCCGCATCTGGAGCGGCGGCAGGTGTAGGAGGCGCTTGTCTTGATCCATATCCTTAGGCTGTCCTGTTTCGCCGGGCGAGGCAAGGAAACAGATGCCGCACCCCGATTGCCTGTTCCGGCGGGCTAGCTTGCAGAACTGTCTTCTAGTTGCCGGACCAGGAAGTTTGATCCGCGAAGGTCGGCGATGATTTCGTCCACATGCTCGGGTCCGCGGGTTTCGATGACGGCGTCAATCTTCGCCAGCTTGGCCGGCACGTCATAGAACAGCCGCTGATGGTAGATTTCGACGATGTTGCCGCCGCACCGGCTGATTGAGGCGGTGATCGCTGCCAGCATGCCGGGCTCGTCCGAGATGTCGATGCGCAGCCGTGCGAGGCGGCCGTCGCTTGCCATGTTGCGGTTCAGGATCGAGGCAAGCAGGCGCGGGTCGATATTGCCGCCGCAGATCACCACGCCGACCTTCTTTCCGGCGAACAGCGACGGGTTCTGCCGGATCGCGGCGATGCCGGCGGCGCCGGCGCCTTCGGAAACGACCCGTTGCTGCTCGATCAGGCTGCCGACGGCCCATTCAAGCGACTGCTCATCGACCAGCAGGATGTCGTCGACAAGATTGCTGACCACCGGCTTGGTCACCCCGCCCGGTTTCTTCACCGCAATGCCTTCGGCAAGGGTCTCGCCGCCACAGGTGATGTCCTTGCCGGCTACGGCGAGTTTCATCGTCGGGTAGAGTTCGGTCTGGACACCGTAGATTTTCAGGTTTGGGCGCATGTCGCGGGCGATGGTGGCAATGCCGCCGATCAGTCCGCCGCCGCCGATCGGCACGACAAGCGCGTCCAGATCATCGCAATCGGTCAGCATTTCCAGCCCGGCCGTGCCCTGGCCGGTCATGACCAGCTCGTTGTCATAGGGATGGATCAGGGACAGACCGCGTTCTTCGATCAGCTGCGATACCAGCCCCTCGCATTCATTCAGGTTGCGCCCCTCGAGAACCACCTCGGCACCGAACGCGCGGGTGCGCGAAACCTTGGCAAAGGGGGTTTGCGCCGGCATCACGATAACGGCCGGTATGCCCATATTCATCGCGTGGTAGGCAACGGCCTGGGCGTGGTTTCCCGCCGACATGGTGATCACGCCGCGTTGACGCGCCTCGGCGCCGAGGGCCTGCATCGCCATGAAAGCGCCGCGCGCCTTGAAGGATGAGGTGTGCTGGAGATTTTCCAGCTTCAGCATAAGCTCGCAACCAAGTGTCCGGGACAGCATCGGGGCTGCGACGAATGGTGTGCGAATGATCTGGCCGTCCAGTAGGTCGGCGGCGTTCCGGATATCGGATGCTGTGACTGCCATGATGGGCTCCCTTAGTCGGGGGAATTGGTCTGCGAACCGTTTTCGCTGCTGAGGTCCCGTGTCAGCCGGTTTCAGCCCTTTGCCAGCAGCCTTGCCGCATCGGGCGCGAAATAGGTCAGGATGGCATCGGCGCCTGCGCGCTTGAAGCCGAGAAGGCTTTCCATCATCGCGCGCTCGCCGTCAAGCCAGTTATTGGCGCTGGCGGCCTTGATCATCGCATATTCGCCAGACACCTGATAGGCGACGCAGGGCACGCCGAACTCGGCCTTTGCCCGGCCCAGAATGTCGAGATAGGGCATGCCGGGCTTGATGATGACGATGTCGGCGCCTTCGGCCAGGTCGAGGCTGATTTCGTGCATCGCCTCGTCGCTGTTGGCCGGGTTCATCTGATAGCTGGCCTTGCCGTCCCCGCCGGCGAGCTTGCCGGCACCGACGGCGTCGCGGAACGGGCCATAGAAGCCCGAGGCGTATTTCGCCGCGTAGGACATGATCTGTACATTCTGGTGGCCGGCATCGTCGAGCGCCGCGCGGATCGCGGCGACACGGCCGTCCATCATGTCCGATGGCGCGATGATATCGCATCCGGCATCCGCCTGGCACACCGCCTGGCGGCAGAGCACCGCAACGGTCTCGTCATTCACGATTTCGCCGTCACGCAGGATGCCGTCATGGCCATGGTCGGTGAACGGGTCGAGCGCCACATCGCAGATCACGCCGAGTTCGGGACAGGCCTTCTTGACCGCGCGCACGGCCCGGCAGACCAGATTGTCCCCGTCGCCCGCCAGCGTGCCCTCATTGTCCTTGAGGGCCGGGTCGATCGACGGAAAGACGGCAATGGCCGGTATGCCGAGGGCTTCCGCCTCGCGCGCCTGCGTCACCAGCCGGTCGATGCTGTGACGTGAAACACCGGGCATGGATGCCACCGGTTCGGCCTTGTCCTCGCCCTCAATGACGAACAGCGGCCAGATCAAGTCGTCGACCGACAGCCTGTGCTCAGCCAGCATGCGGCGCGAGAAAGCCCTCATCCTGTTGCGGCGCATGCGTGTGGCCGGGTATTGACCTCTGCTCATCTTCGCTCCAAATCTCAGGGGTGAGGGATTCGCATCCTCATTCGGGACATATAGCCAGCATCGGGACGCGACGCAATGCAGCAGGATGATATCCGCTTCTCAATCCATGGCAGGGCAGGCCTTGTCCTGATCGACCGGCCAAAGGCCCTGAATGCGCTGAGCTATGACATGGCGGTCGCTCTTCGCGCGCAGCTTGGCCTCTGGGGCGAGGATGACACTGTCAGCCATGTGGTGATGGCCGGATCCGAGCCGCGCGCCTTTTGCGCAGGCGGCGACATCCGCGATCTCTACAATATGGCGGTGGCCGGAGAGCATGACCGGATCGCTGTCTGTTTCCGCGCCGAATACATGGCGCATATGGCGGTATGCGAGTTTCCCAAGCCGCTGGTCTCGCTTGCCGACGGTATCGTCATGGGCGGCGGTGCCGGACTGATGCAGGCCGGATCGCACGCCATTGTCAGCGACACCACACGCTTTGCCATGCCGGAAAGCGCCATCGGCCTTTATCCCGACGCCGGGGCCAGCGTGTTCATCGGCCGGTGTCCAAGGTCGCTTGCCCTTTATCTCGGCATGACAGGAAAGATCATCGGCGCCGCCGACTGCCTGATGCTGGGGCTGGCGAATGCCATGGTGCCTTCGGCCGATGTGACGGCGCTGAAAGACGCGCTTCTGGCATGCTCTGCCGACGAGATTGACGACGTTGTCACGCGATACCGGTCTGACCCGGGGCCTGCGCCGCTGCAGGCCGGTCGCAGCGAGATCGACTATATTTTCGCAGGTGATGACCCTGCGGTGATGCGTGATCGCGCCGGCGACATGGCAAGGCTGAAGGAAAGCCGACTTGCCGAAGAGGTCCATACGGCGCTGACGACACGCTGCCCGATGACATCGCACGTGTTCATGCGGTTGATTGACGGCGACCACGGCATCACGGATATGCCCTCGGCATTGATGCTGGACTATCATCTGGCGATGCGGATGACCCGCCGGACCGATTTCATCGAGGGCGTGCGCGCCGTGATTATCGAGAAGAGCAATGATGCCGTTTGGCAACCGGCACGGCTGGAAGATGTCACGTCGCAGGATGTGGACGAGGTTTTCGACCGTTCGGGATTGCCCGCCTTGAGGTAGTGTCGGCGAAGCCTTACCCCCGCCTTGCATCGCAACGCGCCTCACCGTAGATTGGCGCTGCAATCGACCTCTTTGGAAGGCCCTGTCCATGCGTCTCAGCCAGTATTTTCTGCCGCTTCTCAAGGAAACGCCCAAGGAGGCACAGATCGCCTCGCACAGGCTGATGCTCCGTGCCGGCATGATCCAGCAATCCAGCGCCGGCATCTATTCCTGGCTGCCGCTCGGCAAGAAGGTTCTCGACAAGATCGCGCAGCTTGTCCGCGAAGAGCAGAACCGTGCCGGGGCCATCGAGATCATGATGCCGACCATCCAGCCTGCCGAGCTGTGGCAGGAGTCTGGCCGTTATGACGATTACGGCGCCGAGATGCTGCGGATCAAGGATAGGCACGAACGCGACATGCTCTACGGTCCGACCAACGAGGAACAGGTCACCGATATCTTCCGCAGCCATGTGCGCAGCTACAAGGCGCTGCCGCTGAACCTCTATCACATCCAGTGGAAGTTCCGTGACGAGGTGCGGCCGCGCTTCGGCATCATGCGGGGGCGGGAATTCCTGATGAAGGATGCCTATTCCTTTGACATCGACGCCGATGCCGCACGGCAGTCCTACAACCGGATGTTTGTCTCCTACCTGAAGACCTTCGCCCGCATGGGGCTGACCGCGATTCCGATGGAAGCCGATACCGGGCCCATCGGCGGCGACATGAGCCATGAATTCATCATTCTTGCCGAAACAGGCGAGAGCGGTGTCTATTTCCACAAGGACTGGCTGAACACCGACCTTGTAACCAGCGTCGACTACAGTGAAGATTTGCAGCCTGTGGTGGACAGGTTCACTTCGCTCTACGCCCGTGCCGACGAAAAGCACGACCCGGCCAATTGTCCGGTGGAAGAGGGCGACCTGATGAGCCTTCGCGGCATCGAGATCGGCCACATCTTCTATTTCGGCGAGAAATATTCCGAGCCGATGGGTGCGACCGTCGCCGGTCCCGACGGCAGCAACATCCCGGTCCATATGGGGTCCTACGGCATTGGTGTGTCCCGGCTTGTCGGCGGCATCATCGAGGCGAGCCACGACGACAAGGGCATCATCTGGCCGCGCGCTGTCGCCCCGTTCGATGTCGCGGTCGTCAATCTGAAGCCGGATGACGACGGCTGCACCGCATGCGCCGAGGATCTCTACGCTAGGCTCGGTGCGGCCGGCGGCGACCCGCTGATGGATGACCGTGACGAGCGGCCCGGTGCAAAGCTCGCCAGCATCGACCTGATTGGTATCCCGTGGCAGATTGTGATTGGCCCGCGCGGCATGGCGAATGGCGTGGTCGAGGTAAAGAACCGGGCGACCGGCGAGGCTGTCGAAGTTTCGCCAGAATCAGCGCTCAGCATGGTGATGAACGGCGCGGCATAGACCGGCGGCGCCAGCACGGCAGCAAAGGGACTTTCATGCGGCTGTTTTCTCCTGTCGAGAGACTGTTGGCGAAGCGCTATATGCGCTCGCGCCGGGCCGAGGGATTCATTTCCGTCATCGCTTGGTTTTCGCTCGCCGGGATCACCCTTGGCGTCGCCACGCTGATCATCGTCATGTCGGTGATGAACGGCTTTCGGGCAGAACTGATCGGGCGCATCCTCGGGCTGAACGGCCATGTCGGCGTCTATGCCGCCGGCGGGTCGGGCATTGCCGATTTCGACCCGCTGTCGGTGTCGCTTGCCGAAATCCCCGGCGTGATCGCCGTGACCCCGCAGGTCGAGGGGCAGGTGATGGCCAGCCGTGGCAGCACGAATCTCGGCGCTGTTGTCCGCGGCGTGCGCTGGTCGGACCTCGCGGCGCGGCGCCCGCTCTGGAATGCGCTGAGCGACGAGGCGATCGCCGGCTTCCGTGACGAGGGCGGTCTTCTTGTCGGCAAGAGCATGGCCTTCAAGATGGGGTTGAAGGTCGGCGACACCATCACGCTGACCTCGGCCCGCGGCGAGGCCACCGCCTTTGGCACCCTGCCGACCCGGCGCGCCTATCGCATTGCAGGCATTTTCGATGTCGGCATGCATGAATATGACAGCTCGTTCATTTTCATGCCGTTCGATGTCGCGGGAAAGCTGTTTGGCATGCATGACCGTGCCTCGGGGCTGGAAATCTATACGGCTGACCCGCAGAACATCACTGTGATCCGGACAATTGTGGCCGACAAGATCGGCAAGGAGCTTCGTGCCTTCGACTGGCTGCAGCGCAACCGTACCTTCATCAACGCCCTGCGGGTCGAGCGCAATGTCATGTTCCTGATCCTGACGCTCATCATCCTCGTCGCCGCCTTCAACATCATCTCCTCCATGATCATGCTTGTCCGGTCCAAGAACGCCGACATCGCGGTTCTTCGCACGATGGGGGCCAGCAGCGGCACCATCATGCGGGTGTTCCTGATGACCGGGGCCAGTATCGGTGTCGTCGGCACAATGGCCGGCACGGTGATCGGGTTGCTGTTCTGCTGGAAGATCGGATCGATCCAGGGCTTTATCGAGGGCATCTCAGGGGCCGAGCTGTTCGCCGCCGAGATCTACTTCCTGTCGACACTTCCGGCAAAGGTCGATCCGGCCGAGGTCGGGTTTGTCATCGCCATGGCGCTCGGCCTGTCATTCCTTGCCAGCCTTTATCCGGCATGGCGTGCCGGACGTATCGCACCGGCAGAGGTTCTGCGCCATGAATAGCACCACGAAAAAAGCTGCCGGCGGCGTGTTGCTGTCACTGGCCAATGTCCAGCGCAATTACGAGCAGGGCGGATCCGTGATCGAGGTCCTGCGTGACGCCAGCCTCGAGGTGCGCGGCGGCGAGATCACGGCACTGGTCGGGCCTTCCGGGTCCGGCAAATCCACGCTTCTCAACATTGCCGGCCTGCTGGAAAAGCCGAGCGGCGGCGAAGTGACCATCGACGGCATCGCCACCAGCAAGCTGGGCAGCGGAAAGCGTGGGCGTTTGCGCGGCTCGCATATCGGGTTTGTCTTCCAGTTTCACCGCCTGCTTCCCGAATTCTCGGCGCTGGAGAATGTGATGATTCCGCAGATGCTGAATGGCCTCGGCCGCGAGGAGTCGGCGGAGCGCGCCGAACAGCTGCTTGCCATGGTCGGGCTTCGCCAGCGATGCGATCACCGTCCGGGTGCGCTGTCGGGCGGCGAACAGCAACGCGTTGCCATCGCGCGGGCCGTTGCCAATGCGCCGCGTATCCTTCTGGCCGACGAGCCGACCGGCAATCTCGATCCGGAAACCGCCGCCGAAGTGTTTGAACATCTCAACCATATTGTGCGCGGCACCGACACGGCGGCGCTGATCGTCACGCATAACGAGGCGCTTGCCGCCACCATGGACAGGCGACTGACCATCCGTGACGGCGGCATCGCCGAGATCTGACGCACCGGTCCTGCTGACAAAATACAGATTATCCGCAGCCCGGTGTTTGCCCGTGGCCGGGGGTGCGATATCCTTGGATGATATTCCCGCCCCGAGGATTTTCAATGCCTGCCCCATTCGTCCATTTGCGCGTTCATTCAGCCTATTCGCTGGCGGAATCGACGCTTCGCCTTAAGTCGATCGTGGCACTTGCAGGTGGCGATTCGCAGCCGGCAGTGGCCATCACCGACACCAACAACATGTTCGGTGCGCTGGAATTCTCTGAAAAGATGCGTGAGTCAGGGGTGCAGCCGATTATCGGACTGGAGTGCATCATCGCGGATTCACGGGGCCGCGGCGAGGTGGTGCTTCTGGCGCAGAGCGAGGCCGGTTACGAGGCGCTGTGCCGCCACAATTCTCGGGCCCTTCTCGAGGTCGAGGGCGGCGATGATCCGGTGATCCGGCTGGAATCGCTCGCTGGTGACGGCGAGGGTCTGATCCTGCTTACCGGCGGGGCGGTGCAGGGTTTCGTTGGCGCGGCGGCTGCCGAGGGGCAGACGGCGCTGGTTGATGAACGTCTTGCCGCGCTCAAGGAAGCGCTTCCGGGCCGTGTCTATGTCGAGCTGCAGCGTCACGGCCTCGATGCCGAGCGGCGCGCCGAGCCGGTGTTGCTGGACGCGGCGATCAGTGCCGATATTCCGCTGGTGGCCACGAATGACTGCCGTTTTGAAAAACGCGACATGGTCATGCCGCATGATGTGCTTCTGTGTATCGGCAATGGCCGCAAGCTGGCCGAGGATGACAGGCCGCGCTTTACGGCCGAGCATTATTTCAAATCCGCCGAAGAGATGGCGACGCTGTTCGCCGATATTCCCGAGGCTGTCCGCAACACGCTGGTTATCGCGCAGCGCTGCAGCGCTATGGCGGAAATGCGCAAGCCGATCCTGCCGCCCTTCGAATCCGAGGCGGGGCTCGGCGAGGAGGACGAGCTCAAGCGTCAGTCCGAGGACGGGCTGGAGGACAGGCTTGCCCGGCATGTCTTCACCGAAGGGATGGACCAGGCGGCCTGCGAGGCTGCCGCGACGCCCTATCGCGAGAGGCTGGCGTTCGAGCTTGGCGTTATCAACCAGATGGGTTTTCCGGGCTATTTCCTGATCGTTGCCGACTTCATCCAGTGGGCGAAGGCGCGCGACATTCCGGTGGGCCCTGGGCGCGGCTCCGGCGCGGGTTCGGTGGTGGCATGGGCCCTGTCGATCACCGATCTCGACCCGCTGCGCTGGGGGCTTCTGTTCGAGCGCTTCCTCAACCCTGAGCGCGTCTCGATGCCGGACTTCGATATCGATTTCTGCCAGGACAGGCGGGAAGAGGTCATCGGCTATGTTCAGGAGAAATACGGTTTCGACAAGGTCGCCCAGATCATCACCTTCGGATCGCTGCAGGCGCGCGCCGCGCTGCGTGATGTCGGGCGCGTTCTCGAAATGCCCTATTCGCAAGTCGACCGCATTGCCAAGCTGATCCCCAGCAACCCGGCCAACCCGGTCACCATCGCGCAGGCGCTGGAGACCGAGGAAGAGCTTCGCCAGCAGCGCCGTGCCGACGAGCAGGTTGGCGAGCTCATCGATATCTCGATGAAGATCGAGGGCCTGTATCGACACGCCTCGACCCATGCTGCCGGCCTCGTCATCGGCGACCGGCCGCTGGAACAGCTGGTGCCGCTCTATCGCGACCCGCGCTCGCCGATGCCGGTCACGCAGTTCAACATGAAATGGGTCGAGAATGCCGGTCTGGTGAAATTCGACTTCCTGGGTCTGAAGACCCTGACCGTGCTGCAGCGGGCTGTCGCCTTTCTTGCCCGGCGGGGCGTCGAGATCGACCTCGCGACCATTCCGCTGGATGACGCTAAGACCTTCGAGATGCTCTCGGCCGGCGACACGGTCGGCGTGTTCCAGCTGGAATCCGCCGGAATGCGTGATGTTCTGAAAGGCCTGAAGCCGGACCGTTTCGAGGACATTATCGCCGTTGTCGCGCTTTATCGCCCCGGCCCGATGGAGAACATCAAGCATTATGTGGCGCGGAAGCACGACCCGTCGCTCGTCACCTACATGCATCCCAAGCTGGAGCCCGTTCTGGCCGAAACCTACGGCATCATGATCTATCAGGAGCAGGTGCAGCAGGCGGCGAGGGTCCTGGCCGGTTACACGCTTGGCGGTGCCGACCTGTTGCGGCGCGCCATGGGCAAGAAGATCAAGGCCGAGATGGACAAGCAGCGCCAGACCTTCATTGCCGGCGCCGTCGAGAATGACCTGAGCGAACAGCTTGCCTCCGACGTGTTCGACCAGATCTCGGCGTTTGCCGGCTACGGTTTCAACAAGTCGCACGCGGCGGCCTATGCGCTGGTGTCCTATCAGACGGCCTATCTCAAGGCCAATTATCCCGAGGAATTCCTTGCCGCTTCCATGGCGCTCGACGCCGGCAGCACCGACAAGCTGGCCGTCTTCCGTCAGGAATGCCAGCGCGAGGAGATCGAGGTGCGGCCACCGGATGTGAACCGGTCCGGCGCCAGTTTCACAGTCGAATTGCCCGAGAATGGCGGCCGGGCGGCAGTGCGCTATGCGCTTGGCGCCATCCGCAATGTCGGTACCGAGGCGATGTCGCAGCTTGTTGCCGAACGCGAGGCGAACGGTGAGTTCGCCGACCTGACAGATTTCCTGAAACGCCTTCCGCAGGCCGTCGCCAACAAGAAGCAGATGGAAAACCTGATCAGGGCGGGCGCGCTCGATTCCCTGCATGGCAACCGTCGTGAATTGCTGGAGAATGTCGAGGCCATCCTCGCCTTTGCGGAAACCGTCCGGCAGGATGCGCAATCCAGCCAGGACAGCCTGTTCAGCGGCGATGACGCGCTGGACAAGACCGTGCATATGCAGCCGTTCGAGGACTGGAGCGGCATGGACCGGCTTCGCGAGGAGTTTGAATCGCTGGGCCTGTATCTGTCGGCGCACCCGCTCGACGGCTATGCCGGCCGGCTGGACAAATTGAAGGTGATTACGGCGAATGATCTGGCGGCGATGATCGAAAGCCGCAATCTGAAGCCGCGCGTCAATCTGGCGGGCTCGGTATCGGCCAAGCAGGTGCGGATCTCGCAGCGCGGCAACAAGTTCGCCTTTGTCCAGTTCACCGACCAGACCGGTGTATTCGAGGTGACCTTCTTCTCCGACATGCTTGCCGAAAGCCAGGAATTGCTGGACAGCGACATGCCGGTCCTTGTCTCCGCCAACCTGCGCCTGGAAGAGAACGGGCCGCGGATCACGGCAGCGCGCGTGCAGGCGCTGGACGAGGCGATTGCCGCGTGGAACGGGGGTGTCGGCATCTGGGTGCAGGACGACAAGCCGCTGCCGGCGCTGAAATCGCTGCTTGAGGAAGACGGGCCCGGCCGCGCCGAGGTCAAGCTGCGCCTGATCATGGATGACAAGGAGGTCAGCGTCGCGCTTCCCGGCCGCTTCAGGCTGAGCGGCGAGGCACGCCGTTCCATGCGCCAGATTCCGGGCATCCTGTCGGTACAGGAACTCTAGATATATCCTGAGGCCGACCCGGCTTTTCGGCTTGCATTTCCGCCGGGCTTTGGTTACACCACGCGCAATTCACACATGCGGGCTGGCGCCCGTCGGCGGCAGCCGGCAGGGGGCCTTTCCGGTGAAGGTGGCAATACCTTTCATTTCCCGCATGGAGGCTCAACCGGAGAACAGGAGTTACTCGATGTCTCTGCCTACCTTTACCATGCGCGAGATGCTGGAAGCCGGCGTCCATTTCGGCCACAGCACCCGCCGCTGGAATCCCCGCATGAAGCCGTTCATTTTCGGCGAGCGGAACAAGATCCACATTCTCGACCTGCAACAGACCGTGCCGATGCTGCACGCCGCGCTGAAAGCGCTGAGCGATGTCACATCGCGTGGCGGCCGTGTCCTGTTCGTCGGCACCAAGCGTGCGGCGGCTGACAAGATCGCCGAGACAGCACGCAACTGCGGCCAGTATTACGTCAACCACCGCTGGCTTGGCGGCATGATGACCAACTGGGCCACCGTTTCGCAATCGATCCGCCGCCTTCGCGAGCTTGAGGCCCGCATGGAAGGTGACGAGATCAACCAGCTGACCAAGAAGGAAGTCCTGCAGCTGACCCGTGAGCGGGACAAGCTGGAGATGACCCTTGGCGGCATCAAGGAAATGGGTGGTCTTCCCGACATGCTGTTCGTGATCGACACGAACAAGGAAGCCATCGCTGTCGAGGAAGCCAACCGCCTGAACATCCCGGTTGTCGCCATCGTCGATTCCAACGCCAAGCCCGAAGGTGTCGATTACATGATCCCGGGCAATGACGACGCGATGCGCGCCATCTCCTTCTATTGCGATCTGGCCCAGGCCGCCGTTCTCGACGGCCTGCAGACCGAAATGATGAAGACAGGTGGTGACGCCGGTGCCGCTGCCGACGCGCCTGCCGAGCCTGCGGTTGCCGCCGAGGCGCCGGCTGAAGAAGCCGCCGCCGAAGCCGAAGCCGCTCCTGCCGAGGAAGCAGCTCCGGCAGCCGAGGCCGCGGCTGAGGAAGCGCCTGCTGCCGAGGGCGGCGAGGAAGCGCCGGCAAGCTGACAAGCCGCCGCTTTGTAACAGACAAACACCTTTCCGCCCCGGCAACGGGGCGGTTTGGTATCAACTTTCCGAATTTGACGTTCTAACCACCTGAAACGGGATACAGACGATGAGCGTGACAGCTGCACTTGTGAAGGAACTTCGCGAAAAATCTGGCGCAGGCATGATGGACTGCAAAAAGGCGCTTGCCGAGACCGACGGCGACATGGAAGCCGCCATTGACTGGCTTCGCACCAAGGGCCTGGCAACCGCTGCCAAGAAATCCGGCCGCGTGGCCTCTGAAGGCCTGGTGGCATTCGCCGTCGACGGCACCAAGGGTGCCGTCATCGAGCTGAACGCCGAGACTGACTTCGTGGCGCGCAATACCGAATTCCAGGAGTTCGCTTCGACACTGGCCGGTCTTGCGCTGGCAGCCGGCGACCTCGAGGCGCTGACCGCTGCCGACTATCCGGACACCGGCCGCAATGTCGCTGAAGAGCTGACCCACAAGATCGCCACCATCGGCGAGAACATGTCGTTGCGCCGCATGGCTGCCGTGTCCGTCGGTTCGGGCGCCGTCGTGTCCTACATGCACAACGCGACCGCTGCCGGCCTCGGCCGGATCGGGGTGCTGGTGGCGCTTGAGTCCAGCGCCGGCGCGGATGTCCTCGAGCCGCTTGGCAAGCAGATCGCCATGCATATTGCGGCCACCGCACCGGCAAGCCTGTCCGTCGACGATCTCGACAAGGACATGGTCCAGCGTGAGCGTGATGTCCTGATCGAGCAGGCAAAGGCATCCGGCAAGCCGCAGGAAATCGCCGAGAAGATGGTCGAAGGCCGCATGAAGAAGTACTACAAGGAAGTGGTGCTTCTCGAGCAGGTTTCCGTCATTGATGGAGAGACCCAGATTTCCGACGTCGTTGCCAAGGCCGGCAAGGATGCCGGAGCAGAGATTGCGCTGACGGGTTTTGTCCGCTTTAATCTCGGCGAGGGTATCGAGAAAGAAGAGACGGACTTTGCTGCAGAGGTCGCTGCACAACTGTCCTGACCCGACCGGAACGAGGCACGCATGAGTGACGATGACAGCAACGGGAAGGGGCACCTTTATCCAAGGGTGCTCCTGAAAATTTCGGGTGAATCGCTGATGGGCAAACAAGCCTACGGCATTGATCCCGAGATGGTTGCCGCCGTCGCCCAGCAGGTCAAGGACGTCGTCGATCTCGGCGTCGAGGTGTGCCTCGTGATCGGTGGTGGCAATATTTTCCGCGGCGTGTCCGGCGCCGCCGCGGGCATGGAACGTGCTACCGGCGATTACATGGGCATGCTGGCAACGGTGATGAACGCGCTGGCGATGCAGAACGCGCTGGAAACACTCGACATGCCGACCCGGGTGATGTCCGCGCTCCCTATAAGCGCCGTTTGCGAGCCCTATATCCGCCGCCGTGCGATGCGCCATCTCGAAAAGCGCCGGGTGGTCATTTTTGCCGCTGGCACAGGCAATCCGTTTTTCACCACTGACACGGCGGCCGCGCTGCGTGCGTCCGAAATGGGATGTTCCGCACTTCTCAAGGGGACACGCGTGGACGGTGTTTACTCTGCCGACCCGGAAAAGGATCCGGACGCAGTGCGTTATGACCAGCTCAGCTACCTTCAGGTGCTTTCCGAGGATTTGAAGGTCATGGATGCCTCCGCGGTATCCCTTGCGCGTGAGAACAGCATTCCCATCCTGGTCTTTTCGATCGAGGATACAGGCGGCTTCCAGCGGGTGCTGCGTCACGAAGGCAAGTTTACGATCGTCAGTTAACGTAATTCCCTGCTTCACAAAAACCGTCAAACTGCACAAGATATCCGGCGTTACAGCCAGCAATGAATGGAGACCCATAGATGTCCGAGGTTGATCTGGACGATATCAAGCGCCGCATGGAAGGCAGCCTGAACAGCCTGAAAACCGAATTCATGGGACTTCGCGCCGGGCGCGCCTCGACCGGAATGCTTGAGCCTGTGATGGTCGACGCCTACGGATCGAAAATGCCGATGTCGCAGGTCGGCAATATTTCAGCTCCCGAGCCTCGTCTGCTGACAGTGACCGTCTGGGATGCCTCGCTGACCGCCTCTGTTGAAAAGGCCATTCGCGAGTCCGATCTCGGCCTGAACCCGATGGCGGAGGGCACGCTGATCCGTGTGCCGATCCCCGATCTTTCCGAAGAGCGTCGCCGTGACATGGTCAAGGTGGCGAGCCGCTATGCCGAGGCAGCGCGTGTTTCGGTCCGCAATGTGCGCCGTGACGGCATCGAGACCGCACGGAAGATGCAGAAGGACAGCCTTCTTTCCGAAGACGAGCTGCGCGATATGGAGGGTGATATCCAGAAGCTGACCGACGATCACGTAAAGATGATCGACGATGCGCTGGCCAACAAGGAAAAGGAAATCACCCAAGTATAGCAAATATAGCCACCCCGTTAGCCAGACCGGATATCGCCTGCCGCAGCCAGGAATCGTCATGATCAAAGTTCCGCATCACCTTGCCATTATAATGGATGGTAACCGTCGCTGGGCGCGTCAAAGGGGTCTGCCGTCTGTCAGCGGTCACCGTGAGGGCTCTGAAACGCTGAAGAATATTGCCCGCCACGCGAGCGAACGTGACGTCCGCTGGTTGACCGCCTTTGCCTTTTCCTTTGAAAACTGGAGCCGCCCCAAACCCGAAATCGACGGGTTGTTCAGCTTGCTTCGCGGTTTCCTTGAAAACGACATTGGCGAGTTGAACGAGCAGAACGTCAAACTTCGGGTGATTGGCAACAGGCAACGTTTCGGTTCGCGACTGGTCGACCTCATCGACTGGGCCGAGCGGTCCACCTCCGGCAACACCGGGTTGAACCTGACGCTGGCGCTCGATTATGGCGGGCGTCAGGAGATCACTTCTGCGATGCGTCAGCTGGCAATAGAGGTTGAAACCGGAATTCTGGCAGTCGATGATATCAAGGAGGACGTCATCAAGTCTCGGATGACATCGGCGGCACTGCCCGAGATAGACCTGTTGATCCGGACTGGCGGCGAACAGCGTATTTCGAATTTCATGCTATGGGACATTTCCTACGCCGAGTTCTACTTCTCGCCTGTCCTCTGGCCTGATTTCACGAAAGAAGACCTCGTTCGTGCGCTGAATGAATTCACCAACCGCGACCGCCGTTTCGGTGGCGATACCGTCAGTCAGATTAACGAGCGTGTAACGTCCATTGCGGACAAGAGGCGTTCATCCTGACCGTTTAGTGGAAAGGGCCAGCATGTCGGGTACCACGCGCCGTCTGGTCGGCGCTCTCCTGTTTATGCCGATTATTGCGCTTGTGGCGGTCTCACAGCCTGCCTCGCAATGGTTGTTGATGGCGCTTGCCGCGCTGATGGTGCTTGAATTCTCTTCCATGCTGGCATTGCCAATGGCGTTGCGTGCCGCGCTTCTGATGGACTTCGTGTTGTTCGCCCTGCCGGCACCCATCTTCGCCGGAATCGAGACCACAGCCGGCATGCCGCTCGACCTCGTCATCCTTGCGCTTGCTGCACTGGTCGTCGGCTTGATCTGGGCGGTGACGCGCAACGGCCTTGCGTCGATTTTTATCGCGTTGGTCATCACCTGCATTCTCGCCACGCGCGGGTTGCTTGGCGTCGAGGGTGGCAACCTTGTTCTTCTCGCGCTGGCTGCTGCGGTGGCGAGCTGCGATACCGCCGCCTATTTCGTAGGCCGGCGGATCGGCGGAGCGAAACTCGCGCCTGCCATCAGTCCCAACAAGACCAGGGCTGGTGCAATTGGCGGCACGATAGGAGCAGTCGCAGCATGCCTGCTCATATCTTCTGCTTCCTGGCTGTCACCGGTGGCAGCCGTCGCGGGGGGCATATGCCTCTCGGTCCTGGCGCAGGCTGGTGATTTGGTCGAGTCAGCCCTGAAACGTAGGCTCGGGGTCAAGGACAGTAGCAGCCTGATACCCGGCCATGGCGGTTTTCTTGACCGGTTCGACGGATATCTTCTTACATTGCCGGCAGTCTATCTCTATATTCTCGCCATTCAGTAACGCGTTCAGCGGTGGCATACACAGGCACCGCATACGGCAAGGTCAGGCGTGGCAAAGCAGCTTACAATCCTCGGTTCCACTGGGTCGATCGGCACCAGCACACTGGCACTCGTGGAAGGCTGTCCCGAACAATTCGACATCAAGGTTCTTGTTGCCGGCCGCAATGCCGGACTGCTTGCCGAGCAGGCCCTCAGGTACCGTCCCGACGCTGTCGGCCTTGCCGATAAGGCAGGTGAGACGGTCCTGCGCGAGGCACTTGCCGGAAGCGGTATCGAGATCATGTGCGGCGAGGCAGCTTGTACAGAACTCGCCCGCAGGCCGGTCGATATCGTGATCGCCGGCATCGTGGGGCTTGCCGGGTTGCCGTCGGTATTGGCGGCCGTCGAATGTGGCCAGACTGTTGCTCTGGCTAACAAGGAATCTCTCGTGTCCGCAGGCGAGGTGGTAACAGCCATGGCGCGTCGCACCGGTGCACGTATTCTTCCGGTGGACAGCGAACACAGTGCGATCTTCCAGTGCTGGCAGGGATGGGCGGGTCATCAGGATGACCTTGTGAATGCCAGTGGGGTGTCCGGGATTGGCCGTATCTGCCTGACGGCATCCGGTGGCCCGTTCCGTGATCGTGACCTCGACAGTTTCGACAGGATCACAGCCGCTGAGGCTGTTCGGCATCCGAACTGGAAGATGGGACAGAAAATTTCTGTCGACAGTGCGACCATGATGAACAAGGGGCTCGAGGTGATCGAGGCGGCCTGGATGTTCGACCTTGGTCTAGCGCAGATCGACGTGCTGATTCATCCTCAGGTGGCTGTTCACGGGCTCGTCTATTTCAATGACGGCTCGGTGATCGGTCAGCTTGGCACAGCTGATATGAAAACACCTATTTCAGTTGCTCTTGCATGGCCCGACCGACTTGACTGGAAGCCTGAGCCTCTGGACCTGTTGTCGCTTGGCAGCCTGGATTTCATGGCGGTTGAGGAAGCACGCTATCCCTGTTTCTTCCTGGCACGCCAGGCACTGGCATCGGGCGGCATCATGCCGGCCGTGCTGAACGCGGCGAATGAAGTCGCTGTGGCGGCGTTTCTCGATGGCAGGATTGGTTTCACCGGGATCGGCGCGATTGTCGATGACTGTCTCCAGAACGCACCGGACGGAGATGTCAGGTCTCTGGAAGCGGTGCTGGAGATTGATGCGCGCACGCGTCGCCTTGCCGAGACGCGTTGCGAGAGCTACATGTCGGGGGATTCCATGGCAAAGACACGGGGAGGTGTCTGAACTCATGCCCGAACTGAGCGCCCTCCAGCTGATCATCGGCTTCCTGCTTCTGCTTACACCCGTGGTGTTTTTTCACGAGCTCGGCCATTACTGGGTGGCGCGTCGCGCCGGCGTGATTGTCGAGGTGTTTTCGGTCGGGTTCGGTCCTGAAATCTATGGCTGGACATCAAAAAAGACAGGCACACGCTGGCGGATTGCGGCGATCCCTCTTGGTGGGTATGTGCGTATGCGAGGCGACGAGAACGAGGCGAGTGGCGCCGCCCCGGATGCGGACAAGGTGCCCGGAAGTTTTGCCGGAGCCAGTCTTGGCTGGAGATCGGCAATCGTTCTTGCCGGCCCGGTGGCAAATTTCATTCTTGGCATCCTGCTGTTTGCTCTTGTCTATATGACGGTCGGCAAGGTCACCATTCCAGCCGAAATCGGCGAGGTGATGCCGGAAACTGCGGCGGCGGAAGCCGGGCTGCGGCCCGGTGATCTGGTCACGGATATCGACGGCATAACAGTCCGTGACTTCAGCGACCTTCGTGGCCTTGTTGTCGAAGCGCCAGGGCGTCCGCTTGAATTCACCATCCTTCGTGACGGCAGGCCGGTAACGCTCACGGTGACACCGCAGCCAAGGTTCAACGAAGAAATGCAGGTCTATATCGGCCTTCTGGGCGTCAAATCCAGCGGTGGCGGGACACGAGAGCGTCTGTTGCCGGGAAGCGCGCTCGTGGCGGCAAGTTCAGATGCTTTCAGAATGTCCGTCATGATCCTGCGCGGTCTTTCGAGGCTGGGGCGCGGGGAAATGCAGGCCGGCGAGGTTCAGGGCCCCGTCGGTATCGCGAAAATCTCGGGATCGGCCCTGCAGCAGGGTCTTATACCCTTTGTACTGCTGACAGCGGTGATCTCGATCAACCTTGGTTTGATCAACCTGCTGCCGATACCGGCGCTCGACGGTGGTCATCTCTCCTTTTTCCTCTATGAGGCGCTGTTCAGGCGGCCAATTCCCCTGATGGTGCAGGGATTGCTGCTGCGTGGCGGCATCTCGATCCTGCTGGCCTTGACGGTTGTGCTCGTGGTGTTTGATGTGGCGAGACTGATCGGGTGACACCGTTTGCCGTTTTTCAGTCTTTGAGCCTGAAAATGTCTGCTTTGATAACACCCTTGGCGTAGGTATAGTTTTCCGAGCCGATAAGGAGGGCGACCGACATGCCGAAGCTAGCGTTTATTTTCGTGTGTCTTTTGGCTTTTGCGCTGGCTTCACCGCCGTCCATCGAAGCGCAATCAGGTGACAGTCAGGTAAGGGTCGAAGAGATCGTCGTGACCGGGAACAAGCGGGTCGCGGTCGGCACTGTACTTTCATATCTGCCTGTCCGGGCAGGCGACAGAGTAACGCGCGGATCGCTCAGCATAGCGCTGGAACGGCTGTTCGAAACCGAACTCTTCCGTGACATTGACATCTCTCTCGACGGATCGGTGCTGACTGTGACCGTGGTCGAGAATCCGATCATCAACCGGGTGAATATCGAGGGCAACGACGCGTTGTCCGACGAACGGCTTCTCGAGGTACTCGATATCCAGCCGCGCCGTGTCTACACACGCGAGCTGGCGCTGGAAGCGACCCAGCGCCTGATCGAGCTGTACCAGTCAAGCGGCCGGTATGCCGCGGTTGTCGAGCCTCAGATCATCGAGCTTGACGAGAACCGCGTGGATCTTGCCTTTGTCGTCGATGAAGGGCCCCTGATCAAGATCAGCAAGATCACATTTACCGGAAACGAGCGGTTTTCAGACAGCGCCCTCAAACGGACCATCTCGAGCCGCGAGAGCAAATGGTTCGCTATCTTCTCGACAAGCGACAAATATGACGAGGCGCGTCTCGACTACGACGTCCGGCTTCTTCGCCAGTTTTATCTGACGCGCGGTTTTGCGGATATCGAAGTATCTCGTGTCCAGGGCGGACTGCTTCCGGACAGGACCGGCTTTGCTGTGAACTTCCTGCTGCAGGAGGGGCAAAGGTACAAGGTGAACGAGATCACCGTGAACAGCGATATCGAGAATGTCGATACATCGGAGCTTGCTTCGCTGTTTGAATTCGGTGACGACAACTGGTACGACGTGCGTGTCCTCGAGCAAGGGCTCCTCGAGATCACCAACAATCTGGGCGCCCTTGGCTACGCCTTCGTCAATTTGGACCCCGAGATAGTCACGAATCCCGAAACCGGCCAGCTGGATATTGCGGTAAATATCGGCAAGGCTCGTAAGAATTTCGTTGAACGCATTGAAATCGTGAATAATGTTCGCACCAAGGACTCAGTCGTAAGGCGTGAGTTCGAGCTGGTCGAGGGTGATGCCTTCAACCAGATCAAGCTGGACGAGTCGATCAGGAACATTCGCAATCTCGGGTTTTTCTCAGATGTGAAAGTTCGCAATCTTGTCGGCAGCAGTGAGGAGCAGACAATCACCGAACTGACCGTCGAGGAACAATCGACTGGCGAGCTTTCTATCGGTCTTGGATATTCCTCGCTTGAACAGACCAGCTTTGCCTTCGGTATCGACGAGCGCAACTTTCTCGGCACTGGTCGTTCGTTGTCCCTACAATTAGATTATTCGCAAAAGCGTTCAAATTTTAGGCTCGGTGTTGCAGAGCCTTACATTTTTGGGCGGAATTTGATCGGTCGTGCTGGTTTGTTCAACGAGCGCGTGACACAAGATACGGTGTCTATCAATAAGACCGGTTTCGATTTCGGTATCAGCTTTAAGGCGGCGCAGGACTATTATCACAAAGTTGGATACGAGCTGTCTCAATCCAAAACAACAGAGAATTCGACGAACGCAAGTTCTATCACAGGCGAAAATGGCATGCAGACCCTGACATCTGCGGCTAGCTATGTCGTTGGGCAGGACCGATTGAATAATCGTTTTGACCCTTCGGATGGAACGCTTTTTGAGTTGAGGCAGGAGCTCGCTGGTATCGGTGGAGATACAAAATTCTACAAATTAACGGGACGAGCCGCTTACTATCGTCCGGTAAACTTCAATACTTTTATACTGGGGGTTAAGGGTCGGGCTAGCCAAGTTTTTGGGCTTGGTGAAAAGGTCACCCAGTCTCAACGCTTCTTCCTCGGAGGGCGTGATTTGAGGGGTTTTGGGCTTGGTGGCATTGGACCGCGGGATACAGGATCAAATGCCGCTATCGGTGGCAATTCTCTTGTCACAGGTTCTTTTGAAGTCGTCTCGCATCTCGGTCTTAGCAAGGATCTTAACATGCGCTGGACGGTGTATTCTGACTTTGGCAGCGTTTGGGATACTGACTACCCAAGCGGTGTGACTGGCGCCAACGACAAGTCCATGCGGTCTTCGGTGGGTGTTGGACTGCTGTGGGATACGGTGCTTGGGCCCTTGTCCTTTTACT